>Ga0209591_10009492_pt1 | contig 10511 bp, 10 predicted proteins | sample MAT01_FD_187207 | JGI IMG/M metagenome (GOLD analysis project Ga0209591, IMG submission 187207) | Freshwater microbial communities from Lake Fryxell liftoff mats and glacier meltwater in Antarctica - MAT-01 (SPAdes) (version 2) | ecosystem: Environmental > Aquatic > Freshwater > Ice > Liftoff...
AAGATCGATGGAATCTGTAACGTACTTGGAACGACCGAACTCATAAAAGCTTCACGGGGCAAGAACAAACAAAAAAGATCGTAGAAATTTAGCACACGAATTGATGCATACATCTACACCTGTTCCGTTCCCCGTGCTCCTCCCTGTTCAAGTCGACGTTTACTGTTCCTTGGATTTCACCTATCACCCTGGATGTACCCCCAGATTGAGCTTCGACAGCTATAAGAAAGCAGATCTTCGTCAAAGCCGTTCCAGATTAAAGCGTACAACCTGTAAACTCAACCTCATCGGAAAAGTCAACCGGCTCCTCAGAAAAATCTATCGATTGCATTAGATGGCACGTTTGTGTTCAGTACCAGCTAAGCTCCAGCCCGCCAACGGTCTACTTAAGCTCGGCCCCGCCAGCGGGTTGATAGGCCTAACTGCTTGCGTAGCAAAGCTACCCACTGCAACGCTACAAAGCATGCTACCCCCAATGGATGAAGCCACGCGCCCAGATAAGACTGTTGAAATCGTCGGCATGCAATCCAACGAGGAATAAAGGAAATCGCAAAAGCGATCGCCAAAAGGGTGATCGCAACCCACGAAGCTTGGGCCCACCAAGCCATCAGTAGCAACAGCCCCGGCAACACCGATCCCCCTACCAATAGCACGCTGAATGGCAGGATCAATTTCGGGTTGGCTATTCCTTCCGTAGCGTTCTTGAGCAGTCCGTTGCATACCTCCGGGGCGGACGTGTACATGCGGCATCGAGCGATGTCCGAAGCGTCAAAGATGTCGGTCATGAATCCTGCTCTTCGAAAGGCGCGCGGCAGCTGGATTCCATCATGACGTGAACTCGAGATGGCAGAGTGCCCACCCGCGACCAAGTAGGCCTTTCTGTCAGCAAAAAAAAGCTGCCCGCAGCCCGCAGCTAGTCCAACCCCCAAGCTCGATCGCATCCGATCGATCGGAAGGTAACCTAGCAGAACATAGTGCATCATCGGAATCAGCAGGCGTTCGGCGAACGTGCCTGTTTCTTGCATAGGAAAACCACTGACCAGGGGCGCAACCCTTACTGCTTGTTCCGCTAAGCATCGAGTGATTGCACCTCGTGAAAGTCGAACATCTGCGTCTAAAAAGAGGAGCCATTCATACTGGGCTTGATTTGCCAACTGCCAACAGGCATGCTGCTTGCCGTTCCAGCCGGCCGGAAGCTCTTTCGACTGGAGCAGCCGCACGCGGGAGTCTCTGGATGCAACTTCGCGAACGATCTTTCCCGTATCGTCTTCGGAATGATCGTCGAGCACTAAAATCTCGAAGCGCGAGTGCGTGGAAGCGAGAATGGATTCAAGCGCCCTGCCGATGCTACACGCTTCGTTTCTGGCTGGAATAAGAACACTCACACTGCGTTCCTGCACCAGCTCCATAACATTCGATTCGGAACATGCGGGCAAGAAACCAGAGTTATTGCGCAAGAAAAGCAGAACCGGTAAAGCGGCGATCAGAAGGATGAATAAAGACAATAGTATCATGAAAGAGGCTTCACAAGAAACTGGAAAAAGCTACTTCGCGATCGAACGGTAGTACGCGATCGTTCGCTTGATCCCTTCTTCGAGTTTGATCTGCGGTTCATAACCGAGCAACTTACGAGCTTGGGTAATATCGGCCAAACTCTCCTTAACATCTCCAACACGCGCCGGTTGGAAATCCGGGTCGATCGATTTGCCAAGCAGCGTGCCGAGTATTTTCAACAACTGCAGCAACGATGTCTGACCGCCGTCGGCCACGTTGATCACACGTCCTCCTATGTTGGGCCGCTCAGCCGCCAAAAGGTTACCGTGGACGACGTTGGCGATATAGGTGAAATCCCGAGACTGTGTTCCGTCGCCGTAGATCAGCGGCCGTTGGCCATTCAAGATTCGATTGACGAACAGTGGAATCACGGCGGAATAAGGACTGTCGGGGTCCTGGCGAGGTCCAAACACATTGAAGTATCGAATGCAAACCGTTTCCAGCCCGAAACTCTGAAAGTACGCGTGGCAATAGTACTCACCCGTGAGCTTGGCGACCGCGTAGGGAGACAGCGGCATGGGCAGGTCGGTCTCCCGCTTCGAGGAAGTCGGCTGGTCGCCGTACGCGCTGCTGCTCGCCGCGTAAACAAAGCGTTTTACCCCTGCTTGAACGCTCTGATGCAACATGTTGAGCGTCCCCGTCGAACAAGCGTGATGCGTATCCAGCGGGCGTTCGAGCGATAGCGGCACGGACGCTAAAGCGGCTTGATGAAACACTCGTTCGACTCCCGACAGCGCCTCGCGAGCCGCGATCGGATCGCAAATGTCACCTTCGACAAACTCAATGCGGTCCGAGACTTCCTCCAGGTTTTCACGCTTGCCAGTGCAAAGGGAATCCAACACCCGAACTCGATGCCCTGCATCCAATAAGCCACGGACGATGTGCGAACCGATAAAGCCCGCTCCACCGGTAACTAAACAACGCACCATGGATCACTCCAAGCGACATTCTGAAAAAAAGAAGAAACGAAACACATGCGGCCCCTGGCTTCCAGCCTGTAGGTCTGTCATGCAATGGCCGAAAGCCTACGCCATAACCGAAAACCGACAACACTTTGTCCTTGTGAGGCTAAGCGGCGGTAGTTCGCGTTCCCATCTCCAAGGACCAAACGCCGAGGATAGGCAAACGACAACTTTGAAGCTTTCTCATAGCGTCTATGGCTCCCTGGGCATGGGACGGATCGGAAATTTGAACCACCACACCGTCGCATAGTCTACCGATCCTGGGCAATTCGGGGAAACCGGCGTCACCCAGATCGATGATAATCAATCCAAATTGTTGTTTCCAACGGAGAAGCTCAGACAGTTGAGCGTTCCACCGCTGCTTTTCCAAAGCAGTGCCAGCCAGATACGACCAGCTGGCTTGATCCTGCGTTTGCAGGGATGGTTCCGATCCGTGGACGGCCGTCAGCTCGGTCTGAGCCTCCCGCATCTTGATCACGAACGAGCTGCGACCCGTCTTGTCGCTGCATCGACCTGCCATCGCTTTCACTACCTCATCCACCCATTCCCGACGCGGACCGCCGACGGTCGTAAAGCCCAAAACGAACGGGTTCTTTTGCGAAATCCGTTTCAGGATTCCATCAATGGGCAAATGGATCATGAGTTTCTTAGCTTCGTGAACAGTTTGGCGTACGGATGCAAGACCGCTCGACTCGTCGCCGTCGCGTGCTCCGCCCCGCCGCGAACCGATTCGAGATCATTTTCAATGACCAATAAATCGCGATCGTCGCTCATCGCGGCCCGCTCCGAGTGGCCATCGCTTTCGGTCGTTTCTGACATTTCCGAGAAACTGTGCATTCCCGAAAATGCGATCACGTCCGTGTGGGCTTGATGCGATAAACGCCGGTCGTCCAAGGAGCGATCGCCAGCAAAAGGATCTACCGATTTCTCGGGATCGAAGGACATGGCGCTCATGTTCAGCCCTGAAACCAAATCTCGCATCTCGTCTTCGATCTGACGTTCTAAGTTTGCGGCTTGTTCAGACGAGATATTCGAAGCGGGCTCGCCGTACTGTGGCGGTCGCATCGGGACCAAAAAATCATCCGTTTCCTCTATCTCCATCGGGACCTCGGGAACCCTCCGAGCGGTCACACCAAAACTAGACAAGTCGTAGTTTAAGTTCCCATAGGCTGCGCCCGAGTAGGACTTGTAGCTATCCGAAGACTGCACTGGAACGGTGAACTCTTCATCAAAGTCACCGGCAAAGACATCGAGCAGACCCTTGGCTGTCTTCGGCTGAGTTGCTGGTTGCGGCTGCAATGCGAGCGGAGTTTGCAATGCGAGCGGAGTTTGCAGTGCGATCGGGACATTTGGAGCCAGTTCATACTCTGAATCCGTGAACGCTTGCAAGAGACTCTGGCTCGGAGCCGCCAAAAAACTGGGAGTCGTTGGTTTCGGAATGGACGACGCCACAGGGAGCTCATCAGCGAATTCGTCGTCCAGCTCTCCAAATTCGATGTTGGATGATACAGCACCTAGTTTCAGACTGGCAGTGTCCACCATAGGCGCAACGCGGCGTGGTTGTGATTCCCTCGGTTCCGATGGAGCCGAAGGCGATGCGGTACCTGCCATACTCGATTTGATGATCGATTCGGGCTCACTCCATGGATTGGGTAACTGTTGCAACATGCACCAGGCTTTGCCGACCATGCCTGCCGACACCGGACGCTCGCGGTCGTTGCAGGCGAGCAGCAGCGATTGATCCGCCAATTGATCGATCAATCGAGGAATGCCGTCGGACCCGCGATAGATCGCGTCCAATGCATCCCGAGTCATGACGCCCGAAGCCTCGACCCCGCTCAGCTCGATTTTGTGCTTTACATACTGACCTGTCTCTTGGCTGCTAAGTGGGGTCAAATAGCAACGAGCCGCCAGCCGTTGGTTCAGCGAATCCATCTGCGGATGGGACAGACAATCCTCTAGCCGCATCGTTCCGCACAGCACAAGACGTACTCTCGGAAATCCGTTGCGAGTTACATTCGTTAGCAATCGCAGCTCGTCGAGCAACTTCATCGAAAGCGTTTGCGCTTCGTCGACGATCAGTACCAAACCGTCGGACGGGTTTTCGGAGGATGGCTGCAGCCGGTTCATGAGAGTCAGCCGGAGCTCACCCTCAGACATGTCTCGATATGGCATCCTCAATTCAAAGAGCAAGCTTTGGAGCAATGCTCGACGAGTGATAAGCTGAGAACTGGCGAGCATCACAACATCGAAATTGCGGCCTGAACTCTCCGCTATCCGCATACAACACATTGTCTTTCCCAAGCCCGTTCCGCCGAAAATGGCGACGGGCCCTTCGCCCCGCTGGATTGCCCGCGATGCTATTTGAAAGGTCTGCTCGATGGAAGAAGCTGGGAAGTAGCGATCGAGAGTGGATGCAGCTAGGAAAGGTCTTTTGACAAATCCAAAGAATGATTCGTACATCCGTTCGGTTCCGTTTTGAGGTTGGTCTTCGGCAATTTAGAGTTTGTCATCTGAGAATCGGCTGCCGGCCAACGGAAACATGAGATCAATCGCTACAATCGTCAAAGATCACCACCAGAGAAAAATTGCAGAGCTCTCGGTTAACCGCTCGCGTTGAAACCTTTGGCTTTCGTTCGGCCGCTCGCCTAAGCGGACTATTGTGAATACACTGTCCGTGATGAAGCCACGATTGCGATTATGGGGGAAGAAACGGGGCGGACGGATGTCCGGCTGGTGGTTCGTCGGATCACTCGGCGAAGCCCTGTTTTTTGCAGCGTTTTTCATGATCGGCGTCGTTTGCTTTACGACCATAGTCGGCTGGCAATTCCTTTCACCGACGACCCAAGTGGTCCGTATCGGATATGGTTTCTGGCTTCTGACTACCGTTAGCGCCGCCTTTGTCGTGATGGGTGCTGTCGGATTCTGGTACCGCGTGCTCAAGGTCGCGACCAGCGATGAGCACCGCGAAGTGATCGCAAAACGTGGGCTCGTTCCTCGGCCAAAGACCACGCTCTACCGCCAACTGCCACCCCCGATGGTTCCCCTCCTGACCCCATTTACCGAGAGCCCAGGAGCCAAGCTAGCGTTTAGACTGCCCGGCGAGTGGCCAGGTACCGGCGCGCTTATCTCGATCGGGCTGTTCGCAATGGCATGGAACGCCATGATCGCGGTTTTTGCCGTCTTCGCCGTCTATGGTTTCTGGAGAGGCGAGATTCGGCTACGACTATTGATTCTGCTAGTACCTGGCATCTACATCGGGTTAAAGGCGGCGCAAATTTTCTTCCGAACGTACGTTCGAGCTATCGGAATCGGATCGACAACCGTAGAAATCGATGACCTGCCATTGATCCCAGGGAATACCTATAAGCTACTTATGGTACAGTACGGACGGCTAGTTATCAAGAAACTGTCAATTCGACTGGTTTGCGAAGAGGAAAGCACTTATCATTTCGGAACTGATGTGCGGACGGAACGCGAGGTCGTCCGTCAGCAGAACATCCTGGATCAAGGACGTTCGCGAATCGATTGGGGGAGACCCCTTGAGTTGGAATGTCAAGTTTCGATCCCGTCAGATGCCATGCATTCCTTTCAGAGTTTACACAATGCCGTTCACTGGAAAATTATCGTAGAAGGAGAAGCGAATAGATGGCCATCGTACTCCCGAAGTTTTCCCGTAGTCGTGTACCCACGCGTTCACAGCAAGCTAACCAGTCAGCCGTCATGATACGTTTGCTCGGCTTGCAGCCAACCTACATGCCTCACGATCAACTCGATTTCGAATATCGAGTTTCGAACGTTCCGCAGAATGCAATTGCAGCCGTTGAGGTCTCTGTGGTTTGGCTCACCGAGGGCAAGGGAACGGAAGATTTGGGAGTGCATTTCTTTCAGCGACTCACCGGTGCCTCACTCGCTGCTACCGATTGGTCCGTCCCACAGCAGGTAGGGGTGCCTTTGCCTGATTCGCCTCTTTCATACGAAGGCAGATTGCTCAAAATTTCTTGGTGCGTTCGAGTTCGCTTCTACTTAAATGACGGCACAGAGCTTGTGGCTCAGCAGCCGTTTTATCTCGGGACGATTACTCGCGAAGTGTGATTTCGAATCGCCCTATGACACCATGAAACCTGGACACCATGAATCTTGCTGAACTTTCGTGGCCGCAGATTAAGAACTTGTCCCTCGACACTCCTGTCATCTTCCCAATTGCAGCGGTCGAACAGCATGGGCATCATCTGCCGGTTTGGACGGACAGCATGCTGCTGGGAGAGATCGTCCGTCGAGTCGCCGAGAAAACGCAACTGCAAGTTTTGTTTGCACCCTTGATGTGGCTAGGAAACTCGGATCACCATCTCGATTTCTCCGGTACGTTGTCGTCTCCTCCTCGAACGTATTTAGACATGCTCGGTGGCCTTGCCGACAATATGATCATGCACGGATTTCGAAGGATCGTTTTCCTCAACGGTCACGGCGGAAACGATGTACCAGCCAAGCAAGCCATTTTCGAATTAAGGCAAAAGTATCGCGAGCGACGAGATCTGCTCCTTTTGATGACGACCTACTGGGGGCTCGGTTCGGAGCCATGGAAACTGGATCCGATGATCCATCAACGCGAAATGGGACATGCCTGCGAATGGGAAACATCAATGGTTCTGCGTATCGCTCCGCATCTCGTCGGAGATTATCGAAACGCGAAAGCGGTCGAACCAGGAAACGCTTTCAAGCCGGGCAATCGGGCTTGGATCACCAAGGACCGCTCCGAGCCTGGCCATATCGGCTGGCCCCACCTCGCGTCGGTTGAAAAAGGCGAGCAACTGCTGAGCATTTTCTCCACGGACGTAGCGGATTGGATTCAACGCGTCCTTGTGTGGGATGGCCAATCATGGGAAGGCTAGATGCCGATCGCACCGGATCAGCAAGCCCCTTGACGCCGGCCTTTCACGATTCGGATAACTCAGACTCAGAAAGCAATCCGCTTCCAAGAGGTCGATTGTTCGCGATTTGCGGACTTCTCTTATTTGCATCTGCCATCAATTACATGGATCGCCAGACGTTAGCCAACGTAGCCGCTCGTATCACCAAAGAATTCAGTCTTTCTGAACAGCAGTATGGCAACTTGGAAATGAGTTTCGGGTTGTCATTTGCGGCTGGCTCGATGTTTTTCGGGGTATTGGCCGATCGTTGTTCTATCCGCTACCTCTACCCCATCGTGTTGCTGTTATGGTCCGCTGTCGGATTTCTGACCGGTTATGCAGAGGACTATGGCCAATTGTTGGGTTGCCGGGGGATGCTCGGTTTTTTTGAAGCAGGGCATTGGCCTTGTGGATTGAAAACCACGCAAGCCTTACTGAGTCGCAGCAATCGCGCTCTCGGCAATGGTGTGTTGCAAAGCGGCACATCGATCGGAGCGATAGTGACTCCTCTGATTCTTTACACCATCCTTACGCCGACGGTAGGAAGTTGGCGGTTCGGTTTCCAGTTGGTGGGAGCGATCGGAGTTGTCTGGATCGCGGCTTGGTTCTTTATCGTGCGCTCTTCCGATTTTCCTGCCGTAAAGAAAAAGAACGAAAGGTCTTCTGCTGCCTTGGGCGAATGGTGGCGAGATCTCTTGACCCGTCGCATGTTGGTGGTCGTAATCGTGGTTACTTTTATTAACGGATCGTGGCAAATTCTTCGCGCATGGCTACCGAAGATCATGCAGCAGGGGCATGGCTACGAAGAGCTCTTTACCTTGCGATTCACGTCCGTTTGGTACGCCGTGACGGATATTGGCTGTTTATCTTCTGGCCTGATCGCCCTGTGGCTGTACAGGAGCGGTTGGACGATCAAGTACTCCAGGTGCCTTGCGTTTGGCGTTTGCACAGCTATGTGCGCCAGTCTCATGTCGGTGCCGTTCCTCGGGGGCGGTCCATGGTTGCTTGTAGTCTTCTTGATCGCCGGAGCGGGGTCGCTAGGAATGTTCCCTTTGTATCATGCCTTTTCCCAAGATATCTCCCGTGAGCATCAAGGAAAAGTTACCGGCATAACCGGGGTGATCGCATGGGGATTCTCCTCGCCGACACAAAGCATTTTCGGGTACTTGGCGGACCAAACCGGTTCGTACAATATAGGAATCGCGATTGCAGGCAGTTTGCCTTTAGTCGCTTTGGCTGCCATCTTTTGCTTGTGGCCAAACGAACCAGAGCGTACATCCAAATCCGGAACTTACCGTTAGGAGCAGCACCATGGCATATGATCGACGGACATTTCTCACCTCGGCGGCTTCGCTTGGAGTATTGGCCTGCGATACTGGCTTCTCCAGAGCCGAGCCAGCCAGAAAGAAAATCGCATTCCTCGGGACGACCGTCCACAAGCATTCTCACGCACAGCATTTTTTGGATAGGCATGCGATGGGCTACACCTGGGGGGGCAAATGGCAAATGCCACGCTTCGATGTCGCGTCGGTCTTTATCGATCAATATCCCGAAGCCGATTTGGGGAAGCAACGACTGGAAAAGTACGGCTTGAAATCCTATCCGACGATTGCCGAATCGCTGACATTGGGTGGATCGAAGCTGGCTGTGGATGGAGTCGTGATCATCGCCGAACATGGCGACTACCCAACCAATGAGAAAGGCCAACGTCGCTATCCGCGATACGACTGGTTTAAACAAGTGGTTAAGGTCTTTGAGGACTCCGGTCGCAGTGTCCCGGTGTTCAATGACAAGCACCTATCTACCCAATGGGACGAGTGCGTGGAAATGGTGAGCGATGCAAAGCGGCTCGGGTTTGGCTTCCTCGCCGGCTCCTCTTTGCCCGTGACATGGCGATTGCCCTCAATCGATATGCCTTGGGGAGTTCCACTCCGAGAGAGCGTCTGTGTTTGCTATGGAGGAGTTGATAGTTATGATTTTCACGGCCTGGAAACCGCCCAATGCATGTCGGAGCGTCGACAAGGGGGCGAAGTCGGAATTCAAAGTGTGCTCGCGCTCCGCGGAGAGAAACTTTGGACCGAGCTTGCCAAGCCTCAGCGCCAGACGACTCAGCAACTCATGGTAGCGGCCTTAACGCGAAGTCACAATCTGCCCGTGGACGGCGGTTATCCCATTGCTCCCGTTACCATAGACTGGGCTCGCAAAGCGTTGCCAGATACGATCGGATACTTCATCGAGCATCTCGACGGCTTTCGAACGACCATGTTTTTGGCAGCGATTCGGGACTTCAATTATGCAGGCATGCGGAAAGACACCGGCGAAATTGTTTCTTGCCAAATGTATCTGCCGATGCCGACCCAAAGCGCAACCACAGCCGATTTTTTCAATCCGCTGGCTCGGCACATCGAAACGCTGGTGCTCACCGGAAACTCGCCCTACCCCATCGAACGGACTCTGCTCACGTCCGGGATGGTCATCGGTGGGGTCGAATCATTGCATCGGGGAGAACAGCTTTACGAAACACCTGAAATGAAAGTACGGTATACCGGCACCCAACAATCGCATTTTTGGCAAGCTTAGGTAAGAAAATTTGAAACAAAACGATCGGCATCAACCATAGGTTAGTAGGCATGCTACGGTAAATCGTTCTTGCATTTTCTTCTTTTGGGTCATGATCGGCCTCGCGAGCTTTGGCCAAGACGCGACTCCGAGCGACAAGGCTCCAAAGTCGACGAAAACTCTGCCTGAGTGGCGCGGGCACCGGACGGGAATGGCATTAAGTCTCAATGCTCAAGGCTTGGAAATGAAGTTTCAAATCGATTTGATGGTTGGGCCGAAAGAGGGTACCGATCAACTGACGTGGACGTTGGTCTACGACGGCGATCCAGGGAAGAGCGAGCGTCCCTATTTATTGACCACCATCAATGCTGCGCGCGGGCGATTTGCAATCGACCAACAGAACAGCATTGTTCTAGTCGCCACCTTGATCGGTAATGCGCTCAGTACCCGTTTTTTCTGTGGCTTTTTTCGTTTGGAGGGAAGATTGTAAGGTGAAGGAAGGGGTATGCAAGCGATTGCAGTACCA
>Ga0209591_10009495_pt1 | contig 10510 bp, 12 predicted proteins | sample MAT01_FD_187207 | JGI IMG/M metagenome (GOLD analysis project Ga0209591, IMG submission 187207) | Freshwater microbial communities from Lake Fryxell liftoff mats and glacier meltwater in Antarctica - MAT-01 (SPAdes) (version 2) | ecosystem: Environmental > Aquatic > Freshwater > Ice > Liftoff...
CAGCCTGGGACAAGAGCCTCGAATGGAGCCTCCCCTACCTATGGTCCAACTGCGGCATCCTCTGCCCCAGCAAGCTAGCGATCGACAGTTGGCAAGACCTCTGGAGCCAAACCTACAAAGGCAAGGTAACGATGTTAGACGAGCCAAGCGAAGTCTTCGCTGCTTGTTTGAAGGTCCTGGGCTACTCGATCAACACCAACTCGGTAGACGAGTTGAGAAAAGCCCAAAAATTAGCCATAGATCAAAAGAAAATCCTCAGGGCCTACCTAAACACAGAGGTACGAGACCAGGTAGCCTCAGGAGACGTAACGGCCGCCCAACTCTGGCAAGGCAGCGCTCAACTAACGATAGACCAAGCCCCCCACCTCCACTTCGTCCACCCAAAGGAAGGCTACAGCCTCTACTGCGACTGCGTAGCGATCCTGGCCGAATCCCGCCGCAAAGATCTAGCTCACGAATTCCTGAACTTTCTGTACCGTCCCCAAGTAGCGGCAGCAAACAGCAAAGCCAGCCGGGCATCCTCCCCCTGCAGCGAAGACAACGAACAAGTCCTAGCCAAAGGCGAATGGTTCCAAACCAGCTCCGCCCCCACCCAGCGCCTCCGAGACCGCCTCTGGACCGAAGTCAAATCCACCTAGTCCCTATGTTTGAGAAGGAGGTGCAACTTTGTTTGTGGGATCAACTACCTCCTTATTAAGGGCTTGTGCAAGAGGCAGGTGATCTTTAACATTTGTTGTTGATATCACGCTTGAGCTTGGACAAAGTAAGGCAAAGACGGCATCGCCCAGGCTACGACATTGATTGTTGTCAAGAGGCTCCTTGGGCTTTCTCAAGAGCGACTTTAGGACTTTCTTTCGCTGCTCGTTTTCATTTTTGGGTGGAAGTTTTTCTAAGACCTCGATAAGCTTTGCAAGGGATTCAGGCTGAGAAGCAAGTAGCGGGCCCAACGCGCAAGGCCCTTTTTGTGGGCACGTTAATCTTTCGAAATTAAATTTGCCGTTAGCCATCAATAACTCTCCCTCAACAAAACATTTGAGGGGATAAGAAACTTGGCTCACTATAGTTCGCCTCCGTCTCCATGCATCATGCACTCTGCGCCTGGAGAGCAATCTATACCTGTCCGAAAGCACCTCATCCAGTGATCGATTCGGTGTGTTGGCAAACTCAGCGAGAGTAGTAAATTTGTTTTTCTCAGTCTCGAGAATTTGATTGAAGGCCCCAAGAATAGACCCTGCCAAATTCCTCCGAGCCGTGCCTGCAATTCGGCTCATTGCTGCTACGGTTGAAGCGAGTGATTGGGTTTCTTGAAATTTATTGTGGAGCCAGATCCAAGCATAAAGCGGCCCAGCTTTAAACTCTTTTAATGCGTAGTGGGGGGTCTCGCTAAACTTGGCCTTTTGTATAGACTCCAAACATGCTCTACCTACAGCATCTCTACGTAGCAGTGCATTCGCAAGCACAGTCGTATCAAGGAAGACACTTGGGTTTTCAGACATCGGAAACAGTATCAATCCATTCTGTTAGTTGGCTTACTCCCTCAGGATCTGTTGAAAATCCGTTCGTCTCCAAGTCCTCAACCGCCAAGAGTGCATCTTCAAATGTCAATCTTGGCTTTTCATAGATTAACTTTAAAGACTTATCAACGTTTCGAATTTGTTCTTGTGAAAGCGGTAGTCCTTGTCGGTTCTCGATTCCATTAATCACTGAATGGACTATCATTAAAAATCCGTCGCCGATTGATCGGAGACTTGATAGTCGCCTCATCTCGTTTGAGAATCCTTGAATTTGATCATCAGCTCTCATACGGTCCAAAGCAGATTCAGCGTATGAAAGAGGTAAAGATACCTCAAGAAACGTTCTTGCCCTCCGAATCACTAAATGGGCTTTAAAAATATCGCTTTCGTTGGTAGATTCATGATAGATGTCAGAAGCTGTTAGTAGTTCAGAGGTATTGCCTTTGTCGAAAACAGGGGAAGGTCTCACCAAATAAAGGCCGCCGCCAGTTTCAATTTGGGGTCCACGGCGAGCCACTTCGCTCCCGGTGGAGATTTCCTGTGAGGTTTGATATAGAGAAGTAAGGCTGAAGTTAGACTCAGGGGCAAGCTTCGTCATTTTTCACCTATTTGAAGAATTTCTTTGCGTCTCGAACGGTGGCATGCTGAACATCTGCAAGCAAGTTAGAAAGCTGGAATGCGCGAACGTCTGAAAATTTGATTGTATACCAATCTAAATCGAAAAGTATTTGATTTCTGATCTTCGTTGACACTGTTTCTTCTTCCCACTCCAGAGGAGGCGCATACGAATATGTTAGCGATTCGAAGTGAATCTTGAGGTTGAAACCGAAATGCTCCCCATCACATCGGAGGGCGAAACTTGGGCACATACTCACCCCTTCAACATTGAATATTTGGCCGGAGGGCACATTCACGAGACCCGCTTCTTTAAGTTTTTTCCCTGCCTCATCCGAAGATTCAACTTGGCAAGAGTAAACCGCGCGAAAGCCCACTCGGTTCAGAACCGAAAGCTCCAGAGATTTTGTTGTGCGATCCAAGGCATCGCTTGCAAATGGAAAGAAGTCTTTTTCTTTGAAGGAATTGGGTCTGTGATTTGTCGCGGTCATGGTCGTCATCTCCCATTGCAAGACTTGTCCCGTTGGCTTCATCAACCGCACTAATCTCGGTTCGGCGTGGTCAAGCTTCAAATCATCATCACGAAGTTTGCTCTCGTTCGCTATTTCGCCCGAACGATCCCACATGAGAAAATTCTCGGGATAACGGATTTCAACGGTTTGGGTCTTCGGACGGAAATCGGAAAAACTCAATGTCATAGTTGTTTTCTGTTGCTCCAGTATATGCTGATGCAAACGTGGGGTCATACGGGTTCACGGGATGGGCAGATGCTCGGGGGGATTTGAGTTCGTTTAGACTTATCTGGGATGTTCATGAAGTTCATTGGCCAAACCGTCAGCACTGACGTACTCATCATGTGCCATAAACTATCTGGCTCCGCACACAGACTATTTGGCTGGGTTCAATACTTCTCAATACATTGCAGCATGACGGGACCAAAAGCTTAAGCTCGCCAAGAACGTTCTTTCGCGCACACAACACAATCAGCGAGATCTTCCGTCCCGCGTGATTCTGTTGTTCATAGCTATTTTAATCGACAGTCATCAAAACATCGAATCCTGCAGCTTAGGCCGCTCTTAGGAGTCTCCCATTCGTGAGTCCAGAGAATCCTGCATGGCCAGCAGTCAAAGCCAGGGAAGAAGTGTCGCAACTTCTCGTCCAGGCATTCGTCGAGAAGCAACCGCATCAGGCAGCCGAAACTAGAAGCTTTCGAGCTTCTTCTAGCGCTGCAATCGCATTCTCGCGCGAAACCGACGGGAACCCCTCGAGAAAAGTTTCAAGTGTCTCGCCACTTTCCAGATATTCAAACAGAGTTTGAACGAGCACCCTCGTCCCGCGGAACACAAGCTCACCATGCATCACTTCAAGATCGCGGACAATCACTGATTCCATGTTCATATTCTTGCGCGCTCCTTCATGATCCGCAAACATTCATTAGCAGGAGTGAGTGATCGAGGCGCGGCGTCGCACAAGAGCACAGGCCCCCGCCATCAACAGCCTATAACGCCGCATTGCCCCCTAACGCCCTGACTGAATATGCGTCGAAGATCTTCATCCGTTCCTCTTCATTCAGCACGCCGGCAAACGGACCCGCCTGCCGCATCGCAGTCATCTTCTCACTGTCCTCCACCATCACCACAAACAACTCCTCAAGCGGCAGCTTCAACAACTCCGGCCAAGCATCCAGATAGGGCTGCGACCGCCCCGCAGTCGCCGACCATCGCTGCAAATTATCATGAGCGCTCGCGAGCAACTCAGGCGACTGCCGCTGCTTCACAGCCATGGCCCGGTACATCGCCAGGCTCCGCGCATCAATCCGCGCATGGCCCTTCAAATCACGGAAATCCGTCGCAGGCACCATAACGGCAGTGTATCGCGCAACGCTATTCCTTAACTGCATGATCGGAGACCGCCTCTGGACCGAAGTTAAATTCGCCTAAACTAACAACAATTGACACTTGTTGTTAACCGCGCTAATGTAAAAACATGAACGTAAATCTCGGCCCCGTCTTTGATGATTTCGTAGCGGATCTCCTGAAATCAGGTTTCTACCAATCTCAGAGCGAGATCTTGAGAGAAGGCCTCAGACTCTTGAAAGAACGTGAAGATCTCAAGCAAATGCGGCTCGCAGCGCTCCGTCAAGAGATCGATGTCGGAGTTGCTGAAGCCGATCGAGGAGAACTCGTAGACGCAACAGGGGTCTTCGCGGAAATTCGAGACAAGAGCGCGTCACGTAGGCGCGCCAGGGCGTGAAGCGAATCCGCATGACAGTTCGTGCTAAGTGCGACGTCAACGATATTTGGGATGACATCGCCACCGGCAACATGGATGCTGCGGATCGTGTTCTCGCCCGCATCGAAGAGTCGGTATCCAACATCAGCCTCAACCCGGGCATTGGCCATCTCCGTGAAGACCTGGACAGCCAAGGGTATCGCTACTAGGGGGTCTACTCCTACCTGATCGTCTACCGCACAACGCCTAAACCAGCTCAGATCTTACGCGTACTGCATGCAGCACGGAACCTCAGAGCCCTGCTAAATTTGCCCTCAAGCGCTGCTATCGTTTAGCCTTTCTTCACCTCGAAGCAACAACTCCCGCACCTCTCTGACTGCCGAAAAGCTTCTTTGCGGGACACAGACGGGAACCCTTAAAATCCCAGATGTCTATGAATGCTTCAAACTCACAACGCGCTCCGGGGAGCTCAACTGCCTAGCTGCTAATGCATTTCTAAGAAGAATTTCTTAAAGATTGCTGGAGCAAGAATAGCCTGACTTCCTATGACAACAATGTCCAAATCATCCGCGATCGTCAAAGCCACCTGTATCAGATGCTCCACCTGCAAACGCGTCATAGATTTCCCACCGTTCTTTCGGACTCAGCACGCCGGCAAACGGACCCGCCTGCCGCATCGCAGTCATCTTTTCACTGTCCTCCACCATCACCACAAACAACTCCTCAAGCGGCAGCTTCAACAACTCCGCCCAAGCATCCAGATAAGGCTGCGACCGCCCCGCCGTCGCCGACCATCGCTGCAAATTATCATGAGCGATCGCGAGCAACTCAGGCGACTGCCGCAGCTTCACAGCGATAGCCCGGTACATAGCCAGGCTCCGCGCATCAATCCGCGCATGGCCCTTCAAATCACGCAAATCCTTCGCAGGCACCATACCGGCAGTGTATCGCGCAACCCTACTTCTTCACCGCATTAGCCGTGTCCGCTTTCGGCACCCCACCCGGAAGCTGATAATTCGGAAACGCCGGCCGCTTCGGCTCAACAGAAGGCTTCTTCGCCAGCTCAGCCATCACCACCTCAATCGCCTTCTCTAGCTGTGGGTCACGCCCCTGCTTCACCAGCTCTGGATCCTGCTCCACTTCGATATCCGGCTCAACGCCCACATTCTCGGCGATCCACTTCGAACTAGCCGGATCCCAAACCGCCGAACTCGGCGCGGTCACAATCCCGCCGTCCATCAACTGCGGCGCACCAGCCCTACCCACCAGCCCGCCCCACGTCCTTTTACCAATCAGCGGCCCCGTCCCGGCCCGCCGAAAGTACCAAGGCATCGCGTCCCCGCCAGACCCAGCTTGCTCATTGATAATCATTGCCTTCGGCCCATAGATCGCTCCTTGCGGCTGCAACTCATCCTGCCCGTCTCGCGTCGCCACACGGCTCATAGGCTTCAGATTCAAAAGCGCCACAATGTCAGTCGCCAACGCTCCGCCACCATTAAATCGTTCATCGATAATGGCCCCTTCCTTGCCCACTTGCGAATAGAAATAGCGGTTAAAATTCGTAAGCCCGCCGAACGACGTATCCGGCATGTAGATATACGCAACCCGGCCGTTGGTCGCCTTCTCCACCTTGCGGCGGTTTTCCTCGATCCAGGCCAAATTCCTCAACCCGGCTTCCGATCCTACTGGCGCCACCGTTACCTCGCGAGCCCCACTCCCATCCGCATTCTTGCCCACTCGAAGCTTCACCTGCTTGCCCACCTTTCCTTCAAAAGCCTTATAAACACTATCCGCCGCCGTGACATCCTTACCGTCAACCGCCAGAATAAACTCGCCCACCACCACATTCACACCAGGCTGTGTAAGCGGAGCGCTCATCCCCGGGTTCCAGTTCTCGCCATTGAAAATCCTGCTGAACTTGTAGCGGTTATCCTCCACCACATAATCAGCGCCCAGCAGTCCCGTGCCCACCTGCTTGACCTCCGGCCTCTCCCCGCCTACCACACTGAGATGCCCCACCGTCAACTCACCCATCATTTCTTGCATCAGGTAAGTCAACTCAGAACGCGACGAGATGCGAGTCAAATAGCGTCGATACCGCCCTTCCAGATCCGCAGCATTTGCTCCGTGCAGTCCCTTGTCATAGAACATCTCACGTTGAATCCGCCATGCGTCGCGATACATCTGCGCCCACTCTTCCTGTGGCTGTACCCTCACTTCAAGATCCGCAGTCCGCAGCGGCGCCCCGGGCGGCCCTGCAGCAGCAGCCATCGGTGCAGGCGGTCCGGCCGCACGCGGCGGCATCGGCCGAATGCTTCCGATCATCCAACCGGGTCCCTGCCGGTACAACACCTTCTCGCCGTTATGAGCCATCACAAATTGGCTCACCCCACTGAACGGCACATCAGCCCGTCGTTCTTTCATATCAAAGCGATGCACCGTCAGTGCCGGAGGCCCAAATCCGCTTACGGTCGGAAGCTCAAGCGCCAGCAGCGTCCCGGCCTTTCCGCCCATCAGCCCGGTATAGCGACGGCTCGGCATCGGCATCGACAGCACCCGTTGCAGGATATTCTCAAAGTCGATCTTCACTTCCACCGTCTTCGGAGCGGCAGGCCCACCGGCAGCCGGCTTCTTCTCTTCCACCACCTTCTCCTCATCACTCTCCGGCGTAAATGGCGAGGGCTCTGTCCTGGACAACACCACCAGATAAATACTGCTCGTCGAAGTACGTGCACCACTCTGAATATCCGGCTGCAAAGACGGCCCGGAATCGGTAGAAGCCGTAAAGTACATATACTTCCCGTCCCGATCCCAAACCGGGTTTCGCGCATCGCTCATCCCGTCCGTAATCTGAGTTGCCTTGGCCTCAGCCAGGTTATACACATACACCGCACCCATGTAATTAGCCAACGTCTTGGCGTAAGCAATCCACTTCGAATCGGGCGACCACACCGGCTCAAACGGCCTTCCCCAATAACGATCCGTATCCACCACACTCGCCTTGCCACTCTCGATCTCTACCATCCACACCCGCAAATGCGCATCCCGAAACGCAACCCGCTTGCTATCCGGCGACCACACCGGCGCATAATAATATCCCGGCCGATCTTCGATACGAATCTTCTTGGCCGGCCCAGACTGATCCTGCGGCTGCACATGCAATTCGTACTCACCCGACACATCCGAGAAATATGCAATCGACTTCCCATCCGGCGACCACGCCGGATACCGCTCAATCGCATTCGTCGTCTGCGTCAAATTCCGCGCATCCCCTTTATCGGCGGGCACAGTGATCACCTCGCCCCGCCCTTGAAACAGAGCGCGCACTCCCGACGGCGAAAGTCCAGGGCTGCTCAAACCTTCACCCACTTTTACAAACTTCTCGCGCACCTCAGCCAGGTCCCCAGCCACACTCACCTTCAGCGGCGTCGCCTTACCCGTCTTTGGATCGAAAATACGCAGCCCTCCAAATTGCTCCAGTACAATCGCATCTCCACTGGCCGAAGCAGACTTGTAATCCAGCCCCTGATTCTCCAGTGCCCGCGATACTTTCTTCGACTGCGGATCATAAGAGAACAACGTCGTCGCGCCTTCGCGATCCGACAGGAACCACACCTTTCCCGCCACCCACATCGGGCAAAAATCATTCGAGTTATCTCGAGGCACGCGCTCCACCTTCGAAGTCGCAAGGTCGGCAATATAGATCGGCGTAGTCATCCCACCGCGATACTTCTTCCACGCCGCAAACGCCCGCGCCATCGGCACATAGGCTAAGCGCTTCCCATCCGGCGAGAATGCCGCTTCATAACCTTCCGGCAGCGGCAGCGCAGTCTCGGGGCCACCCTGTGTTGACACTCGAAACAACTTCGCATAGCGCGGGCTGTTGGAAGCTCTCGACGAAGCAAAAACAATCTCTTTTCCGTCCGGCGTCCACGCTACCGGCGTCTCCTGTCCGGGATGCCAGGTCAATCGCTTCGGTACACCACCCATAGCGGGCACAACAAAAACATCCACACTCCCGTCGTACTCTCCGCTAAAGGCGATCCAGTTGCCATCAGGCGAAAACATCGGCAATCGCTCGATCCCCACACCCGTAGTCAATCGGCTCGCTATACCCCCAGCCCTCGGTGCAGTCCACAAATCATTGGCATATTCAAACACCACCTGTGTGCGGCTCAGCGACGGATTACGAAACAGGAACGGAGACTCTTCCGACACCGGCGTCTGCCCAAAGCCAAAACTCTGAGCAGCCATCATCATCGCAGGAATTAGCAAAAAGCGAAAAGGATTCACCTTGGCAGGATATCCGAATCGCTCCCAACAATCCATCAGCCCATAACACATCCATTCCGATTTTCGAAACGTTCTAATTAGTGCCTGCATCCAATCGAGCAGGTAGTACGAAAGGCCAAGAACATGAAAAACGCCATTTTCACTGCATTATTTGCAACCATCCTGGCCACCACTCCTCTCTTTAGCGCAAGTCTATCCACTACGCTTACGGACGAGCAGCGGCTGGCTAACAAGATCCGTCACGAGCTCGTCACGCTCCCCTTCTTCGGCGTATTCGATCAGATGAGTTACTCTCTCGATGGCCGCAAAGTTACCCTCAACGGGCAAGTTACACGACCCGTTCTCGCCAGCTCCGCAGCTAACGTAGTCAAGCGAATTCCAGGTGTGGAAGAAGTCGTCAACAACATCGAGGTCCTCCCTCTTTCGCCCAATGACGACCGTATCCGCATCGACGTCTACCGCACCATCTTCAGCCAGGCCTCTCTCGGCCGCTATACCCTGGGCGCCATCCCACCGGTACGCATCATCGTCAAAAATGGCGACGTCACACTTGCCGGCGTAGTCATGAACGAGATGGACAAAAATTTGGCTGGGCTCTTCGCCAACCAAGTGGCTGGTGTCTTTAGCGTCACCAACCATCTGACGGTTGAAAAGTAAATCCTGACATCCCGTAAGGGCTATGAGATCAGGTCTGTTTCCAACTCCTTGTTTACTCCTTGAGCCCGCGCGCTCCCTCCTGCGCGGGCTCCTTTTTTTGTTCGCATTTTCCGCCCCCGCACAAACCCTCGTCCTCGGCATAGCCGGCGGCTGGGAACCGGCAGACGCCCCCTGGACCATCACCCGCCGCATCGCCACTCACCTCGAATTTCAACGCTTCCCGGACACCACCTTCGCCACCTTCGGCAACCATCACCTCGACCTCGCAAAGAAGCACATCACAGAACAACTAGACACCAACCACGACGGCACTCTGGACAAACAAGAGCGACTACAAGCCCGCCTCATCCTCTACGGCCAATCCCTCGGCGGCGCAGCCACCATCAACCTCTGCCGCTGGCTTAAGAAGCAACAAATCCCTGTCCGCCTCAACGTGCAGATCGACAGCGTTGGTATCCGCGACGGCAAAGTCCCTTCTAACGTAAAGGAAGCCGCCAACCTCTACCAGCGCGACTTCGGCCCTATCCGCGGCCAATCCAGGATCAAACCAGAAGACTCAAAAAAGACTCGAATCCTGGGCAACTGGCGCTACAGTTATCCACGCAATAAACTCATTGACACCAGCGAGTGGCCGCTCGTACACCGCCTCATCGTCAACCCCCACCTCAAAATGGAATTCGACCCCGAAGTCTCAGCCAAGGTCGAAGAACTAATCTCAACCACTCTCCGCAACTGGTAGCGCATCATTCCACTGGATGGCCAAGCGCTTCAGCATTCTCACGCACTCGAACGTCGCGTGTGACTATGGCCACAAGAGCCGGAGGATCCCCCAACGCTTGAGCGGTCGCCAGATGAATTGCATCTAAGGTACGGATCGGTTCTATCGGGAATGGACGTCCGGCGTGGGCGAGAATCGCTTCAGTGACAGCTACGATATGACAACGCCGAGTGAACTGCTTCAGGGTGAATATTGCCGCACGTTCCTGCTGAACTGTGATCCGTCCCGAGATGCGGGCGCACAGTACTGCCCGGCTGGTTTCAGCCACCGTTAGAGCGGAAGTAACACGATCGCCAGGCGCACGAATAGAAGCCTTTGCCTTCGGATCGCCTTCAAGCAAGGCCGCCACTAAGGCGCTGGATTCGATGTAACGCTTCGTAGGAATTTCATCAGCCACAACCGTTCCGGTGGCAGCACCGGC
>Ga0209591_10009496_pt1 | contig 10510 bp, 9 predicted proteins | sample MAT01_FD_187207 | JGI IMG/M metagenome (GOLD analysis project Ga0209591, IMG submission 187207) | Freshwater microbial communities from Lake Fryxell liftoff mats and glacier meltwater in Antarctica - MAT-01 (SPAdes) (version 2) | ecosystem: Environmental > Aquatic > Freshwater > Ice > Liftoff...
GGGAGCCGCCGAGCAGATCCTTCCTCTGGAGAAGATTGCGCCAGCGTTGGGCGCCCTTGCCCGCGGTGCGGAAACGGGGAGGCAAGCTTGAAGCCGCGGGTCCTCATCGTGGACGACAGCCTGACGGTGCGCATGGACATCGGCGAGGCCCTCCAGGCGGCGGGCTTCGAAACGGTTCTCTGCGCGGACCTCCGGAGCGCGCGGGATGCGCTGGCCCGCGAAGGCTTCGTCCTGGTCGTCCTCGACATCTTGCTGCCGGATGGGGATGGGCTCGATTTTCTCAAAGAGCTGCGGAGTTCGCCGGCGACAGCCCCAATCCCGGTGATGCTGCTTTCCACCGCGTCCGAGGTCTTGAACCGCGTCCGAGGTCTTGGCGAGGGCGCCGAAGAGTACGTCGGCAGACCCTACGACCTTGGTCAGGTCGTTGCGCGGGCGCGGACGCTCACGCTCACGCAAGCGGTCGTGAGTGGTGGGGTTAGCCGCCTGCTCGCCGTCGACGACAGCATCACCTACCTTCAGGAGCTCGGAAGCCAGCTTCGCCAGGAAGGTTACGATGTGGTCCTGGCCACGTCCGGCGAGGAGGCGCTGCAACTCCTCGAGGCTCACAAGGTGGACTGCATTCTGCTGGACTTCCTCATGCCTGGATTGTCCGGCCAGGACACCTGCCGGCGCATCAAACAGCGAGCCGAATGGCGCGACATCCCCCTCGTCATGCTCACGGCGCGCGACGATCGGGATGCGATAATTCAAGGCATCAACGCCGGCGCCGACGACTACATTGCCAAGTCCGCCGACTTCGACGTTCTCAAGGCCCGCTTGCGCGCTCAGCTCCGCCGCAAACACTTCGAGGATGAGAACCGCAGTATCCGCGAGAAGCTCGTTCGGAGGGAGATCGAAGCAACCGCGCACAATCATGCGGAAGCAGAACAAAAAAAGCTCAATCAGCTCCTGCGCGATCAACAATTCTACACGCGTTCGCTGATCGAATCCAACATCGACGCGCTCATGACCACCGACCCGCTCGGCATCATTACGGATGTCAACAAGCAGATGGAAGCGCTCACCGGCAGCACGCGCGACGAGCTGATCGGCGCGCCCTTCAAGGGCTTCTTTACCGATCCGGAGCGGGCCGAAGCGGGTATCAAGCTCGTGCTGAACGAAAAGAAGGTCACCGACTACGAGTTAACGGCGTGCGCCCGCGACGGGAGGAAAACGGTGGTGTCCTACAATGCCACCACCTTTTACGATCGGGACCGCAAGCTGCAGGGCGTCTTCGCTGCGGCGCGCGACGTCACGGAGCGCAAGCGGGTGGAGGCGGAGCTGAGTCAGGCCAAGGCCGTGGCCGAGAGCGCGAGCCAGACAAAGTCGGACTTTCTGGCGAGCATGAGTCATGAAATCCGAACGCCGATGAATGCCATCATGGGCATCGCGGACCTGCTCGCGAAGACCGCTCTCTCTCCGCAGCAAGACAAGTATGTGCAGATCTTTCGCCGCGCCGGCGACAACCTGCTGAATCTCATCAACGACATTCTCGATCTCTCCAAGGTCGAAGCCGCGCAGCTCGAGCTGGAACAGACCGGGTTCTCGTTGCACGAGCTGCTGGAGAAAGTGACGGAGATGGTGGAGGTCAGAGCTCAGGGGAAAGGGCTAACCCTCGTGTGCGAGATCGCGCCGAACGTGCCCGCACACCTCGTCGGGGACCCGACACGGCTGCGGCAGGTACTGCTCAATTTGATGGGCAACGCGATTAAGTTCACGGGATCCGGCGAAGTTTCCCTACGAGTTACGCCGGATGTGGACGCCTCCGTCCCGACGGGGTTGCGGTTCACGGTCTCGGACACCGGCGTCGGCATCCCGGCTGAGAAATTGAGTCGGGTGTTTGAGCCATTCACGCAAGCCGACTCATCCACCACTCGCCGGTTCGGGGGATCGGGGCTGGGCCTCACGATTTCCAAGCGCCTGGTGGAGCTGATGGGCGGACGCATCTGGTGCGAAAGCACCGTCAACAAGGGCAGCGTTTTTTCTTTCGTCGTGCCGTTCGAGATTTGGGCCGGGATTCCCACACGGGTGGCCGTGCGTGGCGTCACTGCTTCCGAGCCGCCGTTACCGGCGCTGCGTATTCTTCTGGTGGAGGACTCGCCTGACAACTGCACCATTGCGGTGGCCTACCTTGAGGACACGCCGTACCAGGTCGACATCGCCGAGACCGGGGCGAGCGCCTGTGAGATGTTCAAAGTCGGCCACTACGACCTCATCCTGATGGACCGGCAAATGCCGGTCATGGATGGCTTGACCGCAACTCGAACGATTCGAGAGTGGGAACGGACCAACAACCGCCCACCGACGCCGATCATCGCACTGACGGCCTCTGCCTTGAAGGGTGATCGAGAACAGTGTCTGGCTGCAGGGTGCACAGCTTTTCTGACGAAACCCATCAAGCAAGAGGTCCTGCTCCAAGCGATCAAGGAGCATTCCATGGTCGCGCCGCCATCGACAAAAGTGGAAAGCATCCGGAAGGGCCCGAGCCTTGTGCTTTTGAATCCTAAATTGGCAGCGCGGATCCCAGCGTTTCTGAAGAACCGCAGGCAGGATGTCATCATGATGCTGGACTCCTTGGCTCGGGGTGAATTTGAGACCGTGCAGCGCCTGGGGCACTCTATGAGGGGCAGCGGGGCCAGCTTTGGATTCCAGGACATCACTGACATTGGCGCCGCCCTTGAGCAGGAGGCGGGGAGCGCCGACGCCGACGCGTCGCGCAAGTGGGTGAGCGAATTGTCGATGTGCCTGGATCGTGTCGAGCTCGCGCAGAGCGAAGGTCTTGGGCACGCCGCCGAACTCACCGTGCAACTTCCGCCCCCCCCCGATGTGCTGGCCGACGCGCGCAGGATCGTGCTCGTGGAGGACGACGACGATACGCGCGAGATCTTTCGCGCAGTTCTCGAGAAGTGCGGGCATCATGTGAAAGACGCGCGGGACGGGATCGAAGGACTGGCGCTCATCCTCGCCGAAAAGCCTGACGTCGCGCTCGTCGACATCGGCCTGCCCGCAATGGACGGCTACGAAGTCGCGCGGCGGGTGCGCGCGGCGCTCGGACATTCGGTGTACCTCGTGGCGCTGACGGGACGCGGGAAGGAGAGCGATCGCCTGCAGGCGCTATCCGCCGGCTTCGACGCGCACCTGACCAAACCCGTCGACATTGAGCTAGTCGAACGGCTGCTCCAGACTAGCCCCAGGGGGGGCGGGCCCGGTCCTCGCCCCGCGCCCGACGGTGGGGCGTGAGGCGCCGTGCGGTAGTTGAAGTGGCCTTTTGAGCTCCGCCTTGGGTTGTTGCCCCCTCTCGTCCGTCCTCGGCGCTCGACGAGCGTCTCCGGTTAACAATCTCTCTCCAGTCTGCCTGCGGGCGGCCGTTCTCACCCCAAAGCCGTGCTCGCTGGCGCTCCGCGCGGCCGGGGGAGACGGCCGGAGGCGTTCCCATCCTAAACTTCTTCGAGGGCAAGCTCAGGAGCAATGTGCCGAAGATCGCCCGCGTCGCTCGTGACAACGAGCGCACGGTACTTGCGAGCAAGGAGGGCGACGGTGGCATCGATAACGTCGGAGGTTCCCGTGCGCCCGCACAAGGTTCCAGCAGCCTCGGCGAGTGGGCGATCTAGCGCTGGCACGGTTGTGCAGGATTGATTCAGCAGAGCCTGGAGGGGAACCTGGCGCGCACCGACGCGAAAAACCTGACCGACAACCCCCGCGGGTACGACTAGCCTGGCGCCAGCGTTCAGAACTTCCCGGAACAGAGCGCGCATCTTAGCGTTCCCGCGCTCGAACGCGATGAGCGCGCCCGCATCTAGGAGGATCGTTGCAGGACGCGCTTTGCCCATGCTCGGTCCTCCCTTTTCGGTTTGCCGAACTCTTGGTCCATCGCGTCGAGAATTTCCTTGAGATCGGTCCGCTCAACTTTCTCGGCGAGCGCCTCACTCACGAACGCGCTTAGGGATTTTGCTCGCCCCACCCGAACCTGGAGCCTAGCCCGCTTCAGCACCTGGGCGGGTATGGTTACTGCGACCTTGAGCATTGTCATACTTTTATCGTACTGCTAGCATGGATCCCACGCAACCATCCGATGCGGCCAGCACCGGTTCCGGTGTCGTCACTGCCCAAGGGCAACCGATCAACCAGCGACTTTCGAACCTCAACGACCAGGACGCGGAGTCGAACCGGCCAAGGGTGGCACCAAGTCCTTGAGAAAGGAAACGAAGGAACGTTGGCACCGTGAACAGCAGGACTCTCAGTTCAGGCTCGAAGGCCCCCATGTGCCCGCCGCAGCGGACACAAGTATCGAGATCTGCCCGGAACACATGAGCCAGCAGCCAGGCCCAGCGTTTACGGGAAGGGCGAGCGTCAGTGTGGGCATTGAGCTTGGGGAGCTCAAGCTGGTCGCCGGAAGCAGGGCTCCGCCAATTCATCCCTGCCCGACTTCTCCTGGTTGGTCGTAGGCAACCTTCCCAATCACTGCATTAACGGCAATGAGCGCGGGAGGCTAGGAGGAAAGGTTTTGGTGATCTTCCGAATATTTTCCCTTCAAGTCATCACGAATAGTTTCCTTACACATCGACGTTTTGTGTAAGTAAGCGGCGCAACTACGAGGGCACGCTCGTCTTCATTTCACACGACGTTCATTTCATCCGCAAACTCGCGACCAAGGTGCTCCATGTGCGCTCAGGTAAAGTGGTCCCGTATCCCGGTGGCTATGATTATTACCTTGAGAAGTCGGGCGGCGACGCTCGGGCGGCAATTACGTCTTGATGATTTTTTTTCGTCTCAGGTTCGGTCTCCTCAAGCCCGTCCACATGGCTGGCGCCGATGTGTCCGCGCCCCTCATCAATGATCGATTCTTCCCACAGTTCGACCTTTTTCGCGTAGGCGGCGCGCCCAAGCATCTGGGCGGCGACCGGTGCTGTGAGGAATATAAACGTAACCGTGATCAGCGCTTTGGTTGCTACCGCAAGATCTTGGAAATGCAGTGCGCTTCCAATGAGGAGCAATGCCACGCCAAGCGAGGCGCCCTTGGTGGATGCATGCATGCGGGTAAAAAGATCGGGCATCCGAAAAATGCCGAGCCCTGCAAGATTCATAAATCCCGCACCTAGCACCAGCAGCGCAGCAACAATCGCGGAAATCATTTGAAGACTCCTTTTTCCAGACTGATTGCTAATGCTACGGTCCCCAGGAAGGTGATGATCGCGATCGCGAGCGCCACATCCAGCAACATTTTTTGGCCCGTCGTTATTGACGTCAATGCCAACACTCCGATTGCCATCGTCGCAATCACATCTAACGCGACCACACGGTCGGGGAGAGACGGACCTCGCAGCAGACGCAGGAATGCAAACGCCATCCCGAGAACTAGGAGAAGGGTGGCGATCCAGCTGCCGGTTTGAAGGATTGGGGTTAATTCCATGGTGGGCTAGCGAAGGATTTCGAGCACGCGGCGCTCCAGGTTGTCGGTGATGTCAGCCCGCAGGGCATTGATGTCATGAATATACATCGCATGAATATACAATATTTTGCGATCCTCGGAGATGTCGAGGCTGAGTGTGCCCGGGGTCATTGTGATTAAGTTTGCAAGCAAGGTGATTTCGAGGTCTGTCTTCGCTTTGATTGGAATCGCGACCACCCCTGGTTTCATGTAGTGCGTCGGAGTGAGGATGTCGGCGGCGATAATGACGTTGGATTTCAGAAGTTCCCAAAGATAGTAAACAAAGAATGCGAAGACCTTCGGAGGTTTGGTGAAGTAGCCGCGTGCGTCCTCACGTTGGTGATAGATCACCCACAGGAAAGCATAGCTGACAAAAAATCCAGAGATCAGCGTCCACGCATCAATAGATCCGAGTAGCCCGGCCCAGATCAAGGTGAGAAACAGATGGATTCCGCCGAGCATTATTCACGCCCTCCCATTACTGCTTGGATGTATTCATCCGGATTGAGCAACTGCTCTGCTGCGCGGAGGGCGAAGTCAAAGAAGAACTCCGGCGCCAAGCCGATGCAGACGGTGAACACAGCAAGCATGACGACGGGCGAGAATAAAAACCAGCTCTGCATTTTCGTGAGTGCCGCTGGGTTCACGGGGTGATCGGCATCCGGCTTTTTCCAAAATGCTTCATTCCAGATCTTGATCATCGAGAACAAAGTAAGCAACCCGACTGCGAGCGCAATCGCACCGAGGATGGCAGCGCCCGGATTAAAAAGCGTGTCTCCCGCTAGACTGGCCTTCACGACGGTAAACTTGGCAAAAAATCCCGACAGCGGTGGGATTCCGCCGAGTGACATGGCTGGAATAAAGAACAAGAACGCCAGCCAAGGAGTCGCTGCGTAAAGCCCGCCCATTTTTTTGAGATTGAAGGTGCCCGTGTATCGCTGGGCAATCCCGCTGATCAAATACAGATTGGTTTTCACCAGAATGTGGTGAAAGAGATAGAACACCGTTCCCGCCAGAGCCAGCGGGGTGAATAGCGCCAGCCCGAGAATCATGTATCCAATCTGGCTGATAATATGAAAAGACAACAGCCGACGGAAGTCGAACTGCGACATCGCCCCCAGCACGCCAGACACCATCGTGAAGCCCGCAAGAACAAGCAGCAGGCCATGCGTGAAAAACATATCGCCCGTGAAAATCAACGTGAAGACCCGGATCAGCGCATACACGCCGACCTTGGTCAGGAGGCCGGCAAAGATTGCCGAAATCGCTACGGGTGGCGTGTGATAAGATGCTGGTAGCCAGAAGAACAACGGGAAGATCCCGGCTTTCACCCCGAAGGCCACCAGGAACAACATGGCTGTGATCGTTAGTAACTCGGGCTCCATCAGGTCCTGCGTCTTCAGCGCAAGGTCCGCAAAGTTCAACGTGCCGGTTTTCCCATACAAAATCCCGCAGGCCGTCAGGAAAAATGCGGATGAGATCAAGTTTAATACGACATATTTGATTGCACCCTCCATTTGCGCCCGTTCTCCGCCAAGCGTCATCAATACAAACGACGAGAGGAGCATGACCTCGAACCACACAAACATGTTGAAAATGTCGCCAGTCAAAAACGACCCGACGACTCCCAGAATCATGAAATGCAGGAACGCGTAGTATCCGAAGCGCTCCCGCCTCGCATCAATGTCTGCGACGGAATACACGGCCACGGTAAACCCGATGATCGCCGCGACGAGCACCATGATTGCTGACGTGAGATCCGCGACCAGCGAGATTCCATAGGGTGCCGGCCAGTTGCCCATGGCGATGGCTTGAATTCCATCTTCCGCAACCACGGCAAAAAGATTCACTGCGGCCGCCAATAAGACGAGCATCCCCGCCACGCCAATCCAGCGTTGCGCCACGGGCACGCGCCAGCACATGATGCAGGCCAGCGCCGAAGCTAAGGGAACGATAATGCAGAAAGTCAACGCATCCATTAGACGTCCGTGCTTTTCATTTCGTCCAGATCGTCAGTGCCGACGGTTTCATCCACGCGCTGTGTCATTGCCAAAGTAAAAGCCAGCACGCCGAAGCTGATCACGATGGCTGTGAGGATCAGCGCTTGGGGCAGGGGGTCCGCTGCGGTGGGCGGAAGCGCGGTCGCTCCCTCCTCCACAAATGCCACTGCTCCGGTCTTTAAACCGGCAGACGTAAGGATCGCCAGATGCACTGCCTGGCTCAACACAGCGATACCAAAGATCATCTTGATCACACTGCGCCGCAGCAGCAAAAATGACGCTACGGCAAACAGAACGCCGATGGTGATAGCGAGGACTAATTCCATGGCCCCACTCCATTCTGGTCGGGAGCCTCGGGGTCGTCCGCCAAAACAAACACGATCAATGACACCACCCCAAGCACTACAATATACACGCCAACATCGAAAAATATCGGTGTTCCTAATTTTCCGATTACAGGAATCTGCGTCTTATCCCAGACGCCGGTCAGGAACGGCAGGTTTTTGAAAGTCGGAAGCAGACCGCTTGCCAGAGCAACCGCAAGTCCTGCAGCAATCAAAGTCCGGCAATCCACCAGCAACAGCTTCCGCGCGGATGGCACCCCAAATCCAATTGCCTGCAGGGCGAAAGCTGCGCCCGCGACGAGTCCGCCACAGAATCCCCCGCCTGGAAGATTGTGTCCCCGCAGCAAGAGAAACACCGAGAACACCAGCAGCAGCGCGATGATGAACCGGTTGGTTGTGTTGAGGATCAGCGTTTTCATGATTTAGGTTTTGCTGTTCCTTTCGGGCGGAGTTTTAGCATCGCTAGGATTCCGAGTGCCGCGATGGCAAGCACGATGATCTCGCCGAGCGTGTCGAGTGCGCGGAAATCGACGAGGATAACATTTACCACATTACGACCATGCCCCAGTGGCTGGCTGTTCTCAGCCATATAAGCTGAAATCGGGACATTCGTGGATTCAAAGTGGAAGGCGACCAGCACAAGCAGAGCCATTACAGTTCCGAAGATTGCCGATAAGATTGCATCTCGAATCCGGATGGCCTTGGACGAAAATTCGCGCAGATTTGGCAGCTTGTAGAATGCCAGCACGAACAGCACCACCGTAAGCGTCTCGACCAGAATTTGTGTCATGGCCAGATCCGGTGCGCTGAAAAGGAAGAACAGCATCGCCACTCCAAGTCCAACGACACCAAGCACAAGAATGGCCGAAAATCGCGACTCTGCAAAACACGCGAAGATGGCAGACAGCATGATTAAGACACAGACCGTGACGCCGAGCAGCGAAACGGGAACCATGGCCTCCATGTCCAGAGTGAACGGATTGCGTGGCAGAAGCCACAGGAGGAGCAGCACGGCAAATCCGCCCACGGTCAGGATGTAGTTTCGAAGCTTTCCATTTTGCAACACCCGCGTCTGCCATGCCGCGAAGGCAAGCACGCCGTCGATGATTTTAAAATAAGCTCGCTCGGGTCCGATGGCGGTCAGCGTGACGTAGGTAGATCCCATGGCCCGCCGCCATCCCCCCGCCGCCAGGTAAATCCCCGCACCGACCAACAGTGTGAACATACTCAGATAGAGTGCTGTGTTGAATCCGTGCCATAGTTTCAACTCCACGACATAGGAGGGATCTCCAACGACAGCCGCAGCGGCAGCGGTGAGTAAGTGATCTCCGACTAAGGCCGGGAATAATCCGGTTGCAACCGCAACAATTCCCAAGACCACGGGTCCAATCCACATCGTCCAAGGACCTTCATGCGCGTGTTTGGGTGTCTTTTTCAGCGCTCCAAAATACGGGCGCAACCCCGCGATTGCCGCGAGTGCCACCATGACCATGCTTGCCCCAACCCCCAGCGCTTCCCACAGAAACGGCGGACCATCCGCATCGAGTAGCGCTTTGTAGAAATACTCTTTGCTGACAAACCCGATCATCAGCGGAATCCCCGCCATGGAGAGTGCCCCGAGGAGCGCTCCGATGGTCGTAAATGGCATCACGCGCCGCAAGCCGGATAACTCGGAGATTTCGCGGGTGCCGGTTTCATGATCCACAGTGCCCGCTGTCATGAATAGCGCGGCCTTATACAAGGCGTGGGCCAAGAGATAGACCATGCACGCTTTCACCGCTATCTCAGTGCCGATTCCCAACAACATCGTCAGTGTTCCCAGCACCGAGAGCGTGGTGTATGCGAGGATCTTTTTGAGATCGGTTTCGCGCATTCCGAGAAATACGCCCGTGAGCATCGTGACCGCACCGACAGGGGCAACAATCATCGTCCATAGCGCGTGGTCCGAGAGGCATGGATGCAGCCGCGCAAGGAGGAATACGCCAGCCTTCACCATCGTCGCGGAATGCAAAAATGCACTCACCGGCGCCGGTGCCGCCATTGCGTTGGGTAACCAGAAATGAAAAGGAAACTGTGCCGACTTGGTAAATGCGCCGAGGAGAATCAGACCCAGAATGATTGGAAACTCCGGCAAAGCAGTGATGACACCCGCACCGGGCGCAATCAAACTGCTGATTTCATATGTTCCAGTGCCGAGTCCGAGCAGAATGAACCCAGCCAACATGGCCAATCCGCCGGCCCCCGTCACCAGCACCGCCTGCAGCGCAGACGTCCGGGATTTCGGATCTTCGTGATAATACCCGATCAGCAGAAATGAAGTGATGCTGGTTAATTCCCAGAAGATAAACAGGAGGATGAGATTGTCGGAGGCGACCACCCCGAGCATCGCAGCCATGAAGCTGAGGAGATACAGATAGAACTTCCCGAGGCTCTTGCTGCCGTGCAGATACCCCGCCGCATACCAGACGATAAACGTGCCAATTCCACTGATAATCAACAGGAACAAGAGGCTCAATCCGTCAATGAAAAAGCTCAGCGAAATTCCCAATCCTGGCGCCCAAGGGATCGATGCCTTCACCGCACCGCCACCGGCCATCTCCGAGATGAGCGTTGCGTAATAAACAAACCCGGCCAGCGGCACGAGCGCGAGAATCTTGCCCAAGCGGTCGCCCAGCATCTGATGCAATCGCGGAGCGGCA
>Ga0209591_10009498_pt1 | contig 10509 bp, 6 predicted proteins | sample MAT01_FD_187207 | JGI IMG/M metagenome (GOLD analysis project Ga0209591, IMG submission 187207) | Freshwater microbial communities from Lake Fryxell liftoff mats and glacier meltwater in Antarctica - MAT-01 (SPAdes) (version 2) | ecosystem: Environmental > Aquatic > Freshwater > Ice > Liftoff...
AGAGCGCTCACATCCAACTGGCCTTGTATGGTGCTGTTGCTGGGCGTGGTGTTGCGCAGCACTTCGCGGCCTTGTGCATCCAGCAACACGGCTTGCACGCTACCTGCTGCGCGATGATCTGCGGGCACGCTCGGCGTGCATGGTGGTCGAGCATGGATCTGCGGCTGCGGTGCTTTTCGGCCTCGCCGTTCGAATGCACTCCCAGTGCTTAAATCCCTGTCAACGCGGTTGACCTCTCCATTGGTCCCATGATGGACCGCGACGCGGGACGGCTAGTTTTGCCGTTCTTTCCAAAGCCAACCGCCAACCATGACGCCAGCGCGAACCGTCTTCAGTAGTCTCCTAATTGGTACCGTGGATTTGATCATGGCGCAAGCGCCGAACGAAGCGCTCTGGTTGCGCAACAGCGCCATTAGTCCCGATGGACAGACCATTGCTTTCTGCTACCAGGGCGACATTTGGCGGGTGCCTACCGTTGGCGGCGACGCGGTGCCACTCACGACCAACGAAGCGTATGACCATGCCCCTACGTGGAGCCACGATGGCCGGCAACTTGCTTTTGCAAGCATGCGCTATGGCAGTACCGATGTGTTCGTTATGCCCAGCACGGGCGGCACACCCACGCGCCTCACCTACCACAGTGCCGGCGAAGTACCCATGGATTTCTCACGCGACAATAACGCCATCATTTTCTACGCTGGTCGGCAGGATGATGTGAAGAACCAGCTCTTTCCCGTAGGTGGCCTTGGCGAACTCTACACCGTGCCAGCAAAAGGCGGTCGCCCGATGCAGCTAAGTACCATCCCCATGCAATCGGCGCGCTACTCGCCTTCCGGTGATCTGATCGCTTACCAGGATCGCAAGGGGTATGAGGATAGTTGGCGCAAGCATCACACCTCTTCCGTAACGCGCGACATTTGGACCTTCAACCCGGCTACCAAGGAGTACAAGCAGCTTACCCGCTTCGCTGGGGAAGATCGCAACCCGGTCTTCACCAAAGATGGCGGGACGATCTACTACCTCACCGAGGACAAAGGCAGCTTCAACATCCACCGCATGGCGGCTACTGGCGGAGCGAATACGCAGGTAAGCTTTCTCAAGGATCACCCGGTACGGTACCTGACCATGAGCGAAGCGGGGCTGCTCTGTTTCAGTTATCGCGGCGAACTCTATACCATGACCGATGGGGGCGAGCCCAAGAAGGTGGTGATCCGCATCAACACCGATGGGCGTTACAACCCCACCACCACCAGAACGGTGAATGGTGATGCCAAGGAGGTCGCGGTCTCGTCCAACGGCAAGGAAGTAGCATTCGTTCATCGGGGCGAGGTCTTCGTTACCTCGGTCAAGGAAGGCACCACACGCCGGATCACCAACACGCCGGAGCAGGAACGTAACGTGTCTTTCAGTCCGGATGGTCGTTCCCTGCTCTATGCAACAGAGCGTAACGGAAGCTGGGACCTTTACGCCACAACGATGGCGCGCAAAGAAGAGCTCTACTTCTTCAATGCGACCGTACTTAAAGAGTCCGCCTTGCTCACCACACCTGCGGAAGAATTCCAACCGGCCTATTCGCCCGACGGCAAGGAAGTGGCCTATTTGGAAGAGCGGACCACGTTGAAGGTGTTGAACCTGACCACCAAGCAAACGCGAACAGTGGTGCCGGGCAACAAGAACTACAGCTACTCCGATGGGGATCAGTGGTACAGCTGGGGCCCGGATAGCAAGTGGTTCCTGGTCTCGTTCCTGCACGACAAGCAATGGATCGGGCAGAGCGGCTTGGTATCCGCAGCGGGCGGCAAGGAGATCATCGACCTTACCCATAGCGGGTATGGTGGCGACCGTCCCGAATGGGCGATGGAAGGCAAAGCCGTTGTCTTCTACAGTGTACGCGATGGCATGAAGAACCACGCCAGTTGGGGTGGACAAGGCGACGCTTACGCGATCTTCCTAACCCAGGAAGCCTACGATGAATTCAAGCTGAGCAAGGAAGAAGCGGAACTACTGAAAGAAGCGAAGGAGAAAAAGAAGGAAGGTGATGAAGGCGATACCGAGAAGGAGAAGAAGGACAAGAAAGCCAAGGAAGAAAAGGAGGCCAAGGACAAAAAGGTAGAAGACTTGAAATTCGACCTCGTGGGCTTGGATGATCGCAAGGTGCGTTTAACGCCGAACTCATCGGACCTCAGCAGCGCACTCCTGAGCAAGGACGGCGAGAAGCTCTACTACCTCTCCGCCTTCGAGAAGGGCTATGATCTGTGGCAGTTCGAGATACGCACGCGCGAGGCCAAGATCATCAACAAGCTCGGTGCGGGTTGGGCCGGCGGACTCACGGCCGACAAGGAGTTCAAGAACATCTACTTCCTGAGCAACGGAGGCATCAGCAAATTCGACATCGAGAAGAATGAAGTGAAGAGCGTTGGGATCAATGGCGAAATGATCCTGGACGAAAAGGCGGAGCGGGCCTATCTCTTCGAGCACATCTGGCGGCAGGTGCAGAAGAAGTTCTATCGCGTGGACCTGCAAGGGGTGAACTGGGAGCTATACAAAGCGGAGTACCAGCGCTACCTCCCCTACATCAACAACAACGTGGATATGGCCGAGCTCTGCAGCGAGATGTTGGGCGAATTGAACGCTTCGCACACCGGTGCCGGCTTCAGTATGGAGGTGCCCAACGCCGATGCGACCGCCGACCTCGGCTTGTTCTACGCCAACGAAGCCGGACCCGGTCTACGCATTGCCGAGGTGATGGCCAAAGGGCCCGTGGTGAAACAAGGAGCAAAGATCAAAGCAGGGCATGTGATCGAGAAGATCGATGGGGAGACCATAACCGAGGACAGCGATCCAGCACTTTACTTCAACCGCAAGGCGGGCAAACCCATGCTTATCTCCTTGTTCGACCCGAAGACCAACATGCGGTGGGAAGAGACCGTTCGGCCCATTTCCATGGACGAGAGAGTGCAGTTGCTTTACGACCGCTGGGTGGAACGTTGCCGCCACCTTGTCGATAGCCTGAGCGGTGGAGAACTCGGCTACGTGCATGTAGAAGGCATGGACGATCGGAGCTTCCGCGTTGTGTATGAGGAGGCGCTGGGCCGCTACCACAATAAGAAGGGCTTGGTGGTGGATACGCGCTTCAATGGCGGTGGTTGGTTGCACGACGATCTGGCCACCTTCCTCAACGGCAAGACCTACATGCGCATGGAGCCGCGTGGGCAGGATCTGGGTACCGAGCCGCAATTCAAATGGAGCAAACCCAGCGTGGTGGTGATGAGCGAGGGCAACTACAGCGATGCGCACATGTTCCCTGTTACCTACCGTGCCATGGGCATTGGAAAATTGGTGGGCATGCCGGTAGCGGGCACAGGCACTGCCGTATGGTGGGAAGGTCTCCAGAACGGCATGTGGTTCGGCATACCGCAAGTGGGCATGATCGACAACGCTGGCAATTACTTGGAGAACCAGCAACTGGAACCCGATGTACAACAGCCCTTGGATCCGGGCGCCGCAAGCCAGGGACGGGATCAACAATTGGAGCAGGCAGTGAAGGTGCTATTGGGGAAATAGACCGACACTATCCATGGCCCAAGCGGGGATGCTTTTGGCGAGCGCGCCTATGGGCCGCAGAAGACCTTGCTTGCACTAGAAACCTCCGCATGCAAGCCTGTGAAGAGGCTGCTGCGTGCAACCACTTTTTAAAAGGGCTTTTTTGGGACGGTCCCTTTCAAGCGCGGTCTAGCAGATCATGCTTTAGGGGCAGGACGGCTGTAAGGAAGTGATCCACTGCTCGATCATCGCGATCGCCTCGTCGTGAACGATCGTGCGTCCCAGCAACGGCATGCGCACCGCTTCGTCGGTACTAGCCATGCGGTAGTGCAAGAGCGAACGCCCAACGCTGCCGCGGGCAACGATAAAGGTGTGCTGCGGCAGGAGCGGATCGTCCGGTGGAACACAAACGCCGATGTTGGTGGGGTCGGTGGTCTCGTTGAAGGCGAAGCGCATGGGGCGATAATCGCAGTGGCTGTCTTCCCGGTGGCAATGGGCGCAGTTGATATCCAAATAAGAGCGAACGCGGGCATTCAGGTCTTGCGAGGCGTCATCCCAACGCACGGTGCTAACAATGTTCTTGGGGTAACCGCGTTGCAGGTAGCCAAGATCGGCCCACTTCACCAATTGGTTACGCGGCCCATCGCTGTAGAGATAGGTGCTGTTGAGGTTCTGTGGTTTCGGCCCGATGGGCATAGCCAGGTCGTTCACCTTGTGGCAGGTCAAGCATTCTGCGGTGGAAGGGATGCGGTAATTGATGGAGCGTTCCATACCGTTATCATCCATGAAGGTGATGGGCGCGAACCCGCCGTTGGGGTTCAACGTCGCTTCGGTCTGGTCTGCGTTCCAGACATAATCGGCGAACTCCCATTGGCCGTTGCGTTTGTACAACAGCCGTGTTTCGATGATGCGGCGGGTGTTGGATGGCTGCACGTTATCGTAGTAGAAGGTCTTGATCAGCACTGCGCCATCCGGAAAGTCCAGCACGTTGTGGTCCCCATCATACGTGGCTTGCACCCCTTCGGGCATCCAGATGAACCGCTTCTTGTGCGAGTAGTCGCTAAAGAGCGTGCTGATGGGGGTATAGGGCAGCACTCCAACCCGCGGCCGCTGGTCCAACATACGGCCTTTGAAGAAGTGATAATCGGAGAGCACCGGAAAAGGAAAATCCTGCACATCCAGCACCAATCGCTCCGCATCATCGGCAGGAACAGCATCGATGTTATCCGTGAATTCTTCCTTGGAACAAGCCACGAGCATAACAAAGGGGAGCAGGAGCAGCAGGAGTATCTTCTTCACTGGAACTGGTTTCGAGCTACGAATATCGGAATGTTGTTGGTATGGTCGGCGTGGGTTGCTTCACCAAATACTACCCCAGGCTGTTAATGCTGTGGCGAGATCGAAGGTGCCGAACATTCCATTGAACGTTCAACAGCCCAGAAGCGTTCAGAAGCGGTCTAACTTTGTGCGCCATGCCCGGTAGTTCCCACTACGCTTTGCACCCACACCCCTTCAGCCAATGGGGAGCGGGGTTCCAACAGCCCCTGTTGATCGCAGGGCCGTGCAGTGCCGAGACCGAAGAGCAGGTGATGGCAACCGCCAAAGGCATTGCGGCGGGTGGCCATGCGACGGTCTTTCGGGCGGGTCTGTGGAAGCCGCGCACGCGTCCAGGGGCATTTGAAGGGGCTGGCGCTCAAGCCCTACCGTGGCTGCAACGGGTAAAGGCTGAAACAGGCTTGCTGACCATGACCGAAGTGGCCACGACCGAACATGTGGAAGCCTGTTTGAAAGCTGGGGTGGACATGCTTTGGATCGGGGCGCGCACAACACCGAACCCTTTCAGCGTGCAGGAGTTGGCCGATGCCTTGCGCGGGGTGGACATTCCCGTTTTCGTAAAAAATCCCATCAATCCCGATCTACACTTGTGGATAGGCGCCCTGGAACGGTTGGAAGGGGCTGGGCTGAAGCGGCTTGCGGCGATACACCGTGGCTTTTCGTGGTTCGAACGCACGCCTTACCGGAATAGTCCGATGTGGGAATTCCCCATTCGGTTGAAGGCCGCATTCCCGGACCTGGAGATCATTGGCGACCCCAGCCATATTGCAGGGAGCCGCGACAAACTGGGCACGATCGCGCAACAAGCACTCGACTTGGGTTTGAGTGGGCTGATGGTGGAAGTACACAGTGATCCGGCCCACGCATGCAGCGATGCTGAACAACAGATCAGCCCGGAAGCGTACGCCGAATTGATCCAAAGCCTGATCTTCCGGCAGGCCCTTCCTTCGGCACCGATGGCAGATCGGTTAGAGGAATTGCGGGATCTGATCGACCAATTGGACGAAGAGATCGTTCAGAAATTGGGAAGCCGTATGGACATTGCCGAGCGCATTGGCGAGTACAAGAGAGAGCATAACGTCGCGATCATCCAGCCCGAACGGTGGGAACGGATCATGCGGAGGCAATTGGCCCTGGCCAGCCACCTGGGCTTGGGGGAGCAATTCCTCAAGGAATTCATGGACGCCATCCATCGGGAAAGCATACGACGGCAGACCAGTGAACAGGATGAGAGCTCGGGTGTTGCTTCCGCAGGAGTTCCACAGTACCCCGCTATTGGACTGGACCGTTGAACCCCGATCATTCTACTTTAGGCCTCCCATTAAGAAACCTCATCGTACACAACCCGTTGAACACACCATGCTAAAACACCTTACGCTCGGTCTTACCGCACTGCTCAGCACGCTTGGTGCAACTGCGCAACTAAGCTTCACCAACGCTACCAACCTGATGAGCAACGTCACCCTCAGCGGAGGTTGCATGGGTGTGGTGGACATGAATGGTGATGGCCTCGACGACATCGCCAAACTGCACAACTCACGGGAATTCCAAGTGGATTACCAGAACGCGGATGGAAGTTTCACGTTGTTCAATTATGGCACGGTGAGCCAAAGTGGTCAGTGGGGTTGGGCGATCGCCGATCTCGATAACAATGGGCACAAGGACATGGTGAGTGGTGGCAATGGGGACGGCACACACTATGTGCGTATCACCACGCCGGGCACCTCTGCGCTCTCCGACCTCAATGGTGCCGACTTCTTCACCCAATGCATGAGCATTGCCGACATCGACAACGATGGAAGGTCGGACGTGTACGCTTGTGATGATGTGGGACCGAACCGTTTGTGGTTCACCAACACCAGCGGGGTGCCTGTGGACAACAGCAGTTATATGGATTGGACCACGACCCCCTCCAGCGATATGAGCGGGAACTACGGTAGCTGTTTCACCGATTTTGACGGGGATGGCGACATCGATCTCTACATCGCCAAGTGCCGCCAAGGGGTGAACAACCCGGACGATCCACGCCGTTGGAACCGCTTGTACGTGAACGACGGCAATAACAACTACACGGACCAGGCAGTGGAATACGGTGTGCAGATCCGCAACCAGACATGGACCGCGGATTTCGGTGATATCGACAACGACGGTGACCTGGACATGGTGGCCACCAACCACGATGCCACGATCCAACTCTTCGAGAACGATGGCATGGGATACTATACGGATATCACGGCCGGCTCCGGACTTCAGTTCAACGGTTTCTTCCTACAAAGCAAGTTCGCCGACTTCGACAACGATGGATTCCTTGATATCCTCATTGCCGGTGGCGACGAGTTCTTCTTCAAAGGCAATGGCACCGGTAACTTCGAGGTGATCGTTGGTCTTTTCCCCGCAGGAAAGGATATGCACAGCTTCGCCACCGGCGATCTCAACAACGATGGGTTCACGGACGTCTTCGCGAACTACGGCTCGGGCTTCATCAGTGCCGACCCGAACAACCCGGACCGGCTTTGGATGAACAACGGCAACGAGAACCATTGGTTCTCTGTGCGGCTACAGGGTGTCGTTAGTAACCGCGATGCAGTGGGCGCGCGTGTCACCATCACCGGTCCATGGGGCACCCAGGTGCGCGAGGTGAAGGCGGGCGAGAGTTACGGCATGGTCACCACCTTCGCTAGCATGTTCGGTTTGGGCTCCAACACCACGATCCCGACAATGACGATCACTTGGCCCAGTGGGCTGGTAGAAACCTTCAACGACCTGAGCGTGGACCAGACGATCACCGTGATCGAAGGGGTATGCATCACCCCGGTGGCCTTGATCACCACACCGCAGTCGCCGATCATTTGCGGCAATGGTGATCAATTGACGCTCACCGGCAACGATGGGTTCAACTACCTCTGGAGCACCAGTGAAACCACACGCGACATCAGCGTTAGCGCCGCAGGCAATTACGTGCTCACCATCAACGATGGTGCTGGCTGCACTGCCACCACCAGCATCTTCGTGCAATTGAGCCCGGACGAAACCCCGACCGTTACGGTGAATGGAGAGATCACCTTCTGCGAAGGCGAAGAATTGGTCCTGACCGCCTCCAATGCTGCGAGTTACTCCTGGAGCAATGGCGCTGGCAGCAACCAGACCGCAGTGATCACCAGCAGTGGCACCTACGCGGTGACCATTGCGGGTGTTTGTGGTGATTTCACCAGTGCCCCTGTCGCGGTGGATGTATTGGATGCACCTGCTGCGCCCCAGGCCGACGACGCTTCCATTCCATTGAACAGCAGCGCCGATCTTACTGCCATTGGAACCAACCTCGAATGGTTCGATCAAGCGGTTGGCGGAGCGCCGATCGCTACCGGTGCCAACTTCACGACGCCGACCCTTTCGACCGGTACCATGTATTGGGTTTCTTCCACCGCTATCTATGGCGGCGAGATCGCACCGGGTGGGCGGATCAACAACTCGGTTAGTGGACAGCACCACACCAACGCTGATAATTACCAACTCTTCACCGCCTTTGAGGATATGATCATCAAGAGCGTGAAGGTCTACGCCAACGGCGCTGCCAACCGCACGATCGCGGTGATCGACCAAGGCAATGGCACCACCATTGCTACGGGCACTTTCACTATCCCCAACGGAGAAAGCCGTGTGGAGCTGAATTTTGCCGTGCCTTCCGGTGGGCCTTACGGTTTGCGCGTGGTGGGAGGTAATCCACAACTGTGGCGCGATGGTGCAGGCAGCAACCCTACCTACCCGTACGCCATGGGCACCTTGGGTAGCATGACCAGCAGCACGGCCAGCGGAAACAACGCCACTGCATTCTATTACTTCTTCTACGACATCGAGGTGAAATCACCCAGCACGAGCTGCTCTGGACCGCGCACTTCTGTGCAGGTTCAAGTAGGCAGCACGGGTCTGGCAGAAGCCGCCGCATCCACTGGTATCGCTATCTGGCCGAACCCCACCAACGGGATCTTGAACGTTGATCTCGGTTCCGCCAAGGGTCGTATCTCCATGGATGTGTTGGATGTTACCGGTCGCTTGGTCTTTGCCGTGAACGCCGATGCAGCAAGCCAACTTAATGGCCTGTATACCATGGATCTTGGAACACTGGCCAGCGGGGAGTACGTGTTGAACGTGCGCCACGATGCCGGCAACAGCGTACACCGTGTGATCGTGAAGTAGTTCGAAAGAACGCGTTCAAAGCCCTCGTTCCTCCGGAGCGAGGGCTTTGTCATTGTATCCCGTGGCCGGTTCTCTGCGTATGAGCCAACGGACCGTGCCAACAGGATGGTCCATGAACCCCATGCGTTACACCAATTTGTTAGTGTTCCTGGTCTCAGCGATCACCCTGGTAGCCTGCGCCAAGGCAGGTAAGGAAGTGGCCGAAGAAGTAGGGCTCATCCCCAGGACATGCGGTGCCGATGGCGCGCGCGTGCAAGCCACCGTGGGCGGCAGTTCGTTCTGCGCCGATGGGCAGATAGTTGCGATCACGGACGGCACCTCGGCCAACGTTTCGGGTGTTGGCTTGCTCGGCAACACGCTCGCCATCCAGATCGATACGCTAGCGGTTGGTACCTTCCCCATCAGCGAAGCAGAAAATGCAATGCTATTCATGGCCACCGGTACGCCTTATGTAGGCATAGCAGGCCAGCCCGGCACCTTGACGATCACGGCATTCAATGCGGAAACCAGGCAGATCAAGGCCAGCTTCGAGACCGTACTGCGCAACGAGATGGATGGGAGCGAAAAGGCGGTGGCTGGTACCTTGGATGTGACCTGTACGTTGACCGAGTAGGGAGCGCATTCGGTTCGCGGCATCCGCCTCATGCACAACTGATCATTGTCCGTATACGTTGACCGTAACTTGTGCGCATGCTTGGCGCCACAGCATCGGTCTTCAACCAAGAGGTTCCACACATCGCCGTGGTCGGGGCAGGTGCCATTGGCTGTGCATTGCTCCCTTTGTTGGGTAAGTTGTGCGCAGCGCAGGTCACGATCATAGACGGTGATACGGTGGAGTTGGGCAATCTCCCCAGGCAATTGCTCTACACCACGGCTGATCTTGGTCGCCCGAAGGTGCATGTAGCCGTCGAGCGTATGCGGGCAGGAGCACAAGCTTCTCATTGGCAGCCCGAGTTCCGTTTCATCGATAGGGCCAATGCGGAAGAGCTGCTCCTTGGGTGTGCCTTTGTGGTGGATTGCACCGATGATCTCCCCGCACGCCGCCTGATCCAACACGCCTGCGCCCGGTTGGCGATCCCCGTTGTTAGCGGAGCAGTGCATGGCAAGCAAGTGCAGGTAAGCACACAGGCGGGAACAAGGGCTGCAGAAGGGTCCTTCTTTTCTGGCCGGCCATCCGAAGAACAAGAAGGCTGCGATATGCAAGCGGTTCCTTTAGCGGTGGTCACCTTGGCAGCAGCGCTCATGGCCTTGCGCATCGAAGACCTGCTTAAAGGCGGTCATGGTCTGGCCGATCATATGGACCTGGTCGATGCTGGAACGGGGCGTTGGATGCGGATCAAAGGTCCACGTGCTGGAACGCTGGTGGAGACCCCTCTATCGCCTGAACATTCCGCATGAATGAAGCGACCATACTGCTCGTATTGGCGGGGATCGCAT
>Ga0209591_10009500_pt1 | contig 10507 bp, 11 predicted proteins | sample MAT01_FD_187207 | JGI IMG/M metagenome (GOLD analysis project Ga0209591, IMG submission 187207) | Freshwater microbial communities from Lake Fryxell liftoff mats and glacier meltwater in Antarctica - MAT-01 (SPAdes) (version 2) | ecosystem: Environmental > Aquatic > Freshwater > Ice > Liftoff...
AATTTTTCTTCAGCCTGCGATGCGCCTGCCGGACCGTCGTCTCGAACTCGATACGCTTACCCTTGATCTCGAAAAACATCTTCGTCTCCTGCGCATGCAGCGTGGTTCGCATTTCATCTTCCAGCGCGCTCATCTGATTTAACAGGTGACGGATTCGGTCATTCATTGGGTCTCCTTACGATTGTCCAGCGCAAATATTCTGGGATAGAGCACGGTTGGTGAGGCAATTGCCACTGACCCTTGGTGCTGCCAAATTTGATCGCGCGTCGCGTCGTGACTAATCTGCGATTGAGTAATCAAACTCGTAGCTGTGTTTGCCATCGGCGATGATGATGTTCATCTTAGCGGTCAAGACTTTCAACTCATCGGTGCCGGAGTCAGGAACGACGGTAACAGAAAGCGAAGGCGCGTCGCGATTCATGGTGCCGGTGTGTTGCAACACAAACGTGCCGCGCTTGCCGTCGAGCGCACCAGCCACGCGTTCCATTGCAACATACCCGGCCGAGCCCCTCACGTCGCTCATTGCACTCAACATCTCGCCCCTGCTAACGGCCTCCAGTACGCCGTGGAATTGTTTGTCGATGGACATGCGCCCGAGCGCGGAATTGGCAAAGTGCGGCGATTGTGCGGCAAGCTTGACTTCGAAAGTGCCAGTGGCGCGCTTTGACATGCTGCTAACCTTTTGTGTTGTGGTGACGGTTGTGATGACCGTAGTGGGTGGCGCAGCTTGTGCGAAGGCCACAACGTGAGCAGCAGCCAAGAACGCTGCGAGGAAGATTGTACGGCGCATGCTGACTGACTCCGGGAGCACGAAAGTGCAAGGTCGAGAGTCTAACGCGTTCGTCTGCTCCACAATGCCTTCCGTCGGCCGCGTCAATGCGCATGCGGCACTAAAGAGCTGGGCTCGCAATGGGTTTCGTCATTCAACTGTGCGAAAACAATATTGAGCCACGTCCCTTTAATCAGCGACCCGCATGTTGAACGTTTGCCAGCGCACACTGAGCGCCGTCGAATGGTCGAGATTTAACACCAATTGACAATCAGCCTTTGTTGAACGTATGCCAGCGCACTGTGAGGGCCCCGCAATTGGCATACATTGTGTTTGCTGCCATTCGGCATCGTCGGCTGCGCAAATCGGAGGCTGTCCGACTCGGGTTCAGAAGTGAATTGAAGAGGTAACAAAATGTTTAAGAAAACAGTGGCAAGCGTAGCCGTCTCGATGGCTCTGCTGACCGCCGCAGGCAACGTCGCCGCTGCAACAGCAACTGTCAACCTGCCGGTGACCGCATCAGTGTCGGCAGCATGCAGCATCAGCGTGGGCGCAACCGCACTCGCGTTCGGCGCATATGACCCAGTGACGGCCAACTTAACCGCGCCGCTCAATGCCACAGGCAGCGTTATCGTCACCTGCGCGAAGAATTCCAGCGGGCTTACTATTGGCATGGGGCTTGGTGTGCAGCCATTGCTGGGTGTGCGCCAGATGGCCAGCGGGCTCGATAGATTGGCCTATAACGTCGGACAGCCGCCGAACAATACCCCCGGTACTGCCTGCACGTTTCCGGCCGCAACGGCTTGGGATAACACGGCGGTGCTGTCGATCACCAACGCGCCAAGCAAGGCACCACGCTCGTACAACGTGTGCGGCTCCATCCCTGGTGGACAGGACGCGGCTGCAGGCGCGACGTACACTGATACCATCGTCGCAACCATCAATTTCTAGCAAATTGATTTCGTGATACTGACGCGCAGTACGGTTCGATGTTGAATCGACTGTACTTTCAAAGCGGGTGGCGCGAAAGCGTCGCCCGCTGCGCGTTTGTGTGCGGCGCGCTGTTGCTGCTCGTGTTACTCCTGCAGCCGCAAGTGGCGGCCGCCGCCAACTTGGCAGTGGACCCGATCAGCATCCAACTGTCGCCAACGCAACAGAGCGTGGCCATCCGCATCAGCAACAATTCCGACCAGCCGACCTCGATCCAGATCCAGGCCGTCACTTGGTCGCAGGTCGATGGCAAGGACATTTATCTCCCCACACGCGAGTTACTAGTGGCGCCGCCGATCATCACCATCGCCGCCAACAGCGAACAGATCATTCGTGCCGCGCTGCGCCGTCAGGCTGATCCGGCAAACGAGCTGAGCTACCGCATATTCCTGCAGGAGCTGGCCGCACCGCCGCCGCCAGGGTTTCGTGGTCTGCAGGTGGCACTGCGCATCGGCCTGCCGGTATTCGTTCAGCCGCAACGTGGCGTGGCCGCGCCGAAACTGACATGGTCACTGGCGCGCCGGGCTGACAACACGCTGGTCGTCACGCTGCGAAACGACGGTAATGCGCACGTCCAGGTATCGGATTTCCGCTTGATGCTTCCAGCGACAAAGCAAGTGATCGCCGGCGAGTCGGCGTCGAGCTACGTACTTGCCGGGCAAACCCGCTCTTGGGAACTGCACATCGATCCCGCCATCAAGGCGCGGCCGGCGGTCCTGCAATTACAGGCCTACACCGACGCGGGAGAGTTCGATGTGGCGCTTACGGCCGGAACGCCGTAAACACCTGGCCGTCATCCTGATGAGGATCTGCCTGTTGCCCTGCACGACGTTCGCCACCTCGCACGCTGCAGCGCCAGCATCACCGCCACCATCACCGTCATCATTGTCGGCGGCAACACCGACGACGCCCGGCGCGCCGGTGTCCCCTGGTGGCGTCAATTTTCAGGAACGCTTGCTGCTGGTCGATATCAATCAGCAGAAACTAAACGAGACCGTCATGCTGCTGGAAGGCGCCAGTGGCGAGCTGTATGTTTCGGTGCCGGACCTGCATCGCTGGCGCCTGCGCCTGCCGGACATGTCGGCCGCCATCGACTACCAGGGCGAAGCGTTCGTGCCGGTCAAGTCTCTGGCTGGTGTTTCGCAAGTGTTGAACCTTGCCAGGCTGACATTGATGCTCAGCGTACGACCCGAGGCGTTCCTAGCGACCGCACGCGACGCGGCAACAGTATCGTTACCGCGGGCGACCCGATCAGCGCCGGGCGGCTTTCTCAACTACGACTTGTTTGTCACCCACGACCGTGACGCGACACAGAAAACCGCCCAGCTTGAACTGGGCATTTTTAATCGCTTCGGTGTGGGCACCGGGACCGTGCTGATACAGCAGCCATCGCCCAACGCACAGGTGACGCGGCTCGACACCACATGGACTGTCGATTACCCAGAGGCGCGGCAAAGCCTGCGCATTGGCGACGCCGTTAACCGGTCGGGAAGTTGGGGCCGTTCGGTGCGCTTCGGTGGCGTTCAATTTGGCAGCAATTTCGCGACGCAGCCGGGTTTTGTCACGTTGCCTATGCAAAGCGTCACGGGTCAGGCGGTGTTACCTTCCACGGTCGACGTATTCGTCAACAACGCGCTGGTGTCACGCCAGAACGTGCCGCCCGGGCCGTTCTCGATCAGCAATCTGCCGGTCGTGACCGGCGCCGGCGAAGTGCGGTTGGTGGTGCGCGACGTGCTGGGCCGCGAGCAACTGGTGACGCAGCCGTTCTACGCCAGTCAGGCGCTGCTGCGCAAGGGTCTGGTCGATTTCTCCTCCGAACTCGGGGTGATACGCAACAACTTCGGTATCAGCAGCTTTGATTACGGCAGCTGGCTCGGCTCAACCACGATCCGACGCGGAATGACTGATCAATTCACCGGTGAAGTGCGCGCGGAAATTATGCGCAATCAAGTCGCCCTCGGCGGCGGTGGCGATTACCTCTTGCCCGGCGTTGGTACCATCAGTACCTATGCAGCTGGTAGTCACAGTGAGCGCAACAGCGGCTCCAGCAGCCAAATTGACTCCAATGTTCCAACCCGCAGCGGCGGACTTTTGCTGGTGGGGTTTGAGTATCAGGCTGCACGCTGGAGCCTATCGGCTCGCACACAGTGGATGCAGCGCGGTTTCACGCAGGTGGGCGATCAATCGAGTAATCAGGTGCAGCAGGTGCAGGGTCAGGTCGGTGAGCAGCCCGGTGAGCAAGCCTCGTCCACAGGCCAGCCGTTTGCGTGGACGCTGCCAGCGGCGCGAATCAGCAGTGTCAGCCTCGGTGTCGCAACCGGTGGCGGTGCCTCGGTTGGCTTTGGCTTCGTTGACCAGCGCAATCGCGACCAACCAGACTTGCGAATTGCCACCCTGAGCGTTGGCATGTCGCTGGGGAAATGGGCATCCTTCAGCCTATCTGCGTTGCGCAACTTGGTGGGAGAAAAGACCACCACACTATTTGCCATGGTGAGCGTGCCGCTGGACATGGCGACCAGCGCGGGGCTCAGTACCGAGGCGGTGCGCGGTGCGGGCAGGAATCGTCAAAGCACCGCCGCCACGCTGCAGCGCAATCTGCCGTCTGGCGAAGGCTACGGCTATCGCGCCTTGGTGCGCGATGATGCCAGCGGCGAGGCAAGTCTCACGTTGCAGAACAACGTCGGCACCTATACCGCCGGCGTGGCAAGATCCGGCGGAGCGATCGCCACACGGCTCGATGTATCCGGCGGCGTCGCATTCCTTGGTGGCGACGCGTTCCCCAGCCGCCGCATCGACCAGAGTTTTGCGGTCGTTCGCATACCCGATTACCCGAACGTTCGTATCTATGCCGACAACCAGCCCGCCGGTCGCACTGACGCGCGCGGCAATGCCCTGATTCCGCGCTTGCGGGCATACGATAACAATCTGATTTCAGTCGAGCAGCGCGATCTGCCGATGGATGCGAGCATCGGAACACTCAAGTTGAAGGTCACCCCCTACCTGCGCAGCGGTATGGAGGTCACTTTTCCGATCAAACATTCGCGCAGCGCCACCCTGACCATTCGCCTTGATGACGGCAGCCCTCTGCCGATTGGCGCAACCGTGCGCGTTACCGGCAACGGTGAACAACACGTGGTCGGCTACGATGGTGAGGTTTATGTTGTCGGACTCGGCCCGCACAATCGCCTGCGCGCGAACTGGCGCGGACAGGATTGTGACATCGAGGTGCCGTTTTTGCCGAGCAAAGATCCGCTGCCGCACTTGGGGTCGTTCGTCTGCCAAGGCGTACAGCCATGAACAATCGCGTGATGCCTTGCTTGCATCCGAAGCGGATTCGCGCCAACGCGCGGCGCGGCGCATTGACCGCGCGGTTTGCGGGAACGCTGGGGGTTTTCCTGCTCGCCTTTTCGCAGCTCGGCGAGGCGGCGTGCACGATCACGTCAACTTCAGTCGCGTTTGGTGCATACAACGTGTTTTCCGCGCCGGCTGTGCCGAACGACACCGGCGTCGGCACGGTGGTCGTCGCCTGCAGGGGGGGCGGCTCCGCCTCAAGCTTTCCGGTGGACTTGAGCACAGGGCAGAGCAACAGCTACGCGGTGCGCCAGATGAACAGCGGCGCAAACCTGCTGAACTACAACCTATACACCAACATCGCCCGCACTACCGTGTGGGGCAATGGCACCGGCGGCACCAGCCGACCTACCGTGAAACGTCAGGCCACCACCACGCTGAGTGTGTATGGCCGTATCCCCGGCGGGCAGGATGCGGCGGTCGGCAACTACGCGGATACCATTATTGCGACAGTGTCCTTCTAGCGGCACGGCTGCCATCGCCACGCGCAATTGCCTACATTGATCGCACTGACATCACCAATGGCCATGCATAAACACCCGGTGTGGCGTCAGGCCGGAGAATAAAGCGGTAACTCAGCTCTTGGTGCGCGCCATTTGATATCGGACCACGTACCACGATGGTGCCGCCATCGGCGCCGAGCTGTGCGCCGTACGCAAGGCCGGTCACCTGCACCGCCTGGAAAATATCACCGACCGGATGAAGATCGATCAGGTATCCGGCGCGATGGTTGGTCACAACCGAAAAGCGGGAGGCGGCCGGGATATCGATATGGCCTTGGGCGATGTGGTTTGCGGCGACCAGCAACTTGCTTTCTTGAAAAGCAGTGCTCAACTTCGTGGTGGCGATCACGTAAGCTGAAACGTGTAGCGTGACGCTGGCCTGTCCGGCCTCAGCAACTGAGACGAACGGCCCGAGCGGGTTCACCAATGCAATGACGGCAACGGTCATCGCCATCAGGCGGTTACCCGGCAAGTCATTGCGGCTCTTTGGCGCTGACAGTGCGACCTCGAGTTTGCCCGCCGATGCTTCGTCTGGCATTGCGCAACCGCGCACCCAGTGGGTGTCGCTCACTTGCAGCAAGTGCCAAGAAGTTTTCATTCCGACTCGCATGGTCCCTGATATCCGTACCTGCTGCGGGCTCGTCCGGAGCCATTACGTCCCCATCGGGGCGATCTGCTGCGCGATTGTCGACGCGTAAGCTCGATATTCTTATATCGGCTCCGCTACGGCGATACTTAATGCGATTGAGTTTGATTCGGCGATGGACACGACTCTAGCACTGGTTGGATTGCGGCAAACACGGTGTGTCGAGTGGCTGGATGGCCAAAGGCCACACCCTCTCCAACGCGAGATTGTTTGCCTATTGCCCAGTCGGGCGACGGACTTCGTATGCAGTGCGTACGGCCGGCTGGCGTGGCTATCCGATTCAACAGCGCGTGACGAAGAGCGCGCAGGACGGCGTGGCGCGAGTTAGCAAACTCGCCTATTGGCGGGCGTTTTCAGACGTTTTTGGCTGGAAGTGCCCGTGGAATGGCGACTTTCCAGACCATTGTTTACGCCACTTTTTAAGTTCGACCTACATCTGGCTTCAGGATTGAATTGAAGCCTTGAAAAAAATTCCGCCCCAGCCTCTCAACGACTAGCGTCAAAGGGGTCGACGTCATTTGTTTTGTGCGTCCGACAAAAAAATGACGCCCCTTTGATTGCTGGTGAAATAACGTTTGCATTTCATATAGCTTGGATTGACAGCCGCAGTCCGGTCGCCCGCAGTATTGGTAGCAGACTGGATAGTTGTGGGTTGCCTTTCTTCGAGAGTGTTCGGTAAAGGGTTTCTCGGTTCAGTCCCGTATCTTCCGCGATTTGGGTCACGCCGCCACGCGCGTCGGCGATCAACCGTAGCGCAGCCATAAAGTCGCCGGCATCTGCTGTTTCAAGCGCTGCTTCGAGCAGGGCAGCGGCGTGGCTCGCGTCACTTTGCAACCATGCCAGCGTCGATTCTCGGTGGCTGACACTTCTTCCGGCGGGTGCGCTCGGACGGCTAGTCGTCGCGCGCTTGGTAGTTTTTCCAGAGTTCGATGGCATGTCGAATGTCCTTTCGATGGGTTGATTTGTCGCCACCACCGAGCAAGATCACGATTCGTGCACCTTCGCGACCAAAGTAAACGCGATAGCCGGGACCGAAATCCATTTTGAGTTCTTGAACGCCGTCACCGACCGGGCGGCAATTCCCAAACAAGCCTCGCGCTAACCGAGAAATTCGCAACGTTACGCGCGCACGGGGGGAACATCTGCGAGCGATTCAAGCCACTCTTCGACGAAGTCACGTCCGGTCTCATCGGTATAGCGTCTGACGTCGAATCCGCTCACTGTAGCTTATAAGCTAAGAAATTCATATCGATCAAACGCCACGAATATAGTCAACCGCCTGCTCCACCCTCTCAACAACGATAATCTCCATCCCATCAATCTTGTGCTTCGGCTTATTCGCTTTCGGCACGATCGCATGGGTAAAGCCGAGTTTGGCGGCTTCTTTCAATCGCTCTTGCCCGCGCTGCACGGGGCGCACTTCCCCGGCTAAGCCCACTTCACCGAAGACAACGTGTTTGGCGGGCAGCGGTTTATTTTTGAAGCTCGATACGATGGCGAGCAACACGGCTAGGTCAGCGCCGGGCTCGTCGATACGCACGCCACCGACGGCGTTGATGAAGACATCCTGATCAAACACCGCCAGCCCTGCGTGACGGTGCAGGATGGCGAGCAGCATCGCGAGGCGGTTTTGCTCGAGGCCGACCGAGAGGCGCTTGGGGTTCATGCCGTGCGATTCATCGACCAGCGCTTGTATCTCAACCAACAGCGGTCTACTCCCCTCTTGCGTCACCATCACGCAGCTGCCGGCCACGTTCGAGTCGTGTTGCGACAGAAAAATCGCCGAGGGGTTGGTGACTTCCTTTAAGCCTTTTTCGGTCATGGCGAAGACGCCGATTTCATTCACGGCGCCGAAGCGATTCTTCACCGCGCGCACGAGGCGGAATGACGAATGTGTGTCGCCTTCGAAATAGAGCACCGTATCGACCATGTGTTCCAGCACGCGGGGGCCGGCAAGTGCGCCCTCTTTCGTGACGTGGCCAACGAGGATCAACGTGGTGCCGCTGGATTTCGCCATGCGCGTTAAGTGTGCGGCGCATTCGCGCACCTGCGCGACCGAGCCGGGGGCGGAGGTGAGCGCGGCGGAGTAGACGGTTTGGATGGAATCGATCACCGCGACTTGCGGCTTTTCAGCGACCAGCACCGAGAGAATTTTTTCGAGTTCAATTTCGGCGAGCAGTTTGACGTCGTGTGTATCGAGCATCAAGCGCTTGGCACGCATGGCGATTTGCTGCGGGCTTTCTTCGCCGCTGACATACAGCACGCTCGATGCGCCGGAGATGGCGGAGAGTGCTTGCAGCAGCAATGTGGATTTACCAATGCCGGGGTCGCCACCGATGAGGATCACGCCGCCTTCGACTAAGCCGCCGCCAAGTACGCGATCAAATTCACCGATGCCGGTGGGCTTGCGCGGCACATCTTCGGCGCGCACCTTGGCGAGTGACTGTACCTTGCCGCGTTCGGTCGCGACGCCGGCGAGTGTGGCGAAGCGATTGGTGGTCGGTGCCTCGGCGACAGATTCGACGAGTACGTTCCACGCATCGCAATGCGGGCACTGGCCCTGCCACTTCGGCGATTGGCCCCCGCATTCGGTGCAGGAGTAGATGGTTTTGGGTTTGGCCATTGTCAGTGGACCGCAGCCGCATGCAGCTTGATCGGGAGCACTTTTGCAAACTGGGCGAAATCCTTATCAGTGGAAAACACCGACATGCTCTCCGAAATCGAAGCGGCGCAAATCAGAAAATCAGTGTTTGATCCTTGAACACCTCTCGCTCTACACTGATGGTAGAGCGATGCTGCCAGTTCGTAATGCTCGCGGGTAAGTGAAAAATCGACAAACGCGGCGAGTTCACTCCGAATTCTTTCGAACTTTGAGGCCTCTCGAATACCGCTCAAGATTTCCTGCCGGATCGAACCGATGATCGCCACGCGGAAGTTTCCGATAAGTCGCTGCAACTCAACAACTTCCGGCGCAGGGCCAATTCGCGTTCGCAATGGTCTGCGCAGCGCCAACGACCACACAGAGGAATCTACCAATACTTTCACTTCTTACGGCGCTGCTGCTTATAGGAGTAGCCGGGGGCGTACTCAACAGTGCCGAATGACTTGATGATCGCCTGTTGATTCAAACGCCGGACGTACTCCTCAAGCGCGGTATTGACTGCGTCCTTTTTTGAACGATGCTGTCCTAGAGTTTTGGCTGACTCGACGAGTTCGTCGTTCAGCGCGAGATTTGTAGACACGTAAGCACCTCATATACTGTTTACTTGTACAGCATTATTCTACACATTACTTTGTGTAGAACGCAAGTACTTTTTCGGATCGCGCTTACTCCACCTCCACCACCGGCACTCTCGTCGCGATGCCGCAGAAGAGCTCGTACGCCACCGTCCCGGCCGCTTGCGCGACTTCATCGGCAGACACGCCTTCACCCCACAGACACACCGGCGCGCCGACTTTGGCGTGGGGGATATCGGTAAGATCGACCGCCAGCATATCCATCGATACGCGGCCAATCGTGCGCGAGCGTTTGCCGCTCACGATCACCGGGGTGCCGTGTTCATTGGTGCCGGGTGCGCTGCGCGGGTAGCCGTCGGCGTATCCGCACGCGACGATGCCGATGCGCATTTTCTTTTGCGCGATAAAGGTCGCACCGTAGCCGACCGTATCGCCTTTGTCGAGATTTTGCACACCGATGATTTCGGAACGCAGCGTCATCACGGGCTTCAGACCGATTTCATCAGCGCTACGATCAGCGAATGGCGACGAACCATACAGCATGATGCCGGGGCGCACCCAGTCGCGATGGGTTTTCTGGAATCGCAACAGCGCGGCAGAGTTGGCGACGCTTTGGCTGAAGCCCTTGTTGGCCAATATCGGTTTGGCGTTGTTCACAATCTCTTCAAAGCGCTTCATCTGTGACGCAACACCCTGCACGCCGTCGGCAGTGGCGAAGTGCGTCATCAAGGTGACGCGACCGAAGTTCTTGTGTTGTGCCGCCAATCCGATCGCAAAACCCGACATCGGCCCCGCCAAACCGAGCCGGTTCATGCCGGTGTTGAATTTTAGAAAGACATCAAGCGGCGCTTGAATGTCGGCATCCGCCAATTGCTTGGCGGCTTCAACGTCGCGAATGGCGGTGGTCAGGTTGTAGTTGGCGAAGACTTCAATTTCTTGCTCACCAAAGAAGCCTTCCAGCATCAGGATCGGCGCTTCGAGTCCAAGCTTACGCAACTGGATGGCCGAATC
>Ga0209591_10009502_pt1 | contig 10506 bp, 9 predicted proteins | sample MAT01_FD_187207 | JGI IMG/M metagenome (GOLD analysis project Ga0209591, IMG submission 187207) | Freshwater microbial communities from Lake Fryxell liftoff mats and glacier meltwater in Antarctica - MAT-01 (SPAdes) (version 2) | ecosystem: Environmental > Aquatic > Freshwater > Ice > Liftoff...
GGCGTGCGCGTGTCTGGCATCGTCGAGAGCACCACGGAGCCGGCCAGGGTCCAGGATCCGGGCAATCCGCTCGCCGACAAGGACGGCTACATCTACATGTCCAACGTCAATCCGGTGGAAGAACTGGTGAACATGATTTCCGCCTCCCGCTCTTACCAGAACAGCGTCGAGGTCCTCAACACGTCCAAGGATCTGCTGATACGGACCTTGTCCCTCGGCCAATAAGGAGTAGCTCGTGACAGCGATTACGGCAACGAATACGGACCTGGATATCGCCAACCTCACGCTGGGCTCCTCCAGCACGAAAAAGGCGAACAAGCAGCTCGGTCAGGAGGAGTTCCTGGCGCTGATGATCCAGCAGCTCAGGAACCAGGACCCCCTGAAGCCCATGGAGAACGGCGAATTCATTGGCCAGATGGCGCAGTTCAGCACCGTCACCGGCATTGCGGACATGACCAAGTCGATCGGCGGCCTGACGGACGCGTTCAACTCCGGTCAGGCACTGCAGGCCGCTTCCATGGTCGGCCGTACGGTGCTCACGGAAGCCGGTTCGGGCAACTTCTCGGGCACCAAACCCCTGACGGGTGCCGTCGACCTGCCCTTTGGTACGTCCTCAGCAGTCGTCCGCGTCTACACCACTGCGGGCGAACTGGTGCGGGAACTGCCGCTGGGCTCGCAGCAGCAGGGCCTCAGCAACTTCAGCTGGGACGGCACCATGGCCAACGGGCAGCCGGCTCCGGCAGGCAAGTACAAGCTGACAGCGGCCATAGAGAGCCCTGCCGGCGATACCGCACTAACCACCTATCTCGCGTCGAAGGTCGAGAGCGTCACGCTCGCGGGCGACGGCAGCGGCTCACAAATCCGGACCGACAGTGGCGCCAACGTGCGCCTCTCCCAGGTCAAGGCAGTCATGTAAGGAGAATCACGATGTCATTTCAAATCGCACTCAGCGGCCTCAACGCAGCCTCCACCGACCTGCAGATCACGTCGAACAACATTGCCAACGCCAACACGATCGGGTTCAAGAGTTCCCGCGGCGAGTTCTCTGACGTCTTCTCGGGCGACTCCGTGGGCATCGGTAACGGCGTGCGCCTGACGGATGTCCGCCAGGAGTTCACTCAGGGCAACGTGGAGATCACGGCCCGCCAGCTCGACCTGGCCATCAGCGGCAATGGCTTTTTCATCACCGAAGACAACGGCAGCCTGCTGTACTCCCGGGTTGGCGCCTTTGGCCTGGACGCAGACGGCGTCGTGCAGAACGCCGAGGGCGAGCGCCTGCAGATCTACGCGCCGGTGCCGGGCACCAACGGCTTCAACCAGGGTCAGCTGAGCTCGCTGGTCGTCACGGCCGAAACCGCGCCGCCTCGGGCGAGCACCGCCGTGGCCATGAACATCAACCTGCCCGCCAACGCGGCGATCCCGACCGTCGCGCCCTTCGATCCGAATGACCCGCTGTCCTACAACCACAGCACGTCCACGATCCTGTTCGATTCGCTGGGTGTCTCGCATACCGCCACCTACTTCTTCACGAAGTCGGCAGCCGGCTGGAATGTGAATCAGACCCTGGATGGCAACGCGGTGGGCGCAACGCAGCCGTTTACCTTCAACTCAACGGGCACGATCGCGACCCCGGCAGGCGGCAACATCCCCTCGTTTACCGTGCCCCTCACCAATGGCGCGGACCCCCTGACTGTCGGTCTGCAATTGGGTGATACCACACAGTACGGCGGCGATTTCACCGTAAACAACATCAATCCGGATGGCCAGGCCGAAGGGCGACTGCGAGGCCTCGAGATCAGCCAGACGGGGATCGTCTTTGCGCGCTTCTCCAACGGCGAATCCCAGACACTCGGCAAGGTGGCGCTGGCCAACTTCTCCAACGTGGAAGGCTTGCAGAAGGTCAGCGACACGTCCTTCCAGGAGACTTTCAGTTCCGGCGTGGCCCAGCGTGGTGAAGCGACCGAGTCCAACTTTGGTCTGCTGCAGTCAGGCGCCCTCGAAACGTCCAATGTGGACCTGACGGCCCAGCTGGTCCGGCTGATCACGGCGCAGCGGCTCTTTCAGGCCAACGCCCAGGTGATCTCGACGCAGGACACCATCACCCAGACCATCATCAACATCCGCTAAGCAGCCAGTAACTGAACCAGGACTTGAGGTGAGCACACCATGGACAAACTTATCTATGTGGCGATGTCGGGCGCCCGTGAAGCCATGCGCGCGCAAACCACGACGAGCCACAACCTGGCCAACATCTCGACCACGGGCTTCCGGGCACTCCGCAACGTCCTGGACAGCGCACCGATACCTGGAGTGGGGCTACCGACTCGCGTGAACACCGTTCGCCAGCCAGAACTGTGGAACACGAGCCAGGGGCAAACCCAGGCCACGGGCCGCGACCTCGACGTCTCGGTCCAGGGCGAGGGGTGGCTGGTGGTTCAGGATGCCAACGGCAAGGACGCTTACACCCGCAACGGCAATCTGCGGATCAATGCCAACGGCATTCTGGAAACAGCCTCTGGCCAGCCTGTGATTGGCAACGGCGGTCCCGTGAGCATTCCGCCCTACGAGAAGATGTTCATCGGCGCCGACGGCCAGATTTCGATCGTGCCCCAGGGACAGACGGCCGAATCCCTGGTGCAGGTTGACCGCCTCCAGCTGGTGAACCCCCCGCCCGCGCAGCTGGTGCGGAGCGGCGCGGGCCTCTTCAGCCTGCGGGATGGCAGCAGCGCAGATCCGGACCCCGCCGTGCGCATCGCCAGCGGGCAGCTGGAATCGAGCAACGTGAATCCCGCGGCCGCCCTCGCGGAAATGATCGAGATGTCCCGGCACTACGAAATGCAGGTCCGGGCCATGAATACCGCTGACGAAATTGATGCCGCCAGCGCCCGCCTCATCCGCATGAACGGCTGACGCGCCACCAACTGACTTTAGGAGCAGACCGACCATGGAATCATTGTGGGTAGCCAAAACCGGACTGGATGCGCAGCAAACGCGCATCTCGGTCATTTCGAACAACCTGGCCAACGTCAACACTGCAGGCTTCAAGCGCGGCAGGGCGGTGTTCGAGGACCTGCTCTACCAGAACGTCACGCAGGCCGGCGGCGCGACTTCCCAGAACACGGAAAGCCCCACCGGGCTCTCAGTGGGGACCGGGGTCCGGGTGGTCGCTACGGAGAAGACCTTCACCCAGGGCTCAGCCCAGCCCACGGGAAACCCCCTGGACGTGCTGATCCAGGGCCGCGGCTTCATCCAGGTCCTGCAGCCGGATGGCAGTCTGGGCTACACCAGGGACGGGTCCTTCAAGGTCGATTCAGAAGGCCGCCTGGTCACGGCCAACGGCTACGAAATCCAGCCATCCATCACGATTCCGAGCGATGCCCAGTCCATCACCATCGGACTCGACGGCACGTTGCAGGCAACCCTGGCCGGCCAGACCGCGCCCACCAGTCTCGGCACGCTCCAGCTCGCCGACTTCATCAATCCGGCAGGCCTGCAGCCCAAGGGCCAGAACCTCTATGCCGAAACCGCCGCGAGCGGCTCACCCCAGGTGGCGAATCCCGGCCTGCAGGGCATCGGCACACTGGTACAGGGCTCCCTCGAGGGCTCCAACGTGAATGTCGTGGAAGAACTCGTGAGCATGATCGAGACCCAGCGCGCCTACGAGATGAACTCCAAGGCGATCTCGACCAGCGACCAGATGCTGCAGTACCTGAACAACAACCTGTGATTCTCATGAATAAATCCTTTTACCTTGCCGTCGTCGCTGCGCTCGGGCTCAGCGCCTGTACAACGCTCGGCATCGGTGCCCGGCCGGGCGCCTACCCACCGGCGCCACCGGAGGTCTATGCACCGGCACCGCCCACCAGCGGCGCCATCTATCAGCCTGCCCGCACTCTGACGCTGTTCGATGACGTCACGGCGCGCCGCGTTGGCGACACCGTGACGATCCTTCTCGCCGAGCGGACGCAGGCCTCCAAGAGCGCCAGCACGGACGCCCAGAAGGACAGCTCCATAGATACGGGGCTGCCGATATTCGGTGGCGGTACTGTCACGCTGAACGGCGACGAAATCCTGAGTAACAAGTGGGCAACCAAGCAGGACTTCGGTGGCAAGGGCAGTAGCAGCCAGAGCAACCAGCTCAACGGCAGCATCACGGTAACGGTCGCCGAGGTGTACCCGAATGGCAACCTGCTGGTGCGCGGCGAGAAGTGGCTGACGCTCAATCAGGGCGAGGAGTTCGTCCAGATCAGCGGCATCATCCGGTCGGCGGATATCGAACGTAACAACTCCGTGCCCTCGTTCAAGGTGGCGGATGCCCGCATCACCTACAGCGGCGCAGGGGCTGTCGCGGATTCCAACCGCCCCGGCCTCCTCACGCGCTTCTTCCTGAAGCTCTGGCCCCTCTGACCATGACCGAAAGCAACTACTGACACCATGCGCAAGCAACGCGAACAGATTCGTCGGCACACGCTTTTCCTGCTGGCAGGCGCCACGCTGGCGCTAGCCCTGCAGATGGCGCCGGCCCACGCTGACCGTATCAAGGACCTGGCGACCATCGCCGGGGTCCGCGGCAACCAGCTCGTGGGCTACGGACTCGTCGTCGGGCTCGACGGGACGGGTGACCAGACGACCCAGGCACCCTTCACGGCCCAGAGCCTGATCAGCATGCTGCAGCGTCTGGGCGTCACGATTCCGCCGGGGACCAACCTGCAGCTCACGAACGTGGCGGCGGTGGCGATCCACACGAGTCTGCCAGCCTTCGCCAAGGTCGGGCAGACCATCGATATCACCGTCTCGTCGATTGCCAATGCAAAGAGCCTGCGGGGCGGCACGCTGCTCATCTCCCCGCTCAAGGGGCTCGATGGCCAGGTCTACGCCATAGCCCAGGGCAACCTCGCTGTGGGTGGCCTGGACGTGTCTGGCGAGGACGGCTCGCGCATCACGATCAACGTGCCGAGTGTCGGGCGCATTGCCAACGGCGCCACCGTGGAACGGGAAGTGACCACCATCATCGGCGATACCGACATCCTGACCCTCAACCTGCGCCAGCCGGACTTCACCACCTCGACCCGCCTGGCAGAAACGATCAATACCCTGCTGGGTGCCGGGACCGCGGAGGCGCGCGACCCCATGTCGGTTCAGGTACGGGCGCCGGCCACCCAGGCGGACCGGATCTCGCTGATCGCCACTCTGGAGAATCTCGAAGTCACGCCCGGGACAGCGGCGGCGCGGGTCATCATCAACGCCCGCACGGGTACCGTGGTGATCAATTCCAGCGTCCAAGTGTCGCCGGCGGCCGTCTCCCACGGCTCTCTGGTGGTCTCGATCACCGAGGACTTCGACGTGAGCCAGCCGCAGCCGTTCAGCGAGAACGGCGAAACGGTGGTCACGCCCCAGTCCAGTCTGGACGTCAGCACAGGCGACAACCGGATGTTCCTCTTCAGGCCGGGCGTTGACCTGAACGACATCGTGCAGGCCGTGAATCAGGTTGGCGCCGCGCCTGGCGACCTCGTGGCGATCCTCGAAGCGCTCCACGAGGCCGGTGCCCTTCGGGCGGAGCTGATCATCATCTGATCCGGACTGCCATGACAGCGAACATCAGTACATACAACGACTTCCAGGGGCTTTCCCAGCTTCGCTCTGAAGCCAGGGTGCGCTCCCCGGAGGCCACCAGGGAGGCGGCCCGACAGTTTGAAGCCCTGTTCGTCCAGATGATGCTGAAGAGCATGCGCGACGCCAACGCCGTGCTCGGCGAAGAGCGGGACACGACCTACGAGGAAATGTTCGACAAGCAGATCAGCATGGAAATGACCAAGGGCAAGGGTTTGGGGATGGCCGACATGATGCTGCGGCAACTCGGCGGCGCGGAGCCGGCTGCCGCGGCAACCCCCGAACCCCTGGCACTGCTGCTGCAGCGGATTCCTGCTCTGGGCCGGGCCTCGGTGCCGTCCCTGCCAGAGGGCGTGACTCCGGAACTGACCATCCCGGACAGCCGCAACCTGCAAGTCCCGACACCGGTGCTGCCGAGCCAGTCGCTGCAGGCCCAGCCGCTGCCGACTCCGGCCAGCACCAACCGCAGCGACTTCAGGCCCGCAAGCCGGGACGACTTCGTGCGGGAAATCTGGCCGCTGGCGGTTCGCGCGGGCGAGAAGCTCGGCGTCAGTCCCAAGGCTATCGTCGCCCAGGCTGCACTCGAGACGGGCTGGGGCAGCAGGCAAATCCGGGACGATGCCGGCATCAGCGGCAACAACCTGTTCGGCATCAAGGCGGATTCCCGCTGGACAGGCGAACGGGTCACGGTCACGACGCTGGAGTACGAAGGTGGTTTACCAAAACCCCAGCGGGCACCATTTCGTGCCTACCCGGATCTGGCCAGCGGCTTCGAGGATTATGTGCGCTTCCTCCAGACCAACCCCCGCTACAGCGACGCCTTGCGAGCCGGCGGCAATGCTGAGGCCTACGCCGAGCGCCTGCAGTCCGCGGGCTACGCCACCGATCCGCGTTATGCAGAAAAGATCCGCAGCATCATCGGCAGCCCTGCACTGAGCCCCGCCGGTCCGGCACTCAAGAGCGAGCCCGATGTGCCGACCTCTCTCTCACTCCGCGGGCCCACGTGACTCGACTGCCAGGTAACAACTCATGAGTGGAACAATCACCAACGGCCTCTCGGCACTGCTCGCGGCCCAGCGGGCCCTGCAGACGACGAGCAATAACATCGCCAACGCGAATACCGCGGGCTATGTGCGCCAGCGCATCGACTTCGTGGAGCAGCCGGGCACGCCGCTCGGACGGATCACGATCGGCGCCGGCGTGGCAGTGGCAGACGTCTCGCGGGTGTACGACCAGTTCCTCACCGACAATCTCCGTACCTCCACGTCCACCGAGCAGCGCTATGTGGCCTACAGCAGCTTTGCATCGCGCCTGGACACCCTCCTTGGCAACCCGGACACCGGCGTCAATGCCTCCGTCCAGCGTTTCTTCGACCAGGTGGAGGCCGTCGGGCGGGACCCCACGTCCATCGCCCAGCGGCAACAGCTGCTGCTGGAAGGCGACAGCCTGGCGTCCCGTCTCCAGCAGCTGGAGTCCCAGCTCAACGGCCTCGGCAACGAGATCGATGGCCGGCTCACCAGCGCCGCCAATACGATCAACCAGCTCACCAGCCAGATCGCGGACGTCAACGACGACATCCGTAGCGGGGGCAGCAATGCAGCGCCCAGCCTGCTCGACAAGCGTGACGAGCTGCTGAAGGCACTGGGGAGCCAGATCGACATCACCACAGTCCGGCAGACCGATGGCACCGTGAGTGTCCTGGTGGGCAGCGGGCAATCCCTGGTTCTCGGCAATCAGGCGACGAAACTGGCTACCGTCCCCGACACGTTCGATGGCTCCAGGCTGCAGCTCGCCGTGGACAACAGCGGCAACCTCCAGAACATCTCCACCAAGGTCAATGGCGGCGTCGTGGGTGGCCTGCTGGCTTTCCGCAATGACGTCCTGGACAGCACCCGCCAGGACCTGGGGCAACTGGCCGCCGGACTGGCCGACGTGTTCAATGCCCAGCATCGCCAGGGTGTGGACCTGAATGGCAATCTTGGCGGGAACTTTTTCACGACCACAGTACCCCTGACCTCCGCGGCTAAAACGAACACCGGCAGCGCCGTGCTCTCGGCTGTCATTACTGACGCCAGCAGCCTGGCCGGCCGCGACTACGAACTGCGTTACAGCGGCTCGGCCTGGTCCGTCCTGGACCGGAGCACCGGCGCTGTGGTGCCCGCCACCGGCGCCGGCACCGCAGCCAGCCCTCTCCTGTTCACCGGCCTTTCCGTGACGGCCACGGCGGGCGCCGCGGCGGGCGATCGGTTTCTGGTCCGGCCCGTGGCGAACGCCGCGACCGGCTTTGGCGTGAGCATCGCCGCGCCGGGCGAGATAGCGCTCGCGTCACCCCTCGCCGCCCGGATCGGCACCGGCAACCTTTCCCAGGCCACGGTGAGCACGCCGGTAGTCACTGACATCAACGACCCCAAGCTGCAGACTGCTGCCAGCATCGTCTTCGATTCGCCAACCTCTTACGTGGTGTTCACAGGCGGCGGTGCAGACCTGGTCGGACCGCTGCCCTACACCAGTGGCGGGTCTATCAGCTTTGCCGGATGGACGGTACAAGTCAGCGGTCAGCCCCAGACCGGTGACCGCTTCCTGGTAGCCGCGGCCGCACCCGGCAGCGGCGACAACAGGAACGCCCTCGCCCTGGCGTCGGTGGCGCAGCAGGGCTTCTTCTCCGGCGGTAGCCAGTCGATTGCGGACCTGGGCGCAGACATCGCCGCCACGGTTGGCTCGACGGCGAATCGCGCCAACAATGAGGTCAAGGTCCAGCAGGCCCTGCGTGAGCAGGCCGAGATCGACGTCGAGACCATCTCCGGCGTGAACCTGGACGAGGAGGCCGCCAATATGCTGCGCTACCAGCAGGCCTATCTCGCCGCGAGCAAGGTCATCAGCGTGGCGGACGGCCTCTTCCAGAATCTTCTGCAGATCGTGGGGCGCTGAACATGCGTGTTTCTTCAAGCGTCTATCAGCTGCAATGGCTGGCTTCCATTCGCCGCCAGCAGGTGGATGTCGCCGCCACCCAGCAGCAGGTGAGCACGGGCAAGCGGATCAACACCGCGGCGGACGACCCTGCAGGCGCCGCCCAGGCCATCCTGCTCCAGCAGGGCTTGGACCGACTGAAGAACTACGCGGCCAATGCAGAAACGGCGCAGCGCCGCCTCGGCCTCGAGGAGGGCTCCCTGTCCCAGGCGACCGAGGCCCTGAACCGGGTCCGGGAGCTGGCTATCCAGGCCGCGAACGGCACGCAGACCCGGGAGAGCCGCAGTGCCATCGCCGCGGAGGCCCGCGAACTGCTCGCGGGACTGCTCAACACAGCGAATTCCCAGGACGGTGAGGGTCGCTATCTGTTCGCGGGCAATCAGGTCCAGTCGCGCCCGTTCATCCTGTCCAGCACGGTCCAGTACAACGGCGACAGCGGCACGCGGTCACAGCGCGTGGCCGATGCCAGAACCGTGCAGGAAGGGGATTCCGGCTCAGCGGTCTTCATGGAGATCCCCAGTGGCAATGGGACCTACACCGTCAGTTCCGCCAGCAGCAACACCGGCACCGCATCCTGGACCTCGGCCACCGTGACCAACGGCACGCCCTTTGTCCCGGGTACGTACACCGTCGCGTTCACCTCAGCCAGTACCTGGGAGGCGAGCAGCGCGGGCGTGGTTCTTGCGTCCGGCACCTACGCGCCCGGAGGGTCCGTGAGCTTCCAGGGTGCGACCATCGCGTTGCAGGGCACCCCCGCCGCAGGAGACCAGTTCACGGTCGCGCCCGCCAGGTTTCAGGACGTGTTCAAGACCGTGCAGGATTTCATCACCACCCTCGGCACAGACACGGCCTCACCCGCCGGCCGGTCGACGTTCCAGAACCAGCTCAACTCGAACCTGCAGAATCTGGACCAGGCCCTGCAGCATCTGGGCAACTTCCGCAGCCAGGTCGGCTCCCGGCTGGCGAGCATCGACCAGCAGACCGAGAACAACGCGGACGTGCAGCTGGAACTGAAGCGCTCCCTGTCCGTCATCCGCGACCTGGACTACGCCACGGCGATCTCCCGACTCGAACTCCAGCTGACGAGCCTGCAAGCGGCCCAGAAGGCCTACGCCCGCACCCAGTCCTTCTCCCTCTTCGACGTCCTGTAGGAGCGCCTTCAGGCGCGACCGCTCCTCGATTCGCCCGGGACGTGTCGCGCCTGAAGGCGCTCCTACCAGAACTGCGACACGCGTCACAGGCGCCGGATCAAGTCCTCCTCCTCCCTGGCCGATACCTCCTCCGCACCGCTTCACACGGTTCAGCACCAAGGCTTGGGGCAGACCTGGGAACGCCGGCGAACTCGGGTCAATGTTTTAGGAGGTCATCATGCCTAGTATCGTAAATACCAACGTGCTGTCGCTGAATGCCCAGCGCAACCTGTCGAAGTCCGACAGTAGCCTTACCACCGCCTTGCAGCGGCTGTCATCCGGTCTGCGGATCAACAGCGCCAAGGATGACGCTGCCGGTCTCGCGATCGCCGACCGGTTCACGACCCAGATTCGCGGTCTTAACCAGGCTGTGCGGAACGCCAACGACGGTATCTCCCTGTCCCAGACGGCCGAGTCGGCTCTCGACGAGCTCGGCAACAACCTGCAGCGCATCCGCGAGCTGGCAGTGCAGTCGGCCAACGCGACCAACTCCGCGTCCGACCGTGCCGCCCTCGACCAGGAAGTGCAGCAGCGCCTTGCGGAAATCAACCGGATCGCCACGCAGACCTCGTTCAACGGCCAGAAGGTTCTGGACGGCAGCTTCGGCTCCGCTCTGTTCCAGGTCGGTGCGAACGTCGGCGAAACGATCGCCGTGAACCTGACCACGGGCGTGCGCGCTGACCAGCTCGGCCAGATCGCCACCGCCACGGGTACGGCGGTGACCTCCAGCGCCCTGACG
>Ga0209591_10009503_pt1 | contig 10505 bp, 7 predicted proteins | sample MAT01_FD_187207 | JGI IMG/M metagenome (GOLD analysis project Ga0209591, IMG submission 187207) | Freshwater microbial communities from Lake Fryxell liftoff mats and glacier meltwater in Antarctica - MAT-01 (SPAdes) (version 2) | ecosystem: Environmental > Aquatic > Freshwater > Ice > Liftoff...
GTCCCGGGTCTGCGCCCGGGACGACCACGTGGTTTGGTTGCGCTCGCAAAGCGCAACAGAGGATTCGCAAATACGACGTTAAACCGACACCGCCATCTTGATCGCCAACCCAATCAAGAACACTATGAAGATTTTCTTCAGCGTATCGACCGGCAGCCGATGCGCCAGCCGCGCCCCATACGGCGCGACGATAAAACTGGTGATGGCAATGCCAAAGAACGCCGGCAAATAAACGTAGCCGACGCTCCATTGCGGCAGCGCGTGGTCAGTGAGACCGGTCGCGACAAATCCCACCGTTCCCATCAGCGCAATCGGTAGTCCGATGGCCGCTGCTGTGCCGATGGCTTCGTGCATACGAACGTTGCACCACGTCAAAAACAAAATGGACAGCACTGCGCCGCCGATGCCGGCGAGTGCGGAGACAAAACCCATCACACCGCCAAACACGGCCATGCCCAGCCAGCCGGGCAGCGTGCGGCCACCCTGAAAATGCGTGGCAATTTTGACGCCGAATGCCATTTGGAACGCGAGAAAGCAAATGAAGGCAACAAAGAACGATTTCAAGAACGCGGTATTTGCAAAGTAGGCGAAGATGGTGCCGGCTAACGTGCCCAATAAAATACCCGGCGTCATTTGTTTGACCACCTGCCAGTTGACTGCACCTAGCTGGTGGTGGGTACGCGCACTGGCAAACGCGCCGGGAAGGATGGTCGCCATCGAGGTGGCCAGCGCCATGTGGATCACGTGATCGGTCGAAAACCCGCGTGCCACAAACGTCAGCGACAGGATCGGCACCATCACCGCGCCACCGCCGATGCCCAGCAAGCCCGCGAAGAAGCCGACGAAGCAGCCCGCCACAAGATAGATCAGCAGATATTGGATTTCAGGATGCAGATGAGCGGCCGGTTGGAGGAGGCGGGGACTATTTGCCGAGCAGTTTGAGAACGGCCTTCCACTCGGCGTCTTTGACCGGGGTAATCGATAGTCGATTGCCGCGTTGCAAGATGACCATGCCCTCCAACGCTTTGGTGTCGCGAATTTCGGCGAGCGATAGCAGCCGTGTCTTTTTCACCAGTTCAACATCGACCAGCATCCAGCGCGGATTCTCGCGGGTGGCTTTGGCGTCGAAATACTTACTCTTCTTGTCGAATTGCGTGTCGTCGGGGTAAGCGCTGGTCGACACCTTGGCAAGCCCCGCGATGCCCGGCTCGGGGCACGACGAATGATAAAACAACACATCATCGCCGGGCGTCATGTGGTCGCGCATGTAGTTGCGCGCAAGATAATTGCGAACGCCAAACCATGGCACGGTTTTCGTTTTGACGAGGTCGTCGATTGAAAACTCGGCGGGCTCGGACTTCATCAACCAATGTGCCATTGCGGACGTAAGGGTGAGTGGTGAGGTAGAAAGTTTACTTCAGGGAATCCAGCGTGAAGATTGGAATCTTCATGCGCAAACCGTTAAGCGTTGCACAAAACAAAACGGACAAAAGCTGGATTCGCTTTTGTCCGTCAGGATGAACTTGAGTGTTCGCTTGAAGCCGCACCTTGAACGCGAAGTTCAAGGGAGGATGCACACCGGCCGCCTTAAGGTTCACCCGCGTGGGGCGATCACAACAGCGGCACTTGAGCGCGCACCCATTGACATAAAGTCTATTGGTTCAAAGGATGTAAGCCGCAAGCGAACGCTCAAATTCACCAGAGCACCGCAAACCTTGTTTCGATTCAGGGTAGATCGCCGGGGAAAACCGAACGCATCAAACCAATCTAGAAGAGCTTTTCTTGCTCCGAAACGGCTTTTTCTAGAATTGATTCGAACGCATTGATTCTACCCTTGATGTAGGCTTCGTCAATCGTAATGGTCGCGGAGGAAGGGCTTTTTTCACGGTCAATTTGTGCGCTTGCAGAAGTCGATACCGGCGTATGCAAATTTTCGTGTGCAAGATTGAGCGCCGCCATGATCGCGATACGCTCGTTACCCACCACTTTGCCGGTATCGCGAATTTCTTTCATCTTGCGATTCAGCAAATCCACTGACGCCATCAACTGGCGTTCTTCACCAGCTGGTGCCGCGACGCGAAACTCACGACCCATCACTGAGATGGCGATGCCCTTCGGATCGGCCGCTTTACTCATGCGCGCTCGCCTTCTGATTCGGGAAGCTGCTCAACCAACGCTTCGATACGCGTCTTCGCTTGGTCGAGTTTTTCAGCAAGCCGCTTTAGCTCATCGCCTTTGGCGGCCAGTTGCTGGCGCAGATCGTTATTCTCCGAGCGCAGGCGCTGGAACAACGTCACAAAGTGGTTGAGCTTTTCTTCAAAGCGTTGGATGTCGGCTTCCATAACGTAGACAGCCTATCGAAAATCACGTTTCGCGTCAATACGTAAGCATTGATTTTGAAGGTAATTTCGATTTTCCTAGCGCACAGCAACGTCGTACTGTTCTTCCAGCCTCCGAGTGACCTCGGTTTCGATCGCGTTTGGGGCCGTCGCGTTTGCTTGACCACGGGTCAAGGTCGCCCTGGTGACCCCGTGGTAGTGTTTGACGCTTTGCGACCAAAACGGCTCGCCAACGGAGGCGAATCGGGCTTCGCTTTCTTTTAACCACAAGTGAACCCGTGCGCCGGTATCGTATTCGCGAAAGGCGTGCCGTTCGCCGTGGATGCGCTCGCGTGCCGGTGCGAATCCTTCAAGCGAAACCTGCTTTACCAGCGGCAATCGGTGGCGTACGTAGAGCAACTTCGAAACAAGTCGACTCCACGGAAACTCTAAATAGTCGCGCGAGTGCATGAAGGTTGACCCAGCTCGGAGCGCGCGACGAATCGCCGCCGTTTTCAAGAACGACAACGGAATCCACATGCGTTCCATGTAGCGCCCGGGACTAGACCTCGTGTGCGCGCTCTCCGCCATGGACGCGCCCTCGTGTAAGAAACCGGCGCCGTAAGCATTCGGGTCGGTGAGGGCTGCACGCATTTCTGGAACGACGTCGTCGCGCAGAATTTCCAAATCTGAATCCACGAGCAGAATCGCGTCATCATTCGACGCGCCAAAAATCACGTCGAGCGTTTCGCCGTGTGGCCGCAGCGGCGCTCGCAAGAAATCGAATGCGTATTTCTTGCGCAAGTCTTCAAACCACGCGACGCTGCCGTCGGTCGATTCGCAGTCAATCAGGAGAACCGGCATGTTGGCGTACTTGAGCGCACTTAAAAGGGCCAGCGTCGTCACAGCTTTCGTGCTGCAATTAATGATGATGGCGCGTTCGGCGAGGCGAGGAAGACCGCGCAGGTGCTCAACCAGAGAAGCGGTGGTGATACGAGGGCTCATTAGCGATATTCTAATCGCGACGCGTACAATACGTTCATGTAAGGTGCCTGAAACGCAATGTTGTTTGGTGGCGTTTTAGGTTAAACGGGAAGTGCGTGCCACTGTCGGGCCGGTTCACGGCCAAACACAGCGCATTCGTACACTGCCCCCGCAACGGTGATTGGATCTCGCACACTCGCAGTACCACTGGACGCTTTCTCGGGTCTGGGAAGGGGAGTTTGCCGAGCCGGGCTCACGCCCGCCGCAATCCATCAGTCCGGATACCGGCCTCACATCATCGGCCGCACGATCCATGTGGCCGGTGAGGCGCAGTGACGTAACTCAGTTGAGTTTCATCGCTGCGAATTGCTTGGTTGCTTGCGGGGACGCTTGCGACATAACTGAAAACTCACATGGAAACCTATCCAAACGCTTCAACGAAACGAACAAAAACTTTACCCCGCCGTTTTTCTCCTCCATCTTCGCGCCAAGCCATCGCCATTCAGGGAACTCTCCTGACGGCGCTGATGCTGGCACCAGTCGCCTTCGCGCAGGCCGCAGCAAACGATAATTTCGTCGTCAGCGCCACCCGCACCCTGAAGTCGATCGCCGAGCTTCCTGCGCAAGTGACGATCATCAATCGGCTTGACATCATCGAAACCGGCGCGGCAACGCTGATCGAGTTACTGCAACGCCGCGCCAATCTGGATGTGCGCGCGACCGGCGGGCCGGGGCAATCGTCCGGCGTATTCATCCGCGGCACCAACGCCACCCACACATTGGTATTGATCGACGGTCAGCGCATCGCGTCGTCAACTTCCGGTGCCGCGGCATTCGAGCACATCTCACTCGATCTGATTGAGCGCATTGAAGTGGTGCGCGGCCCACTCTCGGCGCTGTATGGCTCCGAGGCGATTGGCGGCGTGATTCAGATCTTTACCCGCAAGGGTGCCGCCAACGCGGTCGACACGCCGGCGCGGGTGTTCGCCAGCGCAGGCGCGGGCACGTTTTCCTCGCGCCAGCTGGACGCGGGTGTCGATAGCCGCGTCGGCGACACGCAGATCTTGTTCAACGCAAGCTATCGCCGCGTCGACGCGCCGTCGGCATCGAACCCCGCGTCGGGTAGCTTCACCTACAACCCCGACCGCGACCCCTATGAGAACACCAGCGCGATCATCAAGCTCACGCATCAGCTGTGGCAGGGTGAGACCGTCAGCTTCAATGCCTGGCAGTCAAAAGGCAAAGTGCGCTTTGACTCCGGCTTGGGTAACGACGCCGTCAATGATCAAACCCTGACGGGCTTGCAGCTCGGCTCGGAGAACAACTTCACCGCGTGGTGGAAGTCACGTTTGAGCGTCGGCTCGACCAGCGACGACAGCCGCGTCACGTCGAATTTTTCCAGCAAGTTCAAGACCACGCAACATCAAAGTAGCTGGCAAAACCAACTGGCAACACCCGCCGGAGAGTTGCTGCTGGGCATCGAGCGACGCGCCGAAAAGGTCGCTGCAACCACCAACTACACGTCCAAAACGCGCACCACGGATTCCCTATTCGGCTCGGTGTCACAGCAACTCGCCGAGCAGACGCTGTCGATCAACGGACGGCGCGACAAAGAAGACCAGTTCGGCAGCCGCAGCACGGGCGGCGTGTCCTGGAGCTACCAGCTGTGGAAAGACGAACTCGTGTATCTGAGCGCGGGCCGCGCCTTTCGCGCGCCGTCGTTCAATGACTTGTACTTCCCCGGCTTTTCCAATCCATTGCTGCGGCCCGAGCGGTCAGAATCCGGCGAGTTTGGTTGGCGACTTAACCGCAAGAATTTTTTGCTCAACCTCGCCGTGTTCGAGAATCGTATCGAAGACCTGATCGCCTTTGACTCGGCGACGTTTCGTCCGCAGAACATCCGGCGCGCGCGAATTCGTGGCTGGGAGCTTGGCGTTGACACCGCTTGGGCAGGTATCGACTGGCGCACGCGTGTGACCGCGCAGCGGCCCGAAGACGCCGATACCGACAAGCAGCTGCGCAGTCGCGCCAAGCTATTGGGGACGTTGGGCGCGTCGAAGACGCTTGGCGCCTGGAAGGTGGGGGCGGACGTCACCGCGAGCGGGGTCCGATTCGACTCAGCCAACGAAGCGCCGTCATCACGCATGGGCGGCTACGCGCTCATTGGCGCGTTCGCGCGCTACCGCATCGATCCGCAGTGGACGCTGGAGATCAACGGTAATAATTTGAGCGATCGCAAATACGAGTTGGCGCGGGGCTACAACACGCTCGGCAGACAACTCTTCCTGAACGTACGGTTCGTCAGCAAGTAGGCAAACCCCAGCATTGGCGGGCGTTTCGGGACACAAATGCCTGAAAACACCCGCCAATGCTGGACTTTCACTTATTATTCATTACCGGAAACGCGGGCATGGTGATGCTTGGGATCGGCTCTTTGGCGAGCTTTTCTTTCAGATACGCGATCGCCCGCGCGAGCTGCGCGTCTTCACCCTTGTAAGTTGCGTGCGGCAGGTTATCGACTTCGATATCCGGCGCCACACCCACACCCTCGGTGATCCATGCGCGTTCGCCTTTGTGATCGACGAACACGCCGAATCCGGCTGAACGGGCAATGCCGTTATCGCGCAAGCGATTCTGGTCGGATAGCCAAATGCCCGCGCCTGCGGTCGTCTTACCGATCAGCGTTGCGATGCCCAAGCGCTTCAATCCTTGCGCCAGTGTTTCGCCGTCCGAGTAGGTGTCGGCGTCGATGATTGCGACAATATGACCGCGAAACGCAAGTTGTTGATTCCAAGTCGCCGCGTCTGTCTCGCGCGATTGCCAGAAGTGCCAGGCGCGGCGCTGCAACTTTTCGATAATCCATGAATCAATGTTGCCGCCGTTGTTGTTGCGTAAATCGATGATGAGTCCTTCACGCTGAAACACCGGATAGAACTCACGCGCCCACCGCGCGATGTCGTTCGGCCCCATCGCCTGCAAATGCACGTAGCCGATCTTGCCGTTGCTTTCGCGATCCGCGCGCGTCTGGCGTTCGCGTTCCCACGCGAGGTAACGAAGATCACGGTCGCGACGCGTGCTGATCGGCGTGACGATCACTTGCCGCGATCTACCCGCTGCGGTGGTGACATTGAGTAGCACCTGCTTGTCGACTTGATTGCGCAGCAGTTCGCCGATATCGGCCACGGCCCGGGCGGATACGCCATTTATCGCCGTAATGGTGTCGCCGACTTGTACATTCACTTCCGCGCGCGCCAGCGGACTCTTTTCTTCCAGCAACTCTGGGTCGCCGCCAAAGAGGCGCTCAACCTTGAAGCCGTCTTTGGTTTTGCTGAATTCGGCACCGAGGCCCGCGACATCAATCGTGTCTTGCCCGCGACGAATATCACCGGGGTTGGTTTGGCTGTGTAGGGCGCGCACTTCCGAGATCATCTGTGCGATAACGTCGTTCACTTCGGCGCGGTCGGTGGCGCGGTCGAGCAACGGCTGGAAGCGTTTACGCGCGCTCGCCCAGTCGGCGCCGTGCATTTTGGTGTCGTAGAAAAAATCGCGGTGCATACGCCATGCGTCGTTGAACATCTGCTGCCACTCTTGCCGCGGATCGAGCTCGATCATCCAGTCGCGTGTATTGACCGCAAACTTGACTTGCTCAGCCGGTGGTGGTGCCGCCTTGCCGGCGTCAAACACGAACACTTCATTGATTAACGGCGTTGGCTGGCGGCTCACCATTATCTTTTTGCGGTCCATCGTCATCCGGTAGGCGCGCACGTCCTCAAGGAACGCATCGACGGTTGGCGCTGCCGGGTTCGGCGCCTCGATGGCCACCGAGCGCAGCGACATCTTTTGCTCATTCGGATCATTGACCAAGAAATACAACCGCTTGCCGTCGGTGCTGAGTTCGCGATAGTTGCCTGCGGGCACCGGCACTTCGAACATACGATCACGCAAGCCGTCGAGCACCAACGCAAACACTTTCGGCTCGGCGGGCTTTGCGGGCGCTTTTCCGTCAGCGAGCTTGTCGCCTCCCACGCGCGTCTCAGTCGCTGCCGGGTTCGGCGCCGAATTCGCACTACCGGTCGGCTCGATCTTTGGTCGATCAGGCTGGGGCTCAGGCTTGGGCAATCCGGGCTTCAGCTCAGGCTTGGGCAGCTCGGGTTTTGGCACCTCGGGCTTGGGTACCTCGGGCTTGGGTACGTCGGGCTTTGCGGGCTCCGGTGGTTGCAATTCGTCGCGCGGTAAAAACGGCCAGCGCGCGGCGGGGTCGAGCGCGTAGCCGTAAATGCGTGATTGCCGATCAAAGAACGGCTCCGGGTTACGTTGGCCCCAAGGACTCGTCACCACCGATTTCAGATTGCGGTCAGCCAAAAAATACAACCACTTGCCGTCGGGCGTGAATGCCGCGTCGCGCGTGTCGTAACGGTCCGACGCAAGTGGCGTACTCGTGCCGGTGGTGACGTCAATCAACACGATTCGGTCAAACTGATTTGCTGCTTGCTTGGAAATCACGAGATAGCGACTGTCGGGCGACCACACCATGCGGTTGTATTCTTCGAACGCGTTGCGGTCGATCTGGCGCGTGGTACCCGTCGCGGTGTCGGTGAGGTAGAGGTTGCGCGATTTGTCGTCGTGCACCACCGATTTACCATCAGGCGACACGGTCAAGGTGCGGCGCAAGGTCTTGGCATTGCTCGTCAGCGCTTTGGGAACGCCGACACCGTTGGCGGGATAGCGCGTCAATTCAAATTCGCCGGTTTGATCGGCGAATGCAAACACGCCCTTGCCGTCCGATGAAAACGCCGCGTTGCGCGCACGCACGGTGGCGCTATTGAGCAACTGCACGCGCCGACCGTTGCCGACCGGGAACACAAACACTTCGCCGCGCGCGGTGATCGCGACGCGATCGCCCGACGGCGAGGGCTCGACCGAGGTGACGTATTCCCACGGATTTTTTACCCAACGCGTGCGGTGATGCTCGAAGTCCGATTGCAGTGTGATGTTCAACACGCGGTCATTCCCGGTTGCAGTATCGAACACATGAATGTCGGCACCGCGTTGGTACGCCACACGTGCGCCATCAGAGGACATCGCGGCACTGCGAATATCAAAGTCGCGGTGCTTGGTATGCTGCGTCGCGTCGGCACCGTTCGCGCCATTCGCACCAAGTGCGGCCGTCGACCAAAGGTTCATCGTGCCGTCGCGATCCGAGAGGAAATAGACGCGTTTTGCGGCAGGCGCACACATCGGCTGACGGCTGGCACCGGCGTAATCTGCGGTCACCAAGCCCGCTTCATTCTTGCCGTCGAAGCGCCAGATTTTTTGCACCAAGCCGCCACGATAATTTTTGACGTTGTCCGAGCCAAGCGGTTGGCGCACAAAAAACAAATCGGTGCCCAAGTAGCAACCTTCGGCCGCTTCAGCCAACGGCACCGGCTGCGAGAGTTTGGTTCTCGCGTCGACCGCATACAAGCGCGGCTCGGGCTTGCCGGAGTAACGTGCGCTCGCGTACAACACACGGCCGGCGGCGTCCCAACCCTGCACGCGCGCGTTGTCGCCTTCGTGGGTGAGCCGCGTCGGCAATCCGCCCGCGAGCGGCATGACATAGACCTCAGCCGGGCCTTCGTAACGCGCGGTGAACGCAACCAGCTTGCCGTCGGGCGAGATACGCGGCAACGTTTCTTCGGCAAGATTAGTGGTGAGGCGTTGCGCGCTGCCGCCATTCACGCCGACCCGCCAAAGGTCGCCCTCGGCAACGAACACAACCACATCGCCTTGAATCGCGGGCTGGCGGTAGTAACCGGTCTGGGCAAATGCCGTAAGGGAGGTGAAAAAAGAGACAACGACTGCCGCGAACACGCCGCGTGACACGAGATGTTGCTTGAACGAGAGTGACATCGTGGGTTCGGGAGGATGTGGGTGGGAATTAATTATGCCCCGAGGCGACGAGCGGATGTATGCCTGTGCACGGCGGGATAAATTTATGACGGCGCAATACCGTTGCCCGCCCGCATTGTTTGCCATCGACTTTGATGAAGCGAGGCTCGCCTCTGCGTAGGGACCTTCTAAAAACGACTGTCATACCGACCCGCGATTCAATCATTCGCGGTCCGGGGAGACAAAGTTTTGAGGTTTATAGAAGTTTCCCATATGCAAACTCCTTTATTGGCGGGCGTTTCCAGCACAAAATGCCCGAAAACGCTCGCCAATCAACGTGTTTGTCTTTTTGCTCTAAGTCGTGACTCGGCGCTTTTGCAGCGCTGCAATTTGAAACGTTGCGCCCTGCAACGCTTCAAAGGCGCACGCGCAAGTAGGGCGTTCCCAAGATTTTCTGCTATCGTCGCAAGATGTACGAATTAGCGTTTGACCCCCAATCCATCCGCAGTATTCTCGTCGTGAAGCTACGCCATCAGGGCGACGTGCTGCTGTCCTCGCCTGTCTTCAAAACGCTGAAGAATCGCCTACCTCACGCCGAGATTGATGCGCTGGTCTATTCGGATACGCGCGAAATGCTGACCGAGCATCCGTCAGTCTCGACGGTCCACACCATCGACCGCGAATGGAAGCATCTGGGCCTCATCGGCCAAGCAGCAGCAGAGTGGAAGCTGATTTCCACGCTGCGCCGACGCCGCTATGACATCGTATTTCATCTGACCGAGCACCCGCGCGGCGCGTGGCTGACACGAATACTCGGCCCGAAGATCTCAGTCGCGCCGAGAGCAACGGGCATGAGCGAAGGACGTAACTCCGGTTGGTGGCGCGCCAGCTTTACCCACACGTTTCCATTGCCGCGCACCACATTCCGGCACACGGTTGAGCAGAACCTGGATGCCCTGCGCCGGCTTGGTATTCATCCGACCGAGGATGAGAAAAAACTGGTGCTGATTCCCGGGGCTGCCGCTGAAGCCAAAGTCGACACATTGATGGCCAAGCATGGCGTTGAAGCTAAACGCTTTATCCACATACACCCGACTTCGCGCTGGTTTTTCAAGACTTGGCCGGCTGAAAAATTCGCCGAGTTGATTCTGCAGTTGGGCAAACAGGGCGATAAAGTCGTGCTGACCGCCGCACCGACTGCTGATGAACGCGAAATGGTGGCCGCCATCAAGACGCATTTGAAAGCGCCCGTGATCGATCTGACCGGCTCGCTTTCACTGAAAGAGCTCGCCGCACTGACCGCCAGAGCACGCGCATTTGTCGGCGTTGATTCCG
>Ga0209591_10009506_pt1 | contig 10503 bp, 3 predicted proteins | sample MAT01_FD_187207 | JGI IMG/M metagenome (GOLD analysis project Ga0209591, IMG submission 187207) | Freshwater microbial communities from Lake Fryxell liftoff mats and glacier meltwater in Antarctica - MAT-01 (SPAdes) (version 2) | ecosystem: Environmental > Aquatic > Freshwater > Ice > Liftoff...
CTTCAGCGTAGCGAACTTCGCACCGGCCGCCCTGTTCGAAACGGCCAATAACAACTCCACCAACGTCAATCCGCTCCTCGGCGGAATCAGCCGCACCGCCGACCTGGTGCTGGATCCGCGTCCGCAGTCCGGCAGTCCGGCCAATACCTCTTCGCGGACGGCTCCGAACGATGGGTTCTATCGTCCGGTCGCCTATTACGGCGCCTTCACCAGTACCGCCGATTGGGCGGCGGATTGGACCGCTCTGGGCAGCGGGGGATTGCTTAACCCGGCCGGTGCGTTTACGCCGGTGGTTTATCCGTCCGTACCGCCGACCGACTTCACGGTGCAGGCGATTCCCGAAGGAAATGCGGTCCGCCTCACCATTACCGGAGGCACCCCGCCGTATCTGGTGCAAGGGCGTCCGGCGCTCAGCAGCGGCCTGTGGATTGATCTCGTCACCACCGCCGAAACCTCGGTGCTCATTCCGCTCGTCGGGGACACGATGTATTTCCAAGTGCAGGACCAAACCGCGAAAACCGTCGCCTTGTTTCGCGCCACCTTGAACGGCGCCAATGAACGACCCACGCCGGTGGAAACCCCGGCGAGCGGTTCTGCGCTGTTCGCGATTGAAGGACTGCAGGCGACCTATCTGGTCAGCTATCAGGGGTTGAAGGCGACCTCGGTGGCGGCGCACTTGCACGGGTTTGCCGATGCGGAGGGCGCAGCGGGAGTGCTCTTCGGTTTGATCCCCGCCGGTACGTTTGGAACTTCAGGAATTCTATCCGGGGTGCAGACGCTGACGGCTGAGCAGTTGACCGGTATTAATTCGGGTCAGACGTATGTTAACATTCACTCGGCCCAGCCGCCGGGACACTCTGGCGGCGAGATTCGCGGCCAATTAGTTAAGTAATTCAACCTTCGGCGGGGAGGCCATGGGAGGCTTCCCCGCCGTTACCGTCGGTAGCAGACGACGTCAGGAGTTGCAGCCTTGTCACCTCGGCTGCTACCCCGTCGCAGACGACGTCTCCATCCCACCCCACCCCAGCCCGATCGGTCCGCTCTTGCGTCCCAGGGGATCGAGATGGAATCTCGTTACCTCGTCTGCTACGGATAGGTGACGAGGTCAGGAGTGAGTGGGGGGATCGCCCTCACCCCAACCCTCTCCCCCGAGGAGTTGGAGAACCGCACGGAGGGAAGCGGGAAGCAATAAGCGGAGAGCTGGGTCAAATTCCTACATTGTTCACCCGAGTCATTGACATCTTTCCGTTCGCTCATTAATTAATTTCTGTACCCAAGATCCAATTGCCCCAACCACCCCCGTCTATGCGTAACTCCGCCATTTTCCCCTCAGTATTCGTTTCCGGTTTCGCCGGCCGCGAGTGGCGGATCGGTCGGGTTCATTGATTTTTCCGATTTGGCGGGTTGGCCTGATCGGACTGCAGCCGGTTTTTGTTTGGTTAAATCGGGGTCGGCAGTTGACCGACCCCGGGTATTAACGGTTGCCTGACGGAAATGTCGCGCGGCCTCCAATGGATCACGAGCAATCGTCTGGAAGCATTGTCCGAACGGTTGGCCGCGGCGGTCCGGACGGGATTACGAGATCCGCTGACTCCCGAGCTCGTCGTGGTTCAGAGCCTCGGCATGGCGCGTTGGTTGCAACTGGAACTGGCCCGACAGAACGGCATCTGCGCTCGGATTCAGTTCCCGTTTCCGAAAGCCTTTCTGCACCAGATTTGCACCCTTGTTGTTCCGGAAGCCGCTACGGATCACCGGTTTGAAGTTGAGTCGATGACCTGGCGAATCTGGAGTCGATTGGCTCTAGATGACCCGGATCCCGCGCTGGCCGAACCTCGGCGTTACGCCGGAGATGACCCGCGGCGGCGATTTCAGCTCTCGACCCGTTTGGCCACGCTGTTCGATCAGTATCTGGTTTATCGCCCCGACCTAATTAACCGATGGGACGCCGGCGAGGACGAATCCTGGCAACCAGCTCTTTGGCGAGCGCTGAGCGGAGGGCCGGAAGCTTGGCCGGAATCCCGGTTACTGACCACCGCAGCGAAGCGTCTGGTCCGTGAGACATTTCCCGAATTGCCCCAAAGAGTGGCCGTTTTCGGCATCTCCGCTCTGCCTCCGGTGTACCTGGAACTGCTCGCGGCGCTGGCGGAGTCCACTGAGGTGACGCTGTATCAGCTTCAAGCTTGCCGGGAGTACTGGGGCGACACGGTTTCCAGCCGGGAAGAACAGCGGACCTTGCGCCGCGCGGGCCGCCGAGCGGATGAAGGGGCGGCCTTGAATTTGGACCGGGGTCATCGGCTGCTGACGTCCTTTGGTCGGCTGGGCCGAAGTTTCTTGGCGCAACTGGCCGAGCATGGTGCGGGCGCGGAAGAAGACCCGGACTACGTCGCCTTTCCTGATCCGGGATCGGACACGCTCCTCCACACGGTGCAGGCGGATTTGCTGAACCTCTTTGACCGCAGCGCGCCGGAAGCGATCGAGGACCGGCTGAATCTCGAGGCTGAGGAGGTCTCGTTGCAGATTCATTCCTGCCACAGTCCTCGACGTGAACTGGAAGTCTTATACGATCAGTTGCTGGCCGCCTTCGACGCCGATCCCGGGCTGGCGCCGCGGGACGTGTTGGTGCTGACCCCGGACATCGAAGCGTACGCTCCCTTGATTCAGGCGATTTTTGGGGCACCCGAGGACGAACGCATGCGGTTGCCCTTCACCGTGGCGGATCGGGCGCCGCGGGTAGAGAGTTCTTTGGCGGATTCCTTTTTGCGCTTACTCCAACTGCCCGGTCGACGATTTGGCCGAAGCGAAATTCTGCCGCTGTTCGAGAGGCCGGCCTGGCAACAACGGTTTGGTTGGGTGCCGGCCGACCTGCCCCGTCTGCGGGATTGGTTGGAAGAACTTCAGGTCAGCTGGGGTCTGGGTGCGGTTCAACGCGGTGAACTGGGATTGCCGCCGCTGCCTGAGGGTACCTGGCGACAGGCGGCCGATCGGCTGCTGCTGGGGTATGCCTTGGCCCCCGACGATGAATTGGTAGTGGGAGGAATTAGTCCTTTTTTACCGGTGGAAGGGGACGGTGCTGAATTGGCCGGTCGGATGGCGGCCTGTGTATCGGCTCTGGAGCAATTGCCGGTCCGATTGGCGGCGGATCGTCCCCTCTCGGACTGGGCCGACGATTTAGGTTTGGTGTTGGACGAATTCTTTGCCGCCAGTCCGGAGAATGAGTCGGATTTCGCCCTGGTGCGGGAAACTCTGAACCGGTTGCGGGCGGCCGGCCAAAGCGCGGGAGTGGTCGAGCCCGTCCCATTGGCGGCGGTGGTGGAGCAGTTGACCCCTTGGCTTGGGGAAGAATGTCGAGCGGGAGGCTTTCTGCGGGGTGGTGTCACTTTTGCGGCGTTCAAGCCCATGCGCAGCGTGCCGGCTCGGATTATCGCTGTGTTAGGCCTGAATGATGGGGCGTTTCCCCGGCGACCCAGTCCGCTCAGTTTTGACCTGATCGCGGCGGCTCCGCGGGCGGGCGATGAATCCCGAGAAGCGGATGACCGGTATCTGTTCCTGGAGACTCTGCTCTCGGCTCGGGATCGGTTGCATTTGAGTTATGTGGGTCGGTCCCTGCGCGACAACGCCGATCTTCCGCCGTCGGTGGTCCTGAGTGAGTTGCTGGATTATTTGGCCGGAAGCGTGGGGGGAGGAGAGGCGGCGGTCGCTCAGGCCCTCGTCGTTCGGCATCCTTTGCAGGCCTTTAGTCCGGCCTATTTTGGAGCCGGTTCGGATCCGCGGTTGTTCAGTTATTCCCGGGAGAATTCTGGGGCGGCCCAAGTGGCGCATCGGCTCACCACGGCGGCGGAGGCAGGCGGTCCGTTCTGCGCGGTGGCTTTGCCCGAACCGGCGGGTCGATGGCGCACGGTGGACCTGGCGGTCCTGGCGAAGTTCCTGGTGAATCCGGCGCGGCATTTCTTGGAGCAGCGGTTAGGGCTTCGTTTGCCCCGGGCCGAAGCCGCCCCCGAAGACCGCGAAGTCTTCACCCTGGATTCGCTCTCGGCCTACGGGATGAAACAAGAATGGTTGGAGCGGGCCCGGCGCGGGGAGCCGACCGAAGCATTGGCCCAGCGGTTGGCCGTGGACGGTTCGTTGCCCTTGGGACCGGCCGGTCGGATGCAGCTCCAGCAACTAGAATCCCGGGTGCTGACCTTGCTCGCGGGCCTCTCTCCCGAGGAGCGAACCTGGGTGAAACCGGTTCCGGTTGCTTTGACCCTCGGTGAGTTTGTCTTGGAGGGACAGGTGACGGACCTGACCGCGGCCGGATTGCGGCGGATTCGCCCGGCTCGCTTCAATCCAGCCGACTTGCTGCGCCTCTGGCTGGGCCAGTTGACCCTGGCGGCGCAAGGGGCCGAACCACCGCCTCCGGCGCGATTGATCGTGGAGGAGGAACGCTGGAGTCTGCCCGCACCGGCCCAAGCACGGGAGGTGTTGGCCGGGTTGTTGGAGTTATATGCCAAGGGCCTGTGCCGTCCGCTGCCGTTCTTTCCGAAGTCCGCTTGGGCTTTCACCAATCCGAAGTCGGTCAAGGTCCAGGAGGAACGGGCGTTGACCCAATGGAACGGCAGCCTGGAGCGCTCGGGCGAGTCGGCGGATCCGGCGTTTGCCTTTTGTTTTGGAACGGTGGTGCCGCATCCGCTCGACGAGGAATTTCGCCGGTTGGCTCAGCAGGTGTGCGGACCGATCTGGGCAATAGCGTCCGCGGAGAAAGGAACCGCCTGACTCCCGCACCGTTCCAACTCGCCCACACGCCCCTGGAGCGTGGGATCACCTTGCTCGAAGCCAGCGCGGGGACCGGTAAGACTTTTACGATCGCCGGGTTGTTCCTGCGTCTGCTGGTGGAAGAGCGGCTATCGATCGACCAAATTCTGGTGGTCACCTTCACCGAAGCCGCCACGGCGGAACTTCGCGGACGTATCCGGGAACGTCTGCTCGAAGCCCGCGATATTTTGCGGGCCGGCGAGTCTTCCGATCCGGTTTGGACCACCCTGCTGCTAAAGGGAGAGGCGACGGACTTCGGCGAACGGCGTGCGTGCGTCGAGGCGGCCCTGGAGCAGTTCGATGAAGCGGCCGTGTTTACCATTCACGGGTTTTGTCAGCGGGTGTTGCAGGAATGGGCCTTCGAAAGCCGCGCCTTGTTTGATGCTGAGCTGACGCCGGATCTGACCCCGTTTCTAAGAGAGACGGCGGACAACTTCTGGCGGCGGCACTTCTATGAGGTGCCCGCGCGGCAGGTGTTGTTTGCGCATCAGGCGGGAGTATCGGCCGACGCGCTCTTCACGCTGCTACGGCAACACAGTCAGCAGGCGCAGGTCACGGTGTTGGCGCGGGGAACGGATCGTTCCTGGACGGCGGCCGTCGAGGAAGCGGAAGCGACGTTCGATCAAGCGGCGCGAATTTGGCAAGGCGACCGGGCGGCGATCAGGGCGCACTTCGGGGACAGTGGCGGCGCCTGGGGAAACACCCCGTATAACCGCTCGGACTTGATGGAAGCTCAGTTTTCCGTCCTGGAGGCTCTGTTCGTCGGGGAATCCCTCCCGCTAGACGGACTCGAGATCGCTCTGCAGTTTGGGCAATCCGTGCTGGCGGAAGGTCGGAACAAGCGGAACAAGGGGAAGAAGCTGGAAGTTCCCACCCATCCGTTCTTCGTGGCCTGCGACCAGTTGTCCGTGGCGTTGGACCGGTTTGGTTCCCGGATGCGGTATGAGTTCCTGACGCAGGCGGGTGCGGAATTGGCGCGCCTCAAGGAACGCGATCGCCGGTTCGGCTTTGAGGACTTGTTGAATCGAGTGGCGGATACGCTGTCGGGTCCCGCGGGTCCGGCTTTGGCTGGCACGTTGCGGTTGCGGTATCGGGCGGCGTTAATTGACGAGTTTCAGGACACCGATCCAATCCAGTGGCAAATCTTCGAGCGCGTCTTCGGCACGGGAGAAACGTTTCTGCATTTGGTCGGCGATCCGAAGCAAGCCATCTACAGTTTTCGAGGGGCCGATGTCTTCGCCTACCTACGGGCGCGGGCGACGGCGAACCGGGAATTTACTTTGGGTGAGAACTGGCGTTCGGAGCGGCAGTTGGTGAGGGCGGTGAACCAGTTGTTTAGTTTGAACCCGCGCCCGTTTGCCCTGACCGAGATCACCTTCCAACCAGTGGCGGCGCGAGGACGCGCCGATGAAACACCCCTGACCGAAGCGGGTGAACGTCGGCCGCCCCTGTGTGTTTGGTTTTGGGATGCGCCGGCCGACGGAGCCCAGCACCAGGGTCCGCAACAGGAACGCCTGGCCGAAGCCGTCGCCGACGAGATTGTGCGGCTCTTGAGTGGTGATCTCCGACTGGGCGCGCACCTACTGGCGCCGGGGGATATTGCCGTGTTGGTCGACCGCCACCATGAGGCGGAGACGATTGCGGCCGCGCTGGCTCGACGCCGGGTTCCCTCGGTTCAGCGCACGCAACAAAGCGTCTTTGCGACCCGCGAGGCGGGCGAACTCCAGGCGTTACTTGAGGCGCTCGTGGAGGGCAGTCGCGATGGACAACGTCGCGCCGCCTTGGCGACTGCGTTGGTGGGTTTGACCGCTCGCGAACTCGACGCTTTCGAGCTCGACGAAGCCGGCTGGGAAGCGTGGCTCGAAACCCTCACGCAGTGGTCTGAACGGTGGTTGAAGGGTGGCTTTCTGCTGATGTTTGAAACGGTCTTGCGTGAACGCCACACCCGGGGACGTCTGCTCGCATCGGCCGAAGGCGAACGGCGTCTCACCAATTTCCTGCACCTCGGCGAGATACTGCAACACGCAGCGGCCCAGGAGCGCCTGACCCCGCAGGCGTTGCTGACTTGGCTGGCCGCCCAACGCGGTCGGACGGAGGAAGGAGAAGTGGCTGCGAAGGATACCTTGCTCCGCCTCGAACGGGATGCCGCGGCTGTCCAGTTGGTGACGCTGCACAGCAGTAAAGGCCTCGAGTATCCGGTGGTCTTCTGCCCCTTCCTCACGCGCAAACCTCAGCGACCTTTAGCCCCGGTTTTATTTCATGATCCGGCCGATCGCCTGGTGCTCAAGCACGACGTCGGCACGGCCCAACAAGAGGATCATCGACGACGGATGACCGGGGAAACCTTCGCCGAAAATCTGCGCCTTCTCTATGTGGCCCTGACGCGGGCGCAACACCGGTGTTATCTGGGCTGGGGTCGCTTGAAATCGAGCGAAACGTCGGCGTTGGCTTGGCTTCTCCATGCCCCACCGGAAGTGGATCAGCTCAAGCTGGAGGAGGCGCCCGAGGCTCTCGAAGAATGGGTGAAGGGACTGGATCTGGCCCAGCGTCGGGAAGCTCTGGCGGCCCTGGCGGGTGACGCGGTGGAAATTCGGGAACTGCCACCGCTCACGACCGAACGGTGGCAGCCGATGGAGCTGGCCGCGCCGCCGGTGGCCGCCCGGGAATTTCGGGGCCAGATCCGCCGCGACTGGGGCATGGCGAGTTTCAGTACGCTTGCACATGGACGCACCGAGGACCTTCCGGACCGTGACCCGGCGGAGCGTCCGACCGAGGTTGCGGTGACCCCGCCCGGACCCTTGGCGCTCTTTCGAGGCACTCGGGCCGGCACCTGTTTGCATGAAGTATTCGAGTTGCTGGATTTTACCCAGGCGGATCCGGTGACTGTGCAAGCACGGGTGGAGGAACGATTGCGCGCCCACGGATTTCCACCGGAGCTATTGAGTAGCGAGTTAACGATTCTAGTGGGTCGGGTGTTGGACGCAGAATTGTTTCTGGGCACGGCGCTGCGACGTGTGCCGGCGAAGGCCTGCTGGCGGGAACTGGAGTTTCTACTGCCGCTCCAGCGCCTCACGCCGGCGAGTCTGCGGGCCGCCTTTTCGGTGGTCCCCCGGGGAGGTGCGAGCGACGCGTTCGCCGCTTCGTTGGGACGACTCGGGTTCGCGGATATTGAAGGCTTCTTAAGCGGATTCATGGATTTGGTGTTTCAGCACGAAGGCCGCTGGTGGCTGGTCGACTGGAAGTCGAACTGGCTGGGCGATTCCCCCGAAGCCTACGGACCGGAAGCCCTCGAACGCGAGATGCTCGGGCAGCACTACGGCCTGCAGTACCATTTGTACCTGCTCGCGTTGCATCGGCTCCTCCGGCAGCGGTTGCCGAACTACGAGTACGAACGGGACGTAGGTGGTGCGGTGTATGTTTTTGTGCGCGGCGTTACTCCGGGTCGACCGGAGCTCGGACTCTTCCGGGATCGACCGCCGCAACGCGTGTTGGACGAACTGGAGGTCCGCCTCCTCGGAACCAGTTCCCCGGAGGTCCGCCGATGACTGCGCTCGAAGCACCGATCGATCGGCCTGAAATCCAGTTCTCTGACCTGGACCGTCAGTTTGCCGGCCTAATGGAACGACTCGAGGGCGACGCCCGACCCGAACTGCGCCTCGCGGCAGCTCTAGTCAGCCAACGCCGCTCTGAGGGCGATGTTTGCCTGGAACTCGCCCGGTTAGCCGGCCAGGAATTCATCGATGAAGCCGGCCTCGTTCACCGGGTTCCGACCTTGGCCCTCTGGCGCGTCGCCTTGCGATCGGCGAGGACCGTGGTGGGTTCACCCGGCGACGTGAAGCCGCTGATTCTCGATGAGCACGACCGGCTCTATCTGCGGCGGTATTGGTGGTACGAGCGGGAAGTGGCGACCGCGCTGGAGTCCCGGGGAAGACTTAAAAGAGAAACCCTGGAACTCGACTCCAAGCGGCTGACGAGCCTGCTCCAAGACCTGTTTCCGGAGGCGGGCGAATCGGGTCCGAATTGGCAACGCGTGGCGGCCTTTGCGGCGTGCCAGCGGCGATTGTGTGTGATTTCGGGCGGACCCGGGACCGGCAAGACCACGACCGTGGTGCGAATCCTGGCACTCCTGACTGAGTTGGCCTCACCGCAAACGCTGCGCCTCGCCATCGCGGCCCCGACGGGCAAAGCCGCCGCGCGCCTGCAAGAATCCCTCCGCACCCAACGGGCTGACTTGCTCAAGCGCTACCCGTCCGCCTTGCGCTTGCCCGACGAAGTGAAGACCTTGCACCGCCTGCTCGGCCCCATTCCCGGTTCACCTTATTTCCGCCATGATCCAGCCAATCCCCTGCCGATTGATGTCTTGGTGGTCGACGAAGCGAGCATGGTGGACCTGGCGCTGATGGCGAAAGTCCTCCGCGCCGTACCGTCGCACGCACGGATTATCCTATTGGGCGATCAGGACCAACTCGCGTCGGTCGAAGCAGGCAATGTGCTGGGTGACATCTCGGCGGATCCGGAGCTGAACTGTTATTCCCCGGAGTTTGCCGAGGCGTTTCGGGCGACTGGAGGGGGCGAACTGCCGCGTCGCACCGGACCGGAGCGAGCGTTGGCCGATACCTTGGTTCAATTACGGAAAAGCCATCGCTTTGGCCGCGGCAGCGGAATTCAACGCGTCAGCCAAGCCGTCAATCGCGGTGACGCGGAGGCGGTTCTGTCTGGGTTAACCGATCCGGGATCGGGCGAAGCAGGGGAACTCATCGGCCGGCGGTTACCCTCCCGGCGGGAACTGAGGGAAGCCCTCCGCGAACGTGTGGGAGGTGGGTATGGAGCGGTACTACGGGCGCCAAACCCCGTGGCCGCATTGGCGGGATTGAGCCAGTTCCGACTATTGGCGGCGGTGCGGGAAGGTCCGTACGGTGTGAATGCCCTGAACGCCTTGACGGAGGAAATTCTGCGCGAGGAAGGTCTGCTGGGTCGACCGGAGGAATGGTATTCCGGTCGCCAGGTCCTGGTCACCGCCAACGATTACTCGGTGAACCTGTTCAATGGCGATTTGGGGGTGGTCTGGCGTGATGATCGCGGGGTTCCCGGAGTTTGGTTTTCGGAGGCCGACGGGGGCAGCCGACGGGTGGCTCCGACGCGGTTGCCGGCGCATGAGACCGCATTCGCCCTGACCGTGCACAAGAGTCAGGGTTCGGAGTTTACGGAGGTGTTGTTGATCCTTCCCGACCGGAGCCAGCGTGTGCTGACCCGCGAGTTGATTTACACGGGTCTGACCCGCGCGCGTCAGCGAACTGAGGTTTGGTTCAACGGACCGGTCCTACGGGAAGCGATTGCGCATCGCACGGTGCGCGCCTCCGGCTTGCGCGAGCGGCTGTGGGGGGGCTGGTGGTTGGTCAACTCTCAGCTTCCCCCGCAATTAACCACCGAGACCCAGAGGTAAGCGGGAAGCGAGGTAGGGATGAGCTGCTGCTCGTCCCCATCTAGCACTACAGCGACAGATTTGCCTTGCGGCCTGAAAGTGGGGGATAAGTTGAGGTCGTTGATTGAAAGGCGCTGGGTCAGAGAGTACCGGAGGGTGGATCATTCGGGGACGAACGATTTCGTGCTCGGACATCCAATCGATTCGGGAGTTGCTGGGCGAACGACCGGAGGCGAGTCGGTGGGCTCTGGCGGGTGCGCTATGCGAGCGGTGGCCGTGGCGAAGGGACA
>Ga0209591_10009510_pt1 | contig 10501 bp, 7 predicted proteins | sample MAT01_FD_187207 | JGI IMG/M metagenome (GOLD analysis project Ga0209591, IMG submission 187207) | Freshwater microbial communities from Lake Fryxell liftoff mats and glacier meltwater in Antarctica - MAT-01 (SPAdes) (version 2) | ecosystem: Environmental > Aquatic > Freshwater > Ice > Liftoff...
GCTGCATTGAGCTCAAACGGTTCTATCTGGACGTCCGTGCTCGGATCGCCGCGTCCACCTTTGGCGTAGTGATCGATCACGTCCGACAAGGTGGGGAGGGAGCCATCATGCAGGTAGGGTGCCGTTAGCGCGATGTTGCGGAGACCGGGAACTCTGAATTTTCCGAGATCACCGGTGCGTCCAGTGACGCCCTTTCGGCCGATGTCGCCCCCAGGCTCGTAGCTTCCATTGTTGAAGAAGCCATCGTTGGTGAGGGTGCGCTCGGTGTGGCAATGAAAGCAGCCTGTTCTGCTGCTGAAGAAGAGATCGGAGCCGCGTTGTTCGCTGTCGCTGAGTGCAAAACTGTCACCCGTGAGAAACGCATCGTAGCGGCTGTTGCTGCTAACCAGCGTTCGCACAAAGCTGGCCAATGCTTGCCGCAGGCTGAGCTCACTCGGGGGCTCGGCGTAGGCAGCCTGAAATTCGGCCACGTACGACGCGTCACTGTTCAAACGCGCGACGGCCTCGGAGAGGGGTAAATCCATCTCGTTAGCGTCTTCGATCGGCTTTCCTGTCTGTTCCTCGAGCGACGCGACTCGGCCGTCCCAGAACAGCCCCGTCCGCACCCAAGCCAAATTGGCCAACCCCGGTGCGTTCCTTAGGCCCATTTTCCCCTCAACCCCAACGCTCACGGTTCGCGGGTCAGCAAAAGCGTGACTCTGCTCGTGGCAGCTCGAACACGAAACCTCACGCGTGCGTGACAAGGCTGTTTCAAAAAACAGCCGTCGCCCCAGCTTGGCCCGACTCTCTGTGAGCTGATTGTCGGCCGGGGCAGTCGAAGCGAGGCTGCCGGAGAAGCCGAACGGACTCGATACTTCCGTCAAGTTGGGCGTGGGTTCTAGATTAACGGTATCGGGTGTTGCGCTACAGGCGAACACTAGAAATCCGAGTGCAGGTTGCCAGTTTCGAAAGTGCACAGGCTGGGTTTTCGCGAGCAAACTCGGCGTTCCTTCACGGACCGCTCAGCGAAAAGATCGTGAGCTTGGGGACATTCTGACGAAGGTGTTCACCTGCCAGGATCTCGGCTCCCGGGGGCCCAGGTGGCGCCGGGGGAGGTAGCATGAAGTTCGCTAGATCTGCCGGCATCGCCGCGCCCTTGAGCACCTCATCTAACGCAAATTTGAGCGGGATCTCGGCGTTGGCCTTGGCGACCGTGATGGCGCCCAGAACTGAGATCTTGGGTGCCATGCGTTCATGAATGCCGCCGCCCATGTGAACCATTTGCGCGGTCGATGGCATGATGGTCAGAGGCTCCGTCACCATTCCCTCGTAGCGTAAAAAGAGATAGCCAAAGGTGTGCGGCCACTTCAACTGAGAGGCCTCATCAAGCGGAGGGTCCAGCGGTAAGAAGGTGTTATTGCAACCATCTGTTAGACCTAATAAGAACTCCACGCCGCTGTAGGTACCTACAGGCGCTCGAACTCGGAGCCCAAGCGACTCGGGAGCTTCGGCATTCACGAACTGGACATTGTACGGCTTACGATGGCCACCTGAGTCCACCAGGTCGACCGGTACCCTTTGATTCGATGCATCTACCAGGTTGACTTCGGAAATATAGAATCTCAGATTGCTGAGCAGCAACGTGCCACCGCCAGCGAGGGCGTTGTTTTCCCCATAAATAAGGGGTTTCCCGTTCAACTCGAGCTTGAGCGAGAAAGCTACGGGCTCGCGCTCACCGGGGATCAGCGGCCGGCTGTTGACACAAACTGCCGGGAAGCCATCGGGACCCGTCGCAGCAAGCGCACCTCCCGATCCTTGCCCCGATCCTTGTCCCTGTGCCGCGCCGCCAGTGCCTCCGCTCGCGAAGCTAGAACCTGTGGATGTACCACCGGTGCCTCCACTCGCGAAGCTTCCTGTGGCTGTGCCGCCGGTGTTGGTTTGCTTTCCTTCCGAGGTGTTCGAAGCGATTCCGCACCCCATGATCATCGACATAGAAACAGCACTGAAGAAGATGCCTTCGCGAAGCAGCATGAATGCTATTGAACCACGCTCGCTCCAAGTGAACAAGGAGTTTTTAGCGACCGCGGCTTCGGGTTAACGCGGGGCAACCCCTGAAAGGAAGCGAGCCAAGCACTCCATCTCTGGATCCCCCGTTCGAGAGGAAAAAGGTGGAGGGCTAGGAATTTGTCACAGCGCGGCGTGATGCCCAATTGAAGAACACAGCGATAAGGGTCTTGAAATCTGACTTGCCGCGACCGACGGGTACCCTCGGTAGGGAGGCCAACGCAGTTAGGAGAGCGCCAGCATGCGTTCGATGGGCAAGAGTGCGCGTTGCCGTAGCTCTTCTGCCATGTGAAGTTCGGGGCGCAAATCGCGGAGCGCCAAATACACCTTCTCGGGCGTATTCAAACGCATGAACGGGCATTCATTGCAGTGGCAGTTAGCCTCGGGTGGCGCCGGGATAAACAGCTTGGCGGGCGCTGCCTTCTCCATTTGGTGCAAAATGCCAGACTCGGTGGCCACGATAAAGGTGCGCGCGTTGTCGCTCTGAACGTGCTTAAGAAGCGCTGCCGTGGAGCCAATGAATTCGGCTAGCTCCAGGAGCGGCTCTTCGCATTCAGGATGTGCAATCAGCTGCGCTTCGGGATGCTTGCGCTGCAAGTCCACCACCTTCTTCAAGCTAAAGGTTTCATGAACGATGCAGCTTCCTGGCCAAATTTGCATGGCACGCCCCGTTTGCTTCACCAGGTAGCGGCCAAGATTTTTATCGGGCGCAAACAGGATCGTGCGATCCGGAGGAATGGCACGGATCACTTTTTCAGCGTTGCTCGAGGTGCAGATGTAATCGCTCTCCGCTTTCACTTCGGCAGAGCAATTGATGTAACTCACCACCACGGAGCCCGGGAATTGTGCTTTCCATTCGCGAAACGGCCCCACCGGACAACCATCCGCCAGTGAACAGCCCGCCGCCATATCCGGCACGAGCACGATCTTTTCGGGATTCAGAATTTTGGCCGTCTCAGCCATAAAGTGCACACCGCAAAAAAGAATCACGTCGGCTTGCGTGCGTTTGGCCTCTTGCGCCAGCTGCAGCGAATCCCCAATGAAGTCCGCCAAATCTTGAATTTGCCCTTCTTGATAGAAGTGCGACAAGAATACCGCATTCCTTTCACGCTTGAGGCGTTTGATCTCTTCGACCAGTTGAGCCAGCGGGAGATCGACAGACGGGGCAGCGGCGGAAAGCGACATGCACGAAACCTAGAGCGAGTCGTCAATGATGGCTACCGCCTGCGCCCAGGAGTCGAGGAAGTGGCCAGTTGTTGGGCGGATCTAACGGTTGATGAGCTGCTTCCCGAACTCCGCGCCTTTGGACTCGCCAGCTATCCGCTTCGGCCCCACCCGCCCAGAATGAATCGGCATCGCCACGGCCACTATTTGGAGCTGGTGGTGGTCACAGACGGGGTTGGCAAGCATTTGTTCGAAGCAGATTCCTTTGGGATCCAGCGCGGTGACGTCCGGCTATCAAGCGCTCTTCTGCTTTGAGCCGCAGTGGCGTGCGCGACATGATTTTCAGAGTCGCCTGCGGTTGGAAGATGGCGCACTGGAGGAGTTGATCGTCGTGTGCAACGAACTGGACCAGGAGCTCAGCCAGAAGAAGAATGGCTTCCAAGTTGAGGCTTTGGCGTTGTTGTCACGGATTTTGGTGCGCTTGTCGCGCGCCTATGCTGGCATGAGCGTGCCGCTTTCCCAAACATTGGTGCGCCTGGACGCCGTGCTGCAATGGGTGGAGCAGCATTACGCTGAGCCTGTCACCTTGGAGCAGCTCGCGGATCGCGCGCATATGTCGCCGCGCACACTCACGCGCTGCTTCAACGAATCCTTTGGCATGTCCCCAATGAACTACGTGATTGATGTGCGCCTGCGCCGTGCCGAGGAAATGCTGTCCGGCAGCGATGCACGCGTGAAGGATGTCGCACCCAAAGTGGGAATCGACGATGCCAGCTACTTTGCCAGGCTTTTCCGTAAACGCACTGGGCTTGAGCCAAGCGCCTTTCGCGCACAGCAGCGCGAACGCTCGCTCGTTAAGGATTGAAATCGGGGCAGCGCTGTCAGCGTGCCCCGTGAGGTGCCCTTTTTGTTCCTCACCAGATAGTAAGCATGCTTACTATCTGGTGTTCGACTTTGAGATAGGGTCACGGACAAGCTTGGGAGCACTTGGAGAGGCTCAACCTTTGCACGGGCGCGGCGCCAAATCTTCGCGACTGCTCGCTCAAGAAAGCACGCAGGATCCATGCTTCTGGATCAGGGTTCGGTGAGGCTCGCTGAGGTTCGATGATCCGAGGCTTGCATCCCTTGCGTGGATCTGTAAGCCAACCGCCCGTGATTCCGCCCATTGCACACTTCATTTGGTTCGGCAAAAGGCTGCCGTGGGTGCACGCAGTCGCGTTACGTTCCGCTGCCCGCCAGGGCGGATTTTCGCGGGTGATTCTCCACCATGATTCGGATCTCTCCACCACGGACGTTTGGCCCGAGCTGTGTGCCTTGCCGGGCTTCGAATCCCGCCGTATCGATTCAGACGCTCTATTCGCAGGGTTGGGTGTTGATGGCGTGCGCCTGCAAGCTTTGTACGCGCAATTGTCACAGCCGGCGGCTCGCGCGAATGTCGTGCGCGCTGCGATACTCGCAGCTGAAGGCGGAGTCTATCTGGACACGGACACCGTGACACTGGCTTCGCTGTTGCCGCTGCTCAGCACGGGTGCATTTTGCGGTGTAGAGCGCGTTGCGTTTCCTCGTGCCGTGGTTCAAGGTCGCGCGCTCGTTCCAAAATTACGCGCCTACGGGTTAACGACTCTGCGCGAAGTGACTCGGTGGTTCCCGGATGGCTATCGACGCTTTGCGAAGATCGAGCATCTTTATCCGGTGGCTCCCAACAACGCGGTGCTTGGCGCTGAGCCTCGGCATCCGTTCATTCTTGGCTTGTTAGAGGCTATGTTGAGCGTGCCACCGGCTCGTCAAACGGTGCGCTACGCGCTCGGGACGCACGCGCTAGAACGAGCTGTGACGAACTATCGGGGTGAGGGGCTCGTGGTGCATCCGCCGGAAGTTTTCTATCCCATGGGGCCGGAGATCAGCAGGCACTGGTTTCGCCTGCGTCCATCCGTGGATCTGACGACGGCTATTCGTGCCAACACTCGCGTTGTGCATTGGTATGCTTCAGTGCGGACGAAACAGCTCGTTCCTTGCATCAATCCCGAGTATGTCGAGCGCCATCAACGTGATCAGCTCTTGAGTGCGCTGCTCCTTCCGTACGTTTGAAGGCAGCCGACAAAACCCCGCGGGATGACATCCTCCGCAATCCGGTGCACGCCCGGCGCTGGCTAGATAGTCCGGTACATTGCCCGGAGAGTGGCCAAATAGTGCGGCATCGTTGTGATAAGCTACCTGCTCGCTCGGATACCGTATCTGAGTTCATGTGGCACCCTCAGGTTGCAGGCGGGGAGCGCGCTAGCCTGCACGCTTCCTACGGATAGATGTATGTCGAGAACAAGAATGTGTTGGTTGTTCGTTGCTGCCCTCTCAACGTTGAGGGCGGTGCCAGCGTGTAGCAGCGCTGAATCACCCTCGGCAGGCTCCGCTTCTGAAGTGGGCGGAGCTGGGAGCGCCACGGGTGGCGCGAGAACGTCTTCCGGAGGTGCGGCCTCTGCTGCGGGTGGAAGTACAGCCTCAGGAGGCGGCTCCAGCGCGGGAGGAACGAGTTCGGGCGGCAGCAGGACGCTGGGCACGGGCGGTGCTCCAGTGATCACCGAGCCCGGTTCGAAGAACTGGGTCTACATCATGCTCGGTCAATCCAACATGCAGGGTGCTTCTCCACTTGAGGCTGAAGACAACCTGGCGCCGGCACGCGTCTTCAAGCTGCAGCAAGATAAGAGTTGGGTCCCGGCGAGCGAAGGCGTCTGCCTGTGGGGCGGAGAGCTGTCGCCGAGTCGAACCTTCGGGATGAAGATTTTGGAGAAGGTCACCGATCCTGAGGTCAAAATCTATCTCATCAATGCCGCGGTCGGCGGCACGGCAATTGAGCAATGGAATCCAACGAATGGCGAGTACTACCTGGCCATGCTTCCCTACCTCGAAGCGGGCATGCAAAAGGGCACAATTCGCGGCTTCATCTGGCACCAAGGCGAATCCAACACGGATACCTCTACCGCCGATTATGCTCAGAAACTAACCGAGCTGGTGCTGGCGATTCGCACCAAGGTGGGCGATCCCACACTCCCGGTGGTGGCGGGTGAGATCGGCGAAAATAGCGAAGATAACGCGGTGAATACGGCGCTTGCCCAGATTGCCACCGGCGATGCGCGGTTCAAGGTTTCCTCATCGCAAGGGTTAACTTTGATTCAGGGGGATCCGCATTACGTTTCGGCTTCCGAGCGTCTGATGGGCGAAAAGATGGCCACGGCTTGGTGGTCCATCCTATCTCGCCGCTGATTCGGAGCGCGCTGCCGAAACAAACCGTGACGGCCATGGAAACATTGAAAAAGCTCGTAGAAACCGAACACTGAACGGCCAAACCTCCTCCGACGCCACCACGGATTTCGTTCGGCCAGCTCCGGCTCCGGTTTGCAAGGCGTTTAGCGGATCCCAAGTACGATTAGGGCAATAGCCGCGCCGACCAGTGCTGCCACTAGCATCACTTTCAACCAGGAGATCGGAGCGTTTCCCACCACACACTCTCGGTTGGTTCCATGTACAATAGCGCGAAATACATGGCCGTCGTAGCGGTAGACGGCGACATAGGCCGGAAAGGCGACGCGTCGTGTTTCAAGACGCCGTGGAACTATCTCGACGTGCAGATTGCGAAACCTGCTGCCAGGCAGGTGTGCTTCCGCACTTTTTTGCGCCAAGTTCAAAAGGGCGCCTCGGATGGCTTTGCGCGCACTTGAGCGCTGCACGCTGAAGCGTTCGACCAGCACGGGGCTGCCGAGCTCTTGATCGTGGCGATCGGTTGAGCTTGAGGCGAGGCTCAACTTATCGACACGATAATGGGGTGCGAGCCGAGCCGTCTCCTCTTTGGTCAATCCGCGCGAGGCGCTCACCACCACGTGCCGATAGGTTTCTTCAAATTGCCCAGCGTGGGGCGCAAAGTTCGCCCGCTGTGCCCCGGCGTCAGTATCAGCACTCCAGCTTACCAACGCCTGCACGTCAAACACCCAGGCAACCCACCGCAGCGGCTTCAAATCCTGCAGCATGGCCGTGCGCGACAGATTGCCCGGGGAAAAGAATCTGGGCGCGCGCCAGAATTTCTGGATCGCTGCCTGCGCGGCACTTTCGTCGACTTCGAAGGCAGGAAAATACTCAGCTTCCTCAAGCGGATCAGCTTCGGTTTCAAGCTTTACGACGGCACGGCAGAACGCACAGGCCGGCGCTTGCACTTCGACATTGTAGGAAACGGAAGCGCCGCAGCCTTCACAGCGCAATACCTGTGCTGCGCCCTGTTGACTGTGTGCATTGGGCAGATCCGCCTTGGGTGACGCCGCAATCGCAAGCGCGCACATGGGGCAGCGCAAGTCACCGTCCAGAAGCTCGCTTCCGCACCGCTCACAGCTCGCCACGCTCATCTGAAAGCTCCCAGCTGGGAAAGGATCAAAAGCAACAGCCCAACCCCGGCGATGGCCAGGAATGCGACCTTGGCTTCCGAGATTGGCGCCCGCATAGAAACACGCCCGGTTTGCCCGTTGACTAAGACGCGCACGGTACGCTTGTCCGGCTGATATCGAATAGCCAACACCCAAATTGGCAGGAGAGCGAGCGACAGGTCCTCGTCCTCAAACTCAGTCTGATAGGCCAGCTCACGCTGTCTATCACCGGGCAAGAACTTCGACAGCTTGGACCCTACCTCAGCGCTTGCTTCCTTCTGTGCGCTGGCGAGACAAGTCGCGAAGGCAAGGCTTGCATCTTCCGCGGCCCAACCTGCCAGCGTTTCAGGTCGGTAGCGGTGGAGGGCTCGTAAATCGAAGGGTTCGATAGCTTCGAGCTCCGCGTTCGGAATGCCGGACGAAGCGCTGACCACTCGCTCGACGTAACTGGAATGCTGTCCGCTGAGCGACCTCCACTCCGTGTGTGTCACGGTTCTTGTTCGAGTGACTTTCCGTCCGTTTTCTGTGGTGGTGTACGTCTGCGTTTCTTCGTAATCTTCGCCGATGCTCGCCTGATACTCGGTTTCGCAACGCACCGAATAGAGGTAGCTGGGAATATAGACTCCGGTAACTTTCTCGGCGGTACCCTTCCGAAATGATTGCGGAGCGAGCCAGGCCCGAGAGACCTTACGATGCGCCAAGTCTTGAGCCCGCGCTTGTGGCAGGACAAACCCAACAGCAAAGATTGGTGTTGGGCGATCGAGGCTCGCAGGCCGTTCAACAATTGAAGGATCTTTGCAAAAAGTGCAAATTACCGAGCGATCAAGCGATCCCACCGAAAGGCTAGCGCCGCAGTTTTGACACTCGTAGTGGGACACCCAAAAACGACGCTAATCGAGCACAGCTGCTTTGCAACTTAAAAGCAAGCGAGCACAGGCCCCAGGCGGCTCAAGAAGAGCTACCAGGAATTCTCCTAACAATACCGTCGTCGGAACGTGCACTTTTCGGTCCCGCAGCGCACTGCGACACTGTCCGCAAGGTTTGCATCAAAGGCTGCATAAGAACCGCAGATTGCCCTCAGGGTGCCGTGTGTGGCCCGACCCAGACCTGCGATAGGCCAGCGGCTTGCGTCGGGGTCGCTACGGCCTGCAGCTTGCTTCCCAGCCCTTCCTGCGGCAACACCCCGGGCTGCTCCGTAGCCAAAACCTGTGATGGTGTTGCTACGCCCTGCGCCTCGGTGTTTCAGTGCGATTTCCAGAGTGGCTGCTACTCGGATTATTATTCGTACGCGTGCTTAGGGACCCCCACGGCTTGTTTCATCTATGGCAGCGATACGCTTACCTGCCAATCGCAGGCCGGTTGTGGTCTCGTAGATCTTCCATTTTGCTCAGGCACGGCCTCAAGCTGCCAGTTCTTGGCACCCGAACAGTGCGCGCTCAACCCCGGTTGTCATCTCGACTAACAATTCTCCGGCAAAGAAGGCGGAGAGTTCGCGACGATCGAGCGGCTCAAACGAGACCACCCGCTTCGCGGGAAAGGCGTGAGCACACACCGTGCATTTTCCGGATTGCCGTGGCCCCACCAGCGTCACCACGGGGTAGTGACGTGCCGCATCGGTTGCGCGGAAAGTCCGATGTGCCGCTTAGCGCGCGGGCGACTTTGCGTCCGGAAATCTCTGCTGAGGAGCCTTAGGCGCCGCTGGAGCCACGGGCAGGTTGCTTGATGACGGGACGGCTGGAGCTCCAGCAGCAGGAGTAGCGGCAGAGGTATCCGCTGACGAAGGCGGGGTCACCGGTGCCGGATTGTTCGGTGGCGGGAGATAGGAGCGGGTCGCGAAATTGACCTCAACAGCGGGCGTTCCTTGTCCGCCTTGGCCGAGTGTCAGCGACAGCGTGTGGCCATCCTCCCAGTCCCACGCGTGGCGTGCGACCACTTTGCGTTCGAGCAAACACTGGTAGAAGAGCGCCGGATTTCTGCATTCCTCGGGATAACGAAGCTTCACCTGCGCCGGCTTCCCGAACGTCCGCCGGAGCTCCGCCGTGAGCGACGTAAAGAGCTTACCCCAGGCGAGCCCGTCTTGGTTCGCGAGCGTGCTGCTCATTCCGATGTGGCACAAAGAGCGGGGCTTCAGATCCACCACACCGCCATCGCAGAAATCCAAGGCCACCCGCACGTGGCTCGGACCATTCGTCCAACTGCACGAGGGCCCGCTGGCGTCAGCATTCCAGGTTCCTTGCCGAGCTGCGCAACGTTGTTGGACGGCTTCTAGAGGTTCGCCAAACTCGAAGCCGACTCCGCCCGAGGGGGGTGCGTGCGCGGGTTCTTCGTCGGCATCGGCCTCGTCTTCGCCGCGGTAGGTTGGTGTTCGTGGTGAGTAGGGTGGCGTCCCGCGGTTCGCTTCGCGCGTAGCCTTGAGGCTGGCTTCTTTTTGGTAGGCGTTGCAGTCTGATACGGCATTCGCACCGTAGATCGCCGATGCTAAGGCGAAGGTGCCTAGCCCGACCCCAAGCAGAATATCGATGTTACGATCAAAGGGTAGCCCTTCGACTTGGTCAGGACCTTGCAGCGCGTTGATGGTGCGAGCAACTTGAAATCCCGCAAAGACTCCGTCCAGAATCGGCAGCGCCACCGAGGACGTGCAGCTCGCGTTGCGTATCCCAGAATGGGTTGACGGCGGACGTGACGCAAAAATCAACGAACATCCCTGCAAGCTGATCAGCGCCGCTAGACCCAGCGGCAGCGTGCGCCCAGTCCACCCCTCCCAAAACCTGCTGTTCAAACTGCGTGTAGCTGCCATTCTTAGGCCGCAACCTAGTGATATTCTTGGGCCACCGGCAACCCTTGGCTCTGGAACTGCACCATCTGCCGCGGGCCTGGCGCAGTCGCGA
>Ga0209591_10009511_pt1 | contig 10500 bp, 9 predicted proteins | sample MAT01_FD_187207 | JGI IMG/M metagenome (GOLD analysis project Ga0209591, IMG submission 187207) | Freshwater microbial communities from Lake Fryxell liftoff mats and glacier meltwater in Antarctica - MAT-01 (SPAdes) (version 2) | ecosystem: Environmental > Aquatic > Freshwater > Ice > Liftoff...
CAACGTGTCGGCGCTCCGGGTCGGCGGCCGGATCGTCCAGGTCGGCGTCATGGGCGGCGGAACGACCTCGGTGAACATCGGCGCGCTGTTGCCGAAGCGGGCATCACTCGTCGGCACGGTCCTGCGGGCGCGGCCGCTGGAGGAGAAGATCGCCCTCACCCAGCGCTTCGCCGCCGAGATGCTGCCGAGGTTCGCCGACGCGCTGGCGCCGGTGATCGACTCCCGCTACCCGCTCGACGCCATCGCTGAAGCGCACCGTCACATGGAGGCCAACGCCAATGTCGGCAAGATCGTCATCGACGTCGCGTCGTGACCAATCGGGTCCGATCCCGGCGCGCCACGGCGTGCGCCAGGCAACGGGTGGCGCGGACCGCCCCGAGACACGACGCCGGCAGCGGCCGAGTCGTGAGTGCGTCGGCTCGGACCGGAGAATCGTCCGTGCCGTCTTCGGCCGCCAGCAGCGCGGTCAGCACCGCGCTGACGGTGTAGCCGGCCACGAGTCCAGCGATGATCGCGGAGTTGACCATGAGGGGTTTCCTTCGAGGGGCTTCGCACCGCCGGACCGCACGGATGCGTTCGTACCTGAATCGGCGTCGCCGGCTGACTTCTGAAGAAGGTTCCCCGGCTCAGCCGACACCTCGACGAGATGGACCACCGGGTGAACCGCCACCGTCGTCCGCGCGGGTTCAGCCGCTGTTCAGCGTATCGCCACACGTTGGCAAACTCGTGGCACCAGGGGAACGCAGTCCATGGCGCTTGTCACGCGGCGGGCGTTGCGGCCAGGACGGATCCGACGGGCGGTGCGGGACGCTCCCGACAGGTTCGGCGCGGCATGCGAGCGACCGGGTCAGCGGGCGTCGAAGGCGACGTAGTCACGCACCGATTCACCGTCGTAGAGCTGGCGGGGACGCACGATCCGCGAGCTGCGGTCGAGGCCCTCGATGTAGTGCGCGAGCCATCCCGACGTGCGGGGGATCGCGAAGAGGACCGGGAACATCTCGATGGGGAAGCCCATGGCCTGGTAGATGAGTCCCGAGTAGAAGTCGACGTTCGGGTAGAGCTTGCGGCTGACGAAGTAGTCGTCCGACAGCGCGACCTCCTCGAGCTTCAGCGCGATGTCGAGCAACGGGTTCTTGCCGGTGACGGCGAAGACCTCGTCCGCCGTGCGCTTGATGATCGTGGCCCGGGGGTCGTAGCTCTTGTAGACCCGGTGACCGAAGCCCTGGAGCCGACCCTTGCCCGCCTTCACGTCGGCGATGAACGGCTCGACGTTCTCGATGCTGCCGATGTCGGTGAGCATGCGGATCACGGCCTCGTTGGCACCGCCGTGGCGGGGTCCGTAGAGCGCGGCGGCCGCGGCGGCCGTGGCCGAGTACGGGTCGGCGTGGGAGCTGCCGACGGTGCGCATGGCCGTGGTCGAGCAGTTCTGCTCGTGGTCGGCGTGGAGGATGAAGAGGACGTCGAGCGCCCGGCTGAGGACGGGGTCGGGCTCGTAGTGCGGCTCGGCGACCTTCCACATCATCGACAGGAAGTTCGACGGGAAGTCGAGGCTGTTGTCCGGGTAGACGAACGGCATGCCGACGCTGTGGCGGTGGGCTCCCGCAGCCAGGGTGGGCATCTTGGCGATGAGGCGGGTGACCTGCTTGGCCCGGACCTCCCGATCGTTGATGAGCTTGGCATCGGGGTAGAAGGTCGACAGCGCGGCGATCGTGGAGATGAGCATGCCCATCGGGTGCGCGTCGTGGTGGAAGCCGTCCATGAACCGCTTGCGCACGTTCTCGTGGATGAACGTGTGGTAAGTGATGTCGTGCACCCAGGCGTCGTACTGCTCGGTGGTGGGCAGGTCGCCGTGGATCAGCAGGTACGCGACCTCGAGGTAGGTCGAGTGCTCGGCCAGTTGCTCGATGGGGTACCCGCGGTACCGGAGGACGCCGGCCTCGCCGTCGAGCTCGGTGATGGCGCTCGACGCCCCTGCGGTGGTGCCGTAGGACGGGTCGTAGAACCAGACGCCGGGCAGGAGCTTGGCGAACTCTGCGGAGTCGATCCCGCCGTTGAGGATCGGTACCTCGATGGCTTCGCCGGTGCGGTTGTCGGTGATGGTGATGGTCTCGGCCACGCGTGCTCCCGGGTACCGCGAGCGCCCGGTGTTGCGGCGCTCGCGAGGGTTGAGGACCGAGTCTGATCCACGCTGACCAGCAGTCTCGGCGATGGGTGCCCGGGCTCGGCGGCTCGCAGCTGCGGGCCGTTCCTCGACCGGGACGGGACGGTGCCCGTGTGTCCGGAGCTTACCGCCGCCTGCGGGCTCCCGGTTCCTCGAACGACGACCGGCGGGCGTGGCTCGGTCGGCGGACTCCCGGCGCTCGACGACGGGTCGGCGACCCCCGCGGGTGGTCGGGCCCTCGATCGCACTCGGGTCGCGCCACGTCTGCCGCCGGATTGGCGCCGCGAGCGGCCGCTACCGTGGGGGCGTGGATGTGCCTCGGCGGCGAGCGAACCCCTCGTGCGGCAGCTCGCGCCGCCTCGACGACTGCGGGCGAGCGTGCCGCTGATCGAGGTCCCGGTCCGGGGCACGACGCGGCGCCATCTCCGCCGGCGGCTCCCGATCGCGCTCGCCCTGTGGGCGGTGTGCGTGCTCGGCGCCGGGTGGATCGCCAGCGCGACCCGGCTGGGGCCGGTCGTGTTGACCTTCAACCGCCAGCGCGGCATCCACCTCACCGACGTGGTGCTCGCCCTGGTCGTCGCTGGGGGAGCGAGCGTCATGACCTGGCGCCTCCTACGCGTCCCCCCGGTGTTCGGTGACGAGGACGATGAGGACGGCGCGCTGGTGGTCGAGCTCCGCCGCCTCCCCCTCGTGATCGTGCTCTGGGTGGGGGCGATGGCGATCGCGTTCTGGGTGGCCTTCGACACCAAGATCGGTCCCATGCTGATGGTGGACAACCCGCACAACCCACGGCGCGCCATCTACCTGGGCGATGTCCTGGTCGGTCCGGCGATCATCGCGCTCGTGGCGTGGGTGAGCGTCGTGCTGCTCCGGCCGGAGCCGTCGGAGACCGGGGCACCGGGGTGGCGACCCAGCCGGTGATCGGGCACCGAGCAACTGATCGTCGGGGGCCGATGACGCTCGTACCGAGGTCCGACGGGCGCGCGGTTCTGGCGGGTCAGAGGTACTCGACGGTGGGCCCGTCGAGGCAATGCCGGGTGTCGAGCACGTAGGCCGATGACGCGGCGACGAGATCGGTGTCGAAGTCGTCGTGGTCGACGAGCATGACCACGGCGTCGGCGCGGCGCAGCTCGTCCTCGGAGAGCTCGACCTTGGTGACCCCAGGCGGGACGAGCGCGTCGGCGACGTGCGGATCGGCGGCCACGACATCGGCGCCGAGCTCGATGAGCCGGCGGGCGATCGGTCGGGACGGCGACTCGCGTGCGTCGCCGGTGTTGCGCTTGTACGCGAGCCCGAGGAGGAGGATCCGCCGGCCCTTCACCGCGAGCGAGCGCTCGTTGAGGCCTTCGACCAACCGAGCCACGACGTAGCCGGGCATGTGGTCGTTCACGTCGTTGGCCAGCTCCACGAAGCGGAAGGTCTCGCCGAGCGACTGGCGGACCCTCCAGGACAGGTAGGAGGGGTCGATCGGGAGGCAGTGGCCGCCGACGCCCGGTCCGGGCGTGAACCGCAGGTAGCCGAACGGCTTGGTGGATGCGGCATCGATGGCTTCCCAGATGTCGATGCCCAGCGCGTGCGCGAAGACGGCGAGCTCGTTCACCAGCGCGATGTTGACGTGGCGGAAGGTGTTCTCGAGCAGCTTGGTGAGCTCGGCCTCCTTCGGGGAGCTCACGGCGACGGTCCGCTCCACGATCTGGTCGTAGAAGCCCTGCACGACGCGGAGCGAGTTGTCGTCCACGCCGGACACGACCTTGGGGGTGTTCTCGAACCGCCAGGTCGGGTTCCCCGGGTCGATCCGCTCGGGGCTGTAGCCCAGGGCGAAGTCGGTCCCGACGGTCAGGCCGGACGCCGCCTCGAGCAGGGGACCGACCAGCTCCTGGGTGGTGCCCGGGTAGGTCGTCGACTCGAGGATCACGCAGGCGCCGGCGGTCAGGTGTGCACCGAGCGACCGCGCCGCGGTTTCGATGAACGAGAGATCCGGTGCCCCTTCCCGGAGCGGTGTCGGCACCGAGATGACGGCGATGGCGAAGCCGGCCCCGTCGCCGGCATCGGTGGTGGGGCGGTAGCGGCCGGTGGCCAGCGCCGCCTGCAGTCGAGCGTGGGTGATGTCCTCGACCGGTGAGTCACCGGCGCCGATGCGCGTGATCCGCTCCTCGTCGAGGTCGAGGCCGATGACGTCGAACCCCTGCTCGACGGCCCGGACCGCCAGGGGCAGGCCCACATAGCCCTGTCCGACGACCACCAGCCGGTTGCTCACCGGTTGCGTGCGCTCGCTCATCCCGCCTCGATCTGGTCGATGTCCGGCCGCCGACACGCTACCGCCCGGTCAGGAGCTGCTCGATCGTGCCCTCAACGCGCGACCGACGCCATCCACGCCACGGTCGCGGCGAGCCCGTCTCGGAGGTCCGGGACGGCCACGTCCGGGAACAGGGTGCGAAGCACCGTCGTGTCGGCCTGGGAGTGGGCGACGTCGCCGGGTCGGGGGTCCTGGTGGTCGAGCTCGAGCGGCCGATCCACGATGTCCTCGAGCAGCGCAACCACACCGAGGAGGTCGGTCCGGGACCCGAAGGCGAGGTTGACCGGGGTCTCGTGGGCGATCCGGCCGGTGACGGCCTGGCCGATGATCGTCGCCACCGAGTCGACGAAGGTGAAGTCCCGGCTCTGGGTCCCGTCACCGTGGACCGGCAGCGGCTCGCCGGCGAGGGCGGCGCGCACGAAGGCCGGGATGACGGCGGCGTAGGCGTGCCCGGCCGTCTGGAGCGGCCCGAAAACGTTGAAGAAGCGGAATGCCAGCACCGGCAGGCCGAACGAGCGCTGGTGGGCGAGGGCGTAGGACTCCGCGGCGAGCTTGGAGGCGGCGTACGGGCTGGCCGGCTGCGCGACCAGCCCCTCGTGCTTGGGCAGCACCGGGTTCGCGCCGTACACCGACGAGGACGAGGCGACGATCACCAGCGGCCCCTTCGCTCGGCGCGCCGCCTCCAGGACGTGCATCGTGCCGGTCGCGTTGACGGCGTGCGAGGCGAGCGGGTCGAGCAGCGAGCGCGGGACCGAAGGTCGGGCGCCGAGGTGCACCACGGCGTCGGCACCCGATACGGCCCGGTCGACCGCGTCGGGATCGAGGAGGTCGCCGATCTGCAGCTCCACGTCGAGCCCCGACAGGTTGGCCTCGGCGCCGGTCGACAGGTCGTCCAGGACGACGACGTGGTCCACCGAGGCCAGTCCGACGAGGTGCCGGCAGAGGTTGGCGCCGATGAAGCCGGCACCCCCGGTCACGGTGACCATCATGTCGTCGTTCTCCTCGTCGGTCGGCCACCGCTCGCGCGGGTTCGGTCAGCCGTGGACCGCTCCGGCGCCGGATGGGAACGCTACCGACTGGCGGGGTCGACCGGAAAACGACCGATGCCCCCGGCGGATCGCCAGGGGCATCGGGTCAGAGCGGGGTGGGGTTCAGGCGCCGGTGTTGCGCTTGCGGGCGGCCATGACGATCAGCCCACCAGCCACGAGCAGGGCGGCGCCGATGAAGGGAACGATTCCGAAGTCCGAACCGGTCCTCGGCAGGTTGCCTCCGGTGGTCGTGGTCGACGCCGTCGAGGAGGTCACGTTCCGGTTGGAGACGCAGCCGGCCGGGATGGTGACGGTGATCTGGGCGCTGACCGCTTCGGCCACGCCGCTCTCGAGGCCGGTTCCGGTCGCCGTGACCGTGTGGGCGCCGGCAGTCACACCGACCGGGAGGTTGTAGGTGGCGTTGATCGTGCCGGTGGCGCTGGCCACGACGGATCCGAGGGTCACCGGGCCGTCGCCGAACGTCACGACCACGCTGCTGGCGGGGGCGAAGTAGCCGGCGTCGACCGTCACGGTCCCGGTGTCGGTCCCGCACGAGTCCACCGCGGTGGGGGAGACGGTGATGAACATGGGCTGGTACTGCGCCGACGCAGGAAGGGATGCAATCGACAAGGCCAGCACTGTGATCGCCACAAACAGGAGCTTTTTCACCGCCGCAACCCTTTCCGTTTCTTTGGATGTCCCGCCGCACGTAGGACGAATCCGACGGCGTTGACGAGAGCATAGAGCACGGGTCGACGTGCGTCGACACCACCGGCTGTCATTCGTTGAACACGGAGCGAGATCGACGAGTGCCATCCGTCCTCCGGAGGTGTTCAACGGTACCCCATCGGGCGCCCGTTCGGGGTGGATGCGAAGGCGGACCACCGGAGAGCGATGAAACCGGGGGTCGGCGACGGGGCGGCTCCGTGATCGGTGCACGGGTGGGGGACCGGTCACAGCGGGGTGTTGTCGTGGCTGCGGGCCACGAGCCGTTCGCTCTTGGTCGCGAGGGCCTCGAGCGCGGCGACGAGCTCGAGGCGGGTGTCGGCCGGATCGATGACTGCGTCGATGTAGCCACGTTCCGCCGCGACGTAGGGGTTCAGGAGGCGGTCCTCGTAGGCCCGCTCCAGCTCGACGCGCTCCGCAGCGGTCGCCCTTCGGTGAAGGATCTCGGTGGCTCCCTTGGCCCCCATCACCGCGATCTCCGCCGTCGGCCACGCCAGCGCCAGGTCGTTCCCGATGCGTTTGGAGTCCATCACGATGTACGCGCCCCCGTACGACTTGCGCAGGGTGAGGTTCACCCGCGGCACCGTCGCCCGGCAGTAGGCGAACGCGAGCTGCGCTCCGTGGCGGATCATCCCCCGCCACTCGAGGTCCTTGCCGGGGTAGAAGCCGGGGGTGTCCACGAAGGTCACGATCGGCAGGTTGAACGCGTCGCAGAAGGTCACGAACCGAGCGCCCTTCTGCGACGACGGGATGTCGAGCGTCCCTGCGATCGTGGTGGGTTGGTTGGCGACGATCCCGACCGGCCGGCCGTCGAAGCGGGCGAATGCGGTGACGATGTTGGCGGCCCACGGCGCCCGCAGCTCGAGGTACTCGCCGTCGTCGACGACCGCGGCGATCACCTGGCGGACGTCGTAGCTTCCCGTCGCGGTGGAGGGGAGCAGCCCGCCGGCTTCCGGGGTCGGCCGGTCGACGGGATCGTGGCACGGTGACCGGGGCGCCTCCTCGTCCGCGTTGTCCGGGAGGTACCACAGGACGTCCTCGACCACTGCGGTGGCATCCTCCACGGTCTCGACGACGAACGCGGCGACCCCAGATGAACGGGCGTGCGCCCCGGCGCCGCCGAGGTGCATGTTGCTGATCGGGACGCCGGTGAACTGGCGAACCATGTGCGGGCCGCTCACGAACGCGTACGCGTCGGCGGTCATGATCACGATGTCGGCGAGGCCCAGCAGCAGCGCCGGACCCGATACCGCCGGGCCGGTCACCACGATGATCGTCGGCACCGCGCCCGAGCATCGGACCAACGCGCGGGCAGCCAGTCCCCACCCGTGGAGCGCGGCGATCCCCTCGGCGACGTCCGCGCCGCTCGATGCGAGGTAGGTCACCAACGGCAGGCCCTCGCGCAGGGCCGTCCGGGCGGCGGTGGCGAGGGTCTCGCCGTCCTCCGGCGAGAGGGCGCCGCTGCGTTCGGTGGCGTCGACGGTGGCGATCACGACGAGGCGGCCGGCGAGCTCGCCGGTGCGGATGGACACCGCGCCCGGGACGCCGGCGCGGAGGGGGAGGGCGTGGCTCATCGGTCGTGCGACCCTCACGGTGCGGTCGGGGTTACCTCGACGGGTTCTTCGGCGAAACCAGCTGGGTGCTGATGCCCTGCGGCGCAGGCGGTCCGCTCCGTGTCGGGCCGATTCAGGTGATGGTCGGGTGGATCCCCGGCTCGTGCGCCCCGGCGGTGATGATGACCTCGCCGAGCACGTCGCGCAGTGCCCGGGCCGGCGCCGACGGAAGCCCGCGCCGCCGCCGGGCCAAGCCGACGGCGCGGCGTTGCAGCCCCTCGACGGGGATCCGTGACCACTCGGTGCTGATCAACCCGGGGGCCGCGCTGGCCGGCACGATGGCCGGCCCGAAGCCCTGGAAGGCGAGCGATGCGAGGAGCCGCATGCCGTCGACCTCCGCCTGGGGGACGAGGGTGGCGCCAACTTCGGCGGCCCGGGCGTCGAGGTGGTCCCGGAACCCGGTTCCCTGGGGTTCGAGCAGGAGCGGCACCTGGTCGAGCTCGACGAGGTCGATCGTCGTGCGCCCGAACAGGTCGGTTCCCCGGGGTGCGATCAGGACGTGGTCCTCCTCGAAGAGCTCAGTGCTGATCAGGTCGGGATCGTTCATGGGCAGGTTCACGACGGCGAGGTCGAGCTGGCCGCTCTCGAGCTGGGGGAGGAGCGACGAGGTGGTGGCGTCGAGCACGACCACGTGCACCTTGGGGTGGGTGCGGGCCATCGACTCCATCAGGGGCGGCACCAGCCAGCGCGCCGTCGTGCCGATCACCCCCACCCGGACGCTGCCGGCGACCTCGTGGTGCAACGAGGCGACATCGGCCGCCAACGCATCGAGCTCGGTCTGGATGCGGCGGGCTCGCGCGACGACCGCTTCGCCCTCCTCGGTGAGCGTTCCGCTCGACCGGTCGATCAAGGTCGCTCCCAGCTCGCGCTCGAGCCGGGCGACGTGGGTCGAGACGTTGGATTGCACGGTGTGCAGCGCCCGGGCGGCGGCCGAGAAGCTTCCGTGCTCGGCCACGGCGAGCAGCGCGTTGAGCTGGCGGAGGTCCATCGCTGGAAATGATGTCACATATCGACGAGAACTGTTGGACAGATCTCGTGCGTCAGTTCACAATGGACTCTGCAAGGACAACACAGACGCCGAGGGCGCGGTTCTTTCCCCCCATTGAACCCCCTCGAGCTGGTTTCGACCCGACCCCCCTCGGCATCGAAACCCCGAAGAGCCGCCCACCCCCCGGGCGGCTCTTCCCATTTTCGCCCACGGGCGCAGCCCGTCTGACCCTCCGGTACGGTTCGACCATGTCTGCTGCGGCCATCTTCGACCTCGATCGCACGTTGCTCGCCGGTGCGAGCGGGCCCATCATCTCGAGGGCGCTGAAGTCCGTCGGCCTGATGTCGGACCGCACCATCCCGGGCGAGGAGCTGCTGTTCCGGGCGTTCAACATGCTCGGGGAGAACCGGCCGTCGATGATGCTCACCCGCCAGGCGGTCCGGGTGGCCAACGGGTGGTCTCGCGACACCGCCCGGCAGGCCGGCGACATCGCCGCCGCCGAGCTGCTGGCCAACGTCCAGCCCTACGCCCACATCCTCATCGACGAGCACAAGGCCGAGGGTCGCTTGGTGGTCATCGCCACCACGACCCCGTACGACCTGGTCGCGCCCCTGGGTGAGCTGCTGGGGGTCGATGCCGTCATCGCCACCCGGTACGGCGAGCGCGACGGGACCTACGACGGGACCTTCGACGGCCCGTTCGTGTGGGGTCGCGGCAAGCTCGAGGCGGTGCGATCGTGGGCGGCGGACGCCGGGGTCGATCTGGGTGACAGCTACGCCTACTCGGACTCGTTCTACGACGCGCCGCTGCTGGGCGAGGTCGGCCACCCGGTCGTCGTCAACCCCGATCCCCGCATGCGCCTGCTGGCCATCGCCCGCCGGTGGCCGACCATCCACCTCGACGTTCCGCCCGGCGTGCCGAAGTTGGCCGGGATCGAACCCCAGCAGGCGATCATGCCCTTCGCCCGCCCCGAACTGGTCCTCTACGCCAAGCTCGACATCGCGGGTACCGATCACATCCCGGCCCACGGCCCGGGGATCATCTGCGGCAACCACCGCAGCTACTACGACCCCCTGGCGATGGGCTACACCATGGCTCGACGTGGTCGCCCCGTGCGCTTCCTCGGCAAGAAGGAGGTGTTCGACGCGCCCATCGTCGGCGACATGGCCCGGGCGATGGGCGGGATACGCGTCGAGCGGGGGACCGGCAGCGACGAGCCGCTGAAAGAGGCCGCGGCGGCCCTCGAGGCCGGTGAGCTGGTTGCGATCATGCCCGAGGGCACCATCCCGCGTGGTCTGGCCTTCTTCGATCCCGAGCTCAAGGGCCGCTGGGGTGCCGCCAAGCTGGCCGCCATGAGCGGCGCGCCGGTCATCCCTGTCGGCCTGTGGGGCACCGAGAAGGTGTGGCCCCGAAACGCCAAGGTTCCGAGCCTCTGGAACGTGACCAACCCGCCCGACGTGCGGATCCGCGTCGGCGACCCGGTCGAGCTGACCCACGAGGACCCCGACGAGGACACCCGCCGCATCATGGCGGCCATCTCGGCCCTGCTGCCCGAGGAGGCCCGTCGCCCCCACGTCCCGACCGAGGCCGAGCTGCGGGCGACCCTGCCGTCCTCCTACGACGGCGACCCCTGGGAGTACGGCCGCGACGAGGAGCGGCGCCCCGGCACCGACTGAACGCCGGCGAGT
>Ga0209591_10009520_pt1 | contig 10498 bp, 8 predicted proteins | sample MAT01_FD_187207 | JGI IMG/M metagenome (GOLD analysis project Ga0209591, IMG submission 187207) | Freshwater microbial communities from Lake Fryxell liftoff mats and glacier meltwater in Antarctica - MAT-01 (SPAdes) (version 2) | ecosystem: Environmental > Aquatic > Freshwater > Ice > Liftoff...
CGCGATGCCCGAGCCGCTGTCGGCGGCTTGGGTTGCGGCGGTAGTGAGCGAGCTTGTCACCGGCATCGCGATCGGATTGCTGCTGCAGTTGGCCTTCGAGGCGACCACGCTCGCCGGCGAGCTGATCGCGCAGGGCATGGGCCTGGCATTCGCGCAAATGGCCAATCCGCTGTCCGGTGGTTCTGGCCCGCTGATGGGCCAGCTGCTGCTCATCGTCGGTGGCCTGCTGTTCTTCGCGGCCGACCTGCACCTGGCGCTGATCCAGCTGCTCGCCGACAGTTTCCGCTCGCTGCCTTCCGGGCAGGCACCGTCCGCAGTCGCGCTGGCGCCGGTGCTGCTGGAATTCATGGGTCGCGTGTTCATGGTCGGTGTGCAGCTGGCGCTGCCGCTGATGGTGGCCATGCTGGTGATCAACCTCGTGTTCGGCATGCTCAGCCGCACGGCTCCCGCGCTCAATCCGCTGCAGGTCGGCTTGCCTGCCACGCTGTTTGCCGGAATCCTGCTGTTGATCGTGGTGCTGCCGACATTCGCGACACCGTTCCTGCGTCTGGTCGGCGACGCGCTGGCCACCGCGTCTGCCTGGCTGCGCTGAGCGAAACGTGTCATGGCCGACAACGACACCCCGCAGGAAGACCGCACCGAAGAACCTACCGAAAAGCGTCTGCGCGAGTCGCGCGAGGAAGGCCAGGTTCCGCGCTCGCGCGAATTGACTGCGGCAGTGGTGTTGATTGCCTGCACCGGACTGCTGATCGCTACCGCCGAACCGATGGGCGTGCGAATCGCGGCGATTCTCACCGCGGCGCTGTCGTTCGACCTCCGCGCGATCGCCGCTGGTGGCGGACCGCTGATGCATTTCGCGAAGGTCGCTGCGGCGATGTTCACGCTCGCCCTGCCGGTTATCGGCCTTGGCGTGCTCTGCGCGATAATCGGCAACGTTGGCCTCGGAGGCTTCAATATTGCCACCAAGGCCTTGGTGCCGAAGCTCGAGCGCGTCGACCCGATCGCGGGCTTCAAGCGCCTGTTCGCGCTGCCGGCGCTCGGCGAGGTGGCCACGGCGTTTCTGCGCATCGCGATCGTCGGTGCGGTGGCGGTGATCGTGATCGCGACGCGGTTGGACGAAATCCAGGGACTCGCCGGCAATCCGGATCGCGGCGCCATCCTGCACGCGATCTCGATCGTCGGCTGGACCTTGCTGGCACTGGCCGCATCGCTGGGCCTGATCGCCCTGCTGGACGTGCCGTTCCAGTCCTGGCGCCACCGTCGCCAGCTGCGCATGACGCTCGAGGAGGTCAAGCGCGAGATCAAGGAAACCGAAGGCAGTCCCGAGGTCAAGGGCCGCATCCGCCAGTTGCAGCGCGAGATGGCGCAACGACGCATGATGGACGCGGTTCCAACCGCAGACGTGGTGTTGGTCAACCCCACCCACTATGCGGTTGCATTGAAGTACGAACAAGGTCGCATGCGTGCCCCGCGCGTCGTCGCCAAGGGTCGCGATCTGGTCGCACTGGCGATCCGCGAGTTGGCCGAGAAGAACCGGGTGCCGATCGTTTCAGCGCCGCCGCTGGCGCGCGCGCTGTACCGCAGCGTGGAGATCGGGCAGGAGATTCCAGCGCAGCTGTATCAGGCGGTGGCGCAGGTATTGACCTTTGTGTTCCAGCTGAAGGTGTATCGACGGCATGGGGGCAAGGAGCCGTTGTTGGGGGATATCAAGGTCGACGAGTCGTCGACTTAGGTTTGTTCCTCGAAGGGCGTGCGCGTGTTTGCGCCGTGGTTTCGCTCGATCGTGTTTGCGGGATTGGTGGCCATTTCGGTGGCTGATTGACTCGGCTTTTCAGAGTCGAGTGCTTGTCTCGACCACGAAAGAGCAACAGCTACGCTCTGAAGAAACAAGCAACCCGAGCCGCAGCAGCAGCAGCAAACCATGCAGCACCGTCAAGCGGACGCCAACCCCGAACGTCGACAGCGACCCCTGGCGATTGGCCACCCGCCCCCAGCCCTCTACAATAGCGGACCCGCCCCCGACGCCCCCACCCCTTGTGACCACCCAAAAAGGCATCATCCTCGCCGGCGGCGCCGGATCGCGGCTGCATCCGCTGACGCTTGCGGTGTCCAAGCAGTTGTTGCCGGTGTACGACAAACCGATGATCTACTACCCGCTGAGCACCCTCATGCTGGCGGGTATCCGCGACATCCTGGTGATCAACACGCCGCATGAGCAGGCCCTGTTCCAGCGCCTGCTCGGCGACGGTGCGCAGTGGGGTGTGCGCATCCACTATGCGGTGCAGCCGCAGCCCAACGGACTGGCCGAGGCCTACCTGATCGGCCGCGAGTTCGTCGACGGGCAGCCCAGTTGCCTGATCCTGGGCGACAACATCTTCTACGGCCATGGTCTGACCGAAGTCCTGCGCCACGCCAGTGCGCGGCTCGATGGCGCCACCGTGTTCGGCTATTGGGTGCGCGATCCGGAACGCTATGGCGTGGCCGAGTTCGACGCCAACCAGCGCGTGGTCGGGATCGAGGAAAAGCCGGCGCGTCCGAAGTCGAACTACGCGGTGACCGGACTGTACTTCTACGACCAGCGCGCCTGCGATTTCGCCGCCGCGCTGAAGCCCTCGACGCGTGGCGAGCTGGAGATCACCGACCTCAACCGCTGCTATCTGGACGATGGCTCGTTGCGGGTCGAAAAGCTCGGGCGCGGCTATGCGTGGCTGGATACCGGCACCCACGAATCGCTGCTGCAGGCGTCGAACTTCATCGAGACCATCGAGCAGCGGCAGGGCCTGCGCGCCTGCTGTCCGGAGGAGATCGCCTTCATCAACGGCTGGATCGACGCAGCGCAGTTGCGCGATCTGGCCAAGGCGCTGGGCAAGTCGGGCTATGGCGCGTATCTGGAGCGCGTCGCCCGCGGCGAGGGCGTGGCATGAAGGTCGCGCGCCTGCGCCTGCCGGGGCTGGCGGTGATCGAGCCGCAGGTGTTCGGCGACTCCCGCGGCGAGTTCTTCGAGTGCTGGAATCGCGAGCGCTTCGCCGCGCACGATCTGCGCTTTGAGGTGGTGCAGTCGAACCTGTCGCGCTCCAACCGCGGCGTTCTGCGCGGCCTGCACTACCAGTGGCCCAATCCGCAGGGCAAGCTGGTCAGCGTGCTCGATGGCGAAGTCTGGGACGTGGCGGTCGATATCCGCCGCGGCTCGCCGGGCTTCGGTCAGTGGGAAGCGGTGGTGCTCAATGGCGACAATCGACGCCAGTTCTGGATTCCCGAGGGTTTTGCGCACGGCTTCGTGGTGCTCTCGGAGCGCGCGAGCTTCAGTTACCTGTGCACAGCAGCCTACGACAAGGCAGCCGATGCGGCGCTGCGCTGGGACGACCCGGAACTCGCGATCGACTGGCCGGTCGCACGCCCCGAACTGAGCGAAAAGGATGCCAGCGCACCCCTGCTCGCGCAGATCGACGCGGCGCGTCTGCCGGTGTTCAGCGGATGAAGATCCTGCTGCTCGGTGCCGATGGCCAGGTCGGGTTCGAGCTGCAGCGCACGCTCGCACCGCTGGGCGAGATCGCGCCATGCACGCGCAAGGGAATTCTTCCCGGCAACGCGCCGTGCATGCAGGTAGATCTCGCCCTGCCCAATTCGGTGCTGGCCGCGATCGAGACCAGCGCGCCGGACTGGATCGTCAATGCCGCCGCGTGGACCGCAGTCGATCGGGCCGAGGACGACGAGCAGGCGGCGCGTCGTGCGAACACCGACGCGCTGGCGTTGATCGGCGAGGCGGCGGTTCGGCGCGGCGCGCGGGTGCTGCATTTTTCCACCGACTATGTGTTTGCCGGCGACGGCCAGCGACCGTATACGGAAGACGACGCGACAGGACCCCTGTCGGCCTACGGTCGCAGCAAGCTCGCGGGCGAACACGCGCTGCGCAGTAGCGGTGCGGCGCACCTGATCGTGCGCACGGCCTGGGTGTATGCCGCGCGCGGGCACAACTTCCTGCGCAGCATGCTGCGGCTGGCCGGCGAGCGCGATCAGCTGGCAGTGGTCGACGACCAGCATGGCTGCCCGACACCGGCGCGTCTTATCGCCGAAGTCTGCGCGCAGATGATCGCTCGCCATGCGAATACGCCGGCGGATCAGCGCGCGGCGCTCGAAGGCCTGTTCCATCTGGTCAGTCGCGGCCAGACCAGTTGGCACGGTTTCGCCAGCAGCATCTTCGAGCGCGCGCATCGGGCGGGATTGATCGCGCGGGTGCCGGAGGTCGCGCCGATCACCTCGGCTGCGTATCCGACGCGGGCGCCGCGGCCGGCGTGGTCGGTGCTCGACACCACGCGCGTGCGCGGCGTCTACGACATTCACCTGCCGCACTGGCAGCATGGTCTGGATGCAGTGATCGGCGAGTTGGCCGCCGTGCGATCCGGCGTTCGAGGCTGATAACCTGCCGCCGATGAGTCATCCGATTGTTCCCCTGATCCTGTCCGGCGGCGCCGGCACCCGGCTGTGGCCGGTGTCGCGCCGCGCGTGGCCGAAACCCTTCATGCGCATGGCCGATGGCGAGAGCCTGATCGGCAAGACGCTCACGCGCGCGTTGGCGGTTGCCGCGAGCGAGGCGCCGATCGTCACCGTCACCGGCAGTGATCATTACTTCCTGACCCGCGACGAGTACGCGCGGGTGGCCCCGGGATCGGCAAGCCGGCATCGCTACCTGCTGGAGCCGTCAGCGCGCAACACCGCGGCCGCGATCCTGCTGGGCGCGCTCGACATCGCCGATCGCCACGGCGGTTCTGCGCTCGTGCTCGTGCTGCCCGCCGATCATCTGATCGCCGACCTGGATGCGTTCGGCGCGTGCGTCGCGCGCGCCGCCACGCTCGCCGCAGAAGGTCGACTGGTCACCTTCGGCGTGCTGCCGACGCGCCCGGAAACCGGTTTCGGCTACATCCTGCGTGGCGAGGCGTTGGGCAACGGCGGGTTTGCGATCCAGCGCTTCGTGGAGAAGCCGGACGCGGATACCGCGCAGTCCTACCTTGATTCCGGCGAGTACCTGTGGAACTCCGGCATGTTCTGCTTCCGCGCTCAGGCGATGCTGGATGCCGCCGCACAGACCTGTCCGGAAGTGCTCGAAGCCGCGCGCGCGTGCCATCTGGCCACCGATCGCGCCGCGCGCGTGGTCGCGTTCTCGGCCGACTCCTTCAGTCGTATTCCGGAGATTTCGATCGACTACGCGGTGATGGAGCACGCCGGCCATCGCGCGGTGGTGCCGGCCGCATTCGACTGGAACGACATCGGCTCGTGGAACGCAGTGGCAGGCGAGGCGCCAGCCGATGCGCGCGGCAACCGGGTGGTTGGCGATGCGATCCTGATCGATGCCCACGATTCCTTCGTGCAGGCCGAAGGCCGCACCGTGGCGCTGGTGGGGGTGAGTGACCTGACCGTGATCGAAACCGCCGACGCCGTGCTGGTGGCGCACCGCGATCGCGCGCAGGACGTCAAGCGCGTCGTCGAGCACCTGCGCGCGGTGAGCCATCCGAGCACTGAACACCACGTCACCGTGTTTCGTCCCTGGGGCAGCTACACCGTGCTGGAGGACGCCGCCGACTGCAAGGTCAAGCGGCTGACGGTCAAGCCCGGGCAGGTGCTGAGCCTGCAGTTCCATCGCCGGCGCAGCGAACACTGGACCGTGGTGCGCGGCAGCGCGCGGGTCCGCGTCGGCGCCAACGAGTTCGTGCTCGAGCGCAACCAGAGCACGTACATTCCGATGGGTATCGTGCACCGGCTCGAGAATCCCGGCAGCGAAGACCTGCACCTGATCGAGACCCAGTGCGGCGACTACTTCGGCGAGGACGACATCGTCAGGCTGGAGGATGTGTACGGGCGCGTTCCGCGCTGAGGCGCGCAGCGGTTCGTCATCGCGCCCGGGTCGGCGTAAACTTGCAACTCCTCCAACGGATCCCGCCATCATGTTGCGACCCGCATTGGCACTGCTGCTCAGCTGCGCGATTGCGCCGGCGATCGCTGCCGGCAAACCCTTCGATGTGCGCGATCTGGTCGCGCTGGACCGGGTCTCAGACCCGCGCATTGCACCGGATGGATCGCAGGTCGCCTTCCAGCTGCGCGAAGCCGATGTTGCGAACAACAAGGCCAGCACCACGCTGTGGTTGCGCGGCCTGCGCGATGGACAACCGGCACGGCGGATCAGCGCGCCGGGCGTCAACTCGATCGGACCACGCTGGTCGCCCGATGGTCGCAGTGTGTACTTCCTGTCTTCGCGCGGCGGATCGAATCAGGTCTGGCGGCTGGATCTCGGCGGCGGCGAAGCGCGCCAGATCAGCTCCTTCGCGCTGGATGTCGGCAGTTTCGTGCTCGCACCGGACGGACGCCGCCTGGCGCTGTCGTTCGCGGTGTTTCCAGAATGCGCTGCGGATCTCGCGTGCAGCAAGAAAAAGGTCGACGAGGAAGCCGCCAGCGCGCCCACGGGCCAGCTCCACGACAAGCTGTTCGTGCGTCACTGGGACAGCTGGGCGACTGGTCAGCGTTCGCAGCTGTTCGTGACGACGCTCAGTGCCGATGGCACTACCGATGCGAAGTTGCTGCATGTCAGCCGCGGCATCGATGCCGATGTGCCGTCCAAGCCGTTCGGTGATGAGTCGGAGTATGCGTGGAGCCCGGATGGCAAGTCGCTGGTGTTCGCCGCGCGGATCGCCGGGCAGCGCGAACCGTGGTCGACCAATTTCGATCTGTATCTGGCCGCCAGCGATGGCAGCGGCGAGCCGCGCAATCTCACCGCGGCGAACCAGGCCTGGGACACCGGTCCGGTGTTCGCCGCCGACGGTCGCACCCTGTACTACCGTGCGATGACGCGTCCCGGCTTCGAGGCCGATCGGCTGGCGATCATGGCGATGAACCTTGCCGATGGCAGCACGCGCGAGATCGCGCCTGACTGGGATCGCTCGGCCGATTCGCTCGCACTCTCGCGCAACGGCCGCACGCTGTACGCGACCGCCAACGACCTGGGCAATACGCCGCTGTTCGCGATCGAGATCGCCAGCGGCGCGGTGTCGAAGATCGTCGGCGACGGTCACGTCGGCGGATTCTCGTTGGGCAGCGACAGTCTGATCGTGGCGCACGACGACCTCGACAGCCCGGCGCAGATCCATCGCAGCGGCCTGCGCGGCGGCCGCCTCGAGCAACTGACCACGTTCAACGAAGCGCGTCTGCGCGAGGTTGCCTTCGGTGCCGCCGAACAGTTCACCTTCGCCGGTGCCGGCGGTGCGACCGTGCATGCGTGGCTGGTCAAGCCGGCGAACTTCGATCCCGCGCAGAAGTATCCGATCGCCTACCTGATCCATGGAGGCCCGCAGGGCAGCTTCGGCAATCTGTTCCACTACCGCTGGAATCCACAGACCTACGCGGGTCAGGGCTACGTCGCGCTGATGGTCGACTTCCACGGATCGACCGGCTATGGCCAGACGTTTACCGACAGCGTCAGTCGCGACTGGGGCGGCAAACCGGCCGAAGACCTGCGCCTCGGACTGGATGCCGCCATCGCAAGGTACGGATTCCTCGATGGCGAGCGCGTTTGCGCGCTGGGCGGCTCCTACGGTGGCTACATGGTCGCCTGGCTCGCAGGGCAAATGCCCGAGCGCTTCAACTGTCTGGTCAACCACGCTGGCGTGTTCGACATCAAGTCGATGGCCTACATGACCGAAGAGCTGTGGTTCACCAACTGGGAGTTCGGCGGCCCGCCGCATACCCATCCGGAGGATTTCGCGAAGTTCAATCCGGCCGATCACGTGGCGCAGTGGAAGGCGCCGATGCTGGTCATCCATGGGGAACGCGACTACCGCGTGCCCTACACGCAAGGTATCGCTGCGTTCACCGCCGCGCAGTCGCGCGGGATCCCCAGCCAGTACCTGCGCTTCCCGGACGAGAACCATTGGATCCTCAAGCCGGCCAATTCGATTCTCTGGCACGACACCGTCAACGCCTGGCTCAAGCGCTGGCTGGTCGACACGCCGGCCGACTGAGTCGGTGAGGCGCAACGGGCCTCGCCGGGCCGCACTGGCACAACGCAATCGCCAGTGCGCCGGTGGCAGTTTTCGCCTACAGCCAGCCGGCTTTCTTCAAACGCCAATACAGCGTGGCAGCGACGCCGAACATGGACGCTACTGCCACCGGATAGCCGTACGGCAGCGCCAGCTCCGGCATGCGCTCGAAGTTCATGCCGTAGATGCTGGCTACCAGGGTCGGCACCGCGATGATGCCGGCCCAGCCGGCGAGTTGCTTGACCACCTCGTTCTGGCCCACCGAGACCATGGCGAGGTTCACGCTCATCGCGGCCGACACCATCTCGCTCATGGTGTCGCAGGCCTCCTTGACCCGGGTGGCGTGATCGAACACGTCGCGAAAGTACACCCGAACCTCTTCGCGCACGAGGGTGGGATGGAATCGCATGAGCTGGTTGAGGATGTCCTGCATCGGCGCGATCGCCAGGCGCAGGGTGACCAGCTCTTTCTTCAGCTCGTAGAGCCGCTTGATGGTGCTGCGATCGAAATCCTGATTGAAGATTGCGGCTTCCAGCTCCAGCAGCTGGTCGCGAAAGGCCTCGGTGATCGGCAGGAAATTGTCGACGATGTAGTCGACCACCGTATACAGCGCATAGCTGGGTCCGATCGCCAGTAGCTCCGGCTCGCGCTCGCAGCGCGTGCGCGGCGTCTGGTACGACAGCGAAGCGCCGTGGCGCACGGTCAGCAGATAGCGCTTGCCCATGAAGATGTGGGTTTCGCCGAAGGCGATGTTGCACTTGATCTCCTGCGCGGTGTGCAGCACCACGAACAGCGACTCGCCATAGGATTCGATCTTGGGCCGCTGGTGCGCGTGATGGGCGTCCTCGATGGCCAGATCGTGCAGGCCGAACTCTTCCTGCAGTTTCTCCAGCAGGACTTCGTCGGGTTCGTGAACGCCGACCCACACGAAGGTATCGGGCTCGGCCAGCACATCGCTGATCCGGTCGAGCGTAAACTCGGGCAGACGCTTGCCGGTGCGGTCGTAGGCGGCGCAGTTGACCACCATCGACGCGGCGGAGTACGGATTCGCAGCGGGAAGTTGGACCTCGGGTTTGCGATTGAGGGTGATGTCCACGACGCGTCCTTCGATTGGTGCACGGCATCATGCGGCGTTGCCGGAAAAGTCGCAATCCGCGGCGATCAGTCCGCCCCGGGCTGGCGCCGCAGTACCCACCATGCGCTCGCATGGACCGGCAGCCACAGCGCGATCCAGTCGATCATCTGCTGGCGGTAGCCGGGCAGTACCAGCAGCAGCCATGCGCAGACAGCCGAGGCCACGATCAGCGCGGCAATCCACGCGCCGCTGCGGCCCTGCGGCGTGCGTCCACGCAGCGCGCGCCAAGCCGTCGGCAGCAGCAGCAGGCACAGCGGATGGAACAGGGCGAGGTTGTAGTTGCGCCAGGCCGCATCATGGGTGGTGCCGAACCACAGCCCGAGAAGGATGATCCCGCCGAGTCCCGCGACCAGCCACAGCGCGCCGGCGACAACCCCGAAGGCGCGCCGCCGCATGCCGGCCGCACTGCCCAGCCAGTACAGCAGGGCTGCAAGCAGCAGGCCGCTGGCGAGAAAGTACCGCGTCCAGTCTGGCGGGTTCAGCGGCTCCGCGATGTGGCCTTCATTGATCTCGATTTCGCTGGCGACCAGCGCCACATCGTTGCCGCCATCGTCGCGCACGCGTATCTCGCGCAGCCGCCGCTGAAGTTCCATCGGCACGAACATCTCGTCCCAGAAATCGATCGGCTGATCGGTGGATGGGCCGAGTCCCGCGTGCACGCCCAGATACACCAGCAGGTCGGGCGAGGTCAGGCGCTGCGCGTGCGAGCGCCGGGTATTGCCGCGCGAGCGCCCGCTGCTGGATGCCTTGATGATTCCGCCGAGTGCTGCGTCCAGTGCGTCGCGCACCTTGGTCGAACAGTTCGAGCGGAAATAGTCGTAGCGATAGCGGGCGTTTTCCGGGCGCGCGTTCCATTGCAGGAAATCGTGCAGCGCGATCCGTTGTGGCGGGCTCAAGTTGAGCGCCTGAACCGATACGCGCCGCTGTTCGAATTCATACTGCGCGATGTCGTCGGCCGGCCGTCGTGCCGCCATCGAGTAGTACATGTCGCCGCGCAGGAACTTGAACAGGAATCCCGGTTCGGCGAAATCGAAGATGCCGTAGTTGTAGAGCACCTCGGTGCCGCCCGCGCGATCGCGGATCCAGATCGCGTTGTGTCCGAAGCGCTGCCAATAGATGTCGCCCGGGCCGACGGTCAGGAGTGCGACCTCAAGCGATTCGCCCGGCTGGCCGGCGGTCCACTGGGCCGGCGCCTGTGCCAGCAGCCACGGGCTCGCGCACAGCGCCAGCAGCGCGCAGACCCGACATGCCAGCGCACGCATGCGGCTCAGGACTTGGCGGGCAGTTGCACTGCGAGTTGCTGCAGTCGACGGCCGTCGGCGCGGGTGACCTTGAACTC
>Ga0209591_10009523_pt1 | contig 10495 bp, 9 predicted proteins | sample MAT01_FD_187207 | JGI IMG/M metagenome (GOLD analysis project Ga0209591, IMG submission 187207) | Freshwater microbial communities from Lake Fryxell liftoff mats and glacier meltwater in Antarctica - MAT-01 (SPAdes) (version 2) | ecosystem: Environmental > Aquatic > Freshwater > Ice > Liftoff...
TGGCGGCATGGCTGATCCTGCGCCGCCACTGGGGTTTGCCGCAAACACTGGCGCTTTCGGCTGGCCTTGCCGTCGCGGCGAGCACCGTGGGATGGGTGTGAACACCAAGTCTTGCGGCGCCTCTGCTGCACCTGCAAAAATCCGCCGAGCGCCCCTTTCCTTCGCCCCCGAATCCAATATGGTATGGGCAAGCTAGCCGAAAGGTTGATCCATGCCGCACGTCATCGACTATGGAAACCTGATGCACCGGGCCATGCGTGGCCTGATTCAGCGGGTTCTGAGCAATGTGCAGGAACATGGGCTGCCGGGGGAGCATCATTTTTTCATCACCTTCGACACCAACCACCCCGATGTGGCTTTGGCCGACTGGCTGCAGGACCGCTATCCCGGTGACATGACGGTGGTGATCCAGCACTGGTTCGACAATCTTGATGTCGATGACGAAGGCTTTGCCATCACGCTGAACTTTGGCGACAAGCCGGAGCCGATGTATATTCCGTTCGACGCGATCCGCACCTTTGTCGATCCGTCGGTGGAATTCGGCCTGCGGTTCGAAACCGTCGACAGCGACGGTGAGGATGACAACGACGATCCCGAAGCGGATGACGACGAACCCGCCCGCGATGCACAGGTTGTCAGCCTCGACAGCTTCCGCAAATAGCGATTTGCCGCAGCGTATGCCGTGGTATGCCAATTGATCCTTAACGGTTGAAGGTCTATGGCACCCCGAACCCTGCAGGAGGCTCCGATGCCAGAATCCAAGCCAGCAATCCGCGTTGAAACCGACAGCTTCGGCCCGCTTGATGTTCCGGCCGACAAATATTGGGGGGCGCAGACCCAGCGCTCGATCCTGAATTTTCCGATCGGTTGGGAAAAGCAGCCGGTGGCGATCATCCGCGCGCTGGGCGTCATCAAGAAAGCCTGTGCGCTGGTGAATATCGACCAGGGCGACATTGATCCGGCGCTGGGGCAGATCATCGCTGTGGCGGCACAGGAGGTGATCGACGGCAAGTTTGACGACAATTTTCCGCTGGTGGTCTGGCAAACCGGATCCGGCACCCAATCCAACATGAACGCGAATGAGGTGATCTCCAACCGCGCCATCGAGATGCTGGGCGGGGTGATGGGGTCGAAAAAGCCGGTGCATCCCAATGACCATGTGAACATGGGGCAATCGTCGAACGATACGTTTCCCACCGCAATGCATGTGGCGATTGGCATGATGGCGCGCGATGTGCTGGTGCCGGGGCTGGAAAAGCTGCACCGCGCACTGGCGGCAAAATCGGAAGAATTCAAGGATATCATCAAGATCGGCAGGACACATACCCAGGATGCCACGCCGCTGACGCTGGGCCAGGAATTCGGCGGCTATGCCCACCAGGTTTCGCAGGGCCTGATGCGGGTGCGCAAGGTGCTGCCGGAGATTTATGAACTGGCACAGGGCGGCACCGCTGTCGGCACCGGGCTGAATACGCGGGTCGGCTGGGATACAAGGGTTGCCGCACGCATTGCCGAGATCACCGCCCTGCCCTTTGTCACCGCCCCCAACAAGTTCGAGGCGCTGGCGGCCCATGACGCCATGGTGATGTTTTCCGGCGTGCTGAAAACCATCGCGGCCAGCCTGTTCAAGATCGCCAACGACCTGCGTCTGCTGGGCTCGGGGCCGCGCTCGGGGCTTGGCGAACTGATCCTGCCGGAAAACGAGCCGGGCTCGTCGATCATGCCGGGCAAGGTCAACCCGACCCAGGCCGAAGCGCTGACGATGGTGTGCATCCATGTGATGGGCAACGATGCGGCGGTCGGCTTTGCCGGATCGCAGGGGCATTTCGAACTGAATGTCTATAACCCGATGATGTCCTATAACGTGCTGCAATCCATGCAGCTTCTGGGCGATTCGGCGGGATCCTTCACCGACAACATGGTGGTGGGGACCAAAGCCAATCTGGCACGGATCGACCGGCTGATGAAGGAAAGCCTGATGCTGGTGACGGCACTTGCCCCGACCATCGGCTATGACAACGCCACCAGGGTCGCCAAATCCGCGCACAAGAACGGCACAACATTGCGCGAGGAGGCGATCGCGCTGGGGCTGGTCGATGGCGAGACTTTTGACCGGGTGGTGCGGCCCGAAGACATGATCGGACCAAAGGGCTAGATGGCGCAGCCAGTCACCCTCGCCAAGGCGCGGAAATCTGCGGCGCAGCAGGCGGCGCGGCATGTGGCCGATGCCAATGCGGAGAAGTTTGGCCGGACCAGGGCGGAAAAGCTTGCAGAGGCCGCAGCCAAAACACGGCAAGCCAAGATATTTGACGGGCACAAACGCCCATGAGCGCCCGGCCGGTCAAACATTCGCTGACGCTGCATGGCCATCGCACCTCGGTGTCGCTGGAAGAGGCCTTCTGGCGGGCCTTCCGACAGGTGGCATCGGCACGGGGCCAGACCCTGAACGGGCTGGCGGCAGAGATCGACGCCGCTCGCGGCGATGTGGGGCTGGCCTCGGCAATCCGGGTATTCGTTCTGGAAACCCTGCGTGGTTAACCGGGTATTAACCCTGCGGGGCCATCCATGGGCCAATGCAAGCGATTCCCAACCCCCTGTCGGCTGACACTTGGCTGCTGCACCTGTTTTCGTCACAGGCGGCGCGCGAAGGCAGCGTGATCCGCCGCCAGGTCAGCGATATCGACCGCTATTTTGGCCGCGGGGCCTTTCTGGCCGAGATGCAACGACGCGGCTACCCGGTGGTGGAAAACGCCGGGCAATTCGTGATCTTCTGCAACCAGGAACCGATTCGCCGGGTGGTGTGACCGATTTCTGTGCAGAAATCGAACCGGAATTTGAAAAATTCCGCTCTCGGCCCAATGACCCGACCAAATTCTTCACCGTCGCTCCAGCCCCAGCCAGATACCGTCCTTTGCCCGGACCGTCAGATGCGCTACTGGCACGGGCGCAAGTCCGGGGACCGCTGCAAAGCGAAACTCCCGAACCAGCAGCGCCAGCAACAGCGGCCCTTCCACCATGGCGAAACCCGCCCCCGGGCAAACTCTGGCACCGGAGGAAAACGGAATATAGGCCTCGCGCCCACAGGTCCGCCCCGCTTCGGTCTGCCAGCGGTCGGGGTCAAACTCATCGGGCCGGTCCCAGATCCGTTCATGGCGGTGCAGGTGCCACGGGCTGATCACTACCTGCGCACCCAATGGCACGGCGCGGTCACGAAAGCGTTCGGGGCAGGTAGTTTGCCGCACCATCATCGGGACGGCCGGATAAAGCCGCAGGGTCTCGCGGAAGACATCTCGGGTGAACTTCAGGCCGGAAAGCATTGCAAAGCCAGGGTTCTGAACATCCAGCGCCAACGCCTCCACTGCCACCCGCGCCTGCACGTCCGGGCTCACGGCCAGCAGATACAGCGCCCATGCCAGCGCCGAGGCGCTGGTTTCATGCCCGGCGAGAAAGAAGATCGCCACCTGATCCACCATTTCCGCGGCTGTGAATCTTTCGCCGGTTACCGGGTCGACGGTGGTCATGATCTTGGTGGCAAGATCCTCGGGGGCCTCGCCTGCACCAATCGCCGCTTGCCGTGCCGCTGTCAGAGCACCGATGAGGGACCGGATCGCCGCTGCGGTCTGCCGGGTCTTGGCGCGATGAAAGCGCGGCACCCAACGCGGGACCGGCAAAAAGGCGGCAAGGTTCAGGATCGGCTGAGTGCGCTGATACTCCCGAAACTGGCGGAACACTTCCGAGGCCGTCTGATCCTCGATGGGAAGCGAGAACAGCGTGCGAAAGATCACATCGGCGGCAGCATGGCTCATCGCTGCTTCGATCTCGACCCTGCCCGGTTGCAGCCGCGCCACCGCTGCCGCCCCGGCGGCATACATCGCCGGAAAGGCGTCGCGGATGCGGCCCCCCTCGAACGCCGGATCGATGATCCGGCGCTGGCGCTTCCAGTCCTCCCCGTTGGTCACGAACACCGAATTGCCCAAGAGCGGTGCCAGCCCCTCGCGGATCCGGTTGGATTTGGGGAAATCATCGGGACGGCGGTCGAGCACTTCGCGGATCAGATCGGGCTGGTTGATGAGGTAGGAGCGAAAAAACGGCGTCTTGAATTCCGCCATCCACGCCCGGTACAGCCGCGCCGGCTGCGCCGACAGGATGTCGGCGCGAAACAGCTTCAGATAGCGCCACAGCGACACCCGGTCGGGGCGGGAGGGTGGCTTTGGCGCGATCATGTCGCCAGCGACCTGAAGCGGTTGACCGGTGTCTCGATCCGGCTTTTCGACGGGGCGCGGTTGGCAAAGCGGGCCGCCAAAGTCATCGGGCCCGCAGTGATCTGAAAATAGTCATAGTCCTTTGGCCGGTCAAAGGCGCAAAGATACTGAAAATGCAGCCGGAAGAACCGCCAGCGCAATTCCTTCCAGCGCTCCGGCGACAGGCTTTGGGTAAAGGCCGCCGAGATCACCAGCGGCCAACGCTTGCCCGGCGGGCTGACACCGCTGACCGCCACCGGATCGCACAGCGCAAAGGCGCAGCCGTCGCCCGGCGCGGTGACATCGACCCAGGTAAGTTCGTCTCGCGCGCAAAGGAAGGCCAGATCGCCGCGCAGCCGTCCGGCACCGGGCAGGAATGACACCATCGGAACCACCTGCCCCAACGCCAGAAAGCCAAGCGCCGGGCCATCCTGGGGCACTTTGCCCGCCCTTATCAGATCGGCCAGCACCGATATTGCCAGATGCGCGCCCGAGGAATGACCGACCACCAGCACTTCATCGGCATCCGAGGCAAGGGCTGCGGCAATCGTTGTGCCAAACTCCTGCATCCGCACTTCCAGCGCGGGGGGAATCGCACCCCTCGCAGCGGCGGCAAAGGCAAAGTCATGCATCAGATAATAGGCGAAAAAATGCTTGTCCTGCCGCCGCCACCAGCGCAGGATCAGCAGTGCCAGCGCCAGACCCATCGCCCAGCCCAGCCACGCCGGCACCAACCGCGCAACCAGCCCCCCGAGCCCCCAACCGGCAAGGCAGGCCAGCGCCAGTTGCGCCAGCAACATGCCGATGGGATAAAGGGCAGCGATGATCGGCCCTTTGCGCAACCGCATCAGCCGGAACAGGGCACCCGAGCCGATATAGGCCCCGGCGGTCTGTAATAATTGCAGATAGGTGGCGGCAATCGACGATCCCATCGACGTGCGCACCAGATCCGACCAGACCAGAACCTCGACATCGGCGGACACCGGTACCCCGCCGATCTCAGCCTCCACAAGCCAGCCAAAGCGCCCCTTGCCGGGCCGCGGTTTCAACCCGATCCGGTAGCCCGAAATCGTCGCCTGCGCCGCCGCTTCCTTGCGGTAAAGCTCACGGTAGCGACGGGGGTGAAAGGGATCATAGCCCGGGATATAGAACACCCGCCGCCGCGACACCTGCCTGCTATCGGTGATTTTCAATTGCTGCCTGCCGTTTTTCCCAGTTTACCCGGAAAATCCGGCAAGAATAGGTCAACCGACAAGCGACAGCGCCGGGAAGGTTTCCTGCAACCAATAGGCAAAGCCGGAAAAGGCGCCGGTCAGCAGCGCCAGCCCTACAGCCAGCAGCAACAGCCCCATCGCCCGCTCGATCAGCCACATATGCGGTCTGATCCGGGTCATCAGCCTTGCAGCGCGCTGAATGAACAGCGCCGCCAGCAGAAACGGCACCCCGAGCCCCATCGCATAGATCGCCAGCAGCAGCGTGCCGCGCGACACCGACCCTTCCTGCGCCGCCAGTGACAGGATCGCCCCCAGTTGCGGCCCGATGCAGGGGGTCCAGCCAAAGGCAAAGGCCAGTCCCAACACATAGGCCCCCAGCGCCGACCCGCCCCGGTCGCCGCCCGACAGGCGGATATCACGATCCAGCAGCGGAATGCGGAACAACCCAAGGAAATGCGCGGCAAATACCAGTACGATGATACCCGAGAGACGGGCGAAGACATCCTGATATTGCAGGAAAAACGCACCCAGCATGGATGCGGTGAAGCCCATCAGCAGGAACACGGTGGACAGGCCAAGCACAAAGAACAGCGCGGGCAGCAGCGCGCCCCTGGTGGCCTTGCCCTGCAGATCCGGCAGGCTGATCCCGCTCATGTAGGCCAGATAGGGCGGCACGATCGGCAAAACGCAGGGGCTGAGGAACGACAGCACCCCCGCAAGTACCGCCACCAGCATGGCAGGAGCCAGCCCTGCATCCATCAGATCAATCCCGAACATCGCGCCTCCGAGCCATGCGATAACCCATTGAACGGGCAAGGTCACGCCACTATGGCTCACAATGACGTGGACGGGCTGTAACCAACCGGGGGGGGCAGGCAGTTGAACTGGGATAGCGATCTGGATGCCGAAGGGCTGCTGTGCCCGCTGCCGGTCCTGCGTGCGCGCAGACGGTTGGGTGCAATGGCGCCGGGTGCGGTGTTGCGCCTTCGGGCGACCGATCCGGCATCCTGGATCGATGTGCCGCATTTCTGCAGCCAATCCGGGCATGAACTCCTGCACGCCCGTGAAGAAGCCGGGGTTCGGACCTACCTGATCCGGCGGGGAACATAGGGGCAGCGACGGCCGCTGCCCCTGTGGTTCAGCGCGCGATCGACCACCAACCGCGTTTTTTCGGCTTTGTATCGTCGAGGTCTTCTGCAACCGGATCGGGTCCCGCGGCAATCACGGGTTCCGGCGCTGCGGGCCAGGTTGCTGCGGGTGCCGGTTGCTGCGGTCTGGCTGCAACGGCGCTGACTTCTGGCCCCGCTTCTGGCCCCGCTTCTGGCCCAACTTCCGGGGCCGCAGCCTGATCGGCGACCGCAGCTTCCGCCGCCAGTTCTGCCAGTTTCTTGGCCGAAGGCTTGCGGCTGCGCGGTGCGGGCTTCGCCGCCGCCTTGGCTACCGGCTCAGGGTCTGGTTCACTGCCTGCCAGAACAGGTTCCGACACCACACCATTGGCAACCGGTCCGGCCGAAGCCTCTGCCTGGATTTCCGGGGCATCATTGCCCGTTTCAACCTTTGCTTTGGCGCGGCTGGAACCCGATCGGCTGCGCGACCTCGACGACCGGCTTTTGGGCTTGGCCGCCGCCGTATCCGTGGCCCCGGCATCACTGACCCCCGGATCAGTTGCAGATGCATCGGGTTCGGCTTCGTCATCCGAGTCGGCTTCGTCACCGTCCTGATCGGAAGTGCCATTGGCATCATCAGCCGACATCGCGTCGCCGTTGCCACCCGGGCCACCCTTGCGCCTGCGCCTGCGACGGCGTTTCTTCTTGCCGCCGCCATCGCCATTGGCGTCACCAGAGCTTTCGCCCCGCGTAGCATCGCGCGCACCATCCCGGCTTGCCCCGGCGTCGTGATCAGCGACCTCTTCGACGGTATCTGCCTCGTCCTCGATGAACGCGTCTTCGTCGATATCCAGATCCGGCATCACCGAAGTGTCCACCGATACCACATGACTGTGGGCTTCGGCGACCAACCGTGTCGCGGTCTTGAACTTGTCGATCACGAAATCCGGGCTGATCAGCGACGGATCGGCTTCGATCCGCACCGCCATGCCATAGCGCGCCTCGATCCCGGCTATATGTTCGCGCTTCTGGTTCATCAGGAAATTGGCGATGGAAATCGGCGCTTTCAGCAGCACCTCTTTGCTGCGTTTCCTCGTGCCTTCTTCCTCCAACTGGCGCAGGATCATCAACGCCAGGCTGTCATCCGACCGGATCAGCCCGGTGCCATGGCAATGGTTGCACGGCGCGGTCGAGGCTTCCAGCATGCCGGGCCGCAGGCGCTGGCGGCTCATCTCCATCAGGCCAAAGCCGGAAATCCGGCCAACCTGAATCCGCGCGCGGTCGGTTTTCAGCTTGTCTTTCAAACGCTTCTCGACCGAAGCGTTGTTTTTCCGCTCTTCCATGTCGATGAAGTCGATGACGATCAGCCCGGCAAGGTCACGCAGGCGCAACTGGCGCGCCACTTCTTCGGAAGCCTCCAGATTGGTTTTCAGCGCGGTGTCCTCGATCGAGCCTTCCTTGGTGGCCCGGCCAGAATTCACATCGATGGCCACCAGTGCTTCGGTGATGCCGATCACGATGTAACCGCCGGATTTCAACTGCACCACCGGGTTGAACATCGACGCCAGATAGCTTTCAACCCCGTACCGGGCAAACAGCGGCATCGGCTCGGCGTAAAGTTGCACCGAACGGGCATGGCTGGGCATGATCATCCGCATGAAGTCCTTGGCGACGCGGTAGCCCTCGGCCCCCTCCACCAGCACTTCTTCGATGTCGCGGTTATACAGATCGCGGATCACCCGCTTGATCAGGGTGCCTTCTTCATAGATCGGCGCCGGCGCGATGCTTTTCAACGTCAGGTCACGGACCTGCTCCCACAGGCGTTGCAGATATTCGTAGTCGCGCTTGATCTCGGTCTTGGTGCGCTGCGAACCGGCGGTGCGGATGATCAGGCCGGCCCCTTCCGGTACTTCAATCTCGCCCGCTATCTCTTTGAGTTTCTTGCGATCTGCCACGTTTGTGATCTTGCGGCTGATGCCGCCGCCGCGTGCCGTGTTGGGCATCAGTACGCAGTACCGTCCCGCCAGCGACAGATAGGTGGTCAGCGCCGCACCCTTGTTGCCGCGCTCTTCCTTGACGACCTGCACCAGCATGATCTGGCGCACCTTGACCACTTCCTGGATCTTGTAGCGCCGGGCGCGCGGGCGGCGCTGCTGGCTGATTTCCTCGGCAACGTCCTCGTCGGCGATTGACTCGATATCGTCATCAACGTCCGACGCATGGTCAACAGCACGGTAAGCGCGGTCACCCCGGCCTTCGCCATCACTGTCGTTTTCGGTGCCAGGCTCGGCCCCGTTACCCTGCGCGCCGTGGTCGTGCCCACCGTCGGCCGCGTGGTCATGCCCACCGTCGGCCGCGTGGTCATGCCCGCCTTCGGCCGCGTGGTCATGCCCGCCTTCGGCTGAAGCGGCCGCGTCTGCGCCCGGGCGGGTTTCGGCACGGTAAAGACTGTCGGCCCCGGCATCCTCGCCAAGATCGACCACATCCATGCCGGACATCGCGCCTTTCTGCATCGCGTCGCCGCTGACGGCGGCCTCGGCCCTGGCCGCTGGCCTTGGCCTTTGATGCGAGCGGCGCGAGCGGTCGCGGCCCTCGTCTTCTTCCTCGGCGCGGGCAAAGGCCCGCTCTTCGGCCAGCAAGGCCTGACGGTCGGCGACGGGGATCTGGTAATAATCGGGGTGAATTTCCGAAAAGGCCAGAAAGCCGTGGCGATTGCCGCCATAGTCCACAAAGGCAGCCTGCAGCGAAGGTTCTACCCGCGTGACCTTGGCCAGATAGATATTGCCGGCCAGTTGGCGCTTGTTGACGGTTTCAAAGTCGAATTCTTCAACCTTGGTTCCATCCACTACAACCACACGGGTCTCTTCCGCGTGGGTCGCATCGATAAGCATTTTCTTTGACATTTGAACTCATTGCGCCACGACATTCAGGAAACCCCAAAGGATTGCCGCGATGCAGGTGACGTCTTGTTAAGGCTAGGGCCGGTACAGCAGCAGACCGGGGTCGCCTGGGCGCCCCATTGTCCCTCAGCCGTGCTGTCGCGCAACCCATCGCGTTCGATCCAAGATGCCGCACAAGCGGCATCATCCCAAAGCCCGGCCTTTGCAGGCACCAAAGGCAAATATTCGGCCTTGCGGCCCATCCATCCGGCTTGAACAGCTTGGGGCGATGCCCTTGCGCCTGTCGCACCAGCGAAACTCACGGCCAGTTCGTCCCCCTGTGACGGCGCATGACTGGCGTGGAGCGACACTAGCGGTTTGGCCCGACCAAACACAATGGCCAATTTGCAGCCGCGGCTCAACCTGCGGGCGAACACGGCGCTTGCAGCTTCCTGTTGGCTGAAATATCCCCGCCGGAGGCTCTGCTCCCGCGGCAGTCCCGCCTCAGGTATAGTCTGACCGGGTCAGGCTGTATTTCGCCATCTTTTCATTCAGCGTCCGGCGCGGCAGGCACAGCTCTTCCATCACTGCAACGATGCTGCCGCGGTGGCGGCGCATGGTATTGTCGATCAGCATCCGCTCGAAGGCTTCGACGTAATCCTTCAGCGGTTTGCCTTCGGTGGTCATGACCGGGCCAGCGGCTTCGTTGTCGGCCATCAACAGCGAGGCGATCGAGCCCGAGCCGCGACGGTTCTGCAGCACCGCCCGTTCGGCAATGTTGATGAGCTGGCGCACATTGCCGGGCCAAGGAGCCTGCAACAGTTGGGCCGCCTCCTGCGCCGTCACCGCCGGGGCCTCGCAGCCATATTCATCGGCGAATTGTTCCGACATCCGGGTGAACAGGGTCAGAATATCCTCTCCGCGCTGGCGCAGCGGCGGCAGCGTGATCTTCAGCGCCGCCAGCCGATAATAGAGATCGGGTCGCAGCGCGTCCTCAACTGTCTTGTCTGGGGCATGTTCGTTGCAGATCGCGATGATCCGGGTTTCTGCCGGGG
>Ga0209591_10009528_pt1 | contig 10492 bp, 10 predicted proteins | sample MAT01_FD_187207 | JGI IMG/M metagenome (GOLD analysis project Ga0209591, IMG submission 187207) | Freshwater microbial communities from Lake Fryxell liftoff mats and glacier meltwater in Antarctica - MAT-01 (SPAdes) (version 2) | ecosystem: Environmental > Aquatic > Freshwater > Ice > Liftoff...
GGTTAATTGACTTCTGGGTATCAAAGCCATTGGGGTATCTGGCTTTCAGTTTGTCTATGTTGCCCGTCATTGCTTGGCGTGGGTCAATACCATGGGTGCGGCAATAGCCCCAGAGGTCGTCGCAAAACTCATCAAGGTAGTCTGCGAGCTTGCCAAGATTCAAGCCATGATCGTGAAACACCATCTTTTTGATAGCGTCAGCAAATCTCGCAGACGATACGGCAAGAGCGATACTCCTCTCAGATCCGCAAACGTTTAGATTGGGGTTAGGCATAATAGCGCCGATATTCGTATAAAGGGCTGCTGCGTACCACATAACGTCCCCAACCTCAACCGCTCGATAGCTAGGGCTGCTGTCAATTAATTCCCCGACTTCGCCACATAATCCAAGCGCACATATGACGATCATCATTTCTTGTCCTGTGTACGATCGCAGGTGCTCATCAGTCAAAGTCCGCGCCGCCAATTTTTGGTATTCTTTAGTCGTAATGTTTTCCATCGATTCTCCTTGTTCTGTTGACATCATCCCACCTTCCCCCAGTCGTCAAATTCATCCAACTCCATCAGGTTCGAATATTGCTGGATGCCTTGCCCATTGGGAGCGTAGAGCGTGGCGAGGAAGTGCTTAGACTGGATTTGCTTACGCACAGCTTCAGCCCTAGTAGGGTTAAAGACACTGCGATCGCCCTTCTTTGTCAGCGCTGCTCTATTGGCAAGTTTGGCGGCAAACTGCGGATGCACAGACAATTCCACCGATGCCCCTATCATCTGCTGTCCAATGGCTTGCAATGCTTCAATGGAGTCACCAAAGCCTAGGGACTCAGCACGTTTGAGGTATACGTCAGCGTCGGGATTAGCTAGGACGTTGAGGATAGTAGTTGCCTGTCTGACAGCAACCTTCCTGGATGCAGCCGCTAACATCAAGTCTGTAGCACCGCCAACAGCAGTGACAATGACTAGCTTGTATCTAAGGGGTGTTCCGAATCCTTTAGTCATAGTTGACAATCTCCGTCACTGCCTTACTAATCAGGTCGGGATCTGTTACTTTGCTGCGGTCATTGGCGATCGCCCTGGGCACGGTGTAGGCAGTCACGCCTTGCCACCAAACCGGATCAAGGTTCTCCTTGTTGATTGCCGCCACTGATAGCGCATCACTATTCTTCTTTGTTGCCATGGTTGATTTTCCTTGGTTGATTTGGACTCAGCTAATCTCAGATCGCACGTTCCTTGTCTCACTACCCTAACATCATAGCAGTTTCTCAAGGTAATGATATGAAAGTTCGATGGGAATTAACGGGATTCTACAGCTTGTTTCAATCTTCGACTTTGGTGCCGGAAAGAATACTTATTGCCTGTTCAATCGCTGCACTATCCGATCGATTGATGGCATCAATCAAACAGGCTAAAAGCTTGGGGACTGGGTACGTCCCAAACCTTTGCCGAAAGTTTGGATCTTGTGCGGCAAACTTAGAAACGTCCAAAGCTAATGGCAAAAGCCCATGAACGTAACCGCCGTTAATCGTTAGAGCTAGTGCGCGGATCGTAGCGACCCGATCAAACTCGGTGGAAGAAGAAGCCATGCCGCAAAGATTGGGCGCAGCATCTAGTCGCTCCTGTGCTTTTGAAAGTTCAGGATTGCTCTGCAAGTATTCAGGGGTTAAGTCAAATCCATCTGCTGTCGTCAAAATGTTCACTCCGTTTAATCATTTTCCTTCAAAAGGCAAGCTTTAGTGTGAATATTTTCCGCATTTCCACAGCCCTGCCACCTTGCTAGTTTAATGCTTTGCTGAGATTAAAAGTCAATCGATTGCGATGCCATTGTAGGTTTTAGGCTTTTCGCGGCTAGACAGATTCGCCGTTGCGCCCGCCCAATGCTGTGTCACTGTCACCTCAATTCTGGGATTAAGTCGATCGATGATAGGCTGTCGGACTATTGGGGGAACCGTCATAAATTGCCACTTGTCATCTTTGATGATGCCTGCTGCCTTGAGGCAATCCTGAATAGAAGTCAGGACGTTATCGGTGTCCCTCACTCTGTTGTCGGGAAGATATGGTGTTACCTCTAGGGAATAGTGGTCAAACTTTGGGGAATAAAATAGCGCCTTGAGCCGTGCCACTTCGCACTTCTCCCATGCTTCATACGCAGCGCTGGGCACTGAGTAATTGCGGCTACCGCGCTTAATCCATCTGCGACTATTCTTCTTGCTAGGCACCGATCCAAAGAACGTTATCTGCATCAAACTAGCTCCACGTCATCATCTTCAACCAAACAAATAACGCCATTCACAAGCTGAGATTCAGAGTCGGCATTCCACGCAAACTCCATCCCAGCACTGGCAAGCACAACACCACTGAAGTCTTCAATATCGCAAATCAGTCTAACCATCGTTCCAGTTTCTATGTACACTCTGAATCTCCATCTCACTACCCTGACATCATAGCAGATTTCTAGGGTAGTGAGATGGAGCTAGACACAAAGCAGCTTTTTAGCTTCCTCATACGCCACGTTCAACATCTGCATTTGCTCTGTCCCATGCTTTAAGTCACTGCAAACATCGGGGTGCCAATGCTTTGCCCCAATCAAATATGCCGCCTTGACCTGCTCCATCGTTGCAGTCTTATCTACCCCCAAAATGTCCCACCACTTGTCTTTCCACTTAGCCAAGAATTCAGGAATCTTAACCTCACCCCCAAACTCTAGCCGCATGTGTCTATCAATCCAGTATTGATGCGGGGCGAATCCTTGAAGGTAGGCATGGTATCGAGCGCGTTGCTCCTTGCTAGATCGCCGTCCAAACACTGCCCAGAGATGCCAGTCTAGTGGCGGTTGAAAACCAAATTCGGCTGCAAACTCTTTCGCCACATTATCAGGGTTGATATTCTCGGCAAAGTACCGAGCCTTATGACTCCGAACGAACTGCACTTGCTGGCTGCCCAATGGGGTGAAGAATTCCTTAAGCTGAAAATCTGCCAAATTAAATAGAGTTTCTTCCTCGTCTTTGCCCTTGCCAAACTCATAGCCACAACCAGGGCAGAGCTTGGCGAACGATAGAATCTTTTCCATCCCACACTCTGGGCATGTTTTGTAATAGTCGTCGGTTGCTTCCTGTTTGCGCTTTGGCGGCATCAAGGCGGCAGAGTAATCCTGATGATCGGTAGGGTAATGACCAAAGCGTCGGATATTACCGCCTAAGTCAATCAGCAGACAATCAATCTTTGCAGCGCCATCGGGGTAAGTATGGGCGCGATTGCCACGGCACGACATCTGATGATAAGGATTCTTCTTCCCGATAGCCCTAGCCAAAATTATGCAACTCACAAATGGAGCATCATATCCTTTGGTACAAGTGCCAATGGAGAACAGCACCTTAGTTTCGCCTGACTCCATTCGAGCGTGTTGGGCTTTGCGTTCCGTTGGGTGGGTATCACCAGTCTGATACTCTGATGCGACCCCTGCTGCGAGGAATGTACGGGTTAGTAGCTTGGCATGACGGATGCCAGAACAATAAGCGATCGCTGTCCTTCCTTCCCCCTGCTTTTGGTACTCTTGCAAAACAAGCTGCAACTTCTGATCGCTTATTGAAGCATCCTCTTGAGCCGCTAAGTCAAAGTCATTATCCTTGGCGTTCCACTTCAAAGCAGAATCTTCAAATAGTTCGTCTTGTGGCGGGAACCCTCGCACAATCACAAGCCGCCCCAGCTTTACTAACTCTGGAGGTTGTGGCGCGCATACCATCCGATCAAAATGATGATAGAGAGAGCGATCGCCCTCCAGCCATGGGGTGCCCGTCATCCCGATAAATATTGTGGAGGATGGAGCATAAGCTTCATTCAGCAGTCGCCAGCCTACCCGCTGAGAAAGAGTATGAATCTCATCGCCCAATATCAGCCCAAAGTTGCCCAATAGTTCGGTGACGCTTTGCCCCTTCTTTACCCGCTGCTCTAAGGTTTGGGAGCTAATCACTACCACTTGGGCAGACATATCAAACTTTTTGTCAGCCTTATAAAGAGTGGCGTGCAACCCTAATTTTTCGTAGGTCTCTAAGGTCTGCTGCCCTAGTACATCCATCTCCACGACAAATGCACACCGCATCGGCTTCTTAGCCCGTTGGGTAGCATCAATCATCACTTGCCCAGAGATTCGCGTCTTTCCTGCTGATGGCGCTGCTATCCACAGAATACGCTTCTCATTGGCGCGAATCAGGTCGTAGGTTTCTCTCACCATCTTGGTCTGGAATGGGAATAGCTCTTGCTTCCTGCCTGCTGACTTGGGTAGAAAATCAGCAGATTCTTTTGCCATTGGATGTGTGGGACTGGCGATCGCTTGTGGCGTGGACAATAAAGTAAGCTGGCTCATCGTGACCGCACCTCCATAACCATGCCGCCCAATTCACGTTCAAACAACGCAGCATCCGCACCTTTACCCCAAAGGATAAAAACTACGTCTCTATCATTGCTATCGCCACTGCCAATAAAATTGACACGCCCAAAAGGAAATGCGATCGCCATTGCCAATTCTTTGATTAATGGTTGAGTTTTCTTGTTAGCCAACACACCAGCCAACGTTAAGGTGATGGCGCGATCGATCTCCCCAGTCCGCAAATACTCAGCCATTCGATTTAGAAACTTTGACGAATCGCTGTAAGGAGGATTCATGAAAACCGTGGGTAAATCTGTCAACAATGGCGACCAATCAGTAGCAAAGCAATTCTGATTCTGTGTGATGTGATGCTGCGCCGTTACGGTCTTTTGTGGGTTGGCTGTGGGGTCTAGCCCAATCCCACCCAACACGCGATCGCATTTCGCCACTATTGACGGTGGGGTATAGCGTTGATCTGTGTCAGTCAATTCAACATCCAAAGTGTCACCTTCAATCAACAAAGTAAGCTGGCTCATGGCTTAAACCTCTCAGCTAAATGGCTATAATCTGCCCACGCACGACCGACGCGCTTAAACGTAATGCCACAGGCGGGCGACCCAGCTATTAGCATCTTCCCAACATGTGTGCGACTGATATGGGTCTTCCTTGATGCATCACGGATACTATCGAAAACCTCTCCAGTATCCATTCTCATTACCTTTAACTTAATCCCAGTGTTGTTGGGCGGCGTGGTCAGAATCTTGTAGATTAAAGCCCTCGACATTAAAAGCTTCAACCTGTCGGGATGGATGCCATGTAATTTCGCGGGGTACTTCGTGGCAAACACGATTAGGTCTGACGTTTTGATCCTGCGAGAAGATCCACCGCCTAAACCTGGCGCTGCCACCAACAAACCATCTTCGACCCACCCATGAACCCTGTCCTTATAAACATCCAAATAGCCTGCCAATGTTCGACAATTAAAGCCGTCCAATGTGGGTCTGATGGAATAGCCCAACCTTTTTAGTTTGACCCTAATGGCAATGGGCGATCGCTCTGCCCATCCTTGCTTCCTAGCTTGCTTATTAAACTTGGCGACGATGAAGTCAAATCTATCCATGCCTTCAATGTCGCCTAGGAAATCTACAGCATCCGCGCTCCAGTGCGTTCTCATCAGTCCATTCCCTTCATCTCACTACCCTGATATCATAACAAATTTCCAGGGTAGTGAGATGAAGATTCAGACAGGAACTAAGGATTTTAATTGTCCTAGTGCGACCGTGGATGTTGCCCCAACTGTTCCCCGTTGTACTGTGGCGGTATTGCCATCGATCGCCAGGATCTTGCAGGCGTTGCGCGGGTTGCCATCAAACACCACCATCTGTCCAGACTGGAATAAGATGCTTGCCGCTTGGGGGAGCGGATAGGTGCCGTTGGGGGTGCCGTTGTTATTGGTGCGCGAACTTTGGGGCTTTGGAAGGCTGAAGTCTATATCTGCTGTGTCTTCTAGGGTGCGCGAACTTTGGGCGATTGATGGGGCGATCGGTTCGACATTGATGGGAGTGGGAGTGACCCTCATCCCGCCTAATGGTCGTTTGCAAAGTGCCTCAGTCTCAGAATTATCCCGCCCCAATGGTGCCAAGAATAGACTTTGCTTTGCCCTAGTCACCGCTACATAGGTTAGGTTGTCCTCTTGCTCTAGCTGCCAGCCTAGGGCGTCTTTTGGGGTGTAAGGCAGTGAGTTACAGCTAAGGATAAAAACGCGATCGGCTTCATCACCTTTTGCTCTGTGGATTGTGCATAGGGTGACATCTACAGCATCATCAGAGAACAAGGACATGATTCGTTGGGTGAATGCTGCGAGGGAGTGACACTCAACGCCAAAAGACTCGAAGCAGGCTTTTACAGCCATAAACCGATCTGTTAGGCTGTCGGCTTCGGTATCTTTGTCCTGATTTCTGAGTTTTTTTATTTTGGGTCGGGTTAAATCCCCTAGCGTTATCAGAAAATCTGTCCATTGAAAAGCATTGACCTGTTTTGACATCGCCACCAACTGAACGCCGATGTCCCTACCTCTAACCTTTGCTATTATTCCAGAGACAATCAACTCTAGGCACAATTCGACGAGTGGAGCCGTGAACCTGCACAGAATTAAATCACCAGTGCTTACCATCTCCTTGATTTCACTGGGATTTACTATCTTGATCTCGCCATCAGTGGCGCTATCCGTAGGGACAATCTGAGGGACAAAATACCGAGCTAGATCCAGGTGCGATGTTGGACATCGATAACAAGTGGATAGCGGCAAGTCCTGAGCGTTGAATTCACGCCCGACATTCCCCCACATTTCAGGAGACGCAAATGCGAATCCCATGATCGCCTGTCGCTCATCCCCTACCAAGACAGCACGACCATTGGATAGTAGTTTTTTGTAGAGCGATAGCTGTGCCGGGTTCGCATCTTGACACTCATCAACTAACGTCCAATCCTTCACCGATGGATACAAAACCCACTTGTGAGGGAGCCAGAGCATATCGCCAAAAGATATCGTCTTCTCTGCCCTCGCCATATCCTCCCCACGGTCTAAAGCAAACACCACTAAAGGCAACACGCGATCGCCCCCATTGGGACATGCCAGCCGATAGTAACCATCCAACTGTCTAAGATTGTCCAGCGTTGGATCTATCAATGTTGCTTGGCATCCATCAATAAGCTTGATCAGGTAGGTTCTCAGTTGTGCCCTAATAGACTCATCCATCTGCCTTTCTGTCAAAGCCTTGACCTTGCCGCTTATCCTCTGTTCAGCCATGGCAGACTCAACCAGATCGGCAACATCAAGCTCCTTGACTAACGCCCTAGCAATCTGCCGATATTTATTCTCTTCAATATTGGTGCCACCCTCAAAGAACCGACACAACAAACTATTACCCATCCCGTGAGCTGTCACCACAGTTACCCTAGTCGGCAGCTTGGCGGCGATCGAAGCCACGGTGTGAACGTTAAATGCCACCAAGCAAACCCGATCATCTTTGGGGATGCGATTGACTATTGCTGTCAGGACAGAAGACTTACCCGACCCTGCCACCGCACCAACCCTAAGATTCCCAGTACCACTAGACACCCAATTAAAAATAGTAGATTGCTCTACAGACCAACTAGGCTCAGTCTCTAGGGACTTCTTCAGGCTGTACCGCTCCTTCTTTTGCTCTGCAACCATTGGGCTTACCTCATCTCATTACCCTAATATTTTAGCAGTTTATTAGGGTAATGAGATATTGACTGAATGAAGTTAGAAACGTTTGCGGCTTGCCCAGTCGTAAGGTTTCAGTTCGTTGGCGCTGAACCATGTATCGAAATTAGTTTCAGGGCATTGGACGCTTTCGTAGAAGACTCGGTATTGAATATCTCCATTGGGAGTAGTAGATATTTCAACTATTTTCTCTACCGCTCCTTTATGGCTACCTCCAGTTACCTCTACATCATCCCCTACCTTCAGAGGTTCTGTGGAATCAGTAGATGGCGTTTCTTGGGATGGCTTAGTTTTTGAATCTTCCCCAGCGTGTTGGCGTGTTGGTTGATGTTGATAGGTGTTGGTATCAACACACTCTTCTATTGTAGGTGGTGTGTAGCTTTCAAGGTTTGGAGTGTTGAGTGTTGCACTTTTTTGAGTGCTGAATATTATCTTTCCTTTTTCGTCAGAGAATAACACTCCCTTCCCTAGAGTTTCAAGCTCAGAACATAGTGAGTGCGTAGCTTCTGAGATTGTTTTGCCCTCATCTTTGGCTAGCTTCCTCAGCGCGTTGATATTGCGATACAGATCTGGGAGTGTTGCAGATCCTCCAAGGTTCTTAGTCTTATCGAGGATCTTCTGAAGGAGTGTGGGCACCGCAGCAGAATCGCTCATCTCCCCCTGTAGGACGTAAAGCCAGTTGCGGCATAGTGACACGTAGTAATATGCGCGCATGAGGGTAGAGCGCGTGATAAGGCTGCGGTTTTTATTTTGGTCGTAGTAACACTCCAACACGTGCAACACTCCTGCAACACGAAGGCATTGACCAGCCGCCTTTTTCATCCAAGCATCCAATCCATCGTTGGGGCATGGTGCGTTGTTAAAGTATTCAGCAATGCTTGTGAATAGGTCGTCAGCTTCAACGGTTGGTGCTAGGTCGCCCCATGGCTCTGCCCTAACCCAGTCGTAGAGATCTGCGAGTTTGCTCGGCAAAACAGGAGAGCCTTTGATGCGCTTGTACTCAATGTCTTGAGCCGTGGCGATCAGCATCCGAGCCATGACACCCTGTGGGTCTTCAGGGTCGAACATTTTACGAGCGGTCTTAGGCTGTGTCCCCCCACCCATAGATAGTCTGGACTCTGAGACAAAGAATGAATCCTCTGTTGAGACTCGATCGACTTGTGCCGCCTTTCCGTCCCAAGTCTCTAGCAAAATCTCCAGACCTTCCCCCTCTCCAGTGAATTGATCTAGCCCTTTCAGTAGACCTTTGAATTCATCCCTCGACCAAAAGACACCATGCTCTTGTTCTCCCAGCCGCTTCACAACGGCTTGAGGTGTTGCGATGTTGAACAAGAACTTTTCTCTAATCGGCTTCACTGGTTCATCGTCGCCATCTTTTGCCGCTGTCTTCGCTGCTGACTTGTAGACCTTCATTGCCTCTTGAAATGTTTCCTCTGCCTGCTGCTCTAATATCCACAGCGGGGCGTTAACTAGATTCATCGCTCTAGTCTTTCCTCTGCCAGACTTCTGAGCTATTAGACTCCAGATAATGTTAGGAACCTTGAAGCCGCCAAAATCAATGGATATCTTACCCATCAAAGAACTGACAGCAGGAAGCAGATAAACCCATATCGCCACTGGGTCAATGGCAAACAAATCGGCGTCACGTCTCACGTCTACTGCCAATGTGTGAGGCAATAACATGGCTGGGTCGAAGGTCGTAGACTGCATTTCCTGGAGTAAGGAGAATTGATCCTTTTCTCTCTGGGTAGCAACACTCAACACACCGGACTCTTGAAGTCGCTCTGCCACTGGAGTCTGAGCAGGTGTTGCACCCTGTGTTGGGTCAACACCTGTGTTGATTTGATTGATCCGCTCTTGTAATGTTTTCACTGTCCTTACCTCTGGGATTGTTATGCCTGCATCCGCTGCCAATTCTTTAACCACTACCACAAAGTCCTTACCCTGTGGCGAACCTTTACCGCCACTCATGCGATAGCGATACTCAACCGGAGAACCTCCGATATCACAGCTAGGGCAGCGCCATAGCCAGGTGCCATTCTTGCGATCGACGTAGAACGCCGCCCCACTTTGCGATTCATGCCAAGGGCAAGCCCCGCGCATCTTGTCGACTGTCTTTGATGCCCATTCATGCCCAGACCATCTATAGATTTGCTCTGGGCTAAGTCTGGGGTAGATGTCGTGGTGTAGAAGCTCTATTAGATTGGTGCTACCCAGTTGAGGCATCACGGCAACAGGTCTAAGTAATGGCTCGACTGCTTCCTTCGTAGAGTCAATCAAAACCTTGCATTGCTCTTGCCAGTCTGCGGGCAGTCTCACATCTTGCTTCAGGAATACTTGGGCATTCTCTGCACCAAAGAAGAACCGAGCCGCATCTTTGCAAGCTTTGTCAGCTACCCCGATCGCCTCAATCAATAGTTTGTTAGCCGACTTGATATTCTCAGCACCCACGATCGCCACTGGCAGGCGAAACACCACCCTAAACTTATGCTCCACTTCGGAATGAGACGATGAGGTGATACCGAGGCATCCCCACTCTTTAATGATGGGCATCAATAGCGACTCATCAATCGTCATGCCGTGATCAACGTCTACCGCCAAAAGTTCAGCGCGATCAACGTTCTCATTCTTACGCCTTGCCCCTGGCTTCAACAGTCCGGGCATCCATGCATAACCCTTGGAAATATGCTCTGCCAATCCATCAATGGTTATAGCCTTGATTGTCCAATTCTTTGCCAGTGATTCAAAGCTCTGTCCGGTATTCAGCTTGCCCTTGACAGAGGTGTTTAACCCCACTAGGGCGCAATCATCGTCTTTTCTGTTATAGTTGGGGGACATTCTGTTTTACCTAAAGTTAGTTGTTGCTGACTGACGGGATAAAG
>Ga0209591_10009529_pt1 | contig 10491 bp, 15 predicted proteins | sample MAT01_FD_187207 | JGI IMG/M metagenome (GOLD analysis project Ga0209591, IMG submission 187207) | Freshwater microbial communities from Lake Fryxell liftoff mats and glacier meltwater in Antarctica - MAT-01 (SPAdes) (version 2) | ecosystem: Environmental > Aquatic > Freshwater > Ice > Liftoff...
AACGGCGGATAAATCCAGGTCGGCACGGGAGCAAACTTTGCGGTTAACAGGTTTAATGCCTGCTCATTATAATTGGCAAAGTCTTCGTAGCTTTCCACTTCGCCATAGCCCATCAGCAAGACAGCAACGCGGCTTTGGGCAGTTGAGGTAGGCAAAGTTTGGATTTTATCAGAAGTAGCGACCACGTAAAATTCCTCGGTAAGTCAAACAGAAAATGTATTAGCTTAAAAATCTATACTGAACAGTTTAGTCTAAAAATATAACCAGTAAGATTCTGCTATTCCCTATAGGCTAACATCCCTATGGGGGGGATGAGCGACAATCGCAGTAAATAGCAGATTGCATTAAACATTCAGAAACGAAAAGGTGAAAATGCAGGTTGTAGTGTGTCCGGGAGTGCATGAACCGCACCTAACAGAATGTTTTATCCAAGGGTTGGCATCTGTTACAGCTATCAACAGGTTTTCATGGTTGGTCTTTCCTACCGATCGCTATCCAGCCTACTCTGCACTAGACATTCTGCACTGGATGCATCAACAGTTGAATCAAACAGGCTTGCAAACCCCGATCGCTATCATTGCCTTCAGTGCAGGAGTGGTGGGCGCGATCGCAGCAGCGCAGGGTTGGCAGGCGATCGGCGGCACCATTCAAGTATTCATCGCCTTAGATGGTTGGGGTGTCCCTCTGTGGGGAGATTTTCCGATCCATCGGCTGAGTCACGACCACTTTACCCACTGGAGTTCAGCGCTGTTAGGTGCCGGAGAGTCAAGTTTTTATGCCGATCCAGCCGTGGAGCATTTGGAACTGTGGCGATCGCCCCACTTAGTTCAAGGTTGGCAGGATACTGCTAATGCTCAACCGACCCGCGCGATCGCTGCATCCTTTATCGTCACCCTGCTTCACCGCTACAATTTAGAATCGGACTCTTCACCACCGTTATGAATATTAAAGTAGAACACAACCCTAGCCAAAAACGTTTGGAACTGCTGGGCGTTTTCGATTGGGATATTTGGACGAAAGAAGTCTCTAAAATTCCTTGGTATTACGGTAATTCGGAAACCTGCTATTTTTTGTCAGGAGAAGTCATCGTTACGCCCAGGGCTAGGCAACCTGTGAGCATGGGCAAGGGCGATTTGGTCGTCTTTCCGGCAGGCATGGCTTGCACCTGGAATATCCTCAGCGATGTCAAAAAGCACTACCTATTTAGCTAATTATTTGGCTGAGTGACGATGCCTTCAAGCGGGCTGGTCTTCCGTAAACTCATCGATCGCGATCGCCATTCCTTCTGAGTAAGGTTCCAATACCGTCGCGCCAACGTGCAACTCTGCCAATGCATCACTAAATTCTTCTGAATCGGGTGCAGCGGTTTCTAAAACTTTAACTGCCGCTAACGCCTTCTCCAACTGCGGTCGATATTCCTCCAAATGCCGTCTCAAACTCGTCAAAGATTTCTCATACAACGTCGTATTCATCTGTTTAGTTAGTCTCCTTTCTAACTTGATAATGTGGTAGCGACAATTCGCAACCGTCTTCTCCCAATGAATAATCAAACCTGAATCTTGCCCTTCGAGTGACTTGCTCCGCTCATTTGCGAGTTTCTCTAAATGTTCCTCTAAGGCTCGATAGTGCCCTGAAGTTGTTTGCGATAATCCTTATTTTTGGTCATGTTCTGATTACACCCTAATTTTTACTCCCGTTGCAACCTTGAAGGACACTCAGGCAGACCTAACCAAAAACTGTGTGGCTGATTGGTTTGAGCTTGCGCCACCAGATAGATACTGCCATCCGGCTGCTGCACCCAGCCCTGAGCTTCGATTATGGGAGCAGGGGAAACAGCAGATCGAGGAGATGGAGACTGTCCACGATTTTCTGAAAGCCTCTTGCCTTTTGGCTCCACCACCACCCACGCTACTGGAGTATCTTCATTCTGCAATGACTCGAAAGGCGTGGACAGCAACCCACCGCGACCCGTTGACACAAATGAATTAGACCGCTGAGATCCTTTAGGCGAAGAGCGTTGATCGATCTGCTGGGTGGGATCAATTAATGCCCCGGTCAATTGTGCTAAGCCTCGACTGGGGTCAACATCTGGCGTATTCAGCGTCACCGTGCCACTGATGCCAAACTCTGAACTAGCAGTAATGTCACTAAACGCGGTCAATTGGGGACGAAACTGTGAGCCATAAATTCCTCGTGCCGTAATATTCACCCGACCGCCACTCCCGGTAAAGGCGTTGGCTGTGATGTCGCTGTTCTCAGCTTTCACGCCAATCACGAATCCGTTTGGTGCGGCGATCGTGATGTTACCGCCATCACCCCCCGACTGAGCCGTTCCCGCCGTGGCTGAAATGCTACTATTGCGCCGTAACAAGAGGTAGTCTCTGACATTGAGCGTGATATTGCCGCCATTGCTGGCAGCAGAGGTCGTACTAATCTTGGAGCCATGATCCAACTGGATGGTATTTGCCTGGATGGTAATATCGCCAGCAGATCCAGTTTGAGAAATGGCACTTGCCAAAATTAGACCTTGTTGATCCAGGAATAAATCTCCCGTCACCAGGCGAATATTGCCGCTCCGTCCGCTGCCTTGAAACAACTCGCCGTTAAAGCCCTCTCCTTGATTCACGGCGCTGAACTGACCGCCTCCCGGAAAGGTAATGGCATCCAGTGTCGTTGCCACGAACGAACCACGGGTAGAATCACCAATGTTAAGTCGAGCATTTGAACCAAAGACAATGCCAGCAGGATTAATCAAAAACAGACTAACGTTGCCACTTTGAGTCTCGATTAGCCCGTCAATGGACGATGCAGTTCCCCCCGTGACACGCGAGATAATATTGCGAATTCCGGCATCACTTTGAAACGAAGCGGCTTCAGTGGCGGTCAGGTTAAACCGGGAGAAGCTGTGAAACAGTTTGCTGCCGACGGTTTGCCCTAGGTTTTGCTGAATATCGTAAATGATGGCAAAGGCAGAATTGGCAAGCGTGGGGATCGGTACGTTTGTGCCGAGAGTGCCATCGAGGGTGATGCTTTGGGCGATCGCGATCGCTGGATTTGCCAGTAGCGCGATCGCCGCTAAACTGATTGACCATCGCGATCGCCATTTTGAGTAGTGCATGGTAATTATCTATTTGCCAATAGTTTACGTCTGTTGGCTTCAGTTGCATTGCACAGAATGATGATAGAGAAACAAGAATAGCCCTGAGAAAAAGCGATCGCGCCTACCAACCCGCTGATGAAAAAGGCGATCGCGCGATCACTGTACCGAATTACTTGAAGGGATTCACAATTTCAAGGCGACGGATTGATTGTCCAACAAGCGATATAACCGTTGGAATCAAGAAAGTAGGGTGTGTTGCTCGTGGAGTGCGATCGTATGGCTCAGTTCATGAGAGAAAGTGATCGACCTTGATCGGATTCCTGGTCAACTCATCCACAATATCGGGGCTTAGATGCACCCGTTTAAAATTCCCTGATTCGGTTTAGTTTGAGTGTCGAGACAACACATCAGTGTCAGGTAGACGGTTCGAGCAGTAACGGTTCTTGGCAAATGTAGCCATTCCAGTGAACTGGATCGGTGCCGCAATAGCGAGACTGGAAGAACGCACCCAGTTTTTCGTAATCCACCGCAATTCCGCCTCGTCCAGTCGCATTGGGAGTGATGGCGCGATCGGTGAGATTGCCCCTCGCCCAGGGCTAATCTTGCTCGACCTCAACCTGCCGGGAACCTATGGACGGGAGGTGCTGCGCCGCATCAAACAGGATGACGATCTAAAATCGGTGCCCGTGGTCATTTTTACCACCTCAAATAACCCAAAACGCATCGAAGGGTGCTATCGGCAAGGAGTAAATAGCTATATCATCAAACCAATGGACTTTGGGCTGTTAAAAAGAAGTATCCAAACATTACTGGAGTATTGGTTTGACATCACAATACTTCCTCAGAATTCTCTATAAAAAATAATCTTATAAAAAATTAATAATGACTCAAACCCGCCGTACCGCTTTAATTGTAGATGATAGCCCAGAAGATTGTGAAACCTATCGACGGTATCTGCTGCGAGATCAAGAATATCAATATACCGTTGTCACAGCAGGCTTAGCGCGGGAAGGGTTAGCGCTCAGTCGGCAGTACCAACCGGATATTGTGTTGCTCGATTACCAGATGCCTGATATGACAGGTCTAGAGTTTCTCAGCCAGTTAAAAGCTCAGCCTCATCAGAGTGAGTTGCCTGTGGTGATGGTGACTGGCAGAGGGGACGAGGCGATCGCAGTCCAATCGATCAAAATGGGAGCGCAGGACTATGTCACCAAAGAGCAAATCACCCCAGAGAGTCTGCGATCGACGGTGAATGGAGCGATTGAAATAGCGCGGTTACACATCCAACTGCAAAAGCAGGTTGAGTTAGAACAAGCGGCGCGCGCTGAAGCCGAAAAAGCGAATCGCGTCAAAGATGAATTTCTGGCAGTGCTTTCGCATGAGTTGCGATCGCCGCTCAATCCGATTTTGGGCTGGGCAGGACTGTTACGTTCGGGCAAGCTAGATGAAACTACTACAGCAGAGGCGTTAGAGGTAATTGAACGCAATGCCAAGCTGCAAGCTGAACTGATTGAAGACTTACTTGATGTCTCCCGCATTCTGCAAGGGAAACTCAGCCTCAGCGCTCATCCAGTTGCTTTGGCAGCGACAATTAGAGCCGCCCTCGAAATAGTGCGTCTGCCAGCGGCAGCGAAGTCCATTGATATAGAGATAAACCTGACTGCTGAAATGGGGCAGATTTTGGGCGATGCTACTCGGTTGCAGCAAGTGTTTTGGAACCTGCTCTCAAATGCGGTTAAATTCACCCCGAAAGGCGGTCGGGTAACCGTGCAGCTAGAGCAAGTGGGCGATCGCGCCCAAATTACGGTTGGCGATACAGGCAAAGGGATTCTGGCTGATTTTTTGCCCCATGTATTCGACTCTTTCCGTCAAGCAGATGGCTCAACCACTCGTCAATCTGGCGGCTTAGGGTTAGGGCTGGCGATCGTCCAACAAATTGTTGAACTGCATAAGGGCACGGTTTGGGCAGAGAGTCGTGGTGAAGGACTGGGAGCCACTTTCACGGTTAGGCTACCGCTGATGCCGATTCAACCAGCGATAGAGCCACTTACGGCATCAACGCGATCGCTCGATTTAAGTGGAGTTCGAGTGTTGGTGATAGATGATGAAGCCGACTCGCTGGAATTCATCGCTTATGTCTTGGAGCAAGCAGGAGCAAGCGTAATCACAGCCACGACCGCAGACGAAGCCTTTGCTGCGCTGACTCAATCTCAGCTCAATGTCATCCTCAGCGATATTGGAATGCCAGATATGGATGGCTATCGGCTGATGCAGCAGATTCGAGCGCGGTCACCGGAGCAAGGGGGAACTGTATTGGCGTTCAGCGAAGCTATGCTTCCAGCAATCGCTCTGACTGCTTACGTGGCAGAAACGGATCAACAGCAGGCATTCTCCGCTGGCTTTCAGGCTCATCTATCAAAACCTGTCGATCCAGAGCGGCTCGTCGCGGCGGTTAGTGATTTGTGTAATTCCAAGAAAATTGAAGTAATAGGAAGAGGCTAGAGATCGTGGAAAGTACTCTATTTGATCGAACTTTTCGGGACAACGAGGGCAATGTTGTTTTGGGTCAGATGCCCAACCTCCCGATTTTGGTCTGGATGACCGCAACGTTACAGGGAAGGGAGGGCTGGGGAACCCTTAAAGCCCATCGCGCTTTAGCCGTGGGATGTAGAAGGGGTTCCCGCGAGGCTGTTAAGCCTCAGAGTCTTTAATGCTAATACACAGCTTATATCGATTGTGCTAGTATAAAGGCATCGGAAAGGGCTTTAAACGATGCTAGTTCTAGAGTTCAAAACCTACGGAAAATTAAACCAGTTCAAAGCAGTCGATGAAGCCATTCGGACTGCCCAATTCATCCGTAATAGCTGCATTCGGCTATGGATGGATATAAAAGGAACAGGACAAAGCGACTTGCAGAAATATTGTGCTGTGCTGGCTAAGAATTTCCCGTTTGCAAATGAACTCAACAGTATGGCAAGACAAGCCAGTGCAGAAAGAGCATGGACTTCAATCAATCGGTTTTTCGAGAACTGCAAGAAAGGGGTTCCTGGTAAAAAGGGATTCCCGCAATTCCAAAAGGATTGCCGCTCGGTTGAGTACAAAACCTCTGGATGGAAGCTGGCAGAGGATCGGAAAACCATCACATTCACTGATAAAAAGAACATTGGACGCTTGAAGCTGAAAGGCACACGGGATCTAAACTTCTACCCACTTGACCAAATCAAACGGGTCAGGCTGGTTAGACGCGCCGATGGCGTGTATGTTCAGTTCTGTGTGGATGTGAACCGCTTAGAGGTGTTGGAGTCATCAGGCACCGCGATTGGGTTGGATGTGGGCTTGAAAGAGTACTACACCGACTCTGAAGGGGTGATGATTGAAAATCCTAAGTTTCTCCGTAAAGGTGAAACGGTTCTCAAGCGTTCACAGCGCCATGTTTCTCGCAAGGTGAAAGGGTCGATCAACAGGCGAAAGGCAAGACAGATTTTAGGTAAGCGCCATCTCAAAATAAGTCGGCAGCGTAAAGACCATGCTATTAAATTAGCGCGGTGCGTGATCACGTCTAACGATGTTGTCGCCTACGAAGACTTGAGAATCAAAAACATGGTGAAGAATCATTGTCTTGCTAAGTCGATTAACGATGCATCTTGGTATCAGTTCCGAGTATGGATGGAATACTTCGGGAAGGTGTTTGGGCGGATCACGATTGCGGTGAATCCCCAATACACCAGCCAAGAATGCTCTAGCTGCGGAACCATTGTGAAGAAGACTTTGAGTACCAGAACGCATATTTGTAAGTGTGGTTGTGTACTGGATAGAGATCACAATGCGGCTAGAAATATCCTCAGTCGGGGATTGGGTACGGTAGGGCATATCGGAACCTTTGCACTAGATGCAAGCAACGCTTTAGGAGATGAGTCCTCTACTCAAGTTGGAGCAATCCTGCCTGAGCAAGTCATGTCTTTGATTAAAGAATCCCACTGGCTTTAGCTGTGGGAGTGTCAATGCAACTCGTTTTTACAAGCGGCAAGGTCTATGCAGGGTTCCACGCGATCGCGTTTGGCTGTTTGTTCACTTGGGCGTGGCAGGAATTATTCCAGGGCGTGAACTATTTCCGGCGGTTTCTGGGATTGATCGTGCTGGTGGGCGCGATCGCCATGTTGGGTAGTACCTGATACTGGTAGTTCTCTATTCACCAATGGTCTACGCATCTAGGCTTGACTCGCCTAGGTTTAATTCGTTTCCTAGCTTGTGTTGTAGCCATGTGATTAAATCTGTTGGTTGCGTGAACTCTAGCAGCGCTTCGCCCAATTCTTCTAAGTCTGCCAATGCCAGCGATCGCACGATTGTTTGACTTGACACATGTACTTTACCGACTTGCAGAGTCAATAATCTCAGCACCAACGCTGATTGCCCCGCTTGCAACCCTTCTTCTCGCCCTGCTTCTCGCCCCGCTTGCAATCCCACTTGCAACCCTTCTTCTCGTCCAGCGGCTTTAGCGTCTTGGTAAACCCGCGATTCTTCTAAATTTAGACCCAGCATGGTTTCAATCTCCTCCCGACTCAGGGCTGTAAACTTGTACACCATAATCGTGGTTATTAGGTCTATTATCGCTTGCTCAGATAGCTCCTGAGTGGATTGTTGGGGCGCTTGCTGAATGAAAAACCGGGCTGCCTCCACTGCATCGGGTTCGGTGGCAATGGTCAACAGCATCAGACCCAATCCTAAGGGCTGTTGCCGCCAATCACCCAGTTCATTCAAATAAATTCGGCGCACTTGGGGGCTGTTTAGTAACACTTGATGAATGCTTGGGTCGGTGGGTTCTAGAGAGCGATCGCCAAAAATCAAAACTCCAAACCAGTTGGGATAGCGAACAGAATGGCGATATAGAAACAAAAATAGCTCTGAGAAAAAGCGATGGTATAAGTCTTCATCCTTTTGGAATTGCACTTCGGCAAAAAATACCGTGTTGGGCATGGCATCGTCTGGTGGCAAAAATACGCCATCCATGCGGAAGGCAGTTTCTTTCACCTCAACCGACTCGAATTGATAGCGAGATGCTTCGGTTGGTGGGTCATCGACCAGTTCAAACAGCAAGCCAGGGAATTGCTTGAATAATCGGTAAAAAATTGAATCTCGCCGCATTCTAGAAATTAGAAACTTCTCAAACGATTGTAAAAGGCATAGGCGATCGCTACTGACCAAAAAGTGTATGCATTTCATCACGAGTGACAGATCGGTTTCCTTGAACCTGAACTGGATTGCGCCTTAATTCGGCGACCATTCCTGTCTGTGAAATTTTCTTTTTAGGCTGCTTTGAAACAACAACCGTCACGATTTCTCCATGAAGCAGTTCCTGTTTGGATGCTTCAGGAACAGCGATCGCTCCATTTTCAACCTTGGCTTGAAACTCAACCGCACTCATCGCCGCCTCCAGATAATTTAGCCTTAACTCTACCAATTTACGTAAAGTGCTCTTGCAATAACCGATGGATGAAGCGATCGCGCCCACCAACACGCTAAAAGAAGAGGCGATCGCGACAACTGCTCTGATTCTGAACCATCCAATTTCATAACAGAGCGTTTACACAGCATTTGGATCAATCACTATAATTTCTACAAACCTTTGAAAATCTTGAATATTGAAGGTCAAAATGTGGCTGATCTCATGGATCGCCATTGCAGCTACCAGACGAGCATCATGAGCTTGCTTACCCAAAACCTGGTATTTTTGAACCAGATTTTCCCACGTAGAGAACAGTTCGAGGCGATCGTCTAAAAGTGTAAAAAGTACCTTCAATCTTTGAGTTTCCCGAATCGCGTCCTCAACCGTTAGCCCTAAACCCTTACTGCTGATCGGTCGAGTAGCGACAACCCAAAACTCAATAATATTTTGAGGCGCGATGTGGAGTTCCAGACTCTGCTGCTTGAGCGTGACGACTGATCGCCGTGCGATCGCATTCATCGGACTATTCGTTTCCGCAAGACGCAGCAAGATGTTGGTATCCACGAGGCAACTCGTCATCTTTGGTGTAAATATTTTCTCGATCGATCGCTGCATCTGATAGCAAGGGCTTTTCAGCAAACGCTGGACTCTCGGTAAACGATGAGAGCAGTGTTTCCCATTCCTCGTAGGACAGTGGCGGGTGAGTCGGTTGACTCGCACTTTGTTGAGATAGTCGAGCCTCAACCAGTTGTTCCAGGAAAGTCTCTACGGCTAACCCTGCCGCCGCCGCCTGAGCCAGCAACTTTTGCTCGGTTTCCGGTTTAAGTTTTAAGGTAATTGTCATTCTTGCTGACTCTGCTGCCGTTTGTTCCAGTGTATCTTTTCACGATTCACGATTCACTCCCGCTCCAACGGCATCGCGACAAAAGCGGCTTGGCATATGAGAAAATTCCCAGGCAAACTAAAAACCAGTATGGATGGATATCGAAGAAATCATAGCGGCAATCAATGCAGGTACGGTAATTTCATCCCGCCATAGTTTGAGAGAAGCGACAGCCGATAATCTCGTTATTGGCGAAGTTTATTTATCCGTTGTAGAGAGGGGCGAGGTCATTGAAGACTATCCCGATGCCTACCCCATGCCTGCCTGTTTAATTTTGGGATTCAACACCGTAGAGGAGCCAATCCATTCAGTCTGGGGATACGATGAAGTAAGTCAAGTAGCCAGATTGATCACAGTTTATCGTCCCAACCTAAACCGCTGGATTAATTGGAGGATCAGAAAATGACGTTGGAACAACTGCAACAATGGGCACAGGCTCAAATCAACAATACTGCCCAGCCTGAAGTTCGACCCGATATTGGAGTGACTGTTTTACAGCTAGTAGAAGAACTGGAACGATTGCAGAGTTATGTTAGAGAGTTAGAAGCGAACAAAGTTTTGCCCCTTTTATCCAAGCCTTAACGAACCTGCACTGCTTTCTTCTTTACTCCCGCTCCAACGGCATCGCCGCAAAATGCTCTTGCAGCAACCGATGGATGAAGCGATCGCGCCCACCGACCCGCTGATGAAAGAGGCGATCGCGGCAATTACTCTGATACTGACAATCTTCTAACAAAACTAAGGCACCTCAAAAAGAAAACGAGGCATACCAGATTGACGAATGATCGACTGGAGTGTGCCGATGCGAAGCTCAGAATGATTAGGAACGGGAACAGTGATTGTCGTGTCCTCGGTCTGCAACTGCATGATAATGTGGCTCCCCCGCTGGCGCACCTCAATAAAACCACGATCTGACAAAATCTGGCAAACCTCCTTTCCCGAAAGAACCCGCAGTTTACCCAACTGCAACCTCCAGACTAGTGACAAAAACCTCCGAATGTAGCCGATTTTGAAGTTCTGAAGGGCTGGCGACTTCAAAAAAAAGCTCTAAGGCTTCAATCAGAT
>Ga0209591_10009530_pt1 | contig 10491 bp, 7 predicted proteins | sample MAT01_FD_187207 | JGI IMG/M metagenome (GOLD analysis project Ga0209591, IMG submission 187207) | Freshwater microbial communities from Lake Fryxell liftoff mats and glacier meltwater in Antarctica - MAT-01 (SPAdes) (version 2) | ecosystem: Environmental > Aquatic > Freshwater > Ice > Liftoff...
CTGAGCGTTATCACGCGAGCCCGAAATTTCTCAGCAAACGAAATCCCGGGATTGATTGGGACGAAATTTTGCCAGGCACGATTGTCGAAGTGCCGGCGGTGGATGTTTTTTATCCCCCGACAAAAGCCAGCCTGCTGCACGTGCGACTGGCCGAGCATGTGTTGGAGGCGACTGATGCTACTGGGCGGATTATCGCGCATTTTCCCGTCAGCATTGCGCGGAATGTTGAGAAGCGTCCGGTCGGCGAACTCCACGTCACGGTCGTGATTCCGAATCCGAATTACACGTTTGATCCCGAGGTATTTCCTGAGTCCGAAGAAGCGCAGCAGCTCGGGCGGAAATTGATCATTCCTCCCGGACCGAATAATCCGGTGGGGCTCGCGTGGATTGGGCTTGATCGGAGTGGTTACGGAATTCATGGCACGCCCGAACCGGAAAAGGTGGGGCGCACGGAGTCGCATGGCTGCTTCCGACTCGCTAACTGGGATGCGCAGGCCTTGCTGCGGCTGGCCTGGGTTGGGTTGCCGGTCATCGTCGAACCCTGATCATGCGCGCCTGACCGTTCGGTGTGGTCCAGACTTTGCGCCACGAAATACTTGCTGGGGTCGATGACCCGACTGCGAGGAAACAGCTCTTTTGTAGCGTCGGCTCTTGTGGCCGGACCGTGGCTCGGCGCGGCTGCAAGGGCCGGCCTAACATAAAGCACAAACCAGGTTTCCTCCCGTCCGGTGTAAAACGCGTTTTTGCGGTCTGGGCTGCATGGTTCCAACCAATTCTTTACCGGCTATTGAAGAATATGGCGCAACCGTGGATTGCCTTATGCATTGAGACGCGACTCAAATAGCTATTCTATATTTCTAGAAATGAAATTCCCCCGTCTTCTGCTTTGCCTCGTCTTCCCTGTGCTCTTTGCCGGTTGTGCCATGTTGAAGCCCGGCCCGGCGAAAGATAACACTCAAGCCTCCGAGCCGATACATCCTGAATCAAAGTCGACGGGGTCGCAGACTTCCGGGACAGCAGCTAAAAACGTCGGGGAAACTCCCGTAGTGGTGCATCTGCCGAGCACGTATGCCGCCGCCATTACTCCGCTTGATTCAGCGACACCGTCTGGTTCGGTCCGGCGACACGGTCGACTTTATGTCTTGGGCAACCGGATCGTGGGCGAACATGGCCGGCCGGTCAGCTTGGCGGGAAATAGTTTTTCTTGGAGTCAGTGGCAAAGTCCGTTCTACAACGCCGAAGTGGTGAATTGGCTTAAGCTGGATTGGAAGGCGTCCATTATCCGGATCGCCATGGGCGTGGAAGGTGGCGGCTATCTCGAGCATCCGCAGGAAGAGATGGCCCGGGTCTGCACGTTGGTTGATGCGGCGATTGCGGCTGATTTGTATGTCATCATCGATTGGCACGATCACCACGCGCACCAGCACACGGCGCAGGCCATCGCGTTTTTTCAGGTCATGGCTCGTAAGTACGGACAATATCCGAATGTGCTTTATGAGATTTTCAACGAACCCGAAGGCGAGGTGAGCTGGGCGAAAGACGTGAAGCCGTATGCGGAGCAGGTGATCGCCGCGATTCGGGCGATTGATCCCGAGAATATGATCATCGTCGGGACGCCGCACTGGTCGCAGGATGTGGATGTGGCTGCGGAGGATCCCCTCAAGGCTAAAAACATTGCTTACGCTCTGCATTTTTATGCCGGGACGCATAAACAATGGTTGCGGGATAAAGCGCTCATCGCGTTGCAAAAAGGTTTGCCGCTTTTTGTTTCGGAGTGGGGCACGTGCAACGCCGATGGCAATGGCCCCGTGGATGAAGTTTCCACCCGGGAATGGATGGACTTCATGCAGCAATGGGGTTTGAGCCACTGCAATTGGGCGGTATCGGATAAGGACGAGACGGCCTCCATCGTGAAACCGGGCTCGATTGTTTTTGGTCATTGGGTGGATGACGATCTCACCCCCTCCGGACGCTTGGTGCGTGAGTGGGTGCGGTCTTGGGCGGCGGCGGCGGACGCCCGTTAAATTTTTCCCGACAGGCTCCGATGATTGGGCGGCGTGGGGTGCCGCGCGGTGTTGCGCCCCGGATTCAGCTGGATTTTTCTTAACGCTGGCTCTTCGGTCCGCTCTAGTGTCCTGCTTCACCGTATGCTTCGTCTGCTTCTCCCGCCTAATCTCACGAGCGCTGCCGCGCGCGACGCCATTGCGGTGCGGGTGGAACTTGATCTTAAGGTCGAACCCGCACTCGCCCTCATGCCCGCTCTGGCGGTGCTGCAGCGCATGGGCGTAAAGCCACAAGCGGTGTCGTTCGTGCAGTTCAAAAGAGCTCAATTGCGTGAGTTGATTTCGGCTTCGACCGGTCAGTCCATTTTCTTTTTGGGCAACGTGCCGAAGATTCCGCTGGCCTGGGATGGTCGGGAATTGTCGGGCGTGAGCGAAGTGCTCGGCGAAAAACTGGCGGAGCTATTGGCGGTTCCGTCTGACGGAATCGTCAATCGTAGCGCTCCCATGCGCGCGGCCTCACGCGAGCCGGAATACACGCCGATGACGGTGGATGGCTCCGAGCACTTCCTCGCGATCACGTTGCCGTCGCGCGAGTCAGCCGGTTATGAGGGAGCGATGGAGTTTCTGCGTCTGCATCGTTTTACGCTCGATCCGCTCACGCGCAAATGGTGGCTGCGCGATCGCCACAAGGTCCTGAATATTCTCGCGACACACGGGGCAACTTTGCGCGAGCGTTTCAGTGCCGAGTTCACCGACAATTTTCAGCGCAACACCGCCCATCTCAAAACCGCCGAAACTGCCGCGGAAATCACCGAGCAGACCGATGGCTACGAGGTCACGCTTGGTTTCAAAGCCGGCACGGCCACTGAAACGCAACTGCGCGAAGCCGTCGCCACCGGTCGCGGCTACGTCGAGGACGGGAAGAATATTTATCTGATCGACTCGACCCGGCTCGCCAAGATCGAGGCCGTTCATCGCGCCCTCGCCGGCGATCCGGCCGGGGCCGGCGGCGCTGCGCGCCGTCATCGTATCGCGAAAGCGCGCGCGACCGAGGTGACGGATCTGCTCGAAGAACTGGCGCCGCATTTTCAGGCTCCGGAGACTTGGCGGACCCGCAGCACTGCGTTGCGTGATCTCAGTGCGTTGCCGCCCGCGCCGATGCCGGCGATGTTGGAAAAAATTCTCCGGCCCTATCAAAAACTGGGCGCGGCCTGGCTCTGGCATCTCTACCGGCAGGAACTCGGCGGGATTCTTGCCGACGAAATGGGCCTCGGAAAAACCCTGCAGGCGCTGGCGCTACTTTCTGCCTTAAAGGTAGGGCGGGACCGCGGGGCCCGCCGCGAAATTCCTGCCATAATCAAAAACACGGCGGGCCCAGCGGTCCCGCCCTACCTCGAACAATTTAAAGCGGGCCTCGGTGAGCGGCCCCGCTCCACTGCGGGGTCGCCCTCACTCGTTGTCTGCCCTGCCTCGCTCGTGGAAAACTGGCGGCGCGAAGCTGCCCGCTTCACACCGGAGCTGCGCGTTTTCGTCCATCACGGCGCGCGCCGACTGGCGGCGGTGGATTTCTCTGCGCACGATCTCATCATCACCTCGTACGGCACGCTGGCTCGCGATGTGGAATTGTTCGGCGGCGTGGAGCTCGATCTCATTCTCGCCGACGAAGCCCAGCACTTGAAAAATCGCCGCACGCAAGCCGCGCAATCGCTGCGCACTTTGCGCGGCCGGGGCCGTTTTCTTCTCACGGGCACGCCGCTGGAAAACTCGCTCGATGATCTGCGTTCACTCTTCGAGTTTTTGATGCCGGGATTTTTGCCCAAGTTGCCCGCCGGTTTGAAGCGCGAGGAGCGCGCCTGGCACGACGAACAACTGCGCGCGCGAACGGCGCCCTACATTTTGCGTCGCACCAAATTGGCGGTCGCGCCCGAGTTGCCGGAGAAGATCGAGCAGGTGATTTACTGTGAGCCGACGACGGCGCAGGCCGCCCTGTACCGGAAATTCCAGGAAGATTCCGAGCGCGAGATGATTGATCTCGCCGCGAAAGGCGTTTCCGAAAACGGCCTGCGCCTCGCCACGCTCACGCAGTTGCTCCGCTTGCGGCAGATCTGCTGCGACCCACGGCTGGTGGAGGTAGGGCGCGTTATCCCTAACGCGCCGGAGTCCGTGGCCATCGTGGATTCCGAGCGGCGGGTTAAGGATAACCCGCCCTACCAAGACTCAGCCAAGCTGGATGCGTTTCGCGAACTGCTCGCCGAGAGCATTGATGAGAATCACCGCATGCTTGTGTTCTCGCAGTTCACCTCGCTGCTCGGATTATTGCGTGACGAACTCGAGGCCGAGGGCGTGGTCTATTGTTATCTTGATGGCTCGATGACGACCAATGCGCGCCAAGCCGAAGTTGATCGTTTTCAAAACGATTCCACCGTGCCGGTTTTTCTCATCTCGCTGAAAGCCGGCGGCACCGGCCTGAATCTCACCGGGGCTGATGTCGTCGTGCATTTTGACCCGTGGTGGAATCCCGCTGCCGAAGCGCAAGCCACGGATCGCGCGCATCGCATCGGCCAGACCCGAGTCGTCACCAGCTACAAACTGATCTGCGCCGGCACGGTGGAGGAAAAAGTTATGGCGCTGCAGGAGGCCAAGCGCGCATTGTTGGCCGATGTCTTTGAGGCCAGCGAGGCGGCCGCCGCCAAACTCGGACTCGCTGATCTGCGCGCGTTGCTGAAATAGTTCCGCCTTCTCAGACGATCGGGAGAGTGCGGGGGTGGGTGCTTGCCTTGCTATTAGGCGCTCCGGTTTGTCTGAATAAACGGGCTGATAACTTTCGCGGCCCGATGGCCCTTGATGGGGCCTGGTGGGGTTTGGTTGGCTCATGAATTGTCCTATGCAGCGCGGGTGCAATTGTTTGCTGTTACAATGCCGAAAAAAGTTCGGTCTCTCAATCGGGTTTCGATTCTCGTTTGTGGCCAAGCCCGCTCTTGACCTCGGGCGGGTGGACGGAAAAGTTGAAGTCACCTATTACCGTGAGCACACATCCCCGCAAAGTCGCCCTCCTCACCGCCGGTGGTCTCGCTCCTTGTCTGAGCGCGGCTGTTGGTGGTCTCATCAAAAAGTACTCCGAAGTCTCCCCTGAGACAGAGATCATTTGCTACCGCTCTGGTTACAAAGGTCTCCTGTTGGGTGACTCGATCAAGGTCACGCCGGAGCTGCGCCAGCAAGCGCATATTTTGCTCCAATACGGCGGCAGCCCGATCGGCAACAGCCGGGTGAAATTGACCAACCTCAAAGACTGCGTGAAGCGCGGTCTGGTGAAGGAAGGGCAGGAGCCACAGAAGGTCGCCGCTGACCAACTCGTCAAGGATCAGGTCAACGTCCTCCACACTATTGGTGGCGATGACACTAACACTGCGGCCGCTGACCTCGCCGCTTACCTCGCGAAGAATGGCTACAAACTTTCGGTCATCGGCCTGCCCAAGACGGTTGATAACGACATCGTGCCGATCCGGCAGAGTCTCGGCGCGATGACGGCGGCGGAGCAGGGCGCGCGCTTTTTTCAAAATGTCGCCAGCGAGCAGGGCGCCAGTGGACGCATGCTGATCGTCCACGAAATCATGGGCCGTCACTCCGGTTGGCTCACCGCTGCGACGACGCGCGAATATTTTGCCTGGGTTGACCGCAGCCAATTTGTTCCCGGACTCGGGCTCGACGCCGCGAAATGGGGCGTCCATGGCGTCTACGTGCCGGAGCTCGAATTCAATCTACAGGCCGAGGCGGATCGTTTGCTCAAGGTTATGGATCAGCAGGGTAATCTTAATCTCTTCGTGAGCGAAGGCGCCTGCGTCGATACCATCGTCGCCGAGATCGAATCGCGCGGCGAGAAAGTCGAACGCGATGCGTTTGGCCACGTCGCGCTCGACAAGGTCAACGTCGGCGCCTGGTTCGGCAAGCAATTCGCCAAGCTCGTGAAGGCCGAAAAAGTGCTCGTGCAGAAGAGCGGCTATTTTGCGCGTTCGGCTCCGGCCAACGCTTTCGATCTCGCGCTGATCGCGCGCTGCGTCGATGAAGCGGTCGCTTGCGCGGTGCGCGGTGAATCCGGTCTCATCGGCGAGGACGAAGAGCAGGGCGACCAGCTCCGCGCGATCGAGTATCCCCGCATCAAGGGCGGCAAACACTTCGAACCCGGCGTCAGTTGGTTTCAGGATATCCTCGTGCGCACCGGCCAGAAAGCGCGTTGAGTACTGGAGAATTCAGCGTCTCCGAGTGAACAAGCTGCTCCATTTGTGAGCAGCTTTTTTAGGTTCTTCGCTAGTTCCAGTGGGTAGACGTGACTGATCGATGCAAAGATCCGGAGGATTTGACCACTCATGGGCTTCATCAACGGATGAAGCCTACCAAGAGCAGCTGCGCCTGATCGTCTCCGCCGATGGGTTTCTGGGGCCTGTTAATCGCAGGCAAGTTTTCGATGCACCCATAGGCCCGGAGACCTGTGGTTACCCCAACCCCAAGACCCCGGACCCGAAACTCCATCTTCTGTCTGCGATTAGCAGACTCCCCGGAGCTCACCCCGAAGACGATTAGTCGCAGGGCTAATCTAAAGTTTCGCCCATTGGCGAAACTCATTAGTGGTAAACCTGCCTTTGGTTGCCCTGAGTTTTTTCGGCTTCTCCTGCGCGCTTCTACCCATCGAAAACAGCGAGGAACCCCTTTTTTATTCAAGGGCTCAGGGCCTGCAAGGCGGCCGTTAGATCCGGATCTTGTTGGGTTCGTCGTTGGGCGAGCGTGGGCGTGAGGGTGAGTTGGTCGGGGATGACCCCGTGGCCTTCGAGTCTTTGACCGTCGAGTCCGAGGTAATCTTGGATCGGCACTTGCAGGGTTCCTCCGCCGGGAAGGGAATAAAAGCGCGAGAGGATTACGGCGCCGGCGGTCGGTCGTCCGATAATCGTGGCGCGTTTATAGTGCTGCAGCACGTGGCTGAAAATTTCCGCCGCACTGCCGGTGTTATGATCGGTCAAGATGACGACCCGCCCGGCGTAACGGGCGGATAACCAGGAGAGACTTTCGCTTTCACGCTCACGGCCGTTACGTTTGATGGTCCGGCCGACTGGGACGCGCCGGGGAAAGAATTCTGCCACCGCTACGTTCAAGGCCAGCAGGTTTCCGCCAGGATTGTTCCGCAGGTCGATCACCACGGCGGGAGTCGTGGCGTGCGCTTTGAGTTGTTCGCTAAGCCAGTGGAGTGACTGGCGGCTGAAGACATCGAAGCGCAGGTAGAGGCATTCTTCGTTGAGAGATTTGCTTTCCCGTTGGTCGAAATTCAGGAGTTGGGGCTCCAGCGTCAGCGTGTGGGGCTGATCGTGTTCGTCGAGAAATCCATAGGTGACGGGCTGGCCTAGCTTGGGAAAGTAGGTGTCGCTATCCTTGAGGGGCGCGCCGTTGCGGGTGGCCACGAGCCAGCCGAGTTGAACTCCGGCGATCGCGGCCGGACTGCCGGGCACGAGGTCGGTGACGACACGTTGCCCTTCGAGCAAACGGAGGCGGATGCCGATGCTGGCCCGGTGGGCCGTGCTGAATTCATGCGCGCGACGCGGCGGAATGGCGGCGAGATGCGACTCTTTCAACTCGGCGAACATGCGGTTTAGTCCGGTGTACAAGGTGGCATCGTCTTGGGCGGCGAGGGCTTCGGGCCGGTATTCGACACGCGTGGCTGACCAGTCCACGCCGCGGAACTTCGCATCGAAGTATTTCGCGTTCACCAATTCCCACGCGCGTTCGAAGATGCGTAGATTGTGACGGGAGCGATCTGCGGCGGCGAGCGGGGGTGGCTCACGATATTCAGTCGGTGCGGTGGCGCAGCCGGCGGCGAACAGGAGAAGCGTGATCGTCAGAGATCCGAGGCAACCGCGCAGGTTGGGCTTCAGACTTCTGGCCAAATTGCGCGCGCTTGCCATCGGGAGAAAGGTAGCAAAACGATTGGTCATCCGGTTCTGCCGTTGTTGGATTGTTTGCGGATTGCCATCTGATTGTGGAAACAGGGCAAAGTATTGGTGGCACTGGGAGAGCGTCAAGCGACGCTCGCGGATTGAACCGCTCTGGAAGCCGATTGTCGGGGAATTTGCTCGGGTCGCCGCAAAAATTGCCGGGGTTACGATCAATTGTTTTCCATCAGTAACGACTGATGGCAGTTTGATCGGAATGATAAGGAAGCAAATATTTACTGAGGCGCGCAAAATACCGTGACGATAGTGGGTCGGGCGGGTTCGCGACGAGTGCACTGCCTCGGCGGCTGGGCCCGCCGCAATTCACGAGGGAAATTCGCCAAATCGGCCGGCCCAGCGGTCCGTCCCTACCTGTAATCCTCTTTTGCGCGTTTCAGGAGATGGTGGGTAATTATACCGCGCGACATGAGGGAGCGGACGTGAAAAGGACGATGAACCCTGAGGCGTATTCGGCGTGCGGGTAAAGGGCCTGTAAGCTTACGGCTAAGTTTGTGAGAGCGGTTAAAGGGCGGGTCATTGAGACGAACAGGCAATTTATCTTCATGAATTCTCGCAAAATGTTCCTTCACCTCGCGTCATTGTTTTTTGTCGGCTTATTGTTGGCCCTAGGAAGCTCCGCCCATGCCGCCAGTGCGGTTGTGGTCGCTGGTCAGCCGGTCACGCTTTCGGCCTCCGTGGATGGATCTGCTCCCTTCACCTACCAGTGGTATAAAGCAGGAGTGGCTTTGACTGGAGCCACGGCCTCCACTTATCAGATCGGCAGTTTTCAAGCGGGGTTTGCCGGCGTTTATTCGGCGGTGATCTCTAACTCTGCTGGTTCCACCACTACCGATAACGCAACCCTCACGCTCTCTGGCGTGCCCGCGATCACGACGCAGCCGGCCAGCATGACGGTGACGGCCGGCGGCTCGGTCACCTTTACCAGCGCGGCCAGCGCTTCACCCGCGCCCGCATTGCAATGGAAATTTAACGGCACCGACATTACCGGTGCAACTGGCGCTTCCCTCCCCATCATGAATGTTCAGTCCGCTAACGCAGGCACCTATACGATGGTGGCGACCAACAGCGCGGGTTCCGTCACGAGCGCCGGGGCCATATTGACGGTTACTGCCGCGACTATTGCGCCGGTTATCACGACGCAGCCTTCCAGCCAAACGGTTACAGCGGGTAGTGCGGTAACTTTTTCAGCCGCCGCCACTGGCTTACCTGCGCCGACCTATCAATGGCGCAAGGACGGTGTGAACCTCAACGGCGCGACGAGCGCTGCTTACACGATCTCCAGCACGGTGACCAGTAGCGCCGGCACGTACACGGTGGTGGCGGCCAACTCTGCTGGTTCGGTTACGAGCAATGGTGCGGTGCTCACCGTGAACGCACTGGTAACGCTGACGGCTCCAAGCGGCCTGACGGCAGCAGCGAGCGCGGGGGCGATCACCTTGGGGTGGACGGACAATTCCACCAACGAGACCGGCTTTGAGGTGCAGTACTCGATTGACGGCACGAATTTCTATTCGGATACCACCGTGGGGGCGAACGTGAAGAGCTACCCCGATGCGAGCTTGCCTGATTCAACGACGTACTTCTACCGGGTGCGCGCCGTTGCCGGCACCGTGACTTCCGCATTTTCTAATATCGCTAGCGCGACGACTCCGGTGACCGCGCCCAACTGGGTGCAAGCGGACATCGGCAGCGTCGGGCTCGCGGGCTCGGGCAATGTGAGCGCGACTGCGATCACGGTCAGTGCTTCGGGTGCCGATATCTGGGGTACAAGCGATGCCTATCGTTTTGTCTATCAACCTTGGAGCGGCGACGGCGTGATCGTTGCCCGGGTGGCCAGCCTTGATTACACCGATGTGTGGGCGAAAGCCGGTGTAATGTTCCGCGAGAGCCTGGCGGCGAACTCGCGTAATGCGTTCGCGTACGTGACGCCTGTTCAAGGAATAAATTTCCAAACCCGAACGGCGACGGCGGGTGCGTCGGCAGTGAGCGTCGGTCCTTGGGCGAGCGCCCCGTACTGGATAAAATTAGTCCGGGCCGGCAATACCTTCACGTCCTACGCCTCGGCGAACGGCAGTACGTGGACTTTGATTGCCTCGCAGCAAGTGACCATGGCGACCAACCTCTACGTGGGTTTCGCCGTCACCTCGCACAACAACACCGTTCGCACCACGGCCGTATTTGATCAGATAAGTCTGACGAACGGCGCAGTGACTCCATCGGTGCCAAGCGGGCTGACCGCAGCGGCGAGTGCGGGTGCGATCACCTTGGGTTGGACCGACAATTCCACCAACGAGACGGGTTTTGAGGTGCAGTACTCGGTCGACGGCACGAACTTTTTCACCGCCGGAACCGTGGGGGCGAATGTGAAGAACTACACCGACGCGAGCTTGCCTGACTCGACGACATATTTTTACCGGGTGCGCGCCGTCGCCGGCACCGTGACTTCCGCTTTTTCCAATATCGCCTTTGCGACGACTCCGGTGACTGCGCCC
>Ga0209591_10009531_pt1 | contig 10491 bp, 9 predicted proteins | sample MAT01_FD_187207 | JGI IMG/M metagenome (GOLD analysis project Ga0209591, IMG submission 187207) | Freshwater microbial communities from Lake Fryxell liftoff mats and glacier meltwater in Antarctica - MAT-01 (SPAdes) (version 2) | ecosystem: Environmental > Aquatic > Freshwater > Ice > Liftoff...
GCAGGTAGGCTCGACCCGCCATCCCCGGTCCCGACGATCGCTGGTTCAGCGCAACGGGGACGCACGAGTCGAGGAACGTGGAACCAATGTCGGCCAGCTATCGCGGACAGGTGGCGACCGCCTTCGAGGTGCTCGCCGACGGCTTGGCGCCGTTCGTCGACGATCGCATGACCAAGGCCTTCCCCGACGAGGACTGGATCCTCATGGCGGCGGCGAAGCTGGGCAAGCGCCGCGACGTCCTCGTGTCGCTCTCGGATCCCCACTTCCAGCTCGAGGTCCTGAACCGCTGGTGGGGCCCGGCGTTCTCCCAGGGGCTCAACGCCGAGAACCGCGCCACGATCACCGAGCTGCGGACGGCGCGCAACCACTGGGCCCACCCCGACGAAGACCACCCGTTCGACATCGAGTACGCCACGAAGGTCCACCAGGACGCCGAGGAGCTCCTGCGCGCCATCGACTCGCCGCTCGCCGACCGCATCGGTGAGCTCGGCGAGAAGCTGCGCTGGGAGGGCATCCGCGACCACGCCAACGACCGCGGGATGACCGAGGCCGAGACGATCATGGCGCAGATGAGCCAGGTGCAGAAGGAGTACGACGAGCTCCAGTCGCAGCTCGAGGAGGCCCGGACACAGGCCCAGACCGCCACGGGCCGCACCCGTGCGGTCTCGCGGCAGCTCGCCGAGTTGCAGAGCCAGTACGCGGCGGTCGCCGGGCTCCGCGACCAGTACGAGGAGCTGCAGCGCCAACTCGAGGAGGAGCGTCGCAACCGCGAGCGCGTCTCCGACGACACGACCTCGGTGCGCGACCAGCTCGCCGCGGCCGAGATGGCGCTGGTCGGGCTCCGACGCGAGTCCGACCTGCTGCGCGATCAGCTCAGCGACGCCCGCAACTCGATCCACAAGATCGATCCGGTCGAGACCGAGGTCGGTCGCCGCTGGATCTGGCTGGTCACCGCGCTGGTCCTGGTGCTCGGTCTCCTGATCGCCGTCGCCGCCCGGCTCGGGACCTGACCGACACCCGGTCGGGGGTCAGGCGGAGGGGGACGACACGGCGAGGGGCTCGCCGTCGAGGAGGCGCTCGACGAGGGCCTGCTTCTCGGCGAGCTCGCCATCGGTGAGGACGCCGGCGCGATGGAGGTCGTCGAGCTTGGCCAGCAGGTCGGCGCGCTGGTCGGCGGTGGCCAGCTTGGGGTCGCGGGCGTCGACGACGGTGTCGGCCGGCTCGGGACGCGCGCTGCGCCCGGTCGCGGGTGGGGCGACCGACGGTGCGCCCGCCCGCGTGCGCTTGAGGATCACCGAGCGGATCTCGTCGGCCTGCTCGGGCTTCAGGCCCTTGGCCACGATGCTCTCGCCGGTGCCGGCCTCGACGGTGACCGTCGAGCCCGTGAACTTCTTGTGCACCACGACGTCGGCGATGTCGGCGCCGGCGATGACCTGACGCACCCGGTCGTTGCGATCGTGCAGCTCGACGCGGTCGTTGAAGATCACGAGCCGCTCACCGATGTGCTCGATGTCGGCAGCGAGGGTGCCTTGCTTGACCTCGAGCAGCGGGGGATCGGTCGACGGTGGGGGGACCGGAACCGCAGTGGGTTCGGGGGTCGTGCCGCTCGGGGCGCCGACGCTCCCCGCGGGCGTTCGGGTCGGCACGTGGTCGGCGGCGGCGCGGCCGACCCGTCCGAGCTTGCCGCGGGTCTTGGGCGCAGGCGTGCCGGTGTCGGTGTCGGAACCGATGGGCGGGGCGGGAGCTGGCGGGGCCGGCGCGCTGGCGGTGCCGGGCGCGCGTGGGCCACGGGGTGTCGCCTGCTCCTGCTCGAGGAGGGCGCTGATGTTGCCGAGGGCCCGGGTGGCCGCAGATCTCCGTGCACCGAACAGCACGGCAGCGTCGCGTCGGGACTGCTCGTTGCGGGTTCGGATCTGAGCATCGGGGCTCATGGTCGCACCGCCGGTCGAATCGACCGGCGCGGTGGCGGGTGACCCCGCCGGTGGCGTCACGGGAGCGGCGTTGGGGCCCTTCGGCGCCGCGGCGGGCTGCTTGGCGGCCGGACCCGGCTGCTTCTTCGCCGAGGTGGGTGTCGTCGCGGCCGGCCGGGCGCTGCCCGTGGGGCTCTTGGGTGCGGGGCGTCCGTTGGCCTTGGCCGGGGATGGCCCGGTGGCGGCCTTGGTCGACGTCGCGGAACCAGCCGTGGGGGCCACCGCCGGTCCCGCCGGGGTGCCCATGGCGGCGGTTCCCCGCCGAGTCGCCGGCGCGCCGGTGGGCGTGGTCGGGGTGCCCGTCGGCCCCGCGGCACCGGTTCGCGCCACGGGCTTCGCGATGGGCTTGACCGGCTTGCGCACCGCCGGGTCGGGTTCGGCGGGCGCGGTGCGCTGCTCGGGCGGATACCAGTTGCCGTCGGAGGCGAGCCACCAGCCCGGACCGGGTCGCTCCGCGTCCGCGGGCGGGTACCACTTGCCGTCTGACGCCTGCCACCACCCGGGGGCTTGGGACACGTCGCTCAAAGGCTGGCTCCTGATCGACCTGGTACGAGTGCCAGGGTAGCGCCGAGCCGGTCGCGGCGAGCCGCCGAGGTCGAGACCGTGAGTGGGGGGCCGGTTCCGGAGTGGGCACCGAGGCTGCTCGTCGACGCCGTCGCCCTGCGGGGATCCACCTGCCGACCTCCCTTCCCCTCGTCATCGTGCCGCCGGGATCGCCGATCCCCCGAACTGTCGTGGTTCGATCTGATGATCGGCCGCAACCGGTCCGGTATTGAGCGCGATCTGCGCTCGAATCTGCGGACCTCGCGCGCGGTTCGCGCGCGGTTGGCGCTCGGTTGGCGCTCGGATCCGGGGCTGATCAGCGGGGCGCGGTCGTCACCAGGCCGAGCACGTCGGCCAGTTCGTCGAGGTCGACCACGCACTCGAGCCCCTCGTGACCGGTCAGCCAGGCCCGGTTGCGGCGGTGCAGGTCGTCGCCAGGGTCGAACCGGTTGAGCACCACGACGGTCCGCCAGGGCGCAAGCGCGTCGGCGCTGAGGCGCACCGCGTTGATGGTGCCGAGTCCGGCGTCGGCCACGAGCACGACGGCATCCGGAGCGAGTCGGCGGCACAGGTCGACCGAGTCGCCGTCGGTGGCGAGCGGGGAGCGCACGCCGCCGGCGGTCTCGACCACGACCAGGTCCGCGGCCGGTGGCCACGCCAGGTGATCGAGGAGGAGTCCGAGCGTCAGCGGGGGCCGGTCGAGCGCGTCGGCCGCCATGGGCGGGGCCATGGGCACCGGGTACCAGTGCGGGGCCGGGCACACGTCGGTCGGATCCTCGCCCGTCGCGGCCGCGAGCAGTTGGGCGTCGGTGCATCCCGCGTCGTCATCGCCGGGGGCGAAGGACTGCGCCGGCTTGCGGGCGGCGACGCGCAGACCGCGATCGCCGGCGATGCCGAGCAGTCGGACCGCCACCCAGGTCTTGCCGATCTCGGTCCCGGTGCCCACGATGACGACCAGGTGCGCCGGCCGGGCCCGGAGGAGCGATGGTTGGTCGTGGTCGCGGGTCACCGGCCCACCCCGTCGAGGGGCGCGAGCGTGGGTGGCGCCACGCCGAGGCTCCCGAGCGCGACCGCGAGCTGATCGACCTGGTTGATCGAGTGGGCCGCCGACAGCGCCACCCGGAGCCGCGACGTACCGGGCGCGACCGTCGGTGGCCGGATGGCCGGCACCAGCAGGCCGTGGTCGAGGAGGGCCTGGGCGGCGGCGACGGCGTCTCGCTCGCCGCCGATGACGATGGGCACGATGGGCGAGGGGTGGCCCGGCGCGAGCCGCTCCACGAGCCCGCGCAGATGGGTGCGGAGGGCGTCGCCCTCGGCGGAGCGGACGACGGTCAGCGCCGCCAGCCCCGCCGCCGTGTCGGCCGGGGTCCCGGCGGTGGTGAAGATGTAGGAACGGGCCCGGTTGACCAGCAGGTCGACGGCGCGACGGGTGCCGGCGGCGAAGCCGCCGAGGGATCCGAGCGTCTTCGACAGCGTCCCGATCCGGATCAGGTCCACGCCGTCGAGCAGACCGTCGTCATCGGGCGTCGGGTCCGGCCCGAGCACGGCATGGGCCTCGTCGAGCACCAGCAGCGAGCCGTGGTGCCGGCAGATCTCGACCAGCGCGGCGACCGGTGCCACGTCGCCGTCCATCGAGAACACCGTGTCGGTGGCGACGATGGTCCGTCCCCCGGGCCGGGTGACCGCGGCGTGGGTGAGGGCGCGGTCGAGGTCGTCGGGGTCGGCGTGGCGGTAGATCGAGACGTCGGCCCGGGCCAGTCGTGCGCCGTCGATGATCGATGCGTGGTTGCGTTCGTCCGAGCAGATGGTGGTGCCGGCGCCGCCGAAGGTCGTGAGCACCCCGAGGTTGGCGGCGAAGCCGGTGGGGAACAGGACCGCGGCGTCGGTCCCGCGCCAAGCGGCCAGTGCGGCTTCGAGCTCGCCGTGCGACGGTCGCGTGCCCACGATGAGGCGGGCGGCGCCGGCGCCGGTTCCCCAGCGGTCGATCGCAACGTGCGCCGCCGCCTTCACGTCGGGGTGCTGGCTGAGGCCGAGGTAGTCGTTGGAAGCGAACGAGACCACCGGGGCGCGGTTCGCGCCGATCGTCAGCAACCCGGCAGGCCCGGCGGCGTCGAAGTCGCGAGGTGCCCGCCACTGGCCGGCCTCGTCCACCAGCCGGCACTCGGCATCGAACCACTCCGCCCACGCGGTCATCGCTCCGGTCCCTTCGCTCGCGTCGCGAGGCGTGCAGCCGGTGGGGAGGGGAGGAGGACCATGACTGCTCGATCATGCCCCACACCCTCGACGCCGTCCCACTCCGGAGGAGGCGTCCACCGGCAGCCTCTCAGTCGCTCAGGTGAACGGGTCCCAGTCGTCCTCCCACCGGGCATCGCCGCGGTCCACCTTGTCCTTCACCGCTCGGAGCCGGCGGAAGCCGAGGACGCACACCATGGCGACGACCCCGAGGAGCGCGATGCCCAACAACCATTCCATGGCTCAGCCTTCTCGTGGAGTCGTGGAGGCGAGGGCGCGGTCGGCGCCTTCCACCTCGGTGATCGCTGCTGCGAGGGTATCGGCGATGCGCTCGATCTCGGGGGCGGTGGAGGTGAGCATCGGCATGAGCACCACCACGTCGCCGAGCGGGCGGAGCAGAACCCCACGGCGCACCGATGCCGCGCAGACCCGGCGTCCCCACCGGAGACCGTCGACGGGCGGGGCCAGCTCGACCCCCGCCATCAAACCCCGTCGGCGGACGGCCGCCACGCCATCGAGCGGGGCGATCCGTTCGTCGAGCAGCTTGCCCAACTCGGTCGCCCGCTGGTTGACGTTGTCACCGACACCGGGGTCGGTGACGAGGTGCAGGTGAGCGAGCGCCACCGCGCAGGCCAGGGCGTTCCCGCTGTAGGAGTGCCCGTGGTAGAGGGTGAAGGCGCTCAGGTCCGGCCCGAGGAAGGCGTCGAAGATCGGCTGACTGGCGACGGTTGCGGCGAGCGGCAGGTACCCGCCGGTGATGCCCTTGCCGATGGTGAGCAGGTCCGGACGGATCCCGCACTGCTCGCTGGCGAACAGCGTGCCCGTGCGACCGAACCCGGTGGCGACCTCGTCGACGATCACGAGGACGCCGAGGCGCTTCGCTTCCTCCACGACCCGGCGCACCGACCCGGGGTCGGTCACCTCGATGCCCGCTGCGCCCTGCACCAGCGGTTCGAGCACGAGCGCGGCGAGCTCGGCGTGGTGCTGGCCGAGGGCGGCGATCGCGGCGTCGGCCCAGGCCGGGTCGTCGTAGCCGGGGGTGCGGTGCACCCCGAAGCGCAGGGGGTCGAACACGTCGGTGCCGAACCCGCCGGCGCCGAGTGAGATCGAGCCGATCGTGTCGCCGTGGTAGGCGCCGCCGAGGGCCAGGTAGGAGCGACGGGGCGACGCCATCGGGTCGCGTCCTGCCGCCCGCTCGAGGTTGGCCCAGTACTGGAACGCCATCTTCAGGGCCTGCTCGACCGCGGCGGCGCCGTCGGACGCGAACAGGAAGTGGGGATCGTCGACGGGCACGAACGGGGCCAGGGCCTCGGCCAGCTCGATGGTCACGCGGTTGCCGTGGCCCAGCATGGTCGAGTGGCCCACCCGGTCGATCTGGTCGCGCAGCGCCTGGTCGAGCTCGGGCACACCATGGCCGAGCGTGGTGACCCAGAGCGACGAGATGGCGTCGAGGTAGCGGTTGCCGTCGACGTCGATCAGCTCACGCCCCTCGGCCCGCTCCACGATGATCGGGGCGTTGTCGGCGTAGGTGGCCATCTGGGTGAACCCGTGCCACACCACGGCGGCGTCGCGGCGGACCCACTCCTCCTGCTCGCCCGGGCTCGTCATCCCCGGAGGCTACCGGTGCCCCCCGGCGTGGGGCCAAGCGCCCGCCGGGTGCCCGATGACCACCCATCGTCGGGCGATCCGGGCGTCAGACGACGCCGGCCGCCGTTCGCACCTTGGGTCGGATGGCCAGCTGGTAGATGAGCCCGATGATCAGGCCTCCGCCGATGCAGAGCCCGACGAACCAGAGGATGGTCCAGAGCTGCTTGTTCTGGGCCGACTGCACCCAGGCGGTCTCGGGGTACTTGTTCATGTCGAGGATCAGCCAGATGTACCAGGCGAGGTAGATCAGGCCGACGACGACGGCCGCGATGATGACACCGATGGCGACGCCGGCCTCGGTACCGGAGAGCTCGGTCGTGGTCGTGGTCGTGGGCTCGGCGAAGGCCAAGATCGACAGCATGGGTTCCCCCGTTTCCACCGGCGGTGAACCCGCCGGAACGCTGCGAAACCTAGGGCACCGCCCGCCGGGAACCGGCGATGGTTGCGGTCACCGGTGGTGGGCCACCGCCCAGGCGCGGATGACCGTGCCCATCGGGGTCGAGGGCGGCCCGTCCTCCCACGGCCACAGCTCCTCGGCGAGGCGCCGCCAGTTGCCCGTGGCGTTGAGCTCGCCGAAGAGGGCGTAGAGGCCGAGGTTGATGCGGTTGATCACGACGAACGACGGCGGCAGGTTCACCGTCTTCATGATCTCGCCGTAGGGCCCACGCTGGTCGAAGAACCGACGCACGGTCTCCGACGAGTACTCGGCGGTGATCGTGCAGTCGCCATCGACCAGCAGGAACTCGTAGAAGTGACCGAAGTAGTCCATGATCAGCTCGTCGCTGAACGGCTGGTCCGGCTTGAGGAGACCGATGCGCTCGATGGTCCGGCGGAAGCGGGCCGGGTCCGGCTCCGCGACCATCCACCGGATCATCTCCTCGAACTCGCTCAGCTCCTCGGGCGTGAAGTGCTTCACGAGGCCGAAGTCGAGGAACGTCACCTGACCGCCCGGGCGGAACAGGTAGTTGCCGGGGTGGGGGTCGCCGTTGAACGCCAGCAGCCGGTAGAGGGACCCGAAGGCGAACCGGTAGAGGGTCTCGGCCGCGAGGTTCTTCTCGTCCTGGCTCCACGTGAGCATCTCCGACCACGACACGCCCTCGGCCAGCTCGGTCGTGAGGACCCGGGCGGTCGAGAGCTCGTCCAGCACCGCGGGGACCTCGATGAACGGGTGGTCGCGATAGTGGTCGGCGAACAGGCGCTGGTTGGCTGCTTCCTTCTCGTAGTCGAGCTCCTCGACGAGTCGGGTGCGGAGCTCGTCGACGAGCGACCTGTGGTCGAGCCCGGGGAAGAGCTGGCCCATGCCGGCGAAGACCAGGCCGAGGCTGTCGAGGTCGCTGCTGACGGCGCGGTCGACGCCGGGGTACTGGACCTTGACGGCCACGGCGCGCCCGTCGTGGGTCATGGCGCGGTGGACCTGGCCGATCGAGGCCGACGCGATCGGCACGGGATCCCACTCGGCGAAGAGGCGATCCGGCGGCGCACCGAGCTCGTCGGTGATCGCCTGCGCGGCGAGCTCGCCCGACATCGGCGGGGCGTCCTGCTGCAGCTCGGCCAGCGCGGTGCGCACGTGTTCGGGCAGCCCCTGATCGAGGTAGCTGAGCATCTGGCCCAGCTTCATCATGGCGCCCTTCATCTGTCCCAGCGCCTCGGTGACCTGCTCGGCGGTGCGGATCTCGAACTCGGTGTCGAGGGTGCCGCGCCGCTCGGCCGATGCGAACGCCCGTCGCGCCTGGTGCACCGCGAAGCCGCCGCCGGCGCGTGCGCCCACGGCGGCGAGCCGGGCGTTGCGGGCCGTCGAGCTGTGGTGGCTCACGGGTCCGGGGCTGGGTCGCCGGCGTCGGGCGATCGTGGTGGCCGCAGCGACCGCCCCGGCGGTCGCGCCGCCGATCAGCGCCAGCCGTCGCAGGTTCACGGCGGTCACCGTAGGCGGCCGCGATCAGGGGGTCCGCATCCAGGCGGCGAGGAGCCGGTCGGGGGGGGGTCCTTGTATGGCCCACCCGAGCGGCCACCCTGAGGAGATGTCCTCTCGCTCACGCCGATCGACCCGCGCCGCCGCGGCGGTGGTCGTCGCGGTCGGCCTGGTGGGCGCCGCCCTGGCGGCCCCCGCCGTGGGCCAGGTCGAGCCCGGTGCCTCCTCGACCACCACGATCATCGGGGGTTCCTCCACCACCTCGGTGACGAACGAGTCGTCCACCAGCACCGCCGAAGCCGCGGCGGAGCTCACCGACGAACCGGCGACCACCGTCCCGCCGCCCGCACCGGTCGACTCGCCGTTCCCGGTCGCGCTCGTCGCCCCGGTGCCGCCGGTCGTCGGCGACCCCGATACGGCCATCACCGACCTCTACGTCACCGACGGCGCCGAGCCCGACCAACCCGACGTGGTGGTCCAGTTCCGGGAGCCGTTCACCTTCTCCCGCACCCAGTACCAGGTGGGTGTGGTCATCGGCGACCCGTCGGGGACGCGCCTGCGGTCCTGGCTGATCTCCAACGGGCCCGATGCGCAGCCCTACGGCAGCGTCGAGCGCTTCGAGGCGGGAACCTGGACCGATCTCGGCGTCACCCCGGTCCGGTTCGAGAACGGGCTCATGGTCATCACGGTGCCGATCGCCGAAGCGCCGTCGGGGGGCGCGGTCTGGGCCGAGATCAACGAGAACGGCAATGACGAGCCGACCCACACCACACCCTTCTTCTCCCGCGACGCCCTCTTCGGCACCGCCGATGCCGGGACGCTCCCGTCGTCGATCTTCGGTCGGCCGTTCGGTCCCGACGGCATCGACCGGGCGGTCGTGGCGGAGCTCCCCACCGGTGGCGTCCTCGTGTCGGTGGGCGACCGCATCGCCGTGACCTACCCCGAGGCGCCGCCCTCCGAGCTGCTCGGTCGGCCGGTCACCGCTGCGGTCGACATCATCCGCGTGGCGCCCGACTACGACGACGGCGCGGTGATCACCCACTTCGTCCGCCTGGACCGGTCCACCGGGGAGATCGGGCTCTTCGACGGGTTCTCGCCGGTCCCGATCGACCGGTCCGGCGACCGGTCGTGGCTGATCGCTGCGCCCGAGGCCGGCGCGGCCGGGTCGCTGGTGCTCGACCGTCCCGCGATCATGGCGGCGCTCGGCCTCACCGACGACGCGACGCGCATCGGCCTCGGGGTCGGTCGTGAGGTGGCCCTCGACGACGGCCGGCTCATCACCGCCGAGGGCGTGCTGGGCACCAACGCCTGGCTCGACCTCGCGCCGCTCAGCGCCATCCCCGAGGTCACCACCACCGTGGCGACGACCGCCGCGGCCGCCGACGACACCGCCTCCGTCGAGTCACGGCTGCCGCTGCTGATCGGCGCCGGCATCGGCCTCGTGGTGCTGCTCCTGGTCGTCCTCGTGCTGCGCCGCTCGCAGCGACGATCGCGCACGGGTCCCGACATCTTCAGCGCCGAACCGGCGAAGGCCGACCGGATGCCCTGGGGCTCGACCGACGGCGGCCTCATCATCACGACCACCCACGAGTTCGACGCCCTGATCCCGGCCGACGCGACCCCGCTGCCCGCCCCCAAGCCCGTCGACCCGGCCACCGCCGTGCCCACGGTCCGGGCCGGCAGCGGTGTGCGCATCCTGGGCACCGCAGTCGGTCCGCCGGCCGAGCCCGCGCCGGTCGCCGTCGCGGCGGCTGAGCCCGCTGCCGACCTCGTCGACCCGCCCCCGCGCGTCGAGCCCCTCGCCGCGGCGGCGCCGCTCGCCATGGCGGTTCCGAGCCCGCCCGGTCCGGTGCGCGACGATGACGATGACGATGACGACGACGACCGCGACGACGACCCCGATGGCGGCTCGGACGACGCCGAGCCGGCGGGTCTGGAACCCGGGCGGGTCGATCCCTTCGCGGCCCTGAGCGCCCTCGACCAGGACATGGCCGAGCTCCGTCGCCGGGTGGCCGCGTTGGGTGACCCCTGATCGATCGCAGGTGCCGGGCCACGTCGCGCGCAACAGGGGGCACGGGGGCGCGCCGAGCCGGCGGCGGCCCCCGCGATGGGCGGTCACGACATTGACACGCAGAAGGAGCGGAACCGCCGGATCCGCTCGCTAGGTTGGATGCACAGCCGGGGTTCGAG
>Ga0209591_10009532_pt1 | contig 10491 bp, 9 predicted proteins | sample MAT01_FD_187207 | JGI IMG/M metagenome (GOLD analysis project Ga0209591, IMG submission 187207) | Freshwater microbial communities from Lake Fryxell liftoff mats and glacier meltwater in Antarctica - MAT-01 (SPAdes) (version 2) | ecosystem: Environmental > Aquatic > Freshwater > Ice > Liftoff...
TCGGCCTCAAAGATGCGTTTAGCTTAAAGATTCACAACTACAAGCTTCTACACCTCCAGCCGTTAGAGGCGTTTTATAAAAACTTAGCAGGTGTTTATCGATACAAATGGGGCGATAGTCAATTGGAATTTGTTTGGGACGGGCGCGGTCATCTGGAAAAATATACGGAAGATTGGATGCGGTTTTTTAAAGAATCAGCCAATCGATTTTGCCGAGAGGAGATTTTTATTCAGGCCGTTTTGGATGTCACCGTTTTTTTGCCAATCGAAAAAGAAAATGAATCTGAAAAGCAGCTGACATTGGCTGAGAGCAGAATGAATACCTTCATGCTTCAACATTTTGCAGTAAAAATCCATAAAAACAAAGGACTGGTTTCCATGAGGGTAGCGTAATCGAAACCGAACTACCTGATGTCGCAAAAGCGCGTATTGCCTAACTCAATTGTTGCATTTCTAAATTTCAGATTTACCACTATATTTGAATACCAACCCCAGTCTCTATGAGAAAATTATTTGTTATCGCCAGTATCTTAACGTCTGCATTACTCATCGTTTGGTCTTTTTTTTGGATTGATGTTCTTTTTGGTTTTGTAATCGTTTTGCCACTGATCTACATGGGTATAGAAGACATGGTGCAAACGAAACAATCCATCAGAAGAAACTTTCCCGTTCTTGGACGATTGCGCTATGTGTTTGAAGACTTACGTCCAAAAATCCAACAATACTTTGTTGAGTCAGATAATGATGGGGCTCCCATCAACCGAAATGAAAGATCCGTTATTTATCAGCGTTCGAAAAAACAAACGGACACCGTGCCATTTGGTACACAGTTGAATGTATATGCCGAAGGATATGAGTGGATCACTCACTCCATTGCACCCAAGGATTTTCATAAAATGGATCATAGCCCCCGCATTCAATTCGGTGGTAAAGACTGCAAACAATCTTATAATATGAGTGTGCTGAATGTTTCAGCCATGAGTTTTGGTTCACTCAGCAAGAATGCCGTTCTAGCATTGAATGCCGGTGCCAAAATCGGAGGCTTCGCGCACAACACCGGTGAGGGTGGATTAAGCCCTTACCATTTAGAACCAGGAGGTGATATTATTTGGCAAATAGGAACGGGCTACTTTGGCGCACGCACTGAAGACGGGAACTTTTCGGAAGAGGCTTTCCGTCAAAATGCCATTAAACCCAATGTAAAAATGGTGGAGATAAAGCTCTCGCAAGGTGCGAAGCCTGGGCATGGTGGAATTTTACCAGCCGCCAAAAACACTCCCGAAATTGCCGCTATTCGCCAAGTAAAAGCAGGAACCACGGTTTTCTCGCCACCCTTCCATAGCGCTTTTTCTACACCAATAGGCCTCATTCAGTTTGTTAAACAGCTACGGGAATTGTCAGGAGGAAAGCCAATTGGATTCAAACTCTGCGTAGGTAGAAAATCTGAATTTTTATCAATCTGCAAAGCAATGGTACAATTAAATACCTACCCCGATTTCATTTCGGTAGATGGTGGAGAGGGTGGAACGGGAGCTGCGCCACCAGAGTTCACAAATTCTGTGGGCATGCCTTTGCTGGATGCGATATCATTTGTCGATAACGCACTGCGCGGCTTTGGCATTAGAAATGAAATGAAACTGATTGCGTCAGGGAAAATACTTTCTGGCTTCCATATGGTGAGAGCCATGGCGCTGGGCGCGGATACATGCAACACAGCTCGTGCCATGATGATGGCCTTGGGATGTATTCAGGCATTGGAGTGCAACAAAAATACCTGCCCAACAGGAGTGGCTACGCAAGATCCGTATTTCATGAAAGGCCTTGTGGTAGAAGATAAAAAGACAAGAGTAGCAAACTATCACAAAAATACAGTTGAGAGCTTTGTGGAATTAATTGGCGCAACGGGCTTGGATCACCCCGATAAAATCAATCGCACTCATGTCTACCGAAGGGTCTTCATGAATATGGTGAAAACATATGAAGAGATTTATCCGCTTCTACCCGATGGCTGCTTACTAGATGGTGGAGACGTTCCGTTTGATTATGAAGCGTATCTAAAAAAAGCGAGCGCAGACAGTTTTGAAATTGCATGATAAGAAAAGCTCTTTCCACTATTTAAAAATCAAAACTAATTGTTTGCTTAAGTTCACTCGAAAGACTTAACGCTACTGGACATGTAACGGCAGCCTGTTTTAGTTTCTGCTTTTGAACGTCCGTGGCGATCAAGTTTGGATGATGAAAATGAATTTTTATCTCAGCAATTTTTCGTGGGGCGGCCGACATGATCTTTTCAACTTTTGATTGAAGGCCAGCCAACTCAATTTTCTCTCGTTCTGCCAATATTCCCATGATGGTCATCATGCAACTGCTCAATGCGGCACTCACCAAATCGGTCGGACTAAATGCTTCGCCTTTGCCGTTATTGTCAAGGGGAGCATCTGTAGTCACGGTGTTTCCAGATTTAAGGTGAGTCAGTTGTGTCCTTAGATTACCCGGGTACTCTCCTTTCGCCATTACGTTATCCATAGTTTGAACTTAAGATGCTTTTTTTCGTTGATCAATTAATCTAACTTTCGAAATCACTAGTTAAATGAAAAAAAGCTTAAAATTAGTCGGTTTTTCAATATTGCTTCTATCGGCCTCCTATTCTTTTGGTCAGACGCAAGATAGCTATGATTATAATAGTGAATTTACTTGGGGCATTAATAAAAATTCAAGCGGTGGATTGATTGGCGGATTTACATTGAAGAAAGCCAAGAGGCTCAGCGAGCGCGTGTTTGAAACCTTTGGGTTGGAGATCATGAATGTAAAGAATCCCCAAGAATCGAGAATTCAATCGCAGATTACTGGCAATTTTTTTATTTTTGGGAAGAGTAATTACCTATACGCTTTTCGATTTCAGTATGGCCGCGACATTGTTCTTTTCACGAAAGCACCCCAGCAAGGCATAGAGGTCAAAGCCGTATTTGCGGCAGGGCCAACCATCGGAATTGTCGCTCCTTACTACATCGAAAGATCTGTGGACAGAAGCTTCAACAACACCATTGGCGAGCAATATGACCCTAACGATCCGAATCACGCACTGAACAATATTTTTGGGACGGGTTCTTTATTTCAAGGGATAAGCGAATCCTCCATACAAATGGGAGGAAACATCAAGGCTGGTCTCAATTTCGAACTAGGCTTAGTAAAAAGCCAAGTGACAGGTTTTGAAGTGGGTGTTTTGATTGATGCTTACTTCAAGGATGTCGTGCTGATGCCAACCGCGCCCAACAATGCTGTCTTCCCCACCGTTTACTTGACCCTCTTCTACGGAAACCGAAAATAAATTTCGCTTTTCGCTAAATAAAATAGATCGTCATAAAACCCAAACCTTATCTGCGGCTTCGCGTAAGGGTGGGTAGCAATTAATTTACTGTTATTATGGAAATAAAAAAAACGCAAGGGGCTGACTTATTGGCCAAGAAAGGCCTTTTCTTCAGTATTGGCTTAGTTTCATCTCTCGCCTTGGCATTGATGGCATTTGAATGGAGGCAACAAGACGAAAAACTGGATCTGTTTTCGGCAAAAAGCACTAATACCTTTGAGGAAATGCTTGACGTGCCCACTACTCAACAATTACCGCCATTGGCACCTGTTATCCAGCAGCCACAAATTGTGGAAGTTCCAAATGAAGAAAAAATCAAAGAAAACTTGAACATTAGCTTTGATAACGAAGCGCCTACCATTGAAGTAACTTCGGTCATCAGCGATGAGCCAGCTGAAGAAGTAGATGAGATTTTTACAATCGTAGAAGAACCAGCGATGCCAGCAGGAGGAATGAATTCGTTTTACAAATACTTGGTAGATAATATGAAATATCCTCCGCAGGCAAGAAGGCTTGGCATTGAGGGGAAGGTGACGCTGCAATTTGTAGTAGACAAAAACGGCCTGATCAGCGATGTCTCAGTATTGAGAGGCATTGGTTCTGGTTGTGATGAGGAGGCCGTTCGAGTAATGAGAAATGCGCCTGTCTGGAAACCGGGAAAACAACGTGGAAAGCCAGTAAAACAGCGCTGCATTATGCCAATTAGCTTTAAAATGTAATTAGCTAGACACCGTATTTTCTGGTAGTAATAGCGTTTTAGTATCTAAAAAGAAAAAATTATTCCCGCTTTTCGTGACTTGGTATGCACAACTGGATTCTATTCCTATATTTGAAATCCTAAACCGAATTTATGGAAGCAAAAAAAACGGAGAAAGCAGATTTAGTAAAAAAGACAGGGCTCTTTTTTAGCATGGGGCTTCTATTGACGATGTCACTCGTCTTAGTAGCTTTTGAATGGAAAAGTTATGATGAGCAACTTGATTTGTTGAAAAATAAAAGTACCAACACCTTTGAAGAGATGCTGGAAGTTCCCCCTACCGAACAGCCACCTCCGCCAGCTCCGGTAATTCAGCAACCACAAATTGTAGAGGTTCCTGATGAAGAGGAAATCAAAGAGGATTTGAATATTAAATTTGATGTAGAGGTTACGGAAGACACGAAGGTAGAAGCAGTAACGGTTGTAGAAGAGAAAGAAGAGGTTGACGAAATTTTCTCAGTGGTGGAGGAAACAGCCACCCCTAAAGGAGGAATGCCAGCGTTCTATAAGTACATTGGTGAAAAGATGAAATATCCTGCGCAAGCCAGAAGAATGGGGGTTGAAGGGAAGGTGTTTGTTCAGTTTGTTATTGGAAAAGATGGCTCAATTAGTGACGTAAAAATCATAAAAGGAATTGGTGCCGGTTGTGATGAAGAAGCCGCAAGAGTAATGCAGTCTGCTCCGGCATGGAATCCTGGAAAACAACGTGGAAAGACAGTAAAACAACGTTACACGTTGCCGATACAATTTAAATTGGGATAATTCCTGACATCCGAATAAGAAAGTAAAAAGCCCCGCCAAAGACGGGGTTTTTTTATGGAATAGTAAAACCTAAAATCAACCCTACAATAATCACCGCCCATGAAGGAATTTTGGTAAACGTCATCAAACAAAATGTTCCTGTTGTAAATGCAATATTCAGAAGACTGTTTTCTAACGGCTGGAACAATACGATTGCACCGGCAGCCACCAGCCCTGTGCTTGCAGCCTGAATGCCTTCCAAAGACGCTCGAATAACCCTATATTTTTTTAGGCTCTCCCAAATTCTGATCATAAAAAAGATCAAAAATGTTCCTGGCAAGAAAATTCCTGCTGCCGACATCAATGCGCCTGCAATTGCGCCTCCGGTTCCAAAATCTCGCATGGCCAATGCTCCGATGTAGGCACTAAACGAGAAAACTGGCCCCGGAAGCGACTGAGCGATCGCATAGCCCGTTAAAAATTCTTCGTTGGATAAATATTGTTTGGGAGCATATTGTACAAACTCGGTGTAGAGTAAGGGCGTCAATATTTGGCCTCCACCGAAAATCAAACTTCCATTTCGATAGAAATTCTCGAACAAACGAATGGGTAGATAAGCGGGTTCCAGTCGGGTGAATCTTCCCAGGAGTGCTGCCAAAATCAATACCCCAATCCACAATAAAAAATTAGCCCATCGTATGTCAAATTTCTTCTTCGGCTCGCGCGGGTGAGCCTTATAATTGAATGCTGTGATCGACCCGGCCAGTAAGAGCGTGATGGGGAAAACAAATGGCGTTCTGATAAAGTACGATGCGATACCTGCCCCTAGCATTATCAAAACAGTTCTAAATCGCGTGATCGCTTTTTGCCCGATCGAATAGGCTGCGAATACCACAAACCCGACCGCCATCGGCTGAATAAATCTGGTAAAAGCCAAAGAGATTTGTTTTGATTCAAAACTTTGCATTAGTAAGCCAGCGGACGTCATGATCATTACCGAAGGCAACATCCAGATCAGCAGCGTCAAGTAGGCGAGTTTAGCGCCACCTATTTTGTATCCGATGCCTGAAATAGTTTGGGTAGAAGTCGGGCCCGGCAACACTTGGCAAAGTGCATTCACCTCAATGATTTCCTCCTCCGACACATAGCTTTTTTTGTGGGCCAGCACTCGCTGAAAGTGAGCAAGATGCGCCTGAGGGCCGCCAAAACTGGAAAGGGACAGTAGTAATACGTCTTTTAGAAAACTACTATATCGAAATCTGTCTACCAATGAACTATTTCTTTAGACCAATTTCGCGGAGCCGTTGATTTAAGAACTCCCCAGCGCTAATATCTTCCCAATGTTTTGGATGATCTGTATCCACGCAACTTGGTAGCGCGGCCAAACTCATTTCCGAACGCGGGTGCATAAAAAATGGAATAGAATAGCGAGGCTTGTTCATCTGTGCGCGAGCCGGATTCACCACCCGATGAATTGTTGATTTCAATTTTTTATTCGTCAAGCGCTCCAGCATATCGCCAACGTTCACTACCAATTGCTCAGGCAGTGCTTTGATGGGTATCCATTTGTTATCGCGTCTAAAAACCTGTAATCCGTCTGCACTCGCGCCCATCAACAATGTGATCAAATTGATGTCGCCATGCTCTGCGGCCCGCACGGCATCAGCAGGAACAGCATCAGGATTTTCGATGGGAAAGTAATGGATGGGGCGAAGGATGCTATTGCCGTGTTTTACTTTTTGATCGAAGTAATCTTCTGGAAGATTTAAGTAAAGCGCAATGGCTTTGAGCATTTGCACACCAGTTTTTTCAAGTCGCCTATAAACATCTAAAGCGATTGATTCAAACTCTGGCAATTCTTTTGGCCAAATATTATCAGGATACTCTTTTTTGATAGGGTCTCCATCCAGCACTTCTTGCCCAACATGATAGAATTCTTTTAAGTCGCCCGTATTGCGACCTTTGGCGTGCTCTTTTCCTTTTCCAATATATCCCCTTTGCCCTGCAAGACCCGCTATTTCATACTGTTGCTTCACAGAATCTGGCAACGCAAAAAACTTTTTAATCACTTCATATAGCTGTGCAGAAAGTTCGTCAGTCAAATAGTGATTGCGAATGGCTACAAAGCCAATACTATTATAGGCTGCGCCCAAATCAGCCACAAATTTCTTTTTCCTTTCAGGATTTCCACTGGTGAAATCCGCCAAGTCTAATGAAGGGACTTCATCGTACAATACTTCTGCCATACCGCTTTCTTTTTGATCAATGCAATCTATGTAAATTTTGACTAAATTTATGAGGTGGCTTTTGAAAAAGCCGCAGGCTTCAGGCCACAAGCGTCAAGCCGGCATTGCAAAATGACTATAAAACTAATTTCAACCCTAAGCAAAATGAAGACAACAAGAAGGGAATTTGTGAAAGATGTAGCGAAAGTGACTGCGCTGGCAGCGGTTGGATCTTCCGTTATTTTGAAATCATCAGAAGTATTTGCCGAATCGGCCCCAGTTGTTTTCTCTCAACTAAAATTACCCTATGCGCTCAATGCATTGGAGCCAAGCATTGACGCCATGACGATGGAGATACACTATGGCAAGCACCATGCTGCCTACGTCAAGAATGTGAATGAAGCCATTGCGTCCGACAAGATTACTTTTGAAACAGAGAAAGAATTTTTTGCGAATACTTCTAAGCTTTCCGCGAAAGCGAGAAACAACGGTGGCGGTGCGTACAACCACAACTTTTTTTGGCAAGTGATGAAACCAAATGGTGGAGGAACACCTACCGGACAACTCGCAGACGCCATCAACGGAGCGTTTGGATCGTGTGAAAAATTCAAAGAACAGTTTACCGATGCAGCCATGAAACGCTTTGGCTCCGGTTGGGCATGGTTGGTGCAGGATGGAGGAAAACTTAAAATCGGATCTACTCCTAATCAAGATAATCCATTAATGGACTTGAGTGAGTTAAAAGGAACACCTTTGCTCGCACTAGATGTGTGGGAACATGCTTATTATTTGAAATACCAAAACAAGCGCAACGAGTATGTAGCCAATTGGTGGAATGTGGTGAATTGGGAAGAAGTGGCCAAACGGATCATTTAGGTTGTCAATACCCGCCCAAATATTTCCTTAAAAACCACTCACCACTCACAAGCGTCAATAGTAAAAAGAAAAACCATTTTAGGTTGATCAACGAATTGAATGTTTCCTCCGTGTGGATCAATGCCTGTGCCGGCTTTTGTTGGAAGTCGGTTGGAAGCTTTGCAACTTGATCGGCCATATAAAATGTCCCGCCAGTAGCGGAAGATAATTTTCTCAATAATCCAAAATCGGCTGTTACGTTCTGCGACTCAATGTTCTGGGCGGCCACTAAAAATTGCCCACGCACTTCTTCTCGCACTCCATTCAACTCAGTAGAAGCGCGAAATTGATAAACGCCTTCTTTCAGTCCACCAACTTGATACCGCGTGCCTCCAGGGTTAGTCACATATTGATATTTTGAAATCGCGCCTTGCTCATCTCGCACCTCAAGCGCAATCGTGTTTCCATAGATCGGCTCAAACAAATCATTATAAACTTGGCTTTCAATTATGACCGGACTGGCATCTGTAAATTCATTTTGAATGGGAAAGCTCCTGAATTTCTTTTTGTCGTCTAGCGTACTTAAGTATTGAATCAATTTAGAAAACACTTCATCGAATACTTCCGTCTTTCCAGTATCGGCAAATTCGTTCAATCGCCATTTCCACGCACCCTCGCCCACGAGTGCTGCCACTTTATGTTTTTCGTCTTGCCAACTTAGCAACAGCGGCCGATCGGTGGCCAAACTGCCGATTCTCTGGTAAAGTAAAACGGTCGCATTGGCCGGGAACGAAAATTTACCAAATGGGACTTGTATCGGAGGATATTTTGAAAACACCCCGTTGCTATTCTCCGGAAAATTAAAGTCATGAAATGTTGTATTTATCACAGGAGTTACTTCGTCCCGTTGGCCAATATTTTCAAACCCCAACGGTATTTGATTGGCCGCGAGCTGGCGTAAGTTGGTTTGGGTACCAACGATCAACAGCAATGATGAGGCGGCATTTTTAAACTGTTGGTAGAGCGAGTTGGTTTTGTTGTTGCGATCCGCAATCTGATGGAAAATGACCAGCTCAGCAGCACCGGGCTTCAGTTGTGCAGGAGTTGTCTCCGTGACACCGGGTATGTGCAAAATAAATTCGTAGTTGGAATTTTTCTCTAGGGCAGAACGAACGGCTTTTATATCCGGATGTGGTGCGGGAGCTATCAGGAGTATTTTCTTTTTACCTTCCACCACCTCCACGAAAATGCTTGAGCGGTTATTTTTAGTAGATGCCTCTGTTTTAATCGGCTCAATAGAAACATCAAACCGTTGAATTCCTTTTTCCTTGGCGTCCAACAAAAAATTAAATTCCAACAAAAGCTTCGAAGATGAATTTTGCTGTTCCCTTAAAATTACTTTTCCGTTTTTTGAAACAGAAACCACCACTAGTTGATTAGGTAAGCTCTGAATCCCGACCTCCGCCCGGATGGGAAACTTATTTCCTTGATAAGTGATCTTGTTGTATGATACATTTTTTAAAATCAGGTCCGCCCGATCAGTGGTGTCGCCCACGCCCACAGAATAAATTGGGACGCGAATGGGCATGTACAGTGGGGAGGCTCCATTGTTGTAAATACCATCCGAGACAAACACAATACCGGCTAAATTCTTTCCCTCATAATCTGTAGTAACCCCACGAATACCCGCGCTCAAATCAGAAGTAGGATGTGAAAAATAAATATTTGCGGGTGCTTTGTTCTCAAGATCTCTATAAACCACCTCGTACCCTTGCTCTTCAATTTTCCGACTTGAACGCTCTAGGTCTTCAACTATTTTTTTTCTGCTTACAGAATCCACTGCCTCCTTAATAGAAGTAGAATTGTCTACGAGGAAAACGATGGTTGGTTTTTCAAATAAATTAGTGGTGAGTTTTAAAATAGGACCCAAAAGTAAAAAGGCCAGCAACGCAACTAAAACCGTGCGCAACCCAAAAAGCACTTGATTGATACGCGTGCTCCAACTATGCTTGCCGCGATACAAAACAAAAGCATAACCAACGCCCGCTGCTAGACAGAGTATGATGTAATAAGGTGATGACTCGAATTGGAGATGCTGCATAATTGTTGTTTGTTGATAGTTGTTGGTTATTAGAAGGTCTGCACTAATAACTAGCAACTACCCACGATTAATTTAATACCCATATTTTTCTTTCCACAATTTTTTCAAATAATTTCTTAACTCAATTTCCCTAGAATTATTTCCAGGGTCATAGAATTTTGTTCCGGCAATTGATTCCGGCAAAAATTCCATAGTGGCAAAGTTGTTCTCAAAACCATGTGCATATTGGTAGCCTTTTCCGTAGCTCAAATCCTTCATCAACTTAGTGGGTGCGTTTCGCATCGCCAGCGGCACGGGCAAGTCTCCGGTTTCGCCAACTGTTCTGAGCGCGTGATCAATTGCCACATAACTCGCATTGCTTTTGGGTGAAGATGCTAAATAGATGGCACACTGAGAAAGAATTATCCGTGCCTCGGGGTAGCCTATTACATCAACGGCCTGAAAAG
>Ga0209591_10009539_pt1 | contig 10487 bp, 7 predicted proteins | sample MAT01_FD_187207 | JGI IMG/M metagenome (GOLD analysis project Ga0209591, IMG submission 187207) | Freshwater microbial communities from Lake Fryxell liftoff mats and glacier meltwater in Antarctica - MAT-01 (SPAdes) (version 2) | ecosystem: Environmental > Aquatic > Freshwater > Ice > Liftoff...
GAGGGCGGCTTCAATCCGTTCACGGTTCGTATCGTGACGATCCGGGCCAAGCGGATCAATCTCGCCCGCTATCGGCGGCACTCCCCAGGCGCGGCCGAAGTCGGACTTGCGGTCGGCAAAGTTGGGTAGGAACTCAATGGGATGCCGCGTGTTGTTTCCCACGAGGACTCCGTAGCGCGACCAGACGGCTTCCCGGAACGGGCCGTCGAAAATCCCGGGCGTCAGTTCGTGGATTTCCGCCTGGCAATAAACACGCTCGCCGATCTGCAGTTTGTCAGCAAAGACAAAGTGATTGTTGCCGGCAAGCTCGACGCGGATAACCGGGGCATTCGTGCGCCAGTCGTTGTTCCAGGCCAGATGCCGGGGAATCAAACCGAGCGCGCAGGCGATCAGGTGTTCCGTGTCGTGATAGCCATGACAAAAACCGAACACGCGAATTCCCGGGATTTGGTCGATGCAGGCGGTGAGGGCATTGAGAGGATTGGTGAGCTGCAGGAGCAGGGCATCGGGCCGTCCGACCTCCGCGAGGGTCTGGGCGATGCGGCGCATCGCGGGGGCATGGCGCAGGGCCCTGACCGCGCCTCCCGGCCCCGTGGTGTCACCCACCGGCTGAAAAATGCCGTCAAGCTGGGGGTGCATGGAATCGTAGCGCCAGAGACGGTCGCCACCCACCGAAATCGCGGTGAGACATGCCGTTGCGCCGCGCAAACCCTCCCTGAGATCGGTGTGGGCCGTGATCCGCTGGGAGCCGTTCAGGCTTCTCCGTGCAAAATCGCACCACGCGTGCACCATGGCAAGGCGTTCGGGCAGCACGTCAATGAGCCGGATTTCCGCATCCTGCAGATCGGGATTGAGAAGGATGTCCACCACGATGAGACAGCCCCAGTTCAGCGAGCCAGCGCCGACAATGGCGATGACGGGGTGTGATGAGGACGCACCGGTGTCCGGAATTTTTGTGGAAGTATGCAAGAGCATGGAAAAACCCTATATTCGTAACGTTATTTATGCGACCCTATACTAGAATCAAACGTACCGGTCCCATCAAGCCTGACCGGGGATTCCCTCGATAGTTGGTTGGAATGGTCTCGTAATGGTTTGCCAGCGTATTGCAAATGGTGACTTCCAACTTGTTCTCACCGACCCGCAAATGGTCTGTCACCCCGATTTTCCAGGGCGGGGCAACCATTGTGCCCGCCATGTTTCCGTTCAAGCGGATCTCCGCCGAGGCGGCCACATCACCAAGATCGAGAACCCCCTGCCGTCCGGCTTCGTCTTTCGTCAGCGCAAACCTAATGGAATACTTGGCCGCGCCCGAGTAGCTTGACAAGCCGTCGATTTCCGACCAATCGCCCAGCTGGATTTTTCCGCTCCCGCAGTCCATCAGGATCGGCTCGGGGAAGGTTGCGCCTCCATAGCATCCCCTCGCTTGTGAAACTCGAAAAGCAACCTTCACCGAAGTGTCTTGCGGTTGATCAATCCGGACATGAAATGTCATCGCGCCTTCACTGTGATCTCCCCCTCTTTCCGGTTCCCGCTCGACGCCCCTCGCTTCTTTTCCGTTGATCCAGACTTGGATTCTTCCCCGCGCCGTGACCGTCATTCCCTGCAAGGCGGGTGGAGAATCAAAGCGATACCATCCGACGGGTTCTTGTTCATGCGGGCTGACATCGAACTTCAGAACATCATCGTTGTTCCACCAGTTCATCGCCAGTTCACTCGTTCGAAAGGCAAGCTGCTCCCCTTCCCGTACGATTTCCTCATCGGGTAATCCTGCCCACTGGCCCACGTGAAAAACAAAATAGCCGCGACCCACCTCCTCGTATTTCAGAAGCACCGGATTGGCTCCGGCGTCCAGTTCCACCGTTTGCGGCCAATCCTCGCGTTTCTGATGATTCAGCCACACGCTCGTCGGCTTCATGCCGCCACAGAGGATTTGTGCCGTACATGCATGAGGAGCCTGCACGGTCGTCCAGAGATAGTAGCGGCTCCCGGCCTCCTCCTTGACGCGAAGCGTGTTCGGACTGCTTGCATGTGGGCGTTCGATGGCGCCCAGTCCGATGAACTCGTCAGAAATCCCGGCTTTCAGCCCGTGATAGCCTTGATGGGCGGTATCGTTCTCGATCCCGAATCTCCAGGAAAATTCATAAGGCTCCCAACCATACGTCGTCCCATTAAAATCGACCGCGTCCGACAGATTCACCTCTTTCAGGCTGGCCAGCTTCGCCTCCAGCTCTTCCACGCCCGCACTTTCCGACAACGGACCTAGTTTCCAGAATTTCGGACCGTAGGAATAGGTGACCTGCTTCCACTTCGAGTCATCGAGATGAGCCGTCATCCAATCGATGCTGGCATCGGTTTCCCGGGCGTATTTCATTTGCCGCATCTCCGCGCCGATCATGCCTTCAAACGCAGGCCAGCGAAAATCTCCAAAGCGATTGTCGCAGGTCGGTTGCAACTGAAAATCCCAATCGCCATCCATAGGGATCACCCGATGAGCCTCTGAGGAAACCGTCTTTTCCCATTCCGGTTCGCCGGGAACGAAGACGATCAGTTGGATTTCGTTTTCCGACAACGGCAGCTTCAACCGGGTGCCGTCGGAATTTTGCCCGGTGATCTTCCAGGGACGGATCTCACCTGTCCAAGGATCCCATAGTTCCACTCTTCCGGTGGCGCGGAAAAAGCATGCCGTATCCTTTGGCGCGTTATAAATCGCGTAAAGATCGCGTGATCCGATCTTTCGATGCTGGATGTAGCCTGGACCTTCGTAATCGCGAGGAGGCAACTCAGGGACAATGTCGTCCACGGCACCGTTTGGGAACATCTCGTTGACCATAGCCGTGATTTCCGGATCCTCACGGCCGATGCGGTCGCTGGCTTCTGGCAAAGCTCCGACGGCCAAAACCACGCCTCCCGCCCTGTGAAACTCGAGAGCCTTTTGGAGGGTGGAGTGCCGTGCGGCCTTCATGCCCGGAAGCACGAGTACGCGGTAAACTTCTCCGGAAACGTGAAGTTCGTTGCCGACAACCCGCGCGCGGTCCAACGATTCGAAATCCATAAAATCGAAGTCGATGGAATGAGCATAAATTTGTCTGGCCGTGGAGAACGCCGCATCCACCGCTTCCCGTCCGCCCATGTTGGCCTCGACAGGCGCGACCGGATAGAGAATCGCCACGTCGCAGCGATGACACCCCTGACTAAGCAGGTAGCTCAGTCGCTCCACGCAATTCATAAAACCGCCCAGATGCTTCCAATACGGCATCCGGAACGTATTGTCCGGCGGGGCCCATTCCCACCATCCGCCATGAGTTGAATAATACATCCCATGAAGAGAAAACAGATTGTAGCCCATGACGAGGCCGGCCAGGGTTGCATCGACGATGTTCGCGGATGTCGTGCCCCAGCCGCTTCCGTAGAAGCCCTCCAACCAAGTACGAGGACGCTGATAAAGATGGGCAATCGAACTGGCGACCTTTGCCCGAATCAGATCTTTGCCCAGCTGCGGCTGATCGGATCCGGGGCCCTGATTCCAACGTTGGGTGCGAAAATAGTCGCCGAATTCGGCCACGTCATACCCTCTCCCTCCGTGGTCGCACCCCATGGTCATACCCCGCTGCTCATGCCAGTCGAAAACCGGCTTGAAAAAATTTTCCTCGCTCAGTGCGACCATGACGTCGCTGTAGTCGAGCCGGATCTTGGGTGTGCGGGGACCGATATCCACGAAGAGGGCCGGGAGTTCTGGAAGAATGTCATATCCCTTGCGACGGTGAAACTCCTCCGCAAACCGTTCGACCCAAAGAAATCCTTTCACTCCAAAGGTCAGTTCGTCGGAGAAGAAGAAATTCAAACCCTTTCCACATTCATCGGGGAAATGCTCTTCGAATTGACCGAAGAATTTCTTCGCATACAGGGGACCCGAGAGCGGATGCATGGGATTGATCGAGAGCGGCACCCGGACTGCACAGACGGAGATCTGCCGCATCTTCCCCTCCACATCGGCCACCTTTGTGCTCGCCAGCGCCTCTTGGGAAGAAGGGCCATTGACCAGATGGAGTTCCATTCCGCCAATTTCAGGATGCTCGCGAAGAATCTCATCCACGCACCAGCCCTGGCCGGCCCCAAGCGTGTAGTCACTCAGACTCATGGCGATTCCGGCTTTTCGATTGTTTTGGATGAACCAGCCGGCAAGATGCCACCATTCAGGAGAAAATAGCCGCGGCTCGCTTGGGAGAGTCAAACCAAACTGTACCCACTCTCCTTTGTCGGAATGCGCATAGTTGATCTGATACCCGGAAACGGGCACTCCCTCCATTTGAGCAAGCTGCCACGCGATCCTTTCCTTGGTCAGCGGATCCCCGAGCCACCAGTAAAATGGTACCAGCCCGAATCCCTTCGGGGGACTCCGAAACCCTGGTAGGACATCCAGATCATCCGCCCGGCTCACCTGCCCCACCGCCCATTCGGGCCTGGGAGGAACATGGGAAGTGTCACTGAAGGCAAGATTCTCGGCACGAATTGAAGCGCCGTCTAAACTTGCGATCTTGGACACGTTAGAGTTCATTGCTCAACAGCCGCCGCTTTGGCGGGCAGGCATATGGTTGCGGTGAAAATAGGGCAAGGAGCGTGACGCAGTTTTTACTTGCTTGGTTTGCTTTCATTTTCTGGATTCGTTGGATTTCCGGGCTTCTTGTTCCTTCTCGCTTAGGAAGCATCATCACTTCCAGAATAAGGAGAACGAAAATGCGTTTCACGGGTTCAGATCCTGCGATCGAGTGGAAGAAGAACGGGAAGCATTCCCCAGAATTTCCGTCGTGAATTCACCGAAAGGGACCTGGCGGCTTCTTCCGGCAATGGTGAAAACCTCCGCGTGCCTGCAACCACAGGCCGCACCCCAAGCCGGCCAATCCAAGGCTGCCGGATTCGGTTTTTGACAGGCGTGCAGCGCACTGAGGGAGATTTTTTCATCCCAAAAGTCCGAAATATCGATGAAAGAATCCCATCCGCTGTAGGCCTCTCCGAAATTCCAGACCCCCAGATCCTGCCACAAAAGAAGCATGCCCTCATAGCCGTCCCTCACGGCCCGGCGATAAGCTTCGTTCACCAGAACGCAGGTCCCGAAGTGTTCGGGATTCACCATCGGCATGCCGTGCGTTAAAATCACCTCGGGATTATGAACTTTAATAAGTTCAACGACCCGCTCAATAGAGGCATTATCGCCGCAGGCCGTCAAAATGGTGGGGACATTCGGGGGCACGCACTCCGGTCTTTCCGAACCAAAGCGGACTTCAATCTTTCTTCCCTCTTCGTCAATGTAATGTCGCTGCGGATGATCGAGAAAAATTGGCCGGGTACCCAGCGCGTTGGCACCGGCTTCCGCTTCTAAAATCCGCTGAGGCATGATCTTTCGCCAACTGCAGACCTCGCTGACCTCACGCCCATCTGCTTCCAGCCGGCTCCAAGTGCCTGACATGTTGTTGGTGGACATCACGTAAACAATTTCGTAGCCCCGGTGGAAGTACTTCGCCAAGCTTCCTCCCACGTTTAATTCGTGGTCGTCGGCATGCGCCCCCACGGCCATAATTTTGCGGTTTGTCATTACTGGCGGCGCTCAGATTATCTCGATGATTTTCTTATCGAGAAGGATGTTGATTTTATCTAGCCGTTTTATTGCGGCGGCGAAAACCAAGAAGCGCACCCATGCCAACCAATCCCAGTAACGCGGTGCTTGGCTCAGGAATGACATCAAAAGTGACATCCATACGAAGCGTGTTACTAACCACGCTGAGACTCCCCACATAGTCATTATTGATTCGGCCGCTGAGATTCCCACTGAGCGAACCGATCAGACTCGTGCTGTCGAAAAGTGTGTAGGTCCCAGCCTCCAAACCGGAAAGCGCATTGAAGCTAAAATCATTAAACCCGAGAAGTCCGGTTCCGATGGTCAAACTTCCCGAAGCCCCGGTGACCCGGATCTGATCATAAGTTGTTCCTGCCGTGGTTTTAGCGCCAAGATCAAATGCCAGCCAGTTGCTTCCGGCAGTTGCACCCGTCAGGTCCAAGCCTCCCCCACTCACGAAATTGAAGGTGGTCCGACCTGCGCTGCCCGCCACCGCGCCCGGTGTCAGACGGCCTCCGGATCCAACCAGAACATTGTCACCACTGAGGATGTTGAATGTCGCGGTTCCACCTAACGTTCCGCCGCTGGCAACATCGACCGCAGTCGTGCCGCCAAAGTTTTCAAAGTCCCGGAACGAGCCATCAGCGTTGATCAACAGGGTCCCTCCATTGACAGTGGTGCCCCGGTGAACGCGAACCGAGCTTCCATCCAAAACCAAGGTTCCCGAACCGGATTTTGTGAATGAAAGGCCCTCGTTGGCATTTTGAATTCCTACAATGTTTCCACTGTAGGTGGCTGTTCCTGTAGCGACCTGATTAACAGTCAAGAAGGCTGAAGTTCCTGCTCCGTTTTGCACCTGAATCGTGCCTCCACTTCCGCTCAAACCACTGAGGGTAACACCGGCGCTGCGCTGCAGAAATACGGAACCCGAGGCCATAGAAAGATTTCCAAACGTGCCATTCGATACCGCATTGTTAAAAAACATTTGACCGCCATTTATACTTGCATGAGAAGATGTGGAGATCGAACTCCCCGCGTCGAAAGTCAAAGATCCCGCATTCACCGTCGCCGTTCCCTGATAATCTGATGAAGTTTGGACTAATAAATTTCCCGAAGTGAGGGAAAAATTTCCACTGATGCGCCGAATGGTAGATCGAATATTTGTGGTAATGGAATTAGTTGCCCCTGCGTTAATACTGCCCCCGTCAAAAACCAAATCGGATGGGGTAGGACCTTGGTTAACAATTGCGAGTTCTGCAGCTGTCGCCCACTGAAGGCCACCCGCGCCAAAATTCACCGAATTCCCAAAAAGATCCACGAAATGAGTGCCAAGTACAGTTGCGGGCTGAAAAAACGCCACATTATTGCTCGCGGCCGTGTTATCCCATGCTTGAGTATATGGAGCCACATTGGTTGGCGTCGCCCATTTGTTACTAAACCACAGACCAATACCACCACCTCCGTTCATTGGCACGCTAGGGTCAAAGTAGTAATTCGCAGCCGAAAGCTGGGAATGTGTCAAAAACAATGTGACGCATGCCATCGTGAGTGTGCGGAGTGAGTTCATAGAGGTGTATGGGTGGTGCTGGAAGGAAAACTACAAAACACAACATGTATGTCAAGGTTTTTCGGCGTTGTTTAAAATATTTATCGCCGACGGAGGAAGATGGCAATTATTGCCGGAAAGAAGGAACACCATCCGAACTTCTTCATTTTTATGATCTGGTGTGCGACCCCACGAGAGAAGTTTTTACGACGGTCAACCCGGCGTTTGTCGCAGAGGCGCTTGGATTTGCCGCGATGACGGCCGCGCAGGAAGATCGCTACGTTGCGGTGGACACGATCATCCCACCGGATCTTCGTGCTGCGTACGCCTCCGCCTACCCTGGAGAGAAGGCCACTTCCCAATGAAAGCTGATAAACCATCCAAATAACTGGTCCATAAATTCATTTCCCCTTCAAAGCTACAAACTCATGAAGTTTTTTGATTTCTTTCTCGATCCACGGCCAATCCGGTGTGGCAGAAAACACTTGCGTGACGATACCCGCTGCCTTGCCACCAAAAACAAGAGATTCACGAAGATGGTTCAACTCTGAATGCACATTCGAGTGGCTCCCCAACACAAGGATGGCCTCATCTATGAGTTCCAGCGCCTTTATCGTTTGCTTTCCAATACCGGACCATTGGCGCTCCACCACACCGCGATCATGTTTGGCGTAACTCTTTAGAAAGAGTCTCTGGAAGAGCAAATAGCACATCACCGCCGGATAGTTATTGTTCTCATCACGCTGAGTGTAAAACTTAACCATGATAGATCCAGCTTGCCCATAATATAGATCGCAGGCGCGTTTGAGCAGTTGATCGTCTTTGAGATACCCCAGCTTTACAGCCCGATTCAGGTGGCTTGTTTTCGCTTCTTCAAGGTTTGTCGCGGTATCAATACCATAAGGGGATCGAAGATTCCACGCGTACTCGGCATTATAGATTTCCTGAGGACCGGCAAAGATTCCCCCGTTGATGTTGAAAATACATCGCCCCCCTTCAAAAAAATGATTCAGGCGCGGGTGCGCGGTGAAGAGTGCGCTGTTCGTATGTAAATCTGCACCACAGACCGAAAAAACAAACAACCCATGTCCATGGCCTTCGTTGTTGAGCCGGTCATGCAATTCTTATAAGCGTAGCGCTGGAAGATCGCCCCTAAAGAATTGCTCCCTCATGCCAAACATAATTTGTGATGAATGATTCCGCCCTTTGCTGATCGCCACCCATAAATCATAAATCTGATCCCAAGTGCCGTCACCATCGTAGATCGTTCCAGACGTTGGAGAAACAAAAATCACGATGCAATCACGCCCGCCGTCATAACCGGTGGCCGGATTGTTGAGAGAGGCAACAACCCGATAGAGATGTTCAAAGCCATCGGCAATCGCGCTGGCAACACCATCCTAAACAGAGATATCGTCATTGGCCCAGCGCGTTTTACATTCAGGACAACGCTTGCTCCACATTTCTACCAATTCCGCGTAAGTGGCGATGTCTTCATTGTGTAAATAGAGCACTCTGGACTCCAACTTTCGCACATAGTCCTCCAATTCTTCCGCTTTCAGCTTGTTCAACGCCTCATTTGAGCGGCAGTTGCCTTTGAGCATGAAATCTGAGATAATCGAGGCCCGCGTCGGATCAAATGGCGCATCAGGCACCTTTCCGCAGGCATAGATCTCTCCGTTCAGATAAGATCTGGGATTGAACTCCCCTCCCAATCCCCTTATTCCTTCCAGCGGATGACCAGGATACCCACCGAATCCAACGGTGTAACCTCCGAATTCGAGCCGGACGTTCCGGGCCGCAGCATAGGAACTCAATAGCCGCATATCTTCACTATACTCCGGATAGTTATCAGTCTTCCATTCGAAGCCTTCAAAAAAGGCATGTTGATCTTGAATCGCATGCAGAAGTCAATTTTTTCGCGATAGCGCTCAAGCATGTTTTCGCGGCCGTCTCCCCAATCATACATCATGCGGGATTCTTCCAACTCGACCAGCCATCGCGCGGCACAACGAAACTCGATGTCCGGATAATCATAGACCTCGCACGGCGAAAGCTCTATTTTGCCTGAAGTACTCCTGCTGATTAATTGTCGAAGCGTGGCTATCGCGTAAAGGAATCCGGGAAATGCGTTAACGTGAACCCGGACTTCCTCTCCAATAATCAACCGATATCCCTCCGGCGAGGAATGTTGCAAAGCATCTTCCAGGGAAAACCTAAGAGTCAAATCGACCGGATTGCTCTCATCGGTCATCACAACCGCTCCAAACATTTCAGTAATCTCTGAGCCGATGATCGTGGCGATCTCCCGAAGGCCGGGAGGATTCGTAGCAAACATCAATCGGATAACCGGAACATTTCCGGTCGGTCTTAAAAGATTTCCCTCTGAATATTTTAGTTTCTTGGGAGACGGAACTATCGCTTTGTAATTCATCTGAAAATTACGAAAATCTGATTTTATCAAATGGGAAGGTCAGGCCTCCTCTTTCGCAGGGAGGATCGGAACACCGTCATAGATGACGGTGTCCCGCCAATGAAAGGATGGTGTGTGTTTGAAAGCACTCATGGAACGTGAAATTCGCGGTTCGGTTCAGCGGCCTGCGTTCACGCGTTATTCATGCGCAGGCTCGAATTGGCGCGGCCCGAGTTCCACGAGATAAATGCGATCCACCAGCACCCGATCCTCCTTTTCGCTTCCCCCATATAATGGCCCCTCAAACTTCATGGAAACATAGGCATGCCAGCGATTTGCCGCGCCGGGTTCATAGATTCGCTCTCCGACTTCGAGACGGGTCTGGTTGCTCGGTGAAAGCCAGATATTCGAATTTGCGGTGACGGATATTTCCCCAAGATCAAAAAGTGTGTATTTTCCTGGAACCATTTTATCCAAATTAATTTTGAGCGTTGGCCCCATTAATTTGCTATCCACTTGAGCGAAACCAATGCCGACCGGCAGGGAATTCCCATCCGTTACCACGGCCCGGCCGGTAGCGGCGTCAGGATCCAAGACAAAATGTGAAGTTTCATCAGCACCGCCCCAACGGTTGGGAAGATAGGCGCGAATTCTCGAAGGCGGGATTTTGCTGAATTGTTCGGGGTAGGGCTTTTCCTGAAACTTGGCAAGACTGGCACTAGTGCTCAGATCCTCAAGCAAGCCCGTTCGAACGGGATTAGTGTGCCACTCACGATTGACGTCATAGGTAAACCATTTTGGCAGCGGTTCGGGACGGGCTGAATTGGCCCATTTGATCCGATTTGTGGGAATCAAATAATCCGTATAGTACTCAGGAAATTCTTTTTGCAATTCGCGCCACTTCCAAAGGGTTG
>Ga0209591_10009540_pt1 | contig 10486 bp, 9 predicted proteins | sample MAT01_FD_187207 | JGI IMG/M metagenome (GOLD analysis project Ga0209591, IMG submission 187207) | Freshwater microbial communities from Lake Fryxell liftoff mats and glacier meltwater in Antarctica - MAT-01 (SPAdes) (version 2) | ecosystem: Environmental > Aquatic > Freshwater > Ice > Liftoff...
GGCGGCTATTTCAGTTCGCCGGTCGCCTACGTGTTCCTCGTCATCTTCCTGCTGCTGACGGGGTTCTTCACGTTCACCATCGGCAATTTCTTCGAGCGCGGCGAAGCCTCGCTGGTCTCTTTCTTTACCTGGCATCCGTGGCTGTACCTGTTCCTGGTGCCCGCCGTCGGCATGCGCCTGTGGTCGGAGGAGCGGCGCCTCGGCACCCTGGAATTACTGCTGACCATGCCGGTCACCACCGCGCAGGCCATCGTCGGCAAGTTCGTGGCGTCCTGGATCTTCCTGGCACTCGCGCTGGCGCTGACCTTCCCGGTCTGGATCACCGTCAACATTCTGGGCTCGCCGGACAACGGCGTGATCTTCGCCGGCTACATCGGCAGCCTGCTGCTCGCCGGCAGCTACCTCGCGATCGCCTCCATGACCTCGGCGATGACGCGCAACCAGGTCGTGAGCTTCATCGTCTCGGTGATGATCTGCCTGTTCCTGATTCTGGCCGGCTTCACGCCGGTGACCGACCTGCTGGTGCGCTGGGCGAGCCCGTGGTTCGTCGACGTCGTCGCCTCGTTTTCCGTGATGACGCACTTCGACAGCTTCCAGCGCGGCGTCATCGAACTGCGCGACGTGGCCTTCTTCGGTTCGCTGATCGGCTTCGCGCTGTTCGCCACCGGCGTCATCATCCGCAGCCTGCGGGCGGGCTGAGCGCACATGAACAAAAAAGCCCTCGAAACCCTGCTTCTCTCCACCGGTGGCGTGCTGCTGGTGTTCGTGATCCTCGTCGCCGGCAATTTCCTGCTGTCGGCGGTGCCGGCGCGCATCGACCTGACCCAGGGCGATGTCTACACGCTCTCCGACGGCACCCGCCAGGTGCTCGGCAAGCTCGAATCGCCGGTCAAGATCCGCTTCTATTACTCGCAGGGCAACAGCGCCGTGCCGGTCGCGCTCAAGACCTTCGCCAAGCGTGTGGAAGACCTGCTTGCCGAATACAAGTCCGCCTCCGGCGGCAAGCTCGTCATCGAGAAGCTGAACCCCGAGCCCGACTCGGACGCCGAGGATTCGGCGTCGCTCGACGGCGTCGACGGCCAGCTCACCAACGCGCAGGAGAAGTTCTACCTCGGTCTGTCGGTGAGCTTTCTCGACCAGAAGGTCTCGATCCCCATTCTCGCTCCGGAGCGCGAGCGCCTGCTCGAATACGACATCACGCGCGCGATCTCGCAGGTCACGCAGACCAAAAAAGCGGTGGTTGGCGTCATGAGCGCGCTGCCCGTGTTCGGCCGTTCGCTCGACCCCACCGGTGGCAAGCAGCCGGCCGATCCGTGGGTGGTGCTCTCCGAGTTGAAGCGCAATTTCGACGTGCGCGAGGTCGCGCAGAGCGCGGCCCGCATCCCCAACGACATCAAGGTGCTGCTGGTCATCCATCCGCGCGACCTGACGGAGGAGGGCGAGTACGCCATCGACCAGTTCGTGCTGCGCGGCGGCAAGCTGATCGCTTTCCTCGACCCGTACTGCTATTTCGACCAGCAGCGCGACGTGCAGAATCCCTTCGGCGGCACGCAGGCCACGTCCTCGTCCTTCCCGCGCCTGCTCAAGGCCTGGGGCTACGACATGCCGCTCGGCAAGGTGGTCGCCGACCTGACGTTCGCCAGCGGGCAGGGCGCACGCCTGCTGCCGACGCTGCTGAACCTGCAGGGCGACGCGCTGAACCAGGACGATGTGGTGACGAGCCAGGTCGGCACCATGCTGATTCCTTTCGGCAGCTGGTTTGTGCCGCTGTCGGAGGCCAAGGACCCGGCCAAGGATGGCGCTAAAGATGCGGCCAAGGATGCCCCTGCCGCCAAGCCGCTGGTGACGGGGCTGACATCGACGGTGCTGGCGAAGACGTCGCCGAATTCCATGCTGGTCGATCTGATCATCGCGACGCTGACCGGCGAGCCGTCCACGCGCGGCTTCGAGCCTTCGGGCAAGGAGCACCCGCTGGCGCTGCGCCTGTCCGGCAAGTTCAAGACGGCCTTCCCGGAAGGCAAGCCGCAGCCCTACGCGCCGCCGCCCCCGCCGCCGAAGAAGGGCGAGAAGGCCGCGCCCGAACCGGTCGCGAAGCCCGCCGCGGACGTTCCGCACCTCACCGAGGCGAAGGAAGACACGCAGGTCGTGATCGTCTCCGACGCCGACATGCTCGCCGACGGCGCCGCGGTCGAAGTGCAGGAAGTGTTCGGCCAGAAGGTCATCGTGCCGCGCAACGGCAACCTGAACTTCCTGCAGAGCCTGGTCGAGCAGTTCGCCGGCGACAGCGCGCTGGGCAGCCTGCGCAGCCGCGCGGCGTTCTCCAAGCCGCTGACCGTGACGCAGAACCTCGCGCAGCGCGCGCAGGAGCAGTACCTCGGCAAGATCAAGGAACTCGAGGACAACCTGCAGCAGACGCAGGACAAGCTGCAGGCCCTGCAGAAGGCGCGCGGCGCCGGCGCCGGCACCGTGCTGACGCCCGAGCAGCAGACCGAGGTCGAGGCCTTCCGCAAGAAGTCGCTGGAGACCAAGGGCGAGCTGAAGGAGCTGCGCAAGACCCTCCGCATCGAGACCGACCGGCTCGAGTTCACCACCAAGCTCGTCAACATCGGGCTCATGCCGCTGCTGGTGGCGCTGGCCGGCCTGCTGCTCTTCCTGTCCCGTCGTCGCCGCACCGCCGCGCGCGCCTGACCGGGTATTTGGCTGCCATGTCCCGCCGCGCGCTGCTCATCCTGCTCGCCGTCTTCGCCGTGCTCGGCGGCGGCGCGCTGCTCTACATCTGGCAGAACGACGCGTCCTGGCGCAAGTCGGACATGCGGACCGGCGAGAAGCTCCTGCCGGCCTTTGTTGTCAATGACGTCTATGAGATCCAGCTGCGCGATGCGAAGGCGCAGGTTACCCTCATCCGCAGCGGCGACCGCTGGGTCATGAAGGAGCGCGCCGACTATCCGGCCAACTTCACGGAGATCGGCGACCTGCTGGTCAAGCTCTCCGACCTCAAGGTCGTGCAGACCGAATCGGTCGCCGCATCGCAGCTCGCCCGGCTGGATCTCGCGCAACCGCCTGCGCCCGGCGCCGATGCCAAGGCCGCGGAAGGCACGGGCATTGCCGTCGTGCTGAAGGCCAAGGACGGCAAGGAACTGGCGAGTCTGGTGTTCGGCAAGAAGGTGCTGAAGAAGGACCCGCTGAATCCGCTGCCCAACGCGAAGGACGGCTCGCCGGCCGGGCGCTATGTCTGGCAGCCCAGCCGTCCGCAGACGGTGGTCGCGATCGGCGACCCGATGCCGAACCTGGAAGTGCAGGTCGGCCGCTGGCTCGACCGCAAGTTCGTCAAGATCGAACGCATCAAGGCGATCGCCGGCCCGGGCTGGAAAATCGAGCGGCCGGAGGAATACGAGCCCTGGAAGCTCGTCGGCGGTGGCAACCTCAGCTCGCAGGCCGCTGGTTCCATCGCCGCCGTCGTCGGCAATCTCGCGTTCGAGGACGTCGCCATGGCCGTCAAGCCGGGCGATCTCGTGAAGCCGGTCACATTGACCGCGGAGACGTTCGATGGCCTGACCTACACGCTGCGCGCCGCGCGTCGTGGCGACACCACCGACGGTCTGCTGACGGTGACGGTCGCGGGCGAGCCGCTGGCCAAGCGTGCGCCCGAGAAGAACGAAAACCCCGAACAGGCGAAGAAGCGCGACGAACAGTTTGAGGCGGACCGCAAGCGGCTCCTCGACCGGCTGGCCTACGATCGCCTGCTGGCGGATCGCGTCTTCGTCGTCTCGGCGCAGACCGCCGCGCCCATCATCCTGCGCACGCGCGCCGACTTCCTGGCGAAACCGCCCCCGCCGCCCGCGCCGGGCGCGAAGAAGTAAACTCCGGCCATGAAGTTCAAGGTCGCTCCCAAGTCCCCGGTGTTTCCGCAGGCCACGCGCTGGTCGATGGAGAAGCGCAAGGGCGGCTACGAGTCCGACATCACCGCGATGGTGCGGAACATGCTGAAGGACGAAACCATCCTCGAAGACCAGCGCTTCGCGTGGGACCGCTGGCGCAACGACGAGCGGCTGGCCGGCAAGGAATAGCCCCGGTCGGGTTTAGCGGCCGGCTCCGGGCGCCTTCAGCACCTCAACGGCCACCGCCACCGACGTTTGCTCGTCCGAGAAGCTTACGTCCCCCTCCTGCACCAGGCACTGCAGCCGCATGTTCTTCTGCGCGAGTTCGGCCAGCGCCTGCGTGGTGGCCGTCGGCAGTTTGAACACCGTCAGCGCGGCGATCGCTCCCAGATCGGCGCCGCTTTGCGCCCACCAGCGGTCCGCGCCGCGGCCGTAGGCGTAGATCGCGACTTCTGCCGCGCGTCCTGCAGCCCGGCGCACCTGTTTCACCTCCGGCAGGCCCACGTCTATCCACTGCTGGATCACGCCGGTGAGGTCCTTGCGCCACAGCGCGGGTTCGTCCGCGCTGCTCAGGCCGTTGCCGAAGGCGAGCGCCGGATCGGCATGCAGGGCGAAGGCCAGCAGGCGCACCATCATCCGCTCGTCGGTCTCGGACGGGTGCCGTGCGAGCGTCAGCGCGTGGGTCTCGTAGTAGTGGCGGTCGAGATCGCTGACCTGCAACTCGGCCTTGAAGATGGTGGCGTTGAGCGCCATCGTGGCTGACGGTCAGCGCGCCACGAACTGGCAGGTCGTTTCCAGGATGCGCTCGTTCGCGGCGCCGCGGATTTCGCTGTGCACCAGGGCGAAGCTGCGCCCCTCGTGGAGCACGCGGGCGCGCACGTGCAGGCGCTGCCCGCGGCCGGGGCTGACGAACCACGTGCTGCAGTTGGACAGACGGAAGCGCGGCGGCAGCGCGGCCATGGCCGTGCGCGCGGCAAGGCCGACCTGCACGCCGCCCTGTACGTGTCCCACCCGGTTGCCCAGGTGCGGGGAGATATCCACCGCCAGCGCCGCGCCGTCCTGCACCGCGTGCGGAAGGCCGGCCCAGAAGTGGTCGATGAAGGGCGCCGCCGGCGTAGCGGCGGCCAGCGCTTCATCGCAGCGCGTCAGCACTTGTCGCTCGTGCGCTTCCAGTTCTGCTTCCCTGAGCGGGCGCAGGCGCTCACGCTGCGCTTGCTGCCACGGCAGCGGCGCGAGCTTCACGCCAGGGGGCGGCGGCAGCAGCACGAAGGCGCCGGCAGCAAAGGCGGCGATTTCTCCATCCGTGGTCACGACGGCATGCGACAGCGATTCCCGCACGTGCTCGCCGCGCGCGTGACCCATGAAGCGCGAGCGACACGCCAGATGCCCCGTCAGCGGCACGCCGGTGAACTGCATGGCGAGGCTGACCGTGGCCATGCGCGCGCCGAGTTCGGCGCCGGTGCGCGAGGTGGTGGCGAGCGCCGTGTCCACCAGGATGGCCAGCGCGGGCAGGTTGATGCTGCCGACCGCGTCGCGGCACCAGTCGCCGTCGCTGAAACTCAGCGTCGCCCGCTCGGTGCCCTTTAGAACGCCGCGCCAGCGCAGACCCATGAGGTAGCCGGGAAAGTGCAGGCCGGCGATGCGGCTGCCGGCCAGCGCCGTGAGTACGCGTTTACGCAGCGCGGAGGAGGGGACGGCGGCGCGGGTCATCGCCGGATTGTACGGGGAAGGGACTGTCCGATGCGCGCCGTCAGCAGTGAGAGCTTCGTCGACAGTAGCGCGCCAGCCGCCGCGCACGCGATTCCGCCGATCAGCACCGTGTTGCCCGCGCCGATCGCGTCCGCGGTTGCACCGGCGGCGAGCGCGCCGAAGGGCATCACGCCGACGAAGGCCGCAGTGTACAGGCTCATCACCCGCCCGCGCTTGTCATCATCCACCAGCGCCTGCACCAGCATGTTGACGGACACCGAGACGGTCAGGATGGAGAAGCCCACGATGCTCATCAGGGGCAGCGCGAACCACAGGCTGCGCGCGAACGACAGGCCGATGAGCGCGGTGCCGGCCGCGATCGCGGCGAGCGTGATGGCGGTCGGCAGTCGCGCCGCCGCCGGCCGCCACGTGAGCGCGAGCGTGCCGGCGAGTGCGCCAAAGCCCGCGGCCGAGACCAGAAAGCCCACCGTCTCGCCGCCGCCGCCGAAGCGTTCGTGCACCAGCGCCGGCGCCAGCATGCCATAGGGCGTGGCAACCAGCGCCACGCACGCGAGGATGCCGAGCAGCACGCGGATCGGCTTGTGCCGCCACGCGTAGAGGATGCCCTCGCGCAGGCCGGCGAGCGCGGGCGGCGGGTCTGCTGCCAGCACGCTATGACGCGGCCGGATGAAGGCGAAGGAGCCCAGCAGGAAGACGTAGGTCGAGGCGTAGATCGCAAAGCACCACGCCTCGTCGATGCGCCCGATCAGCAGGCCGGCGGCGGCCGGGCCGATCAGCCGGCCGCAGTTCATGGTCAGCGACATCACGGCGACCGCATTCGGCAGGTCGCTGCGGTCGTTCATCAGTTCCGTCAGGTAGGCGTGGCGCACCGGCAGCTCGATCGCGATGAAGATGCCGAGGGCGAACTGCAGCGCGATGATCGTCGTCGGCGTCAGCCAGCCGAGAAAGGCGAACGCGGTCAGCGTAATGGCGTGCAGCGCCTCCAGCCACTGCGAGAGTAGCATCAGGCGGTGGCGGTTGAAGCGGTCCGCCCACAAGCCGACCAGCGGCGCGAACACCAGCACGGGCAGATTGGACGCGAAGGCCATGACGCCCAGCAGCGTGGACGAACCCGTCGTGCGGTAGAGGAACCACTGCAGCGCGATGATCTGCACCCAGTAGCCGACGATGGCAAACGCCTGCCCGCCGATGAACAGGGAAAAGTTGCGGTGGCGCAGCGCGCGCAGGGCTTGCAAGCGGGAGCACTCTCGTTGATGCCCGGCGCAGCCGTGCACCGGGGGCGCCGAGTATACGCCCGCCCCTAGAGCCTGCTATGGGCCTAAACGTATGCGGCGAACGCGGGAATAGGGGTCCAGTGCCAGGAGCCGATCGCGCCGCAGTGCCAGTCACTGCAAGCAGTGAGGCGACAACGCAATGGACCTCTAGTGCCGCGTTCCCTTCGGGTTGAGCCAAAAGGGCCCGTCTGCGTCGTTGCTCCTCGGAATGAGGGTCACTGCGGCCTCGTCGCGCCTAGCAGCCGAGCCCTTTTGGCTCAACGCCGCGCACGTTTAGGTCCATAACAGGCTCTTGTGGTTCCGCGGCGGGCCGGGGGCCGTCTGCTATATTCGAAAGGCGGTGTCGCGCACAGTCCCGCCAGTCCTCAGTCCTCAGTCCTCAGTTCTCAGTCCTTTTCTCGTCCACAATGTCCGTCTATACCGTCTACCTGATTGCCCTCTGCAACATGGGCAGCCTGCGCGCGAGCAAGGTGCTGGTGACGCTGTACGCGCTGCAGCTCGGTGCGGGCCCGGCGCTGGCCGGCATCCTGATCGCGGCCTATGCCCTGAGTCCCATGCTGCTGGCGCTATACGCGGGGCGGCTCGCCGACCGCATCGGCGTGCGGCTGCCGATGCTGATCGGCTCCATCGGCAGCGCGGCGGGGCTGGCGATCCCGGTGTTTTTTCCGAGCGTGCCGGCGCTGTTCGTGTCGGCCTTCGTGATCGGCACCTCGTATATCTTCTATCACGTCGCCGTGCAGCAACTGGTGGGCATGCTGTCCACGCCGGAAAACCGCACCCGCAACTTCAGCGAGTACAGCCTGGTGCTCGCGGTGGGCAGCCTTGTTGGCCCGCTCGGGGCCGGCATCGGCATCGATCAGATCGGCCACGGCTGGACCTATGCGCTGTTTGCGGTCTTTCCGCTGATTGCGAGCGTGATGGTGCTGGGCACGCCGGCGCTGCGCGGCATGCGCGGGGAAAGCGGGGGCGAGGCGGTCAAGCGCCTGCGCGATCTCGTGACCAATCCGGCGATCCGCCGCGTGCTAATCGTCAGCGGCATCGCGCTCGCCGGCAACGATCTCTTCCTGTTCTACCTGCCGGTCTACGGCAGCCGGATCGGCCTTTCCGCCACGCAGATCGGCCTCGTGCTCGCGGCGTTCGCCGCCGCGGCCTTCGTGGTGCGCACGGTGATTCCGGCGCTCTCCCGGCGCCGCGGCGAGGCGGGGCTGCTGACCCTGTGCCTGATGATCGGCGGCGTGACCTACCTGCTGTTTCCGTTGTTCACGAACCCCTGGGCCCTCGCCGCGGTGGCCTTCGCGCTGGGCCTCACCATGGGCGTGGGTCAGCCGGTCTCCATCATGCTGACCTACTCGCGCGCGCCGGAAGGGCGCACCGGCGAGGTGCTCGGGTTGCGGCTCTTCGTGATGCACTTCACCCAGCTGACGGTGCCGGTCGCGTTCGGCGCCATGGGCGCCTTCATCGGCGTCGGACCGGTGTTCTGGGCGATTGCCGCACTGCTGGTCGGCGGCGGGTGGCTGAACCGCGGCGCGCGGGAAAAACCGCCCTAAGCTAGACGGTGCTTGAAGTAGGCGATGGTTTCGCGCAGCCCGTCCTCCAGCGACGTGGAGGGCTGCCATTGCAGCTTTTCCCGCGCGAGGCCGATGTGGGGCTGGCGCTGGCGCGGATCGTCCTGCGGCAGCGGGCGGAACGCGAGTTTTGACTTCGACCCGGTCAGCGCGAGGATCTGTTCGGCCAGCGCGCGCATCGAGATTTCAATCGGATTGCCGAGGTTGACCGGACCGGTGAAATCCGGCGCGCTTGCCATCAGGCTGACGAGGCCGCGGATCAGGTCGTCGACGTAGCAGAACGACCGGGTCTGGTTGCCGTCGCCGTAGAGCGTGATGTCCTCGCCGCGCAGCGCCTGCACGATGAAGTTGCTCACCACGCGGCCGTCATTGGGGTGCATGCGCGGCCCGTAGGTATTGAAGATGCGCGCGACCTTGATCGCCAGCTGGTGCTGGCGGTGGTAGTCGAAGAACAGCGTCTCGGCGCAGCGCTTGCCCTCGTCGTAGCAGCTGCGTGGCCCGATCGGATTGACGCGGCCCCAGTACTCCTCAGTCTGCGGGTGCACTTCCGGGTCACCATACACTTCGGAGGTGGACGCCTGCAGGATGCGCGCTCCCAGGCGTTTGGCGAGGCCCAGCATGTTGATCGCCCCGTGCACCGAGGTCTTGGTGGTCTGCACGGGGTCGAACTGGTAATGGACGGGCGAGGCCGGGCAGGCCAGGTTGTAGATCTCGTCCACCTCGACGTAGAGCGGGAAGGTCACGTCGTGGCGCAGCACCTCGAAGCGGGGTTTGCCCGACAGGTGCTCGATGTTGTCCTTGCTGCCGGTGAAGTAATTGTCGACGCACAGCACGTCGCGGCCCGCGGCCAGCAAGGCGTCGCACAGGTGCGAGCCAAGAAATCCCGCGCCTCCCGTCACCAGCACTTTGTTCAAGCGATTTGTACTCCCTGCGATGGCTGGGAATTGTAGACCAAGGCCCCCGGCGTGGCTATGCGAAGCACGGTGGCTCGCGCATAATCCCGCACCACAATCACCCATCACGCCGCGCAGCGGCGAGGATCCGCAATGAAAATCGCCGTCATCGACGACTACCAGAACGCCTTCAAAACGCTCGCCGCCGCCACCCGCTTGAAGGAACACGAGGTCGTGACCTTCCAGGACTCACTCAAGGACACCGCGAGACTCGCCGAGCGCTTGAAGGATTTCGATGTGCTGGTGCTGACCCAGCAGCGCACGCCCTTCCCACGCGCGCTGGCCGAGAAGCTGCCCAAGCTGAAACTGATCAGCCAGACCGGCCGCAACACCAATCACGTGGACGTCGAGGCCTGCACCGAACTCGGCATCGTGGTGTCCGCCGCCGGCGCCGGCCTGCCCAGCCCAACGGCGGAACTCACTTGGGCGCTCATCCTTGCCAGCCTGCGCAGTATTCCGCAGGAAGTGCAGAAGTTGAAGGAAGGCGCGTGGCAGACCACGGTCGGCACCGGCCTGCACGGCAAGACGCTCGGCGTGTACGCCTACGGCCGCATCGGCAGCATCGTCGCCGAGGTCGGTCGCGCGTTCGGCATGCAGGTGGTCTGCTGGGGCCGCGAAGGCTCGCTGGCGAAGGCGAAAGAGGCAGGCTTCGAGGTGGCGGCCTCGCGCGAGGCTTTCTTCGCGGACGCGGACATCGTGTCCCTGCATATCCCGCTCAACCAGGAGACGCGTGGCATCGTCAAGCGCGCGGACCTCGACCGCATGAAGCCGACGGCGCTGATCGTGAACACCAGCCGCGCGCCACTGATCGAGGCGGGCGCGCTGGAAGCGGCGCTCAAGGCCGGCCGTCCCGGTTTCGGGGCGATCGACGTGTACGAAGAGGAGCCGGTGCTCGGCGGCAACCACCCGCTGCTCAAAATGGCAAACGTGTTGTGCACGCCGCACCTGGGCTACGTCGAGCGCGCCACCTACGAGAGTTACTTCGGCTCCGCCGCGGACAACATCCTTGGTTTTGCCGCCGGCAAACCGGTCAACGTGATGAACCCGGAGGCGGTCGGCAAGCGGAAGTAACCGGTTCCGACCAGTCGGCGCAAAAAAAACGCGGC
>Ga0209591_10009541_pt1 | contig 10486 bp, 8 predicted proteins | sample MAT01_FD_187207 | JGI IMG/M metagenome (GOLD analysis project Ga0209591, IMG submission 187207) | Freshwater microbial communities from Lake Fryxell liftoff mats and glacier meltwater in Antarctica - MAT-01 (SPAdes) (version 2) | ecosystem: Environmental > Aquatic > Freshwater > Ice > Liftoff...
TTTTATCACTGGATCACCGATAGAGCGGTCTGGAAGCAAGTTAATGAAGTTCCGGCAACGGCAGCCTATGTTAAACAAGAATTGGCAAAGGCGATCGCCAGTCTTGCTCCCAACGATTTAAGCCCTGTCCGAACCCTGACCGATGTGCAGCTAGGACGACTGGGATGGGAAGCTGAGAAGACTCAAAATACGTTGTTTCAGCGGTATGGAAAGCGATCGCGGTCTGAGTTAAGCGTGTCGGAACTTTATTTGTTTCTTTGGTATTTGGAAGGGCAGCAGCAGTTAAGGTTGCAGGGAGTTGGGTAGGGATAGGAGGATCGGGGCGATCGTGTTCAAGACTAGATCTGCCGTTTCTTCGGGATTTCGACTCCCCATACTGCCAAATCCGATAAATACAGGCGGAGAACCTCCTTGTAAAAAAATCAGCAAGGCTTCGGATGAAATCCAATCGAGCGCATCATCCAAGAACCAATAGCCCATGACATAAGTATTCCGCCAATCCGAGAGTTGGTGAATAACGGATGCACTAAACTCATAAAGAATAGGATAAGAAAGCAGAACATCCCTACAAGCTAAGATGAACGAACCAACCAAAAAGCCGGAACACCCCCACAAGCGTGGGGACAACGACTCGTAAGATCTTCCCCTGGCTCCGGTAAACTGGAACACCCCCACAAGCGTGGGGACAACACCCAGATTAAGGAGTCTCCGGGCGGGCGATCGCGGAACACCCCCACAAGCGTGGGGACAACGATATCCGTCTATAAACAACTTGAGTAAAGCGCGGAACACCCCCACAAGCGTGGGGACAACTGCTTTACGCCCACTTCGACCGGGTGACCGTCAGGAACACCCCCACAAGCGTGGGGACAACGGGCTTGACCTGTTACAGAGATCTCAAACTCTAGCGGAACACTCCCACAAGCGTGGGGACAACGGTATGCGCTCGTCAGCCTCTACGGAGACGTGAACGGAACACCCCCACAAGCGTGGGGACAACGTAGAGCTTACCGCCCTTGCTGATTTCAACATCCGGAACACCCCCACAAGCGTGGGGACAACACTTCCAAAATACCTGAGATTACTTGGTTCGCACCAACAACACCCCCTCTATGTCTACCAACTGCCTCGACGGGTTTCCTAGCATTCGGGCATCAAACCCCTGTTCTGTATTCACTGGAAACAACATCACGGCAGACCCCTTTCCGAGTTTCTCCGCTACTAAGTTCCACAACTCATCACGCACCAACGCTGATACCCGTCCCACAAACACTCCTGCCTTAATCTCAAACAACCACCGACTCAACTCTCCCCGTAAACCCGTCCGTACATTCTCCAAAATAATCACAACCATTTTAAACCTCCGACCAATCCTTTCCGCCTTCCACCCGATCGATGTGATTATCCCAGAGATAACACTCTGGCTCCACCGATTCATTCACGCCATCAAACAACAACAATCGATCTATCTCTGGAATCAGTCGCCTCATTAGCTTCACCCCCTGAAACTTCTCTCGACACTTTCGCCGCACTTCAGAACTTAAGTCAAAATAAGTCGAAGCCACCGCCTCAAACGCAGCCGGAATCGAAGTTTCTGCTTTATATAAATCCGCAACGTCATAAATAAATGACAATGGTTTTCCTGTATGAATAAAGCCCAATCCCGGTGAATATCCCACTGCCGTCATCGCTGCCTGACAAACTGCATATAAACAAGCGTTCGCAATCGATAGCGCTTTATTGATTTCATCAGAATCATCCCAGTGTTCTACCTTATAATCACGCCCCTTCCATTCGACCCCCGTCTCTTGGCTAAGACGCTGATAAAGCGATCGCATTCTCACCCCTTCCAATCCCCGAATCTGCTGAAGCGTCAAATCCTCCGCCAACGATTCATCAAATCGAGACAGATACATCCGCCGTACCACCGCTAGCTTTTTCAGCGGATCAGCCCAATAACTGGCTTGATGCATCAACCGTTCTGTATTGCTAGAAGCCCCACGACCTCCCGCATAAAAACGCAACACATCTTCCCCAACCCACTGAATCTCACAAGCATTATCAGTCAACGTTTTGATCGCCGCATGGGTAATGCAAGTCCCTGGTCCTAGCATGAGAGTCTGAATGTTTGCACAAGGAATGCGGTAACAAGTCTCCTTTTGGAACACTGCGATCGAATGAATATCTTGTTCAATTCGACAATGCTCAAAATAGATAAAACTAATACTATCTCGAACTTTTGGAAGCGTGCGTAAACGTGCCATAAATAACCGATTGCTCTATTGCCGTTATTGAAACTTAGCGATTGACAACAAACCACACCCATAGGCGCGACCCCGCCCAATGCCCTGCTGCATCGCAGCCATAAAGCGATCGGAATCAGTGACTTGTAAAATCCCTTGATATAGTACCGTCACCAATCGAATCGGAGCTTTACCCCCCACCTTATTTCCAAAAACATTGGGTGTTGGAATGACATCAACTCCATGCACCTGAAATCCGTTCTGATTAGCATGTCGCTCTAGCCAAGCCAATTGATCCGTTTGGTGAAACATCCCAATCAGCTTTTTTGTTTGATTATCCCGCTTGCTCGGATTTGCCTTGAGCCGAAATTGCAGCATTCGACCCGCTTCAAAATGTTGTGGTTCAGCATTAAACAGCTTGCTCTGGTGCTTGGCGAGATAATCTTCAGGTAAGATTTCCCAGTTTCCAGCGATCGCCGACTGCACTAAGACCACATTACTATCTGGCTCTTGGCGAAACAGCACTTGCCAATCCGCTCGTGCCTGCGCCCGCTGTTCATTGGGAAATGCCTGCATAATCCTCTGATGAAAAGCATGGGCATTACTCCGATCCCGATGCACCATCTGACTGTGTTCGTTCAGTTCTAATCTTGCGAGATACATGCCGCGACCTCCGGAATTTCATGAAATTTTGTCTCAACACATCGACTCGCAAACAGCCGACGTTGCCAGTCAATCGGCACATCCTGCCGTACATCTAAACTGTTAGGCACCTCCAAGACATATCGCAGCGTTCTGGGTCGCCTGTGGCGATCGCGGTAGGGAAATAACCTTAGAGCTTCCTCCAAGGACAATTCCTGAATTCCTACCTGTACAGGGCAACTGGGTAGAAAGCTTTTACGCCCAAAGTAAAGCTGCCAACAGGGAGTTTGGAGTGCAGCATCTAGAGTGTTTAGGAAGAGTCGATCGGTTCCCTCTAACCCCACCACATAATCAGCATCCGCCACATAATAGCGCTGGCTAATGACGGTATCTCCCTTAATACCACTGGATTTAATACTATCCATGACCGTGTGATAGTCGCACTGCACCAAACCTTCCTGATTTATCTGCACTCCCATTTTGAGTGCTGCTAAATCATGGACAGCTTCCGAGCGAGGGCGACCTAACGCGGCACAAAGCAAACCAATTACCGCAGATTTAGTCGGTTCACTGCGGGTATCTCGAATGGTAAAGCGGCTATGATCGCCCCAACTCATCATAGGTGCGCGCATTCGTAGAAGGATTGTGGGCATAATTATTTGCCCCCAGGAAATACCGCTGCCATTGTATCCTTAAGCAACTCATCAATAGAAGGTTTTTCACAATCTGCAAGATGAGTTAACTGTTGAGCAAGCTGGCTGCGGGTAACAATGCCCTTGAAAACAACTGACTTTTCGCCATACATCTTGCTCAATTCTGCCCAGTGTTCATCCAACTTAGATACTGAATTCTCTAGCAAGCTCTTGCCACCCTTCGGCGCCACCGGATTTTCAAAGGCATCGACAAGCGAAATAGGCTGTCCATCGCGCACTACCACCATCACCGCCGCAGGTAAACTATGAGCCGCAAATCCATTCTGATGACCTGTTGGAATAGCTTTAATAAATGCTTCGGCAAAGGCTTGGGTTATGTTAGTAACTTGTTCATCACCACCTAGATTTTTCTGAAGTTGTTTCGTATCCAAGGTGGTAAAACGGTAGTATGTCGAACTGTTATAACCCGTTTCGCCCATGTGATCTGCACCTTGATCATCACTTGCGCCCAAATCATCAACTGCCGTGAAGAAGTCAAACTCCTGCTGAAGCTTGTTCACGCTGATCGCATGAGCCATTTGTACAGCTGCATCTACATTAACGGTGGGCAGGGATGCCATCATCCGTCCAAACAGTGCAACATCACCAGGCTTATTACTCTCTGCCAGAGCCTTTTCAATTACTTTAGGAATGTTGGGATCTTTACCTGGAAGTTTGGGTTCCTTGTTCTGTAACTCTGGTTCAATTGCCGCCCAGTTTTTCACTAGAATATGGGCGATCGCCTCAATCTCCGTCCGTCCTAAAAACAGAATCGTTTTCGATTCTACTTTGTCGCCTTCAAATTTTGCCCCCAGAACTTCCAGTGCCAACTTTGCCGCCAGTTCTGCTTGAGTTTCAGAAATATCTGCATTGACTAACAGCGCTTTCAATTCTGGCATCCAAGAACGCGATCGCTGAGCAAACTGTGCTGCCTGAAGATCAGCGTTTTCTCGGTAAAACAGCCGCACCGATCGCTTTTGACACTGACTAGAAATCCGTGCACGCGGATAGCCCCCAAACACTGTAGACTTCGGCATTCCATTCTCATCACGGTTTAAGTTAGCAGGTGGAAAGCTTTGTAGAACATGGATTTCGAGTTGCATGGTAATTACTCCAATAAGTTTCAGATGATGTTGAAAAAATCAATGTAATGTTCAGACAAATGTTATTCACTCATTGCCCGGTTCCTCCGTTCCGTTTGCTTGTGTCGATCGCTCAGCCCCCCAAAATGCTCTAGCCCACTGGTCTTGAATGTATTGATCGGGATGTTCCCAGCGACGTAAATCTGCCAAAAGTTGGGCATAGTCGATCGCAATTCCCCTTGTCTTCATTTGCCGTACCAATGCCGTTAATGGAGACTGTATATCTGTCAGTGCCAAATCCAGTAATGCTCGAAAACGGCGATCGGCTCCTTCTGAATTTGTTGCAGTCGCTAGCCGTCGGCAGCTATGCCCAAAGTTCCGTTTATGTTGCTGTTCCGCTTCACGAATAGTTTGGGGATAGTAAACAGACAAACAGGCTACAGGAATCCAAACATGATTTTGCTCCCACTCTGTTGCAGTTTCAAGGTAGGGCAATACAAACTCGTATACCTTGCGAATGTGCCCCGGTTCCCCAGACATTGCCCGTTTAAAGGCGGCTTTTACCCCGTTATCTTTTTGGGCACGGGCATTGATAGATTCCAAAAACTTAATTTCCCAGGCGACTGCCTTGGATGTGGACGATGTTATGGTCATGAACTGTACTCCAATTCAGAAATAGTAAATGTTGAGTTATGCGGCTGTTGCTTTTTTCTTGGCTTTAGCTTTGGCTTTTTTCTCAGCCCGCTCAGCCGGATCTGTCCGTAGGTCGGCAAGCTTCCACTCCAAAGCCCGCAGTGCTTTAGCCCGTGCTTCGTAGTTCCGAATTGACGCGATCGACTCGGTAAAGGCGTCCCGTGCTGCTTTCTGGACTGTTTTTGTCCACTCCGGCAGTTTAGTAACGCCGTAGGTGGTACCGTTGCCATCTATTTTTTTATCTTGAGGCAATTCTTCTAGAAGCTCCTGAAAGGCGCGATCGAGAGTTGCCCAATAGCGCGATTCTCCATCAAGGGTTGCTGCAAAACTTCCTGCATCATTGTTGTTGAGGACTTCAGCTAAGGCATGATAAGGACTACCTCGGAACGATCGAAAGATCTGTTGGTGATCTTCAGTCGTTTGAATTGCGTTGGATAGGCTTTGCCAAAGTGTTTTGTCAGTTAAATAAACCCCTGGCGCAGAAAGCTGCTGCCCTGTCCATCCTAGCGGCTTAGCATTATCTACATTTAGTCCCAAAATTTGCAGATGTAAATTTGACGATACCAAATCTTCAACCTTTAACTCTGCAACCCAATCTAAAATTCGAGGTCGGCTAGATGTCTCAGCAGACTGGAGAAACACCGCAGAATCTCGCCAGAGCGATCGCTGAAGATTGAGCCGCACCGTCATTAGACCTTTCTTGCCCTGGATATAGGCAATCCCACACTCCCACTGAGAAGACGAGATATCCCTAGGCACGCGATCGCCTGGATGTAATGCAACCCGCACAACTTGATCGTCTTTGGCAAATAACTTTACCCTGCGCCATTGATAAGTGAGATAGTCAATGTATCCGCCAGGAATCCGTTCTTTGGGTTTCTCGCAACGCCTCTCCCAACAAGGTAAATCCTTTCCTACCACCGGACTTGGCTTTTCTCGTGCAGGATCATACTCCATTAAATTGAACAGCAATGTTTCAGATAAATTAGTACCCCGCACCAATACATTCGCAGCATCCATCATGGGTAGGACGGCCGCTGAATCTGAGGCACCTGTTTTTCGTCCACCTGTGTCAAAGCTGTGAAGACGCAATAAAAGTCTTGCGGCTTCTGGTATTGAAAGTACTGCACTACTCCACTGGTGCTCATGACAAAACACAGTGCTGGTATTGTTTCCGTGGAGCACACTAGCAAGGTAAACTTCACCAGCGTCTTTTTCGTCGATCGCCCCATCCTGCATAAATGGATACTCGTCATGAAACAAGTCAAATCGATCGCGCCATTCCTGCAAATAAGCGATCGCTCTTTTCCCGTTATCGTGTTGAATCTCCTCCCAATGATCCACATTCTTCGGTCCCTGGTAAGCCTGATGCAGGATTGCCAGTAAGAATCGATGTATTGCTAACGTTGTGGGTGGGTTATCTGCCTGGATTTCTCGTACTGTCTCCCAAGTTTCAAACAACCCCACTATTGAAACCTCGACGTGCTGCCAATTTCTGGTAACCACTGGAATCCAGCGTTCTTGAATTAAGTTAAAAAACATAGTTCTATTTGTGAAAGACTACAAATTTGCTAAGTTACTGTACTTAGCTCACATCACCTAGCAACAGACTCGGAACACAGGTTCAATAAGTCAGTGCAAATCATGCTTTCAATTTCGGATAGAGCCGCTCCATTGACATGAAGAATTGGCTAATTCTTTATTAGGAATATGTTGAGGAAACACCCCCACAAGTGTGGGGAAAGACACTATTTCCAGTCAACACTACCGGAACACCCTCACTGATATGGACGTGGGGAGAAATTTGGTATCTTTGCAAAGAATAACTGAGTGATCCTCTTCCCGTCAACACTACATTAGCTTTTATCTAGACTTAGTTGCACATATCTGCTCTTTCGATGACTACCCCCTTTTGAAGATCTAGTTTCAGCCCCCATTTTCCAACCTGAACAGTACCCTGCTCATTCACCTCGACATAGCGACAATACTTGAGTAATGCCGAAGTCCAAGATTTCGGATTTTGCTGTGCTAGCAGCGCCTCTACCAATCCTCGCTTGCCAATCCGAGTACTATGTGCCAGAAATTCTCGAATTTTGGCTAGGTCTGGAGGTTGGTTTAAGTTGATCAGGTTAGATTGACCGGGTAACGTTAAACCTCTTGGCGTTCGTTGCAAGAAAATAGTTGTCACCGTTGGCTCTCCCAGACGAGTGACTTTGGCGATCGCCCTGTCATCGTCCTCTTCCCCTTGTCGCGTAAACTCAGCCGGATGACTTTCGGCATTAGCAGGCGGCAGCTTGACTTGATTCGCCTGAGAGGTCTTCTTATTGATTTCATCAGCATAGTACTCAACTAGAGAACTTTCCCAGTCTTGTTGATGCACAGACTCTAAATCTTGAGGAATTAACGCACCGAGTTGATAAACAGACTCAATCAGCGTATCCGTTTCATCGGGTAACTGCACCGAGGTTTTGTAGCGCAGCGTCAACCAAGTCCGCAACAGAATATGGCGATCGTAAATAAAACTCGTTTCTGCAAACTGCACTTTTCCTTCTGCATCAATTGTCGGTTCAACTACCCACAGCGTTGGCTCTTGTAACTTAATGGGTCGATAGTCTCTGGTATGTCGATGCAAACGCCCCGATCGCTGTAGCAGTAAATCAACCGGAGCCAAATCGCTAATCATCAAGTCAAAATCTACATCTAAACTTTGCTCAATTACCTGTGTTGCCACTAACACATAGCGATGCGGACGAGTTTTGCTGTCTTTCCCAAACTTATCGAGGCACGCTGTTTCAATTCGTTCACGATCGACAAACAAGAACCTTCCATGAAATAATCCCAGTTCATTCTCAGCAAAATCTTTGTGCAACCGCTGAAAGACTTCCTGTGCCCGACCCACAGTTGAGCAAATCACTGCTGCACAACCTCCATCTATCGTCTGTTCTCGCAAAGATTCCGCCCACTCCGCATCACTGACCCAATGTAGATTGAGCGATCGCTTCACATGGTCTGATGCTGCAAAGGATCGCACAATGGTTTTACCCGCTGTAAACGCTGTGATACGGGGGTAGCTAGCTTCTAATTGTTCCCCTAAAGCTGAATTCTCTAGGTCTAAATTGCCGCAGCCTTTAGCATAGGCAGCAACAAGTTTATGTCTAGTCTCAGTCGGTAAAGTTGCAGATAGTGCAATTACAGGTGAACCCAATACTGCTAACCATTCTAGAAAACGTTCTAGCAACTTACTGGTATACAAATCATAGGCGTGAATTTCATCCAAGATCACGGTGCGTCCTGCTAACCCAAATAACCGAACGAACTGATGTTTCGATCGCACCACACCCATCAATCCTTGATCTACTGTGCCCACGCCATAGGGACTCAACAGGGTTCGCTTCCGAGCTGTATGCCATTCACCCGCAACGACCCGACTATCCTTGTCATATACCTGATCTAACCGACAAACGGTCTGTCGGTATTCTTCCTTCAATGCCGCTGCCGAATGACTCAACGTTAGATTGACTGTGTCTTGAGGATAGCGTTGCCTCAAGAAATCCTGAACCCGTTTCCACATAGCATTGCTTGTGGCTTGAGTGGGTAAACCAATATAAAATCCGCCCGCTGAAGCCTGATGCTGTAAGTGATCTGCTAGGTATAATGCCGCCTCCGTCTTCCCTTCACCCATCGAAGCCTCCACTAAAACTAAGCAAGGTGGCGTGAGCTGGTCTGAAAGAGCGATCGCCGCTTTTTGTAATTCACGGGGTTTAGTAATCAGAGGAAATAGTTCTGTAAACGCGATCGGTTGCCCAATAGAAACTTTTGTCCAGCCGATCGCCTTTAATGCATTCTTAGCTTTAGCTTCTAACTCAGATACATACTCATCAAACGGCGTGTCATTGGCATAAGGAAACCCGTCCTTTTCATCTGGATTCGATGCAATCCAATCCGAGACCGTCGTTAACCCTGCTAAAATCATTGCCGCCGCGTTATCACAATGGTCAGGTAAATCTATTGCATTTAATCCGACAAAAGATTGCAACTGCTCAAAAATGCTGTGACTAAAACGACGATGTTGCCAATCACTTCCTTCTGCTGTGCCGCACAATAAATCATCTAGCGCATCAATATCAGGCTGCGATGGAAAGAAACCATGATGCCCACCCACAATGACCGCCAAACGTCTTGCCAATTTCTTGCCTTCTCGCGGAGATAGTGTATCGCCTAAACCTGCATCGCATAAAAACTGAGGTAATGTTTTGGCAGTCACAGTCCCATGAGGCGCTTTATCCTTTCGTATTTCAGCAGGCAAATTTGTCCACAAATCATATAAATGATCTCCCGCCAATACCTTCCCAACCTCACTCACCTGAAACTGAAAAGCAGGGCTAACTTTACCTAAATCATGACAACCTGCCAAGAATCCACAGCACTTAATGAGAGATGCACCCTGTAGCCCTAAGCCACGCTCTAGCGTAGCGATCGCCGCACCATTTAGATACTCTCTCACGATCGCCATTGCCACGGCTGCGGTATCTGCTAGATGACAAATCACCGGATGGTATTTAGGCGATCCATCTGCATGAAAGTTCCCTTCGCCCGTTTTAGCCCAAAACTTTTCAACAACCATAATCTTCCTATTTCTCTTTGGATAGGTACTTTAACCTTCCCGTTTCTTCTTGGATAGGTACCTTTTCATTCTGATGATCTGTAGTGTTTCACCATACCTGCAAGTTCCTGTTTCACCCTGTCTATCAGTTCCTGGGGCTTGAGAACCTTCGCCCCCATTCCGTAGCCCAGCACCCACCGTTTCAAATCATTGATTCCCCGCACTGTCATACAAAGTGTCAGTGAGCCATCTGGATGCTCCCCAATTGTCTGTGTTGGATGCCACCGTCGCTCCCGCACATAAGGCGCCGTTACCCCATCAAACCAAATCGCCACATCAACTGGCTCGCTGCCCACCTCCGCCTGAAAGATTGCGTCCAGATGCGTTTTTGTCTCAAAATTTGGATCTCGCACAAATGTTTCTGGCAACATTGTTAACTGCCTAATCCGATCAACCCTAAACAAAAGAATCTTCTGACGTTTGTGGCAAAAACCAATGACATAGGGATTGGTTCCTCTGTAAATGTGCAAT
>Ga0209591_10009543_pt1 | contig 10484 bp, 11 predicted proteins | sample MAT01_FD_187207 | JGI IMG/M metagenome (GOLD analysis project Ga0209591, IMG submission 187207) | Freshwater microbial communities from Lake Fryxell liftoff mats and glacier meltwater in Antarctica - MAT-01 (SPAdes) (version 2) | ecosystem: Environmental > Aquatic > Freshwater > Ice > Liftoff...
CCGACTCGGACGAACAGCCCGCGCAGACCGGGAGCGGCTCGCGTCCACCGGGCGTTGCGGAGCCCCAAGCGCAGCCCGCCGTGCCCGACGACTTCAAGCGTGTGCAGCGGCCCGGGTCGGTGGACATGGAGAAGGAATACAACCTCGCGGGGCTGACGATCCCCAAGGAGCAGATCCACACGCTCCTGCCGCGAGACGCGATCCCCGCGCTGACCGACCCCAAGACCGAGCCCGCCGACAAGGCCGCGTGGCTGCCCGATGACGCCCGCATTATCGAGATCGTCGTGGGCGCAGACGTGCTGGGCGTGCCCCTGCGCGTGCTGGACTGACACGAGATCGTGAACACCACCGTCGGCGGCGAGCCCATAGCGGCGACCTACTGCCCACTGTGCGATTCGGCGACGGTCTTCTCGCGCCGCGTGACGCCCGCGACACCAAAGGACGCGAGCGGCGACGGCAGCGGAACCAAGCCGTCCACCGCACCCGCCCCGATCGTGCTCGAGTTCGGCGTCTCGGGCGCGCTCTACAACTCCAACGTGCTTATGTACGACAAGAAGGACAAAGGTCTATGGAGCCAACTCGGCATGCACGCCCTGAGCGGTCCTCTTACCGGGACCGCGCTTGAAATGCTCCCCGTCGAGGTCGTCTCATTCGCGGCCTTCAAGAAGGCTCGCCCCGCAGCGAAAATCGTGAGCAAGGACACGGGGCACAACCGCGACTACTCGAAGTCGCCCTACGAGTCGTACTTCAAGAACGAAAACCTCATGGTGCCCGCGGCGGGCGTGAGGGGAATCAAATGGGAAATCCCGGGTCAGATCTGCCGCCCCAGATTCCATTCGACAGCGTCCTCACTCACGAGTCGTTTTGTGCCGATAGCTCGATGTTCATCCGACCCATTTACCGGAATGTGCGACTTATGCGAGCATCCGTCCATCCCAAAGAAGCTGAACGCCTTCAAGCCGTGCGCGGTACAGGTTTAGTTGGCGGGCGTTCCGACGCCCTGCAGGAAACAGTGATCGAGCTGGCAAGTGACATCTGCGGCACGCCCATCGCCGCGGTCAGTCTTGTCGATGCCGACCGACTGTGGTTCACGGCGATCCGCGGTCTTGACTTCCGCGAGACTTCGCGAGACGCGGCTTTCTGTGCTCACACGATCCTCGGCGATGTGCCGCTCATCGTTGGCGATGCTACCCAGGATCCCCGCTTCTCGGACAACTCGCTCGTGACCGGGGCCCCCGCCATCCGCTTCTACGTTGGTGTCCCGATCAGGACCGTGGACCATCTGCCGGTTGGAACCCTGTGCGTCATGGACACCACGCCGCGGGAGATCAGCCCGCAAAAAATCGAGAATCTGAAGACCCTCGCCGCGCTCGTCGCAACACAACTCCAGCCGCACGGCCCAAAGGCATTACCGCACGCGGGTGAGCTTTCGAGTTTTCTGGCGTCGATTGTCGACGCCTCCAGCGATGCGATCATAAGCAAAGACCTGAACGGCATTGTCCGTAGCTGGAACGGGGCCGCCGAGAGAATCTACGGTTACCTTGCCGAGGAGATGGTCGGGAAGTCCATTTCAATGCTGATCCCGCCGGAACTGAGCCACGAGAACGAGCGGATCTTGGACCAAATGGCGAGGGGTGAATCGTGCGGCCATTTCGAGACGGTGCGGATCGCAAAGGATGGCCGGCGGCTTGACGTATCTGTGACCGTGTCTCCGTTGCGAGATTCACTTGGCCGCGTCATCGGCTCCTGGAAGATTTCCCGCGACATCACCGAGCAGACTCGGGCTCGAGCGGAGCTGGAGAACAGCCGTCTCGCGCTGATGGACTTCGCCGAAAACGCGAGCGTCGGTCTTCAATGGATTGATCGAGATGGAATCATCATCTGGGCAAACAAGGCCGAACTGGAACTCCTGGGCTACACACCGGAGGAGTTCTTTGGTCAACCCGTCAGCCGGTTTCACGCAGACTCAAAGGCTATCCGTGACATTCTTGCCCGACTGGCCAGACGAGAGAGGCTGCTCGGATACGAGGCGTGCCTTGTGGCCAAAGACGGGTCGAAGAAGATCGTATCGATTTATTCGAGCGTCTACGAACAAGGCGGCGAGTTCAAGCACACTCGCTGCTTCATGATCGATATTACCGACCGCACAGAGGCGGACGAAGGGCTCAAGGAATCCCGCAAGGTGATTGAGCGACAGAACACAGCGCTCTCGGTCATGGCAGAGCGAGCGCACCGGGTTGTGGACGATGTGTCGCACGAGTTCCGCACGCCCTTGGCGGTCATCAAGGAATTCGCCTCGATCATTACCGACGGCCTGGCCGGTCCGGTCTCCGACAAACAGGCCCAGTACCTGCGTATTATTTCTGGTGCCGTTGTCGATCTGAACCACATGGTGGAGGATTTGCTGGACTCGAGCAAGTTGCGTGCTGGCATCCTGCGAGTCGACCGGCGTTCTCATCGAGTGAATAGCATTTTCGCGACCGGGCGTGCCGCGCTGGCCAGCAAAGCCTCGACCCGTTCGATCGTCATCAACGAGCGGATCGAGGAAGGACTGCCGGCCCTGTTCGCCGACGAAGAAAAAGTCCGGCGCGTCATTAGCAATCTGACGACCAACGCGATTAAGTTCTCGCCCGAGGGTGGCATGATCGTGCTCTCCGCAGCAACTGCAGCCCGAACCGGAGAGATCATCATCTCGGTAACCGACCACGGCCCGGGACTGTCGTCCTCTGATATCGAGCGGCTTTTCGGACGGTTCCAACAGGCTTCGACAGCTCGCAGCGTCGCGGCCAAGGGGTTCGGCCTCGGCCTGAGCATTGCACAGGAACTGTCCTGGCTCAACCTTGGGAAACTGTCGGTGACCAGTGAGAAGGGCAAGGGTGCCACGTTCTCCTTCACGCTGCCGACGGACGATTGCGTATCGGTGCTAGAGCATTACTTTGAGTCGATCGTCGCCAGTAATCGCCCCGAAGATCAACTTTCGCTGCTGCGGGTTGTAGCGCAAGCGCCAACTGCTCTGGACGAAACCCAAGAGTTCCTAGCCTCGGCCACGTATCCAACGGACCTCATTATGCCTGCGTTACGGGATGAGGACGATGGCATGCAGCAGGAGTACGCGGGACAGGCCTGGTGGATTCTCGGCCGAACCCGATCTGTCGAATCATGGATCGCGCGGTTGTGCGAGTCCCGCCGCTCACAGTCTTTAGAAAACACCATCAGGCTCGCCCCGCTTTCTGTCGATGTGTGTGGAATGTGGCGACTTCCGGAAAATGCCTTGGAAGCGCGAGTCGACGTGATCGAGGCGGTGACGCAGGAGAAGCTCCGTGACGCGAAAAATCCTAATCATTGATGATGAATGGACTATCCAACTCGCGCTCCAGGCTCGCCTGAGCGCGCATGGGTTCAGCGTCCAGCTCGCCAGCGATGGGCCCTCCGGGCTTCTCGCGGCTCAACAGTACCAGCCCGACGTCATTTTGCTCGACCTGCGGATGCCCGACATGGACGGATTTGAGGTCCTTCGTCGACTCCGATCCGCTTCGGAGACATCATCCATTCCTGTGATCATCCTGACCGCGAACATTCAGGACAGCGTGAAGCAACAGGCTCGTAGCGCGGGAGCGGTCAGATTCCTGACTAAGCCGTTTGAATCCAAGGACATAATCAACGCGATTCTGGCAACCACAAGCAAGGATGTTTGTACTCCAACCTAAGCGGCAACATGTACACCGACACAAACAAATCAATCCTGATCGTCGACAATGAGCCAAGCGTGCTCGCCGCGCTCTCGGCCCGTTTAGGCGGGATGGGGTATCGCTGCACGACGGCAGACTGCAGTGCCCAGGCGCTGAGCCAGTTCTCATCTTGTAAAACCGATCTGGTGATCTCCGACCTCAATATGCCTGAGGGCGATGGCGCGGTGCTGGCCCAGGCCATTCGTCGGATCTCCGGCGTTCCCATCATCATCATCAGCGGTTTCAAGAACGCGTACCGCAAGAACCTCAGCAACATCGCGAACGTTTCGTTCCTGCACAAGCCGTTCGAAACCAAATCACTGCTCCAGCTCGTCTCGGCGTCCCTCGCGCCGCCGGGATCCCAAGGCGACACCACAGTTCGTGCAGCGTAAGGACACTCACCACACACGGAGTTTATCAGCATGGCTCACAAGATCCTGATTGCAGACGATGACCGAGATCTTCTCACCTCCCTGTCGGTGCGTTTGGAAGCGGAGGGCTTCAAGGTGCTTTGCGTGCAGGACGCCTACCAGGCAGTCGAGCAAGCCCGCAAGGCACAGCCTGATGTTCTCATCCTCGATATCAACATGCCCGCAGGCGATGGATTCTCTGTCCAGGACCGCGTCAGCAAGATGACCGACCTTAACGGAATCCCCGTGATCTACCTCACGGGCGAACGTTCAGTCCGCGTCACGGAACTCGCCAAGGCTCATCACGCTTTCGCGCTCATATTCAAACCGTTCGAGACCAAGGACCTGCTGTCAGTTGTCAGGGCGGCGGCGACTGCCCCACGGCCAGTTGCATCCGTGTGAGTCTCAAACTATCCCGCCTGCGCCTGCCGCCCGCAGCACACAGATCCGGCGCCTTCGAGGCCGCCAAGGCGTTCAAGGTTCACTTCGTCGTCGATGCGGGCACCAAGGCCCACTATGAGAAGTTCGGCCTGAAGGTCGCCGAATCCAACGTGAGCGGCACGTGGGAACTCCCCGCGCCCGCGACGTTTGTCATCGACAAGACCGGCGTGATCCGCTGGGCCTTCGCCGACTGGGATTACAAGAAGCGTGCCGACCCCGACGCGGTGATCGCCGCCGTCAAGGCCATCACGGGCCGTCAGTAAGCGCCGCGTGCTGCGGTGATGACGATTGTTCTTGCATCGCACGGTTTGCACGGAATACGCCGCACGCCTTGCCTGTTCCCCTTAGCAGACGGCGGCCACACGGCCGCCTCACATCCCGCCTTGCCCGAAGCCGCGCCGCAGTGTGCGATGCGGCGGGCGGGCAGAACCACGGTGAACGCGCCCTCACCACCCTCGCGTCTCTCCGCCCGGAGCATCCCAATGAAGACCCGAATCGCTCGTTTCGTCGCCCCCCCACTCGCCGCCCTCACGCTCACCGCCGCCGGCATCGCCTTCGCGCAGTCGGGCACCGCACCCAGCGGCACCCCCACCCCCGCGCCCGCCAAACAGCCCGGCTCGGGCAGCAAGCCCAGCGGGGTCCAGGCCGCCGCGACGGCCCCCAAGGTCATCGCGCTGCAGTTCTACGCCGACTGGTGCCCCGGCTGCAAAGCCCTCCAGCCCAAGCTCGACGAAGCGATGAAGGATGCGGCGGGGCAGCCCTGCCTGACGGTCAAGCTCGACCAGACCGACAAGGACTCGCACCAGGCCGAGTACATGCTCGCCGCGCTGGGCCTGGGCGACCTCTGGAAGGAGCACGCGGGCAAGACCGGGTACGTCCTGCTCGTGGACACCAAGACCAAGAAGGTCGTGGCCACGATCGATTCCAAGCAGGAGGTCAAGGAGATCAAGTCCCAGCTCATGGCCGCACTCAAGGGCTGATCGTACACGCCGCGGGGGCTTCCCTCCGCGTGCGCGCACCGAACCGCGTCGATCAACGGCTGCTCGACGCGGACAAACTCTCTCCCCTCTGGCGACGGGCGGCCCTTGCGAAAGCAGGTGCCGCCCGTTGCTTTGCGCGCGGGCGGCGCGCTCGCCGGGACGGCACGCCGCCTCATGCTCGCACTACAGCCCCATCATCCTGGCCATCATCCACAACTTGTGGGCGATCAACATCGGCGGCGGGTCGGCGGCGTTGTGGTGCAGGACCAGCACGGTCAGGTCGTCGGTCCTGGCGGCGCCGGTGAGGCCGAACTCGTTGTCCACCGCGGCGATGAGGCCACGACCGAACCCCGCCTGGTCGGTCCCGCCAACCTCGGCGGCCAGACGCAGAAGGCCATCCTCGCCGATCGAACGCGACGGCGGCCCGCCCGTCTCGATGAGCGCATCGGTGTAGAGCACGACCAAGTCGCCCCGGCCCAGCGTCACGGCGAACTGGTGGTACTCGGTTGGGTGGATGATCCCCAAGGGGACATCCTGCGAGGCGTTGGAGCCGTCTGTCAGTTCGTGCGACAGCAGCGACCAGCGCTGTGTCGCGGCCTGATACCACAGCGGCCTCGGGTGACCGGCGAGGCACGTGATGAGCTGGTCGGTGGGCGCGAAGTACGTCGCCAGCGCGGCGGTCGCAAAGATGCCGTCGCGGCTCAGCCGCCCGAAAGCCCGGTTGAGCGCCCGGGCGAATCGAGCCTGATCGACCGTGCCCACGTGCCGCCGCATGAGCGTGCGCAACTGCAAAGCCAGGCCGGAGACGGCGTCACCGTGCCCGGCCACATCGGCCAGCACGAACCGGGCAATCCTCCCCGCGCCGCACGTGGACACGTAGTGGATGTCCCCGCCGCCGGAGTCGCCGTGATACGGCTGGCTGGAGATCCACGCGTCGATGCCATGCATGGAGATGCAGCTCTCAACGGCGACGTTGCCACCCCAGACCTCCATGCATTGCATGACATGCGGCAACGATGTTGTCGGGCTGCCAGTGTCGGCTGACTTTGGCTGGGAACTCAAAGGCCCGTCCCTGCCGACCGCATGTGGGGGTCCAGAAGAGTTCTGAGCATCTGTCGTCCTTCGTGCACCCAACACCGCAGCTGCTCTGGTGCCTCACCCGTACCTTCAGCGATGCGTGCCACGCTCCATCCGCAGCCGTCGTGTAAACGCAGAGTGGACCGCTGCGGCTCGGGAAGTTCTCGCATCGACGCCCGCACTAAGTTGATGAGCGCCGAACCATCCTCGGCGGCTGCTGGCGGCCACGGCTCTACGGGCACCCGGTGCCGACCGTTCGAATCAAACTCGGGGCGCAGCGATCGATCGGAGCGTGTCTTCACGTGGGTCCTCTAAATCTTCGGGGCTGTGCAGCAATGTGATTGCCCACCCGTGATGGGAACAGCCGGGTCGAGCAGACTATTCCCGTGCGCGCACCGACAGTGGACGCCCGTGCAGAACTGGCAGGCGTTGGACCTTGAGGCTTCGAGGATGACCAGTTCCTTGAGGTCGCGCTCGACGATCCCGCCGGGGTAGAAGCCCTCGCCGAGTTTGGAGAAGCCCGCGAGCAGCTCGGGGCGGAGGCTCATGGCCTGGAGCATCTCGCCGGGACGCTTGCCCGCCTTCATCGCCGCCACGCTCTCGGCGAAGCACGGGTCGTCCTTGACGATCTCAAAGGCACGCTGGATGTCGGCGTCGGTGACGGTGACTCGCATGTCTAGCTCCAGGTTGATCGGTTCAACTGACCGGCGGTCGCCATTCCGCCGCTACTTGCCGGTGCGGGTGCCGTTCAGCGCTGTGCGGATCTCCGCCGCGCCCGGCACGCCGTTCGGGTAGATGCGGCAGCCCATCGCGGGCGTGGTGGGCGCGGGCATTCCGAAGAGGTCGTGCCCATCGACGAGGATCGTCGGTGTGGGCCAGCCGCGGCGCGGGTCGGACTCGGGAAGAGACTCTTGGTTCACGTCGGCGAACGTGGACCCGAGGCCCGCCCCCGCACCCTCCAGCGCGGCCCGAAGGTTCTCGCGCATCGCTGGTGTGTTCGGGCAGCCGGGGAAGCCGAGCAGTTCGATCTTCATGCGTGCTCCGCCGGACGAATGGACAACAGCCGAGGAGGCACACGCGCCCAGCGTGAGTACGCCGAGCAGCAGCACACACCGGACGATATTGAGCACCGGAGTCGTCATGGCTTGGCCTTCACGGTCACGACGACTTCCCCGGTCCAGTCCGCCGGCATCAGACACACGCCCGCATCGCTGCACGACTGGAACTTGGCCAGCACGCGGAGCGGGATGGTCGTGCCGGGCGTCGCGTCCTTGGGCACGCGAACGCTCGCGATGATGCGGGCCGTGCCGCCGTAGACGCTGATCGCATCGTTGCCCAGTTCCTCGGCCTTGAGGGTCGAGGGTTTCGGGTAGGTGATGTCCGAGACTTCGAGCGCCGTCGCATTCGCGGTGCCGGGCGGGGCCGCCGATCGCACGTCGATGACCGTCGCCACGAGGAAGTCGGCCGAGGCAGGGTTGGCGTTGATGTGCCAGCCGTCGTCGATCCGGAGCGTGACGGTCACGGTGACGGTCTCGCCGGGCGAGGCCGACGAAGGCTCAACACTCACCGCGACCTTGACGTGGGCCGAGGAGTCGGTGACGGCGTTCGCACCCTCGGCAGCGCCGGGAGTGACGGATGGGGATGGGGGGGCCGGAGCGTTGATGTTGATCGCCGGGGCGCCGCCCGAAGGAGCCGCGACGGGAGCCGCCGCGAGGAAACGCTCCAACGCATGCACCATGTGCACGCTCCCACGCGGTGATTGCGCCATCGAGCCGGAGAACGCTTTGAGCAACTCGTCGGCCTTCGTGCGATACGCCGCCCCCGCTCCGTCGCCGGTCGAGGCGGCCAGCGTGAGCAGGTTGTGGGCCATCACGCTGTTGCCGCCGGGTGTCGCGTTGTCGCCGATGTCCTTGCCCCGCGCGAGCAGGTCGGGCTGGGGTGTGGCGAAGAAGTACCCGCCGCCGTTCTTGTCCCAGAAGAGTTCATCCGCCTTGGCCGCGAGCGACTTAGCGGCATCGAGCCACTTCGCCTTCGCCGCCGCATCGGTCTCGACGCGACTCAGCGCCAGCAAGCCGCGGATTACGAAGGCGTAATCCTCCAGGAATCCCTCCTGCGGCGTGGCCTTGGCATCCTTCGCATCGGCGGCGGCCCGCACCGAGCGGAGCAGCCGTCCATCGGGCGTCCGCATCTTCTCCAGCACGAACGTCGCCGCCTTCACCGCCGCAGCGCGGTACGCATCGTCCTTAAGCACCTCGGCCCCCCGCGCGTAGGCGTCGATCATCATCCCGTTCCACGCCGCGATTGCCTTGTTGTCCAGCCGCGGCAGTTTGCGACCCTTCCGCACCGCCGCGAGCTTGGCCAACATCGCGTTGATCTCGGGCGTGTTCGCCTCGCCGCCCCCCCGTGCCTTGCGCACCAGCGTCCCGCCCTCGGGGTGCTTGTGCCCTGGGAATATCGGCACGTCGGCAAGCTCGAACGCGGCGAGGAAGGCCGCCGCATTCTTGGGGGGGTCGCCCAGCACGCTGGTGATCTGCTCGCGTGTCCATGTGTAGTACGCGCCCTCGACCGCGTCGGTCTCGGCGTCCAGGGCCGAGTAGAACTGCCCGTTAGGCCCCGTGAAAACTTCGTTCACGAAGCGGAAGATGCCGCGGGCGGTGTCGGCGTCGCGCGCGTCGCCGGTCGCGGCGAAAGCGTCGAGGTATGCGACCGCGAGCGCCGCCTGGTTGTAGAGCATCTTCTCAAAGTGCGGCACCTTCCACTGGCCGTCGGTCGCGTAGCGGTGGAACCCGCCGCCCACGTGGTCGTGGATGCCGCCCGCCGCCATCGCGTCCAGCGTCGTGGTCACCATCGCGAGCGTGGCCGCATCCGCGTCGCCCCCCCCCTTGGCCACCCGCCGCGCGTGAACATCGAGCAGGAACGAGTAGTAGAAGTCGCTGGGGAACTTGGGCGCGAGCCCGAATCCGCCGTTGGTCGGGTCGTAGGACGCCGCGATCTGCTCCACCGTCTTGTCCACCAGCGCCGCATCGAGCGTGGCCTTGGGAATGGACGCGAGCCGCCCCCCCTCCCCACTTCCGCCCAGCACGTTCTTGATCGCATCGGCCACACGCCCGGACACCTCGTTGACCTTGGGACGCTGCTCTTTCCACGCATCGCCCAACTGCGTCACGAGCGTACCGAACCCCGGTCGCCCCGGGGGGGGTTGGTCGGTCGCCCCGAAGTACGTCCCCGCGAAGAACGGCTTGAGGTCCGGCGTCAAAAACAAACTGTTCGGCCACCCGCCGCTCTGCGTCATGAGCTGGGTCGCGGTCATGTAGATCTGGTCGAGGTCGGGCCGCTCCTCGCGGTCCACCTTGATGCAAATGAATCGCTCGTTCATCAGCGCAGCGATGGCCTCGTTCTCGAAGACCTCGCGCTCCATGACGTGGCACCAGTAGCACGTCGAGTAGCCCACCGAGAGGAAGATCGGCTTGTCCTCCTTCTTCGCCCGCTCGAGCGCCTCGGGCCCCCACGGGTACCAGTCCACCGGGTTGTGCGCGTGCTGGAGGAGGTAGGGGCTGGTCGCGTTCGCCAGGCGGTTGGTGTGCTTGGCCTGTTCCTGATCGGCGGCCTTCGGCGGCGCGGGCGGAGCGTCCGCGCTGGGCGGCTCGGTGCTCTGGCCGCACGCGGGCAAGGTGCACAGCATCACCGCCACCATCGCGGCGAGCGCGGCGTACCGACCGGGCACGCGCGGACGCTGAGCGTGAGGAGTGTTCATGTCCAAGGGTAACAGGTGAAGCGGCACGTCTATTCCACCGGACGCCTACGCCGCCACCGTCGCGCTGGCGATATCGCTCCACGGCCCCGGCGTG
>Ga0209591_10009544_pt1 | contig 10483 bp, 9 predicted proteins | sample MAT01_FD_187207 | JGI IMG/M metagenome (GOLD analysis project Ga0209591, IMG submission 187207) | Freshwater microbial communities from Lake Fryxell liftoff mats and glacier meltwater in Antarctica - MAT-01 (SPAdes) (version 2) | ecosystem: Environmental > Aquatic > Freshwater > Ice > Liftoff...
GCCGTGCGCGAAGCTTTTCAAAAAAGCGGCATCGTTCCCTTGAAAGCCGACTGGACCAACGCCAACCCTGAGATCACCGCCGCCCTGAAAAAATTCGGCCGCGTCGGTGTTCCCTTCTACGTGATCTATCCGGCAGGCAGACCGACCGAGCCCATCACGTTGCCGGAAATTCTCACCGAACAAATCGTCCTCGACGCCCTGGCCCGCGCGACTGAGTAGAGCGAGTCATGAACTTCAAGAAATAACAGGCGAACCAGCACTGTAGTCACGGCACTCCGTTGCCGTGCGGGGGAGGAGTGGGCGGGGAATCCCGGGACACGCCCCAGAAAACTGGGGCGACTACAGCGGAAAGTTCAAAGCATGCTCCAAGACCGGATCACGCCGCCGCGATGCCTTCGCGGAGAATTTTTGCGACCGTGGCCATTTCGGCTCGAGTGTTGTAAAAGTGCGGGCTGAAACGCAGCCACTTTCCGCCATCGCGGTCGGCGCGCGACGAGGCGGTGATGCGGTTTTTTTCGAGCAGGGAAAAAAGCCCGGCGGATTCCGCGCGCGGGTGGCGGGCGGTGACGATGCCGCAGCGCATGGCTTCATCGCGCGAGGGAGAGAGAAACTCAAAATCCATTTCCTCCAGGAACTCTCGCAGGCAGTCGCTGGTGTCGAGAATGGCGGCGGAAACGCGATCCATGCCTGTGGCCATGAGCATTTCGAGGCTGGCCTGCATGCCATAAACGCCCGCGGTGTTCAGCACGCCAGGCTCATAGCGCTGCGCCGTGTCGGGAAACTCAATCTCCTTTTGAGCGATGAACTCGGGAGAACGCACATTCCAGGCCCCGAGCAGGGTGGGACGGCAGATTTCAAAATTCCGCCTCGCCACGTAGACGATCCCGATGGCCATGGGCCCGAGCATCCATTTGTGGGCGTCCGCGCTGAGGAAATCCACATTGGCCACGTTGAGCGGAAAGGCACCGAGGGTCTGGATGGCATCAACCGAAAAAAGGATGCCCCTTTCGCGCAGCAGGGAACCGATGGCCTCCACCTCAATCCGCCAGCCGCTGAGGTAATGGCACGAAGCCAGGGCGACGAGTTTGGTTCGGGGAGTCAGGGCCGCCGCGACCAGTTCGGGCGTGATGCAGCCCGGTTTTTCCGGCCGGAGAAACCGGAGTTTCACCCCGGATCGGGCCAGGGCCATCCAGGGATAGACGTTCGACGGATAATCGTCCTCATAGCAGATCAATTCATCCCCCTCGTCCCAGGTCAGGCCGTTGGCAAACAGGCTCAGGCCTAGCGAAGTGGGTCCAAGCAGGGCGATTTCCGCTTTGTCCGCGCCGATCAATTGCGCGCAGGTGGTACGGGTTTTTTCGATGTCGCGCAGCACATCACCAAACTCCTGATGGTTCTCACAACTCGCGCGCACATGCGCGATGATGGCGTCCGCCGCGCAGGCCGGCAGGGCGGTTACGCCGGCATGACCAAGAAAAATCTGGCTCCTGGCGACAGGAAACTTTTCCAGACGCTCTTCCTCGTTGGCAAACAGGGTCACGCTTTTTTCTCCGCCTCCTCGATCAGTTTCCAGAAGCCCCCGGCACCGCCCAGTTGCTTGTCCTCCTCATCCACGGGAAGGTTGGAACGGAAAAGAAAGTCGCGGATCGTGTTCTTGTGGAGCACGCGGTGGATCAGGATGCCATCGGGATGTTTTTCGAAATAAATCCGGTAATCCTTCGCCCGGCAGCGGTGCAGATGGCGTCCGTCACGCTGCACCTGCCCGAAACGGCTGGCGTCGAGATTTTCCAGATCCTCCGGCATGAATTGAAACTCCGCCAGCAGGTCAAGCTGGAGTTCCTTCGGCAGCGCGGCCATCTCTGCCGCGCTGATGGTGTTGAAAATCATTTGAAACACGCCGCCACCATACGAAGGGCAGGGGGTTTCAAAGGCAAGACCGGAAATCTTGCGACAAAATTACGAAGCTCGGCGTCTCTTGAAGGGGGGCGGGGACGTCCCGTCCCCTATGTCACATTGGCGGACTGGACGTCCGCTTCCCTTTGGTGTGTGCGTGAGGCTATTTCGCGACAGGAAGGAGGTTGGGGATGCGGGCATAGCCGATGAACCGGCTCTTGCTCTCCTTTGCGGGCAGTCGGAAGTCGAAGACGCTCACGCCGAAGCATTTTTTGCCCCGGTAGGTGCGACCGTCGCTGGCTCCGACCATGAGGGGAAGCCCGTCGGATTTCGCCTTGCCGAGATAGATCATGACATGCGACACGGCACCTATGCGTTTCACGGCATAGGTGCCGGTCCAGAAAAGCAGATCGCCGGGGCGGAGGCTGTTCAACTCCGGGGCGGCGAGGTCGCGGCCTTTCACAGCTTGGAAAGTGCCCGCTGTTTTTGCCCAGGTGAATTGTTCATCGGAGGAGCGCGGGACGTCTTTTATTCCGGCCTGCTGGAGCAGATAGTAAATCGTGCCGGAGCAATCCATGCCCTTCTGCGTGGGATCGGCGGACCCGTAGAGGTAACCGAGGTTTTTTGTGGTGAGAGCGAGGGCGGTGGTGAGGAGTTTCTGGACTGCGGGCGGGTTGTCGGTAAAGCCCGCGATGTCCGAGGGGTTCAGGCTCTGCACCACTGGCGGGAGGAGGGTGGTTGTTTGCTGGGCGGCGGCGGGAAACGCCAGCGCAAAAAAGACTCCCAATACCCTCAAAAAAACCATGGCCGAACGTGGTGCTTAGACAGTCTTGTTCACCGCCGTGAGAAAAGGCTGGATTGTCTCGGCTAGATTTTTGAACGCGGCGAAGTCCACTTGCTGCTGACCGTCACTCATGGCCTCGGCGGGATTCGGGTGGACTTCGATGATCAGGCCGTCCGCGCCCATGGCGATGGCTCCGCAGCAGAGGGCGATGACGAGATCGGAGCGTCCGCAACCCTGGCTGGGGTCCACCATGACGGGCAGGTGGGATTCCTTTTTGGCGATGGCAACGGCGGAGAGATCGAGGGTGTTGCGGGTGTAGGTTTCGAAGGTGCGGATGCCGCGTTCGCAGAGCAGCACATTGGGGTTGCCGTGGGCGAGGATGTATTCGGAGGCCAGGAGCCATTCCTCGATGCGCTGGCTCATGCCGCGCTTGAGCAGGATGGGCTTGCCGCTTTTGGCGGCCTCAATGAGGAGTTGGAAATTTTGCGCGTTGCGCGCGCCGATTTGCAGGATGTCGGCCACCGCGGCGACATGCTCGACATCGCGTTCGCTCAGGACCTCGGTGATGATCTTGAGGCCGGTTTGTTCGCGGGCGAGGGCGAGCAAACGCAGGCCTTCCTTGCCGAGGCCTTGGAATTCATAGGGAGAGGTGCGGGGCTTGTAGGCTCCGCCGCGCAGGACGGTTGCACCGGCGGCCTTGACGGCCTCGGCCGTGCTCAAAATCTGCTCCTCGCTTTCGACCGAACACGGACCGGCCATGAGGCAGAATTTCGATCCGCCGATCTCCACGCCCGCGACATCAACGAGCGTGTTTTTCGGATGCGACTCGCGGCTGGCAAGCTTGAAACGTTTCTGTACACGGAGAACGCTTTCCACCTGCGGGAGGGCGGAGAGGGATTCAAGGTTGGCGTGCGTGCGTTCGTCGCCGATGGCGGCGACGACAGTTTGCTCCGCCCCGTGGATGGGGGCCGGGGTGTAGCCGAGTTTCTCCACTTCCGTGATGACTTCGGCGATTTGTTCCTTTGAAGCGTGGGGGCGAATGACTATGATCATGGACTCTGATTGACGGGCCGTTGTGACTTACTCCAATCTTCCACCATACGCTTCCTTATGAAAGAAAAAGCCAGAGACTCCCGCATTAAAAGCCTGGTGGCCGACGTGGCGAAAGGCCGACAAGCCGAGATCATCGAGGAGATGATCGAGACCGTCCTGCGGTTCGGCAAGGACAAGACCGGCATCGGCGAACTGAAACTTTACAACCGTGCCATGCGGGAATTGCGCTATGCTTCCAGCGTTTTCGGGAAATATCAGGGCATCCGCAAAGTGGCGGTTTTCGGCAGCGCACGCACCAGCCCCGAGGCAGAGGAATACAAGCTCGCCCGCGATTTTTCCCGCCGCATGGTTGAGCGTGACTGGATGGTCATCACCGGCGGTGGCGACGGCATCATGGGCGCGGCCCAGGAGGGCGCGGGCACGGAAAAAAGTTTCGGATTGAACATTCGCCTGCCTTTCGAACAGCGTGCCAACGAATGGATCTACGGCGACGCCAAGCTCATCAACTTCCGTTATTTTTTTACGCGCAAGCTCAATTTCGTGAAGGAGACGCACGCCTTCGCCCTTTTCCCCGGCGGCTTCGGCACGCACGACGAAGGCTGTGAGGTGCTCACGCTGATCCAGACCGGCAAGAGCCCGATCGTTCCCATCGTGCTGCTCGACCGCCCGAACGGCCACTATTGGGAAACCTGGCGGCGTTTCGTCATCAACGACCTGCTCGACCAGAAGCTCATCTCAGCCAGCGATCTCAATTTCTTCAAGGTCACGCACGATCTTGACGAGGCCATGGCGGAGATTTTGCAGTTCTACCGCAACTTCCATTCTTATCGCTGGGTGCAGGACCGCATGGTCATTCGCGTGAACCAACGGCTCACGGCCGCGGCCATCGCGCAGCTCAACACGGATTTTGAAGCCCTGCTTGCCTCCGACAAAATCACCCAAACCGGTGCCCTGCCTGAGGAAACCGACGACGCGCATCTCGCGCACTTTTATCGCATCGTTCTCATTCCGCACCGGAGGGACTTCGGCACCATGCGCTTGCTGATTGACGCCATCAATAAAGCCGCGACGGAAACTGAAAGAGCCCCTCTCGCGGACGTGGCCACGACCCAGCACATGTGAGGCCTGGTTGCGCTTGCTCCGGATTTTAAACCCGGAAGATCGCCCCGAGTTTTTTCCCGAGGATGAGGCTGGCCCCGATGATGCAGACGCCGAGGAAACACATGGCCCAGACGCCGAGAGCACTGGCGATGAAGCGTCCGTCGCCGAGCAGGTTGTAGAGTTCGTAGATGGCCTTGGTGATGGGGAAATCCTGTTGTTTCTGCGCGAGGATGAGGCTGTCGCTCACTTCGAGCATGGCGAAGCTGAAGGCGAGCAGGCCGCCGGCCAGGAGGTTCGCCGCGATGAGCGGGAGGGTGATTTTGCGCAGGGTGCGGAAGGGCGGGCAGCCGAGATTTTGCGCGGCCTCTTCCAGGGTGACGCTGGTTTGCTGGAATCCGGCCGCCGCACTGCGCACGACATAGGGCAGGCGGCGCACGCTGTAGGCGATGACGAGAATGAGCAGCGGATCCACGGTGGGATTCATAAAGGCGAAGAGTTTGCCCTCCTGCGTCATGGCCAGATAACCGAAGGCCAGAACGAGGCCGGGCACGGCGAGGGGCAGCATGGCCATGGCATCAAGGATCTGGCGGCCGGGTAGTTTCGTGCGGGTGACGACATAGGCGATGGCGATGCCGAGCACGAGGTCAATGAGAGTGGCGAGCAAGGCGTATTTGAGGCTGTTTTGAATGGACGACAGGGTGAGGTCGTGGCCAAGGGCCTGGCTGAAGTGGTCGAGGGTCCAGCCTTCGGGCAGGATGGTGCCATACCAGTCGCGGGAGAAGGCAACCAGGACCACGCCGAGATGGGGCAGCACGGCGACGAAGGTGATGCCGGCAAAGAAGGCGGCAATGAGCCAGCCGCCCAGCCTGCTGGTGGCGCGCGGTCCGCCCTGGCTGGTGGCCTTGGCCATCATGGCATGGCTGGAGCGGCCGATGGTGGCCTTGCTCAACGCATAAAGCAGAACGGTCGAGATGAGCATCACGGCGACGAGCGCGAAGGGGAAGGGGTTTCCGCCGATATCCTTGATGCCGCTGAAGATCTGCACCGAGGTGACGCGGTTGAAATCGAACATGAGGGGCACGCCGAGTTCGGTGAAGGACCAGATGAAGACGATGATGCCGCCGGCGAAGAAGCCGGGCATGATGAGCGGGAGGGTGATCTTGCGGAACTTGCGGAAACCGGTGCAGCCGAGATTTTCGGCGGCCTCTTCCATGGCGGGGTCCACATTGGCGAGGGCGGCGACGAGGTTGAGATAGAGAATCGGATAAAGGTGGAGGGCGTTCATCACCACCACGCCCAAGAGGCGGCTCTGGCCGAGCCAGTCTATGGGGTGGGCGGGGTCCAGGAGGCGGAGGGATTCGAGCAGGGCGTTGAGTGCGCCTTCCTGGCCGAGAATTTGTTTCACACCGATGGCACCGACGAACGGCGGCAGGATCATGGGAATGAGAACCAAGGCGGAGAAAAGACTCTTGCCCGGGAAGAGATAACGGTCGGTGAGGAGGGCGAGCGGAAGCGCGATGGCAGCGGTCAGGATGGTGCTGTAAACGCCCATCTGCAAGGAGTTCCAAAGACCTTCGAGATAAATGGGATTGCGGAAGACCTCGATGAAGTAATCGAGGGTAAAGCCTCCGCCCGGATGGCGGAAAGCGCCGCCGAGGGTTTCCCAGATCGGAAGCAGGAAAAAGAAGAAAAAGAAAAGCGCCGTGAGAGCGAAGATGATGTGCGGGCCGCGGATTTTCATGGGATTGTTTTGCGCCTCTGCGTGAGATTCATTTCCCCTCCTTCGCGAGTTGGGTGGCGCGGCGGTATTGGGCGCGGAAATGCTCCCCGAGGCGGGCGGCGAGTTGAACCTCAGCCAGAGGGGTGGAGCCTTTCAGGGATGGGCGGATCTCATTTTTCGCCGTGGCGTAATCAATCGCGCTGATATCGGAAAACGCCGCCGTGGCCTCGGGGGGGAAATTGGCCGCGATGAGGGCCCTCCAGGCGGCGGTCTGTTCGTCGTGCGAATCAATGCAACTTACGCGAATGATGAAGCGGAGGGCGGAAAAGAGAGGGCCGGTCCAGGCCTCGTGATAAGTGAAGGATCGGGCTTCTTCGTAGGGTAGGGTTTGCGCGTCGGACCGAAAGGCGGTGAACTCCGGGGCGTAGAGTTCTTTGCGAATGGGCAGGCGGCGCAGGGCGTAGCGAGTGGGGCCGCCGGGTGTTCCGACGCGGAAGTTCCAGAGCTTCTGGCCCTCCAGCGAAAGTACGAAGGCGATGAATTCGCGGGCAAGTTCCGGGCTGGGTGCTCCGCGCAACATACCGATGGGATCCACTCCGACGGATGATCCGCCCAAGGGCGTGAAATATTGCAGGCGCGAGGGAGCTTCACCGATTTTGACCGACTCACTTTGGAAGCGCCCGTAAAAATCAATGCACATGCCGATGGCGGCGTCGCCGAGCGAGACATCCATGGGCACCTTGCCGGCGGCATCCGAAAAATAGCGCGAATTCGCGGAGGCCTTCATCAGGAGTTGCAGCCCGCGTTGCCAGCCTTCGGCCAGCTCGGCCTCGGTGGCTTCACCTGAGCCGGACCCCGCGGCAACAACTTCCTGCATTTGCTGTTGGATGACCATTTCAAAGGCCTTGGCAATCGAGCCGCTCTTGGTCGGATCGGCCAGCGCCACTTGGTGGGCGAATTTGGGATTGGTGAGGTCGTTCCAACTCGCCGGCAATGTGTCCACACCCAGTCGCACAAGCGAATCCGTATTGTAACAAATGCCGAAGGCCGAGAGGCAGGTGCCAATCCAGCGGCCTTGCTCATCATAATAGGGTTCGCCGGAGACCGACATGGGGATGCTGGCATCCGTGAACCAATCGGGGTGGGCGGCAATGATCCCGCTGTCCACAAGGTTTCCGGCTTTGGCCTGTGCGATAAAATCGTAAGCCCCACCGCCAAAAAACAGATCAATGCCGATGCCCGCTTGGGAGGCGAGAAAGGATTCGCGGGCGGGGGAGGGAGCGGTAGTGGTGAACGCCTTGGCGACCTCGTCGGTCCATTCCTGGCCGGAGGCGGTCCAGTGGCGCTTGAAGGCGTTGTAAAATTCGCCCTGGAGGTAGCGCGCGATCTCGCTGGTTCCGCCGACGATGCGCCAGTCTACCCGCACCGTGCGGCCGGTTTTTGCCTTGTAGTATTGCGCGAACGCGCTGCTGAACTCGAACCGAATTGCCTCGTTGTGCGGGCTGATGATGACCAGGGTCTCATCCGCGTCGGCCAGAAGATTTTTCTTCGGCTTGAGCGCAAAGGGGAGGGCGAGAACGACAACCAGCGCGACGAGAACGGCCAGGATGCGCATCGTCAGGATCCGTGGCATGGGCTTCCAGCCCATGCGATTTGTTCATCGGCTGGAAGCCGATGCCACGGAATATGTGGCTTCATTTTCTGAGCACAACCACATCCCCCGGCACGACACTGGCACACAGGTCGCGGTCCGTCGGGCGGGCGGAAAGGTTGGGATTCAGTTCGAAAATTTTCAAAGTCTGGCCGCCGGACTGGAATTGATACTGGGCCACCTCGCCGAGGTAGATGGATTCGCCGATGCGGCCGCGGATGGTGTTTACCCCGGTGGCGTCGGGCTGGATGCTCCAGGCCTCCGGGCGGACGGAAAGAGTGACGGTTTCGCCGGTTTGCGGTTTCCAATCCGGATCGCTGACCACGCCATCGAAACGGCCGATTTCCGTTTCGACCGTGGCGGTTTCGTTGGCGGAGGCGGTGATTTTTCCCGGGATAAAATTCGTTTCGCCGATGAAGTCAGCCACCACGCGGGAATGCGGACGGCGATAAACTTCCTCGGGCTGGCCGATCTGGACGATTTTTCCGCCTTCGAGAATGGCCATGCGGTCGGAGATGGAAAGGGCCTCCTTCTGGTCGTGGGTGACGTAAATGGCCGTGAGTCCGAACTCCTTGCAGACCCGGCGGATTTCCGTGCGCATCTCGAGGCGCAGTTTGGCGTCGAGGTTGGAGAGCGGTTCGTCGAGGAGCAGGGCGCGGGGCCGGATGACGAGGGCGCGGGCCAGGGCGACGCGCTGTTGCTGGCCGCCGGAGAGCTGGGCGATCTTGCGTTCGGCGTAGGTGTCCATGCGAACCGAGGCCAGAGCCTCCTTCACGCGTTGGTTGATTTCTGCAGAGGGAACTTTGCGTTCCTCGAGGCCAAACGCGACATTCTTTGCCACGGTCATGTGCGGCCAGAGCGCATAGCTCTGAAACATCATGCCGGTGTTGCGTTTGTGCGGGGGCAGGTTCGTCACATCCTCGTCGCCAAAGAGAATGCGTCCGCTTTCGGGAATGTAAAAACCGGCGATGTTTCGCAGCAGAGTCGTCTTGCCGCAGCCGCTGGGTCCGAGCAGAAAGAAAATCTCCCCCGGTTCGATGCGCAGCGAAATACCATTCAGCGCGGTTTGAGCGCCAAACTTTTTAACGAGATTGTCGATGGTGATGGAAATCATCGGGGTGCGAAATTGTATTGGCTACTGGTTTGCGGCAGATTGGGCAATGAAAAGACGGGGCTTTTTCCTCTCGCCATCCCCGAGAGGGAAAAGGCAACCTCATGCTCCTATGTCCGTTCTCATTGTTGGTTCGATCGCGCTTGATGACATCAAAACACCCCTGGAGGAGCATAAAAATCTCCTGGGCGGCTCCGCTTCGTATGGAGCGGTCTCCGCGAGTTTTTTCTGTCCGGTGAACCTCGTCGGGATCGTGGGGGAGGATTTCCCCAAGGAACACATCGCGCTTTTCCAAAGCCGCAACATTGATCTGGGCGGCTTGCAAATCGTTCCCGGCGAGACGTTCCGCTGGTCCGGCGAATACATGTGGGACCTCAACACGCGCGAGACCCGCTCGGTCGCGCTTAACGTATTCGAGCATTTCACTCCGACGCTGCCGGAAAACTACAAGGACACCCCGATTGTGCTGCTGGCCAACATCGCGCCGGATTTGCAGCATCACGTGCTCGACCAGGTGCGCATGCCGCGCTTCGTCATTGCGGATACGATGGATTTGTGGATCAACATCGCCAAGCCTCGCCTGATCGAACTCCTGGCCCGTGTTCACATGCTCATCCTCAACGACAGCGAGGCCCGTGAACTGACCGGCGAGACCAGCCTGATCAAAGCCGGACACAAACTGCGTGCCATGGGCCCGCGCTATGTCGCAGTGAAAAAAGGCGAGCACGGCTGCCTGCTCTTCGGCAACGACGGGCAATTTTTCAGTTGTCCGGCCTATCCGCTGGAGGACATCCACGATCCCACCGGCGCGGGCGACAGCTTTGCAGGTGGACTCGCCGGATATCTGGCAAAGAACGATGGGTCCGAAGTGACCTTCGAGGCGTTGCGTCAGGCGGTGGTCTTTGGCAGCGTATTGGCGAGCTATAATGTCGAGGCCTTCAGTCTGGAACGCCTAAAGACTGTTACCGGTCAGCAAATCGCGGAGCGTTACGACATGTTCCGCAAGATGAGCCAATTGTAACTTACTCCTCTTCGCCTGCCTTGATGATTTCCGCGAAACTGCGGGCTTCGAGGCTGGCTCCGCCGACGAGCGCGCCATCAATATCGGGCTGATGGAGAAGTTCGCGGGCGTTGGAGGGTTTGACGCTGCCACCGTATTGGATGCGCACT
>Ga0209591_10009551_pt1 | contig 10479 bp, 7 predicted proteins | sample MAT01_FD_187207 | JGI IMG/M metagenome (GOLD analysis project Ga0209591, IMG submission 187207) | Freshwater microbial communities from Lake Fryxell liftoff mats and glacier meltwater in Antarctica - MAT-01 (SPAdes) (version 2) | ecosystem: Environmental > Aquatic > Freshwater > Ice > Liftoff...
TGCCTACGATCGAGTCCTGCGCCAAGATACCAAGGATAGCTATACCTTAAACCGCCGGGGGGCTGTCCTCTTTGCCCTAGGGAGAAATCAAGAAGCCATTGATGCTTTCGATCGAGCCATTCAACACCAGCCAAAACTGGCAGAAGCATGGACAAACCGGGGTTTAACCCTCTCTGCCTTGGGAAAATATCCAGAAGCAGTTACTTCTTTTGACCAGGCTCTTAGTCTCAATCCTAGCGATCGCATCGCCCTTGAGAACCAACGCCTCGCCCAAAGTAAACTTACGACCACCCCAACAATTTCCAAAGCTCCAACTCCAAAAGCTCCAACCTTGAAAACTCCCATCGCCTCAACCATCAAAATCCCCTCTCCCCAAGCAGGAGTGATCATTGGCTCTAGCCCTGCCGCTCCAGTAACTCCGGTCAAGGTGCTGCCGTCGATCGCTACCCCCTCTACTCCTGCACCTGTGGCCCGTCCCACGGATGACCCCCTGATCATTGCGGGGAGAACTTTCACCTCTCGGCTCATGACCGGAACTGGTAAATATCGCAGCATCGAGGAAACCCAACAGAGTATTACTGCAAGTGGTTGCCAAATTGTCACCGTAGCAGTGCGGCGAGTCCAGGCTAATATGGATTGGCAGCAAGGTCTAGCCCAGTCCCTCGATTGGTCAAAGCTGTGGATGCTCCCCAATACGGCAGGCTGTCAAACGGCGGAGGAAGCGGTGCGGGTGGCTCGGCTGGGTAGAGAAATGGCGAAGCTGATGGGGCAGGAAGATAATAACTTTGTCAAACTCGAAGTGATTCCCGATGCTAAATACCTGCTGCCGGATCCGGTGGGAACCCTAGAAGCGGCGGAAATTCTGGTGAATGAAGGCTTTGCTGTCCTGCCCTACATCAATGCTGACCCCATTTTGGCAGAACGTCTCCAAGCTATGGGTTGTGCCACTTTAATGCCCCTCGGTTCTCCTATTGGCTCTGGACAGGGGATTAGAAATGCAGAAAATATTGCCATTATCATTGAGAATGCCGTGGTTCCCGTGGTTATCGATGCGGGCATTGGGACTCCTAGTGAGGCTGCCCAGGGGATGGAACTAGGGGCTGATGCTTTGTTGGTGAATACGGCGATCGCCCAAGCTCAAAATCCGGCTCAAATGGCGCAAGCAATGGCGATGGCAACGGTGGCGGGTCGGCTAGGTTATTTAGCTGGCAGGATTCCTGTCCGGGGTCAGGCTCAAGCTAGTTCTCCCCTTAGTGGTGTTGTTAAGTAATTTAGTTGGTACTAATTATTGCTACTAATTATTGCTACTAATTAATAAAGGAAATTAATAAAGGAACTAATGGCTCGATCGATCTGGGTTAGTAACTTGACTCGATCGCCTGTATTATCCAACACCACATCAGCAAGGGGGATTTTTTGGTCGATCGACATCTGACTATCAATTCTACCTTGGGCAGCGGCGGGGCTTAGTTGGTCTCGGCTCACCAGTCTGGCTAACTGTTGTTGAGGACTACAGGCTACCACCCAAATTTCATTTACTAAATCTGTCATCTGAGCTTCGATTAATAACGGCACAACTAAAACTAGATTCTGAGTTGGATTCTGGGCAATATCTCGCTCTAGACACTGGCGGACAAAAGGGTGAATCTGCTGCTCTAACCATTGCTTTTCTGGCGGATTACTAAAAATAATTTCTCCTAAACGCCGTCGATCGAGCTGCCCACCTGCCAAGAGAATTTCTGCCCCGTAGCGATCGACAATTTTCTGTAAAATAGGTGAACCTAATCCCACCGCCTCCCTCGCATAAATATCCCCATCAAAAACTAGCAATCCAGACCGCTTTTGTAGATAACTAGCCACCGTACTTTTCCCACTGGCAATCCCTCCAGTTAAACCAATGATTCGCCGGAGCCTCAGATTAGATTTCATTAATTAATTACCGAGGAGAATATATTTTCTCTTAACTTTTGGTAGCGGGTAAAATTCTACAGCCTATATGATTAGCCCGTATAATAAATAAAATGTAGGCAACTTTAGTCAAATCTATGGTAGAGATTATTAACTCTCATTCTGGTGTTGTTAATGGTAAATAGTCAAAATTTAGCCCCAAAATTAAATCTATTATTTGAGTCGAACCCTTTAGCAGCGATCGAGTGGGACACTGACTTTCGGATAGTAGCCTGGAATCAAGCCGCCACTGAGGTTTTTGGTCATAGCAAAGAAGAAGCTATCGATCGCAATCTCCTAGAATTAATTGTTCCTAAGGAATTACATAAATCCCTTGGTGGTTTCCTCCAGTTATTATGCCAAGGAACTGAGAGTAATATCAAGAGCTGTAATAGCATCAATAAAAACATTACAAAAACTGGGGAAATAATTGTCTGTGATTGGCAGGATCACCCCTTATTCGATGATCAAGGACAGGTAACGGGATTCTTGTCGATCGTCCAAAATACCTCTATCTCCCCCCTCAGAGATATTGACGGTTTTTTTCTCAATTCCCTAGATTTGCTGTGTATTATCAGCATGGAGGGCTATTTTCAAAAGTTGAATACTGCATGGTTAGACACCCTAGGCTACACAGATGAGGAACTAAAAGCTCGCCCCTTTATTGAATTTGTCCACCCTGAAGATGTCCCCGCCACCCTTGCCGAAGCAGAAAAACTAGCACAGGGTCAAGATGTTCTCAACTTCGAGAATCGTTACCGAAGCAAAGACGGCTCCTACATTTGGTTCTCTTGGCGTATCACTCTCTCTGCCGATAGACAGCTCATGTATGCCATTGCCAGAGATATCACCACCCAAAAGGAAGCGGAAGTGGTTCTGCGAGAACAGGAAGAAGAAATTCGTCAGAGCGAAAAACGCTACCAAGCCTTGATGGAAGCAAAACTCCTAGAAACTCAAGGTTTTTTGGAATCTGTCCTCACCAATCTACCTTTGGCAGTGTTTGCCAAAGAAGCTCAAGACCTGAAAATGATTTTGTGGAATCCGGCTGCGGAAGAACTTTTTAAAATTAAAGCCAAGGATATTATCGGCACAAGTAATTACGACTTATTTCCCCCAGAGCAAGCTGACTTTTTTACTGAAAAAGATCGAGAAGCTCTTAATAGCCCAGAAGTGATTGATATTCCTGAAGAGATAGCCCAAGATGGGCAGGGCATAAATCGGATTTTTCATACTAAGAAAACAGCAGTTCTTGATGGGGAAGGAGTACCTCAATCTCTATTAGTAATTACTGAAGATATTACGGAGCGCAAAGCCGCCGAGCAGCAATTAAAGGAGCAAGCAGCGATCCTCCAAGCCTTTGTCGATCATACCCCTGTGCCGATCGCCATGTATGACAAGGAAATGCGCTATTTAATCGTTAACCAATCCTGGCTAGTTGATAATAATTTTGTGGGGCAGGATATTATTGGTCGATCGCACTACGATGTATTCCCCAACATACCCGATCGATGGAAAGAAGTACATCAGAGATGCTTGGCTGGAGCAACCGAAAGCCATGAAGCAGATCCCTTCCACCGTGTTGATGGTTCTATAGATTATATCCGGTGGCAAATCTTGCCTTGGCGGAATGCCCAAGGAGAAATCGGCGGTATTCTTGCGTATTCTGAAATGATCACGGAACGGGTCAAAGCGGAGGAAGAACGGCGGAACTTGGCAGCGATCGTCAGTAATGCTAGTGATTTTATCGGGATTGCTTCCTTGGAAGGAAAACTTCTCTACACTAATCCAGCAGGTTTAGTTCTAACAGGGCTGGAAAGCCTAGAACTAGCTAGAACTAAAGAAATTATTGATTTGTTTGTCCCTAGAGAGAGGGAATCAGTTTTTCAAAGTACAGATACAGACATCATACCCGAAGGTAAATGGCAAGGAGAGCGAACTTTCCAGCATTTTGTGACTGGGGAAGAAATACCAGCCCATGCAAATACCTTTTTAGTTAACGACCCTATAACAAATCAACCTTTATACACAGCGGCGATCATTCGGGATATTCGAGCAGAAAAAGCTGCGGAACAGCAGTTACAAAAAAAGGCTGACCGGGAAGAATTACTCAACAGGATCACTAATAAAATTCGCAGTTCTCTAGATTTTAATGAGATTTTAGAAAAAGCTGTAACGGAAATTCATAGTTTCCTGAATGTTGATTATTGTGGTGTCAATAAATATCTGCCACCACAGGAAGATCAAGTTGCTTACTGGGAAGTTCTTGCAGAATCCAAAATACCAGGGATTCCTGATACTCCGCAGAAATATCCTACTTCCGCCGTTGGGGCTATTAGTGAGCGTTTGCTAAATTTACAAACTGTGCAGATAGATGATACTGAAACCTGTAATGATCTTGAAGTAAAAAATATTTTGCAACTCTTTGGCGTAAGTTCTATTGTCATGATCCCTTCCTTGTTAAGTAATAGCCTACTTGTCTCTTTTAGCTGCGTTAATTATCAACAACCCCGCCAGTGGTTAGAGGATGAAGTGGAATTGTTAGAGGCGGTGATGGAGCAGTTGGCGATCGCCCTCAACCAAGCCGAACTCTATCAAAAAGCTGAATCCAGGGCGCAGGAACTAGAAGAAATACTCCGAGAACTCCAACGAACTCAAGGGCAATTAGTCCAGAGTGAAAAAATGTCTAGCTTGGGGCAATTGGTGGCCGGCGTGGCCCACGAGATTAATAATCCGGTGAATTTTATCTACGGCAATCTTAGTCATGTGAGTGAGTATAGCCAAGACTTAATCCGGCTTTTGGAACTCTACCAAAAATATTATCCCACTCCTGTAGCAGAGATTGAAGCTGAAGCTGAAGCAGTAGATTTAGAATTTCTTTTAACTGATCTGCCTCCACTATTAAACTCTATGAAAGTGGGAGCCGATCGCATCAAACAAATAGTCCTTTCCCTCCGCAATTTCTCCCGCATGGATGAATCTGCCATGAAATCCGTAGATATTCATGAGGGGATTGATAGTACCCTAATGATTTTACAAAATCGCCTCAAAGCAAAATCTCACCAGCCAGAAATTGTGGTGATCAAAGAATATGGTGAGATTCCTCCATTGGAGTGCTATGCCGGGGAATTAAATCAGGTATTTATGAATATTATTACCAATGCGATCGATGCCCTAGATGAACGGGATAGCCAGCTTACCTTTGCAGAATGCCAGCAAAATCCCAGCCAGATCAGCATTCATACGACTCTTGTTCACAATCAAAATCATCCAGTTAGTCCCGAAGTACAAATTACCATCAGTGATAACGGTTCAGGAATTCCCCCGGCAGTACAACAAAGAATTTTTGATCCATTTTTTACCACCAAAGAAATCGGTAAAGGCACAGGTTTAGGGATGTCCATCAGTTACCAAGTTATTACCGAAAGACACTATGGTTCCTTAATTTGTAAATCTCAACTGGGAGAGGGTGCTAGTTTTATTATTAGAATTCCGTTGCAACAAAATTGATAATATTAAGCTGTAAAGATGCTGTAAAGATACTATTAGGCGATAAATCCCCAAGTTTCTTGCTAACCGGAGCGATGCTATGCCTCTTCTACCTTTCCGCCTCCTCGATCGAGCCACTTACCCCTGTCCCGTCTGCCGCCGGGGAGAAATTCAGCCCCTACCCTTGATGGAAGCCTGCGGTTGCAATTTTTGCCAGCATATTTTTACCGTCAATCTAGAAACCGAAGTATTATGCATGGCCGATCGAGAGCCGCCTCTAAGTTGGCACTGGGATGGGAGGCAATGGACGGGGGCGCATTTAGCAGGAGTAGAATTTAATTGGATCTACGGAGTGGCAGCGATCGCCTTTTTAGGCTTACCCACGGGGATTGTGGGCTTGGGAGCCTATCTATTTCCGCCGATTCCCGGCAGCCCCCTCGATTGGGTTCCTACTTTTTGGGTCAGTTTGGTATTTATGACCCATTTGGTAATTTTGCTCTGGTTGGTGGGCGAGTTTTATCAGTTTCCGGTGGGGGCGTACCTGCAAGCTCTCCGGCGGGCGCTCGATCGTCATTACCTCCAAAGATATCGACAGCGATCGTAGAGCCTTCATATTTCGTTACAATTGCCCACTTCTAACAAATTGTAAAAAAGTGTAATAATTAAATAAGAAACCCTGTTAAATCCCTTTAGATAGTGGACTGTGGCAAGATTAATTAAGCTCAACGTGGGTTAAAATATTCCGGGGAAGCTCTCCCATGCCATTAGATGCAATTAATAAATGTAAACAAATAAACTAAGGTTATGACTCAAGTTCCGATTTCCTCAGACGTGCCTGATCTCAGTCGCCGCCAATTTATGAACCTGTTGACCTTCGGGACAATCACTGGCACAGCCCTAGGTGCTTTGTATCCCATTATCAAATACTTTATTCCCCCCGGTAGTGGTGGCGGCGGTGGTGGCGTAATTGCCAAGGATGCAGCAGGACTGAATGTTAAGGCAAGTGAATTTATTACGACCCATTTGGCGGGCGATCGAGTCTTAGCTCAAGGACTCAAAGGCGACCCCACCTATATCATCGTTACTGAAGACAAGGCCATTGCCAGCTATGGCTTAAACGCTGTTTGCACTCACCTCGGTTGTGTAGTGCCTTGGAATAGCAGCGAAAACAAATTTATCTGCCCCTGCCACGGTTCTCAGTATGACAGCACGGGTAAAGTTGTCCGTGGACCCGCTCCTCTTTCTTTAGCTTTGGCAAATGCCGCCGTTACTGACAATGATACGATCGCTCTTACCCCTTGGACAGAAACCGATTTCCGTACCAACGAAGCTCCTTGGTGGGCTTAGGAATTAAATTATTGAAGATTTGTGCTGAAAACTTTTGCTAGAAACCTGTGCTGAAAAATTAGACTAAGAAATTAGACTAAAAAATAGATCGAAAATCTCGATCGGCAAACTTGGACTTGAGGTTAATAATTACCAAAGCTATTACCAAAGCTATTGCCAAGAATATCTAAGGCACTATTCCTAAAGCACTATTACCAAAGCACTATCCCCCAAAGCCCTGATGAACACTACTGATGAACACTAATGAGCAATTTATTTTTACCAACAATTAACCTGATCAAGCGCTTAGTCTTATTGGCTCTGATCACGACAACTATCCTCGTTGCCACCGATATTACTACCGCCCAACCTGCCGCCGCCTATCCCTTCTGGGCGCAAGCAGCCTACCCCCTCACCCCCAGAGAACCCACAGGCAAAATTGTTTGTGCCAACTGTCACCTTGCAGTCAAACCCGCCGAACTAGAAATGCCCACATCTGTCCTGCCAGATACCGTTTTTGAAGCAGTGGTGAAAATTCCCTACGACCTCAATGCCCAGCAGGTTCTCGGCGATGGCAGCAAAGGTGGTCTCAATGTCGGGGCTGTGGTGATGCTCCCCGATGGTTTCCAAATCGCTCCCGAAGACCGGATTCCCGAGGAAATGAAGGAAAAAGTTGGTGGTGTTTATTTCCAGTCCTATACCGAAGATCAGCCCAATGTAATTCTCGTTGGCCCTCTTCCCGGAGAACAATACCAAGAAATTATCTTCCCCATTCTTTCTCCCAACCCAGCGACCAACAAGGCAGCCCACTTTGGTAAATACCAAGTTCATCTAGGCGCTAACCGAGGTCGAGGACAACTTTACCCTACTGGTGAAAGAACGAATAACAATGTCTTCACTGCTTCTGTAGCCGGGAATATCACCAAAATTGAGCAACCAGAAGCTGGTGGTTACAGTGTGACTATTCAACCAGAGGCTGGCAATGCCGTTATTGAAGCAATTCCTGCGGGTCCAGAATTAACTGTGAAGGAAGGCGACACCGTAGCTCTAGCTGCACCTTTAACCATGAACCCCAATGTGGGTGGCTTTGGACAGGATGAGGCAGAAATTGTCTTGCAGAGTGCCGATCGCATCACTTGGTTAATTGCCTTTATTTGCGCCATCATGCTTTCTCAAGCTCTGTTAGTCCTGAAGAAGAAGCAAGTAGAAAAAGTCCAAGCCGCAGAATTGGAATTCTAGAAATTACGCTGGAACCATCTCTGGAATTATCCAGATTTCTGATCGAAAAATTCTCATCAAATTGCCGACTTCTAGATTTTTAAGATTGAGGGGTCGGTTTTTTGTTGAAAAGCCTTAATTTATTATAGATTTGTTGCCATAATTATCTATTAAATGGTTTATTCTCAGTATTACTGCCGTTATTCATTATCATAAAGATCATGATATTCACCAGCCTTCATAGTTTCTCTAGTTTCTCTAGATCACGCCCATGCCACAGCAGACAAGGTTAAGAGAACAAAGATTACATAGACTCCACCGCAAAAGCTCCCGCCGTCAACCGTGGGGGCAGCCTACCCCTTGGCTTTTGGGCTTGGGTAGCTTTAGCTTGATGCTGTTGTGGCATTGGCAGTTATTTCTGGCTACGGGATCGGGAATTTCGGTGATGGCGATCGTGTACCTAATGCAGCAGGGCTATGGGCAGCACTATTGGCAGGAGTTGGAGCGGCTGTTACGGGGTACAAATCGGCAGATGGCAGTGGCAGTGGGCAGTGGGGCGATCGCCAGTATTGGTTGTTATTTGGTGATCGCCATCTATCTCGACTCTCCCAATGGCTGGATTGCGACGGGCAAAGTTCTCCAAGGGGGCAGCACTGTAGGTATTTTTCTCCTCCTCCTCTGGCAGCTATTGCAACAAAAATCGCCACTTCGACAAAGCTCCCTGCTCTACGAGAGGCTACATCAACGGTCAGATCATGATCCAGAAAACCAATATACACGGGCTTTAGAAAATCTCACTACCCCCGAACCTCTCAAGCGCTTGATTGCAGTGCAACAACTCTGCCAACTAGCGATCGACCAAGAGCTAACTGTCCTCCAGCGTTCCCAAGGTGCAGAATGTATTCGTCTCCTCATCAGTTTGGAACCAGAACCCGCCGTCCAAGAAGCTAGCTTCACTGCTCTCCAAGCCCTAGATACTTCTACCCAAAAATTAGCGCAACCTCTAGTTAATCTCCCCCTCCAGCCCCAGAAAAGACCCCTAAAAATCGAGTAGTTACCTAACTCGCCCAATAACGGCGATCGGCCCCCCACCTGCTGGCCCTTGGTGTTCGCTCCCCCCAGACACATAGATCATCGGGTCTTGGACTATGGAAGCGATGACCGCCCCGACTACAGCCCTTGCCATGCGGGTATGGCTAATATCGGAATCATCGAGCATGGTATGACGCTGCCCCAAAATTTGCCCCGTGGGGTCTGCCTCTGCCTTGGCAAACACATTGATGATTTCGATCGCCCCGTCTATGCCAGCAATTTTTTTAAGCCCCTCGATCGCTTCCCGGACTGCTGCCCCATCCAAGGCATGATCCATAACGCTATGGTTGATGAGTAGGTCACTGTGGGAATGGGGAGAATTACCAAATACCAAGATTTCACAATTCTGCAACTCGACCCCGGCGGAAGTGGAGGCAACGGCAGAGTAGAGATGATAGTTATGACAGATATCCCTGGGCTGGAGTTGGGCTGGAGTAATTTCCCCAAGGGCAAGGGCGACTCCCAAAGCTGAAGCGGCTCTAGAATAGGCCATGGATTTGTAACTATCTTGGGTTTGGACTTGCTCTCCTTGGTTACGGGATGAATTCAGCAAGGGGCATTTGATCTGGACAAAGTGGACTTCGGGAATGGTCAGCCCAGCTTCGGCGATCGCCTGTCGGACTCCCTCTGCCACAACTTCTACCATCGTGATCGTGCCAATTTCGGCGGGAAAAAAATTTCTAGTTTGGCTCGTCCCCAAGACTAAACCCCAGTTCGGTGGCGTATCGGTACTGACTTGCTGGCGAGTGAATACTGTCAAATGGGGGCTGAGAATCCCTTCTGTACCACCGGACATGACAAAAATAATTTGCTCAATAGCTTCTGAGGTCAGGTACGATCGCAAATAAAACTGCAAACTCTGCACTGCAAAACCCCTCGTAAAATCATTCACACAACCGTTCCCTTCGGTCTTCCCCATGACAGCGATGATCGATCGAGGGTCTATTTGTTGAGCTTGAATTAATTGCTCCAAGGCAGTCAAATCATCGGGGGCATTTTGCGGAATTTTCCAAACATCAATTTTCATTAGTAAACAGAGTTAGTAAGTCAACTATCAATCTCGATTTTAATCAATGTTTAGAAAAAATCAACAATCATTTCTGATAACTGATAACTGATAACTGTTCACTGTTCACTGTTCACTGTCCCAAGTCTTGAGAGTAGTAGCTTGGATTTCCCGGAGCGGCAGGTTAGTCGATCGAGCGATCGCTGCACAATCTTCATACTCTGGTTGCACATTGAGAATCTGCCCTGACTGCTGCCATGCAACTTTGACCCGCACTGGGCCGTGTTCTGTAGTCACAGGTTGGATTTCTCGGTGGAGGATCGATCGAGTTTGCATTGATCGACGAATCCCCAAGGTACTGGTTTCTTGGAATAATACCTGCTCACAGTCAGCAAGCTTTGCCA
>Ga0209591_10009561_pt1 | contig 10472 bp, 7 predicted proteins | sample MAT01_FD_187207 | JGI IMG/M metagenome (GOLD analysis project Ga0209591, IMG submission 187207) | Freshwater microbial communities from Lake Fryxell liftoff mats and glacier meltwater in Antarctica - MAT-01 (SPAdes) (version 2) | ecosystem: Environmental > Aquatic > Freshwater > Ice > Liftoff...
AAAATACTGTATGGGCAAGTATCGTCGCAAAACCGCCCGAGCGAAGATTCCAACCTGCTCAAATTCCCAGAATTCCCGGACGGAACCCCTATTACCTACACTTTGGAGCAAAAGCCCTATATGGAGGCCAGTGTGGGTATTACCAACATCTTCAAATTTCTTCGGGTGGATTTGATCCGCAGGTTCAGTTACCTTGAACATCCGGGCGCGGCTAAGTATGGAGTTCGGTTTGGGGTTTGGGTGGAGTTTTAGAGAAAGTTAAAATTAAATTGCATACATCCGATTGGTAGTAAAAACTATATTTGCCCGATCCAATTTTGCAATATTGATTTAAACTGCCTTTCCAATGAAAAAAACATTCCCTCTTTTTGCACTGCTGTGTCTTTGTTTATTCCCTGCCAATTTGCTGTTCAGCCAAGATGCCGACCTCTATCGCGAAGTGATTTCCAGTGCTGGTGGCGACGCTTTTGTTGGGAACAAGCACTTTGAGTACACTTTGGGAGAACCCTTCATCGAGACCATCGAGTACGGAGACAAGCAGCTCACGCAAGGCTTTCACCAGCCTGAAACGTACACTGTGGGCGTTTCAGAAATCGAAGAAGCCTCCGGCCTTAAGGTTTTCCCCAACCCTACCGCTGGGGCGCTCCATTTGGAATTCTCTTCTCCAAAAGGGAAAACCTTCCAACTTCAAGTGTTCAACGCAGCGGGCCAACTCATGCAGGCTTTGCCCAAGTCGGACGATACCCAGACCAATATCATAGACTGCAGGGCGCTGCCCCCCAGTGCCTATTTCCTTGTGGCGCGAACTTTGGATGGCGGCTTTTTTTTCCAAGTGCCGTTTGTCAAAGCAGACCGCTAACAATCTCTTCCACGCTTCCTGTTTTTGCCACCCGGACGAGCACTGCTCGCCTGATTTTTTACATTTCCAAAACTTTTTTCCCCTATGAAAAGAAATTTCCTTCTCCTGCTTATGCTCGCCCTTTGGCTTGTTCATTTGAATGCCCAGACCGTACCGCAAGGCGTAAATTATCAGACTATCGTGCGCGGCATGGATAATCACCCAGTGGTAAATGCCGAGGTGAGCCTCCGCTTCCAATTGAAAGATGTCAATGGGGCGCTCCTGTACGAAGAAGTGCAAAAAGACACCACCAACAACCATGGGCTTGTCAACTTGATCGTGGGGACAGGCGCACCGCTTAATTTCCAAAACATAGATTGGAGCGCTGGCCCTAAAACGCTCACTATTGCATACGAGACATCTCCCGGTATTTTCGATGATCTGGGTACTATGCAATTGATGAGTGTGCCTTATGCTTTTTATGCAGCGAAGAGCAACGAGGCATCGGTTGCTGGCAATCTCGTTGACCTGGGTGCACAGGTGGGACAGGTGTTGCAGTGGAACGGGAATACTTGGGTGCCGATGACTTTGCCAACTGATACAGACACTGATCCGTCTAATGAGTTGCAAAACCTCTTGCTAACAGGTAATCAGTTGAGTCTTTCCAACGGAGGTGGTATGGTTACGTTGCCTGTCGAAGTAGATGGATCGATAACGAATGAGATACAGGCGCTCTCGCTTTCTGGAAATCAACTTAGCCTTTCCAATGGGGGAGGTATAGTCGTCTTACCTACTGGGACTACCTATACCGCAGGGTCAGGCATCAGTATATCTGGCTTGGACCAAATTTCTGCCACCGATCCCAGTATCACCAACGAAATTCAAGCCCTATCACTTTCGGGGAATCAATTGAGCCTTTCCAACGGGGGAGGCATGGTCGTGCTGCCCACAGGTACCACCTATACTGCAGGGTCAGGCATCAGCATATCTGGCTCGAACCAGATTTCTGCCACCGATGTCAGTACCACCAACGAGATTCAAACCCTATCGCTCGCAGGAAATCAAATAACCCTTTCCAATGGCGGTGGCATGGTGAATCTTCCAGCGGAAGTAGATGGATCCATCACGAATGAGATACAGGCGCTCTCCATTTCGGGCAATCAATTGAGCCTTTCCAATGGTGGAGGCATGGTGACGTTGCCCGCCGAAGTAGATGGATCCATCACGAATGAGATACAGGCGCTCTCCATTTCGGGCAATCAATTGAGCCTTTCCAATGGTGGAGGCATGGTGACGTTGCCAGCCGAAGTAGATGGATCCATCACGAATGAGATACAGGCGCTCTCCATTTCGGGCAATCAATTGACCCTTTCTATTGGTGGGGGTATGGTAACCCTGCCACCTGCAACGGGCGACAACTGGGGAACACAGTCCGCCATGGTCGGGGCCGCCTTCACGGGAAACGGAACAGCCGCCACGCCGCTCAACGTGGCCACAGACGGGATTACTACGACCCATCTGCTCGATGGCACGGTAGCCACCGCTGACCTGGCGGACAACGCCGTAACCAACGCAAAAATGGCGGACAACGCGGTCAACACGGCAGAATTGGCCAACGGCGCGGTCACTGCTGCCAAACTGAACCAGATGAGCGCAACCACAGACCAGGTGTTGCGCTGGAATGGTACAGCCTGGGCACCCACCACCCTGCCTCCTGCAACGGGCGACAACTGGGGTGCTCAATCCGCGCAGGTGGGCGCTGCACTTGCCGGAAATGGAACCCTTGCTACTCCCCTCAATGTCGCTACAGGTGGGATTACCACTACCCATCTGCTCGATGGTACAGTAGCAACCATTGACCTGGCGGACAACGCCGTAACCAACGCAAAAATGGCGGACAACGCGGTCAACACGGCAGAATTGGCCAACGGCGCGGTCACTGCTCCCAAACTGAACCAGATGAGCGCAACCACAGACCAGGTGTTGCGCTGGAATGGAACGGCTTGGGCGCCTGCAACCTTTGCATATACTACCTGTGGACGCGTAAACTCGCCTGACGGCCAGGAGCGAATTATGGTAAGCAATCAGAGTCTGTGCCCTAGTGGAGCACAACTGGAGGTGAATACCACCCTTGCCGAAGGCGTTGATCTAAAGGTTGCTGGAGCGGGTGATGTAAAAGGTGCTCGGGTTGAAGCAACAGGAGGTAGCGGATCGAACGACGGCATTATTTTGTTCTCTAGAAGTGACAACAACGAAGCAACCGGTATCAACCTTGCCACTGGAAGAAACGGGAATACTACTGATGCGGTCGGTTTAAGGGTTTTATCAGGTTTTTCAGCCAATAATATGGATGATATCAATTATGATTTTAATGATGGGAACAGCAGTGACCAGAATTACGGTATTCATACTGCGATACCCGATATCGTCTCGAATAACAGCGAACTTTATAACAATTTTGGCAGAAACCGGGATATTGGTATTTATGTAAGCACTCCAAATCTGAATGATTGGACAGCATATTTTGATGGGAATATGTATGCGATCAACACATACGTGGAAGACCAACTTCATGTCTTGAATTACTCAACTCAAAACAATGTTAATGCTGATTGGCGTATAGATGTGATCAATAATGCTGCTTGGCAATATGGGCTTTCTTTCTTCTATAACAACAATGCTACCAATGCCACCCCTAAATCCTATATTGATGAAGTAAATGGCAATTATATGCAACCCTCAGATAGAAGGTTGAAGGAAGAAATAATGCCTTTGCAAGCCACCCTTTCAAAGGTGATGTCCTTAAATCCTGTGTCATACATATTTAAAGAGGATGAGAAAAGGAGCAAGAATGTAGGTTTTGTTTCTCAGGAGGTAAATAATGTCTTTCCTGAGTTTACCAAAAAAGTACTTCTTGAAAATGGTTCTGATGTGCTAATGGTTAATTACGCAGGTTTTTCCGTCATCGCCATAAAAGCCATCCAGGAACAACAGCAAATCATAGAGGCACAACATGCCAAACTAGAAAAACAAGAAGACCGGTTGACCAAACTAGAAAAAGAAATGGCTGAATTGAAAGCCTTGTTCATAGCTTCGGCGCCTGAAAAATCGGGCAAAAAGTAAAACATTGTTATGCAAAAAAGAGGGGCAAAGTATTTGTCCATCAGCTTGTTAGGGCTGGTGGCGTGGCTGCTTGCAAGCAACACCACTGCCCAAACCTCCGCCAAACAGGTAAATGCGTTATTGCAGGCATCTGATCAGTTTTTGGAGCGCGGGAAATTTTTGGATGCCTTACAAAAAGCGTTTGAAGCAAAAGGCAGTCTCACGATTTCAAATGCCACGCAGGACACTACCGCTGCCGAAACCTATCTGCAAATCAGTCGGTGTTATGGCGCCCTGTATGAGCGTCCGCGTGCCATTCTTTATCTGGATTCGGCACGGGCATTTTTAGGAGCCGCCCAACTGTCTGTTTACTACGCGATCGAACATCAACTTGGCTTGCGCAAAAATGATCCCTCCCGCATTCGCAGCGCTTTGGCGTATTACAGAAACAAGGATTTGCGACAATATGCAGAATGCCTGCTTTCTCTCGGCAGCCTTGGCCTGACCAGTAAAGCACCCAAAGTGCCGGAAGAATTGCGCGAGTGCCTTACACTTCTGGAAAAGCAAGGGCTTGCCGAGTCTTCCGCTACCGGACGCTGCAATATGCTGTTGGGGTATTATTACTGGAGAAACGCCAATCAATATGACCAGGCACTCGATTATTTTAAGGCATCCGAGTCTGCTTTTGTTAAAACGGGAGGAGATCAAAACGGTTACCTGGCCGTCCTGTATGTCAACATGGGGGCCTGCCTCGACGATATTGGTTTGCCGCGTAAAGCCATTGCCTTATACGAGAAGGCTGTGGAAATATTTATTGGCTTGAACAAGAAGCACCCGAACCTCGGCAGCGTTTACAACAATTTTGGAAGGTCACTCAGCGACTTGGGGGAATACGCGGCATCTATCCAATATCTGGAAAAAGCCAAAGCGCTTGATCCCGAAAATGGCCGCTACTGGAACAATCTGGGCGATGCTTACCTGAGTAGAGGCGAATACCCAATGGCAGAATCCTGTTTTGAAAAAGCAAAACAACTGCTGCTGGCCTCTGAAAAAAAGAACCTCCCCGAGATTGCTCGCCCCTACCATAACCTTGCCGTAATCTACCGCCAACGAGGGCAGTTGGACAGTGCCCTTGCCTACGAGCTCCGCTCTTTGCCTTACCGAAAAAGTGACTCCACTGCGCTACTCGACATTGCGCGCTCCTATCTTGGCACAGGAGAATGTTACGCTGCATTAGGGAAATACGTCGAGTCGCTGCTGTACCTGGACTCTGCGCTGTGGCTTCAAGGCCGTAAATTGCCCTCACACCAGTACCCGGAGACTTCAAATGCTTATGCGGCTAAGGCAAAGGTCAAGGCCGCATTGGGCGACTACAGAGCAGCCTTGGTACTCATAGACAGCGCCTTGTACGCCACTGGATATAGCGGGAAAGGGGTTTGGAATGAAGTGAGTGCGCCCCCTGAATTATTGTCTGCTTTAGAACAAAAAGCGGCACTTTATTATGGTTTTTTTGAAAAATCGCATCAGGAAGCACCGTTATTAGCGGCCGTACAATGTTACGATACCGCCGTCCAGGCCATCCGTTTTTTCCGCAATACGCTCCTGGACAGCGAATCAAAGGCAACTTTGGCCGGGCAATTCCGTGGCATTTTGAGCGGCGGCTTGGAGGCCGCACTTGCTTTGCACCAGCTTCGCCCTGAAAAGGATACCTATTTGCGACTTGCATTCGCCTTTACCGAACAAAGCAAAGCCCTCGTGTTGCTCGAAGGGGTGCGCAGTGCCGGAACCTTAAAATTTGAAGGCATTTCCGATAGCCTCCTCGACCGTGAACGGAGCTTGCGGCAAGCCGTGACGGACGCTGAAGCGGGCCTGCGAAAACGGCTGGCCAGGGGCAGTGCTGGTGGCGATTCTCTGGTGGCAAAAGCCCGTAATGAACTGTTCGAGCGTCAACGAGCCTTCGAGGCGTTCCAACGGATCCTGGCTACGGGTGAAAACGCCCGGTATTACAATTTTCGTTACGGCCTCTCGCTGGCTACGCCTGAAGAAATTCAGGCTCAATTGCTCGACCCCAAGCGCAGTCTGGTGTCCTATTTTGTTGGAAAAAAGGGGAGGATCACTGCGTTTGTAATTCAAAAAAACGGTTTTCAGGCCATCGAGTGCCCTGGAGGGGAATCATTGGACGAACAAGTGCAGGCATTGCGGGAAGGGCTTTTTGGGTATTACACCCTCCCATCGAAAAAACGCAGCGATGCGCTTTACACGAAATCCTTGGATCAATATGTCAGCGCTGCCAGAGCACTTTACAATATTCTGATCGCCCCGCTGGAGTCGTTGCTGGGCGAGGAGGTCGTGATTGTCCCCGATGGAATTTTGAGTTATATCCCCTTTGAATTGCTCTTAACCGAAATGCCCGCCCAGCCTGCAAACTTCTCGGAGTATCCATATTGGTTTAGGGCCAAAAACCATTCGGTGAGTTATGCTTATTCCGCTACCTTGCTTCGAGAAATGACCCAAAAACAACACCGGAAAAAAACCTCCAGGACGCTACTGGCCATGGCGCCTTTTTACCCGGGAACCCGCGCAGATTTAGCCGCGGCCCCTGGCAACGGAGCGCTGGATGAAAACAGAAAGGGACTCAATCCACTGGTTTACAGCGGACAAGAAGTGCGCGACATCAACCGAATTTGGGGGAGCGATGATTTTTGGGTGGGTAAAGAGGCCAGTAAAAGAGTGTTCCTTCAATTCGCCCCCGATTGCCAGATGTTGCACCTTTCCACCCATGGCGTGCTGGATAGCGCTGCCGATTTCTCTTATCTGGCTTTTGCCGCATCCACTGCGGAGGAACCCTCCGAACCGCTTTTTGTCCGGGATCTTTACAGTTTGCAACTCAATGCTGATTTGGTGACGCTTTCTGCCTGCGAGACCGGGGTGGGCAAATTACAAGCGGGCGAAGGTGTGATCAGCCTGGCCCGGGCCTTTGCTTATGCGGGCGCGAAGAGTATTTTCACCAGCCTATGGCAGGTGAATGATGCTGCCACCAAAGACCTGATGATCTGTTTTTACAAAAACCTGAAAGCCGGGAATAGTAAAGATTGGGCGCTTCGCAAAGCCAAACTGGAATACCTGAAAACCCATGCCGGGGAGCGGGCGCATCCGTTTTTCTGGGCAGGTATCGTGGGGGTTGGGGCTATGTCTGCGCTTGAGATACCATAACCTTAAATCCAATATCGTCAATTGTCAATTGTCAATTTCCTCGCTCTTGCCTCGAAAGGATGGCCAGGCTTGATAATCTTGGCACGCAAGGCCTCATAGGCCGCTTTTGTTTTGGGCAAACGCGCGGCGTGGCATAGCAGCAAGTACCATTCTGCGTCATACCGATAAGAAACGCTTTTGGTCAGCTCCTGAAAATCTGCGGCTGCGCGGTCGTAGCGCCCCAGACGAAATTGCGCATGGGCGCGTAATTTCAAAGCATCTGTGCGGCCTTCTTCGGGGAGCGTTTGCAACAAGGACGCGGTTTCCAGATATTGTTTCTTGGCGTATGCCTCGCCGGCTTTTTGAAGCGGGCTTTCGTCTGGCTCATCGCCTTCCCCCATCAGGGTGCCCACATCAAAGGGGGATTCGGAGTAGGCTTTTTGTGCCAATGCAGCGTATTGCTTTGCAGGTGGAAAGGCATTCGGTGGTGTATCGGCTGGTGTTGGTGTTGTTTGCGCGATAGGCTCTTGTTGCTGGACAGGTGTTTGCATTTGAACGCTGTCGGTCGGCGCTGGAGTTTGCTTCCCGATTTCTGAGTCGACAGGGCGTTGTATCCACCAATAGCCCAATGCGGCCAGGGGCAAAGCAGCGGCTACCAGCAAATACCGCAGCCATCGCTTGCCCGAGGGTGGATTTGGCAAGTCCGGTACGGTTTGGCCTTCCTGTTGCGTTTCCTGGTAAGCGTTTACCATCAATTTGCGCAAATCGAGGAGGTCTTTGGATGGTGGTTCATCCACATCTGGCTCCTCGTGCGCTTCGATGGCGTGCATCATATCGCGGTGCAGGGCTACCTCCGCCCTCAAGGCTGGATCAGCGGCCATTTTTGCTTCAAAAGCCTGTCGAGCCTCCCCGGAGAGCCTGTCGAGGAGGTAGTCCTCGATTTCTTCAAACAATTTCATTTCGCTCATAGCGTGCAAGTTTTTGGGTCGTCACGCCCGGAGTTCCGCATAGCGCGGGTCCGATTGGACGGCTTCGATTAAGGATTGCTTGCAAAGGGTTTTGCGTTTGCGGGCATAAGCATAAGTCCAGCCCATGGATTCTGCAATTTCCTCCATGCTCATTTCAGTGGTCCAGGAGAGCGTCAAGACCATTTGGCAGTCTTCGGCGATCTTTTTGAACTTCTCCGAAAACAGTGCCTGGCGCTCTTTATTCTCTGAAAACTCGGTTTCCTGCTCCTTGCCCATGGTGTTTGATACCACCAGGTCGTCGGGTGTTACCCCTGCGTCGTATTTATTTCTGCGGAGGCTTTTCAGCCAGTGCCTGCGGCAAATGGCCTGCAGATAGGTGGAAAACAAGGCTGTAAGCGTCAGGTCGCCCGCGAGCAACTTTCTATAAACGACTTCGAGGGCGTACATGAATACGTCTTTGGCATCTTCATCCGTGCCCGAGTTGGCGCGCACGAAGGCTGCCACTGGGGGAAGAAATTCACTAAAAATACTGCGTACGGCCTCCGGCTTTTGTTGCAAGAGGCCCTCGGTGTACCATTCGTTGAGGTGCTTGGCCATGTTGTGTTGGGTTTTCTGTAAAGGCGAAGGTAGAAAGCGAGCACGGAAAATGGGTGAACGCAATTTTTTTTCAAAAAAAACAAAACACAGGGTAACAAGAGCCAATGAGGGGGTATAGACCTGAAACAACGGCTAATAACCACCCAACCAAACAACTTCCAAAAGACACGGCAACGCTCCCGCCGGATTGGGGCAAAACTTTAAAACATTACTCAAATCAATTCTAACAATGAAAAATTTCAAATTCATCTTCGCTCTGGCCTTTGTGGCCGCCCTGACTGTTCTGTTCGCTTCCTGTAAAAAAGACAATTTTGAAACCTCGCCTGCCGAGTATGCTTTCACCGCAGAAGAACTTGCTGAAATCAATGAAAATTTCTGCGGCACCGTGGATGAGCAGGATTTCAACGACCATTCCCTGATGCAAGAAGGCAGTGTTGAAGACCGCGGAACAGGGGCCAAAGGGAAATTCTGGCCTGCCGGGCAAGTGCTCCGGGTACGCTTTCAGAATGGCAGTACTGCGCTTCAAACCAAGGTGTTCAACTATTTCAAAACCTGGGCAAATCACGCCAATGTGTCAATTGTAAAGGTGAGTTCCGGCAATTCTGAAATTCGGGTGCGTTTTGGCATCGTAGGGAACAACTCTTATGTAGGAACGGACAATTTAACCATAGCTCAAAGTGTACAAACGATGAACCTCCAATTGACCGACAATTCGGCTGAATCATCCATCCGCCGGGCAGCACTGCACGAGTTTGGACACGCGCTGGGGCTTAAGCACGAACACCAAAACCCGTTTGCCAACATTTCTTGGGACAAGCCAAAGGTCTATGCATACTACGCTTTGCAGGGCTGGTCTCAACAAAAGGTGGATGAACAAGTGATCAACCATTTGGGCTGGGGGCCTGCACAGCACACCAGCTTTGATGCACAATCGGTGATGGCGTATTCCATTCCTGCTTCGCTGACTACCAATGGGTTTTCTATTCCCTGGAACACCGAAATCTCTACGGTAGACAAAGAGTTTATCGGCAAAATGTATTCGGGTACTCGTATCAGGGTGCGCCACGCAGCCAATATCAGCGGTAACATCACCATTCACCTCAATGGGATAGCCACCACGCTGAACAAGAACGAAACCATTTATGTGCCTGCCAAGACTACAGGCAATACCCTTCAAATCTGGGAATGCCCGAATGGGTGCATGTGGTCCTCTTTTTATCCGAGCTATGGCACAAAATATAAAATTGTGAGCGCCTCAAATAATGCGAACGATTTGAAACTGGTAGTGGATTAATGGATTCCGCCGCTTTTCAACACCCCGTTACGCCCCTGCCTGATTTAAGTACCACGACGGTATCCGTTTATTACTTGCAACCAAGGCCTCAAAAGAGGTTGACTGATAGACTCCAAGACCTGTCCCCGGCACACATGCCGGGGACTTTTTTCTTTTGGACCTATAATCTTCCTCACATCCCCTTCATACTCAACGCCACCCTTTTCCTTCCATAATCCACTTCCACTACCCGCACCATCACCTGCTGGCCCAGCGAGACCACCTCCATCGGGTCGCGCACAAACTTGTCGGACAGTTGCGAGACGTGTACCAAGCCGCTGTCTTTCACGCCAATGTCCACAAAAGCGCCGAAGTTGGTGATATTGGTCACGATGCCCGGCAGGATCATACCCGGGTGAAGGTCGTCAAGCGAATGGACGTTGGCGAATTCGAAGGATTTGGCGGCGCCCCGCGGATCGAGGCCTGGCTTTTCAATTTCTTT
>Ga0209591_10009566_pt1 | contig 10469 bp, 10 predicted proteins | sample MAT01_FD_187207 | JGI IMG/M metagenome (GOLD analysis project Ga0209591, IMG submission 187207) | Freshwater microbial communities from Lake Fryxell liftoff mats and glacier meltwater in Antarctica - MAT-01 (SPAdes) (version 2) | ecosystem: Environmental > Aquatic > Freshwater > Ice > Liftoff...
TTAGAAGTTTGAGAGGATTGCATCTGCGATCGCAGTTTTTCTAAACAGGGCAAAATCTCGCCAACTTCAGGAGTCCAGATCTGACGCGGTTTACCTGCGGCGATCGAATAACGGGCTAATTTTGAAGCAACTGTCGTAGGGCTTTCCAATAAAACTGTAATCGGTTCATCAGCATAAAGCGATTCCCATAAATTTGCGCCTGTCATTTGCGTAGGTAGCGATCGCTGAAGCCATACCCAATCAGTCATAGAGAAATTTCGTAACGTACGATTTCATTAAACCGTAATTTGGCGACAGCTATAAATAGGATAGAGAAGTTTTTGAAAGTGCCGCTTCGCGGCACTTTCAAAAACTTCTCTGGTTTTATGACAGACTGAGAAGCAATACATCGTTAGCCTGAAAATAAAAATCTATGAATCGTACCTTATTTATGGGAATTCTCGTTGTGACTGGGCTAATGGTGTTGGCGAGTTCATTGCCGAATAAGTTTTATGGTGCTAGCGATCGCAAGTTTATTACCATCACGATCATCACTTGTATTTTCTCAGCAATCGGCTTAGCAGTATTTTTTAGCATTCCCTTCCTGACTCACTAAAAAATCGAGAGCGCTGTGTGCTCCCGAATTTTTAGTATTTTGCCATGTCAGGCTCAACTGCATAGGCATAAGCATCAATGCCGCCGCCAATATTTTTCACATTAGTAAAACCTTGATTAACCAGCCATTGACACATTTGCGCCGATCGCATTCCATGATGACAAAGCACTAAAGTTTCGGCATGGGGATCAAATTTTTCTTTAAAATCTACTGACCATTCGTCATATTCGCTCAGTGGCAAGATTGTAAAATTGGCAATCGCCGCAATTTCAACCTCATCACGTTCACGCACATCGATTAGTTGCAAATCTTGGCGATTACTAGCCAAACATTTAGCTAGCTCTTGGACAGTAATTTGTATGATTGACATACGCGCAAAATATCTCTCAAATAAATATAAATCCAAATATAGAGAGATGGCGCTTTGCGCCATCTCTCTATATAAACTATAAACCCAGCCTAGACCAATGAGCCAGCCCATCGAAGAATTGTTGCAAGACCTCAAGAGTACTGATGAGGGGATACGCGATCGCGCTACTCAGGGGCTGTGGGAGATGTGGTTTATGCAGAAGGGGACGCAGGGATTGCAAGTCTTGCGACAGAGCCAAATGATGGCAGATAGTGGCAATGTCAGGCAAGCCGAACTGATGTTGACCCAATTAATTCACTCTCAGCCCGATTTTGTCGAAGCATGGAATCGTCGGGCTGTTTTGTTTTATATGCAAGGCGATTACAAGCGCTCAATCAAGGATTGTCAAAAGGCGATCGCCCTTAATCCCTATCATTTTGGGGCAGTTCATGGTTTGGGTTTAAGCTACGCCGCGATCGGCAATTACAACGATGCGATCGCAACTTTCCGTAGAGCATTAGAAATTCAACCCTACTCGCTAACCAACCAAAAACTAATTCTCGAATGTACCGCCATGTTGAACTAACCCTACTTTTTGTAGGGTGCGTTAGCGGCAGCGTAACGCACCTTGATCGGTTGAGAAGTGCGTTACGCTATCGCTAACACACCCTACGAAGGCTTAGCTAGTAGTTTTTATTCCAGAGGGGAGTGCGGCGCACAAAAGCAAGGATGCAGACTCCGATGCTAATGCTTAGCCATCCACAAATAAGAGTTAGTAAAGGTAATGATTGATTGAATGTGAATAAAGACTCAATTTTTGCGGTGGTTTGGGTAGATAGAAAAGCACTGGTTAACAAAATTGCTGTACCAATTTCCCATGAATGCAGATGATTTGCGGTGTATCGATGGCGATCGCTTTGGAGACTATTGGTTGCAACTAACTGCAAGAAAAATCTAGCGATCGCAGGGCTAACTAAACAAACACCAAGCCATGCGATCGCACTTGCCACATCTAATTTTGTCGGTAAAGGAAAGATAAACAGAAGCAATCCGCCGATAGCGATAAATACTGCTCCTGCTAAAATGCCTGCACCCTGTGGTAGTAAAACATTTGCCATACCTAAACTGTCGCGCTCAGTTTCTTGCTTGGCGAGATGAAACTCATTACGAATGGACTGACCTAGCTGATCGTTTTGATTTGGATCTTCTTTAGTTGATGATGTCAAACTCGTCATCGCTAGAGGAATCGTAATGTCACTATTATTTCCCGATAGCTGCATCCAGATCAATTCACCACTAGCCTCTTGCAACTTGATCACTGACAAGGATGAGAAAGGTTTGATATCGATCGCATAATCCGCAGCCATTCCCCATAGACCACTAAACCTGAGCTGTAAAACTTTTTCAGGCGATCGCAACTGTGCTTGCCATGTAAAAAATCCTGTTAGTCCAGAAGTTGTCAATGCGATCGCAATGATCGCTCTTAGGTTGCTCGAGAAGTCGAGCATAGTCCAAAAAAACAATCCCATCACAATTAACAGGAGACTATGAAACTGTCGGGGCTGCTGACTTAATGCCGATGGACTAACTAAAACTGTTTGATCGGAATAGGTAATGACATTTAACACTTCGGCGCTAACGGCTTCAATTGTTGGTTTTTTTTCTAATCCTTCTTTAGATTTTCCAGATCTCAATGCTAAAGAGCTAGCAATACCTGTAAAAATAGCGGCGGGTAAAATCCACCAAATTGCCACAAAACTTTTAACCAAAGTTTCTGGATATGTACTTAGCCCTGCGACTAAAACTAACCAATAAAAAGTAATACCAATTAATTGCGATCGCGAGAATACATAATCTGAATTTTGGCGACATACTTCAACAACAGATCTAGCTGCATATATGCCGATCGCAAGACCCACAAGCAACAAAATACAGGCGATCGCTAAAAGAGTTGGCTTATCTAGGCTCAATAAATATGCGATCGCCACCACCAAAATCACCAAACCCGCAACAATAAAATTCGCAGAAATTGGATAAGTCGCTTGTCTCCAGCCCCACCCGACTTTGCCTGACACTAATTGTCGCTGTGAGTGGGGAGGCGAAACTTGCATATTTCCTTTTCCTTAAACAGTAGCGATCGCTTCGTGACGGGCAAAAATCATGCGTCCTGCTGAGGTCTGCAAAGCACTGGTAACAATTACGATAATTTGCTTGCCAAGATACTCACGACCTTCTTCGATCACAACCATCGTGCCATCTTCAAGATAGCCAATCCCTTGAGAAGCTTCCTTACCTTCCTTGAGTACCTTGATTTCGATCAAGTCTCCTGGTAAGTAGGTGGGACGCAAAGCCTGAGCGAGATCGTTGATGTTTAAAACTTCGACCTGTTGTAAATTAGCAACTTTATTGAGATTGTAATCATTGGTGATGAGGGTGCAGCTTAGCTCTTGAGCTAAACGTACTAATTTGGCATCAACAGTATGTAGATCTTCGTAATCTGCTGAATGAATCGTGATGCGATCGCTAAACTGATCGCGCATATTATTGAGAATATCTAGCCCTCTTCTTCCACGTACCCGCTTCTGATCGTTGGCGCTATCGGCGATCGTCTGCAATTCTTGAATTACGAAATGGGGGATCAATAATTGTCCTTCTAAAAAACCCGTCTCCATTAAAGTCTGAATCCGACCATCGATCACCGTACTAGTGTCAAGAACTTTTGCTGAAGCGGTACGCAAAGTTCCATCAGCTAGCAAGCTACTTTCGACATTGTTGGGATTAATCAGCCGCAACAAGGCTCGCCCGTGGGTATCAGAGAGTGTCATCCCCGAATAAGCAAAAATAATGCTCACCAAAATCGCGGTGAGTGGTTTGATAAAGTCAAAGTCGTTAGGAATAGGTATTAGAAATAATGGTGCTAGCATCAAGTTAGCCACCAGTAACCCAAACACCAAACCCACAGCCCGCCCCAAAATTGTCTCGATTGGCAATGATCGAATATTAGAATCGATGCGGCGGTAGGTATTTTGGACGATCAATCCTGCAATTAGTCCGATAACTGAGCCAACTCCAAGAGTTACCCAACGAAAGTTCTGGATATTGAGATTTGCGATCGTCTCCGATGGCAAAAAAGCAATACCGTGGAAGCCAGTGCCTGCTCCCGCGAGGATGAACGTGAAAATGATAATAGCGTCAATCATGGGGCGGAACTCCGCTTGGACAAATAAGTATAAGTACTTGAGAAAAACCAAATAATCTCTAGCGTAAAGCTTTAATTGAGTTTAGGTAATAGTTTTTCAATTTTTTCAAGCCTTTGCATACAATTCTACACAAATTCAACTGAGCATTGTCTATTTTGGAGTCTTGGACATCCTTCGCTTAACTTATGGCTGTCAAGACATAAAACCCAAAAAGTAGAGACGGTGCTCATCGCCGCCTCTACTTTTTGAGTTTTGGTTTGTCTTAATACAAGTGCCAGTAGCTATATATATCACTGTGGATTGCGATCGCAATCACAAGGGTATAGATCTGGTATCACTGGCACTTATCAAATAAAGCTTGATGATGATGTTATTGAATTAATTGCTCATGGGTAAAGTTCACCCAGTCGGTTGATTTGATAGTAGGAAGTAGCCAATGCTACTTTGATCAGAAAATTAAATCAATAAGAGTTTAATTTTCTAATTCGTTGCAATCAATTAGAGAAAGCAGGTTAGAGGCAGTCATGAAAAATATAATCGTCGCCACATTTTTAGCAATTTCGGGTTTCGCCATTTCAGGTTTTGCGATCGCTACAGAGGCAAATGCTCAAACAGCGATCGTTGCTGCTCTCTATCAAAATCCTACCGCTTCTCAAACTGAAGTCCGCTCCGACAGTGCTGATACTAGCCGCAATCAAATTATCCTTGCAGTTAATACGACCCCCGAAGTAATGGCGATCGCAGACAATTTACTTACTGGCAGTAATTATGATCGCATTGTAACGATGAGCCGCAAAGATAATCTAGCTTGTCTGGTAAGTGGCACAGGTACAGTCGACGGCGCTGTCATGTGCGGATTTATCGATTACGAATAAGAAAAGGGACGCTTCGCGTCCCTTTTCTATATGTCTCCAATAAAGAAAGGCTGCGCGGAGCGCAGCCTTTCTTTATTCTCTAGGCAATGTTGGCGTTATTTTTAATTTCATTTAGCTTTTGCAAGCCAAACTGAGCGCGTTTAATTTGCTTCTCGCATAATTCTTCAATATCATTACGCACAATTTCGATCCCGTTTTGCGTATCCGTTGATCGGTCAAAAAACACAATACTGTCAACCTGTTTCATGCCAATTAAGCGAAACAGCATATCAATCACATTATATTCGCCACATTCGAGATGCTCGTCATTTAGTCGCAACCGATCGATATTAGCGGGAGTGCGATCGCAATAAGCGTAGATCGTTGTCTTTTCGAGTTCAGGATTGTCATGATTGCTAAGCGGCGTAAGTAACCAACCACCTTCAATATCTTGGATCACGAAATAAATTGTATGTTTGAGGTTTTTTGCGATCGCCTTAAGTACTGATCCAATCAAACTAACGGCGCTAGCAGTTTCCTGATCGGGCGTACTTTGAACTAATAAGGCAACTTGGCGATCGAGAATTTGATCTTTAGTTTGCATGAATGTTTAGGTAACGTAGAAATATTCATGAGAGTAAGTCCTAAAGGGACTCACTCTCATGAATTAAATATTATTGGCTGATCTCTTAAGGGCAGGTTTGGCAGTAATGGATTGCATAGTTTCAAGAGTCTCAAAGATCGCATCACGCATCGTTGTCTCAGTTTCTCGATTTAGCAAAACCTGACAATAATCGGCGATTGCCCGCTCCTGAGCCGCAGGTAAGCGATTATCTTGAGCATATTGATTAATCTGCTTAATCGCAATCAATCTTGCCAAATCATCGTTTACGGCAAGCTGAGCAATTAGCTGATCAAAATTATCTTGTTGACGTTGCAACCATTGTTTAAAAGCTTGACGAACTAGCAGTCCCAAAATCCCCAAAGTTGCGCCTAGCTGCAAAATATTAGCTGATGCTAACCAATGATTTTCTTGATTTGACCATACTGCTAATACCGTATAGGTCAGAAAAACCGTTACTGCGCCACTAGCAACCGATATGGGCAAGTGGCGATAGGGGCTTTGCAAATACTTCTGAATTCGCCATAAAATTACATTCCAGTTCCAGTCCTGCATCACATAGACTGCAATCATAGCGAAGATACCCGCACTGGTTGCCGCGATTAGTTGCCAATTCCATGACAGCAACATCACCAAAAAAATTGCCAACAAAGCCCACACTGGCAAACCCTGCTCACGGGCTAGTCCACGCCAAAGCGATCGCATTACTTGATGAGATTGCGATGTTGATACTGTTGTTTCTTGATCTGGATGCTGTGAGTTTTTGACCACTGGATAACCACTTCTATCCGTAAGGACTGTAATAGCTAGTTTACAGGAATTTAGACCAAAAAGTTGCAGGGACAATTCATCCCAGCAATTCCCATTATAAAGATTGGTTTCATAATGAGAATTGCTAAATTCATACCCATTTACTTTTTTCGTTTAAGTAGGTAAATAAAAGAAACCTTAAAGCCCAAAAAGCTATAGCGCTCGCTGTGCGAGCGCTATAGCTTTTTGGGCTTTGGGTTTAATTATGCTTGACTACTTAGCTGACTTTTTATAAATATTTTGCAAACTGAGTAACCCTACGCCGCCTGTCACCATTAACACTCCAAATAGCTGGATTGCATCTAGCTTATTTCCTAAAATCGTGAATGCTAGGAATGTAGTAAACACAGGGCCACTAGCACTGACAATTGAGGCTTGGGCAGCCCCCATCATCTTTGTTCCAAAACTGGTTAGCAAATAACCACCTAAAGTAGTTAGTGCAATCAGGAAGCACATAAATATCAGTGAACCGTTTAGGGAAATCGATGACAAGGTGAATGGCAATGTGCCAATGCACAGGAGCAAAATAATTGCAAAATTAATCGATGTAAATGAGACGGGATTTAGTTGTTTAAAACATGCTTGTGAGGTAATAATATAGCCCGCAAAGGATACACCTGAAGTCATGGCAGCAATTACGCCCCAAGTATCAGGCTTAGTCACACCAAAGATGTTATAGGTCAGCATAATGCCTGCATAGATCACTCCAATCACAAACCAGCGCTCTTTGCTGGGGCGATCGCCAAATAAGAGCCAAGCCATTAGGACTGTAACCGTCGGGAAAATGAAAAATAGCGTAACGGCTAATCCTGGATTCAAAATGCCTAAAGCCACATAAATGAAGGCAAAAGAAGCAAATTGCAATAAAGCACTGAAGGCAACCCGCCAGAATAATAATCTACGGTTAGGTGTAAGTAGCTGCTGAAAGTCGCGGAATACATCCACCCGAAAAATGAACTTAGCGACGAGCCACATAATTGGTGTTGCGAATAGCATTCGCAACAACAGCAACATGAATGAGTTGGGGACAGTTGGTGTAATCAACCCACCAAAATTAAACATCCCAAAAATACTAGAGTTTGAAAAAATCACCCTTACCAAAATATTTTGTAAGGATAGAACTACTGAAGCTCCCAAAACTAAGGTAAACCCAACCCACCAATCATTCATGCGTCTGGTGGGCTGAACTACGGGAGGGGTTGACTCTAGGGAGTTAAACGGTTCAGTCGGATCGCCTGCATAGGGGCGAGTGTCGTTTTGGTCATATTGCCTATATTGACTACTATCAAATGTGGGGATTTGAATTTGGTTGTAATTGCCATTGCCGTTGGGAGCAGTAGGTGATGTGCTGCCATTAGTGCCAAGCGTCCCCGTAAAACCAGATGTCCCCGTGAAATTAGTTGGTGAATTGCCCCCCATATTTCCGCCACCATAGCGATCGCCTGAAGATCGCCGTAAGTACTCATCAATTCTTTCGACAAGAGCGGAGAGCATTAGCTCGCCTTGTTGCCTCTGGGTGTACATGCGTTGCATTTGATCGTCAAGATCGCGCTGATATGTGTCTACATCACGTTGCAAAGACTGGAATGTAGTTCTGATCGCACCATCGAGATTAAGCATCAACTGCTCAAAATTCTCAGAATGATCGTTGAGTGCATTGGAGTTAGTAACAATTACGTCATTTTTGAGGTGATAGGTAATTGATTGGGCAAGTTGTTCGATCCATTGCTGACGCTGGATTTCCTGTTGATTCATCCCTTGCTGAGCAACAGTTAACACCTCTAGCTCTTTGCGTTGAGACTGAAGGCGCTGAATGTCGTCCGTAAGGGCATTTTTTTGGGCTTGTAATATTAAAATTTCGCGGCTGAGCTTGCCCAAGATGTTTGCCCGCAGATCTGACAAGTCCTTGGTGACTCCCGCAAGGGTCTGCTCGTAAGAACTATTACGAATATTATTGCTCTCCATTTAAGAAATCACCTCGTAACAATGCCATCTGAAATAACGCTAGAGAGTAAGTTCGGCACTAATTTTTTAATTGGCTTAATTGGTTGCGTCTAGTTTGCGAACTTTATAACACTAATTTGAGCATCTGACATATTTTGTTTTGTTTGCTTGCCAGAAAAATATCTGTAGTTATCTTTAGTTTAGGGTTCTGCGATCTAATAAAAACCCAGACTTTTAGTGGCGCAGCGAACACTAAAAATCTGGGTTTTTATTTTACTGCGTGTCCTTTAAGGTTTTTTTGCCTAAATTATAATTGGTAACTCATCCGTCCTAAATTAAGATGCGTATGTATAGTAACGATGCTCATTTACCTTAAGTATTAGAAATGGCATATTTTGATGGACTTAGCAAAACCGAAATTACGAAAGCTCTGGATACGCCTTTGGGAACGATTAAGTTTTGGGCGCGAAATAGATTGATCAGATTGAGAGAAAGTTTGCAGGATACGTTGGAGTGATGATGACACCACAAAATAATAAATACCCTCATAAATGGAAAGAGCTATTAGCAGGCTACGTTTTAGGAGATCTTACCCATCAAGAAGTAACCGAGATGCATCAACTAATTGCTGAACATCCAGAAATAGTTACCGAGATCGACCAGTTTCAAGAAACCTTAGCAATGCTTCCTCTCGGCTTAAGTGAAACCTATCCAGCGCAAAGCTTACGCGATCGCATTGCCTCGAAAGCTATTCCCATAGGCGTTGAGAATCTATTAGCAGAGCCATTAGAACCATCGATAGATTTATCAATAGTTACGCGATCGCCTCAGCATAAAAATCTCTGGAAATTAGGCACGATTGGGTTAAGTAGTATCAGTGCGATCGCAATAATTGCCCTTGGCTTTGACAATTACCAAATGCGTCAGCAAATTGCTACTAATCAAATAGAATTACAAAAACATCGGCAAACGATTGCGATGCTGCAAGGTGCTGACAATCGGATGATTTCTCTCAAGGGTATGGGGGCAATTCCTGCGGCAACAGGCAGTGTAATGATTGCCCCGACTGAAAAAACCGCGATGATTAGCATTCAAAATCTAAGGCAAATTCCTCAAGACAATAGTTATCGACTTTGGGCGATCGTCGATGGCAAAAAGATTGATTGCGCTCAATTTCGTCCTGACGATCAAGGGAAAGTTTTCTTGAAAGTACCTTTAGGCAATGCTCTCAAACAATCTACGACATTAATCATTACAATTGAGCCAAACAAAGATATGTCCGAATCCACGGGCGAAATGGTCATGAGAGGAGAGGTTTAGATCTATGTTGCAATTCACTGCTAAAAACTAGTAAATATTATAGGAATGACAAAGCAAAATCGCATTGGGAAGAAGAGGACGCTCACGTGGTTTGGCTATTCATATATTTATCGCTAGAAGATGCCGAATGAACTACCCCACCCTGCTACGCGAGGATGGGGTTTCTAAATTCCCATCGAGCAAGGAGTGTTTTTTACGCTTCGCCGAGCCAAGTTGCGCCATCCCGCCACAAAAAGCAGGGGATGGAGTAGAGCTAGACTCTCCACGTTTGACGACGCTCGTTCCGAACACCGTAGAATCATATAAAACCCAGTTGAGCATAACTTGCGCCGCAGCCACATCACGATCTGCCGTGTAGCCACATTGCAAACAAGTATGCACACGCTCACTGAGTTCCTTTTTTTGTTGATGGCCGCAATTAGGACAAGTTTGAGAAGGTCTTACCTTCTGAGTTGGAATCTCAATATATTGCCCACCCGCTTCAGTAACCTTGTACTCAATAGCCGATTTAAGCATACCGATCCCAACATCAAGCATGGAGTCATAGCCCCGATATTCGAGGACGGAAAGCAGCTCTTTTTTGTTAGTATCCTAGGCTTTCGTTATTCTTGTTTTTAGGAACTTCAGAAACTGTAGATGGGACTTCACGCTTTGGGCGTAAAGGAGCTGCTTGTAAAAAAATTGATTTCTCAGGACTCTCGCGGACTAGATCCCCAGGCTTTTTTTGAATTGATTGCAGCATTTCATGATCAAATGAACCTGCGGCATTGGTTAG
>Ga0209591_10009568_pt1 | contig 10468 bp, 8 predicted proteins | sample MAT01_FD_187207 | JGI IMG/M metagenome (GOLD analysis project Ga0209591, IMG submission 187207) | Freshwater microbial communities from Lake Fryxell liftoff mats and glacier meltwater in Antarctica - MAT-01 (SPAdes) (version 2) | ecosystem: Environmental > Aquatic > Freshwater > Ice > Liftoff...
GCCTACACCTAGGGAGAGTAGTCCATTGGAGGGACCACTTACCAAAGTGATGTCCACAGAAGGCCCATCCACATCCGTATCATTGCTGGCCACGCTACCAGACAGGGCAGTTTCTTCGGGTGTGCTGGTTGCGTCATCCGCAGCCACCGGGGCATCGTTAACAGCCGTAACCGTGATGATCAGGACGGCGATATCACACAAGTTTGGCGAGCCTAAATCACAGTAGCTGTAGGTCACTGTTTCTGTGCCCACAAAGTCAGCATTCGGGGTGTAGGTATAGCTCCCGCCTACACCTAGGGAGAGCAGTCCATTGGAGGGACCACTCACCAAGGTGATGTTAATAGAAGGCCCATCCACATCAGTATCATTGCTGGCCACGTTGCCAGACACGGCCGTTTCTTCGGGCGTGCTGGTTGCGTCATCCACAGCCACCGGGGCATCGTTAACAGCCGTAACCGTGATGACTAGGACGGCGAGATCACACAAGTTTGGCGAGCCTAAGTCGCAGTAGCTGTAGGTCACTGTTTCCGTTCCCACAAAGTCAGCATTCGGCGTGTAGGTATAGCTCCCGCCTACACCCAGGGAGAGTAGTCCATTGGAGGGACCACTCACCAAGGTGATGTTAATAGAAGGCCCATCCACATCAGTATCATTGCTGGCTACGTTGCCAGACACGGGAGTTTCTTCGGGCGTGCTGGTTGCGTCATCCACAGCCACCGGAGCAAAATTGCAAACGGCACCGTTCAAGCTGAGTGCAGCGCTGACAATGTTGCCAGCAGATCCGCTTGTGGCTCCGTTGGCAGTAAACTCGGTGATCGAACTGGAGTTGGACCGACCGTTGGCACCGCCGTTGGCACTTTTTACGGAGGAATCACTAATCGCATTCACGGCGATAACTCCACCGCTCCCGCCACCGCCTGGACCTTCGGACTCTGTACCTGTGATTAGCTGATTGCCTCCAATTCCTCCGTTAGCGTTGACCGCTATGGATGCGGGAATTGTGCTGACCTGGATCAAAACACTTCCACCCCCACCTCCGCCAGCTGAACCGTCATTGTGACCGGATATTGTGCTCGGTCCATTTTGGCCGTTTGCAGAAATGGTACCGGAACCGGAAAAGTTATTAGTAACCACGAGGAAAACGATACCGCCGCCATTTCCACCATTGGAATTTGCACTGTTGTTACCATCGCCTGCACCGCCGCCGCCACCGAAAAACATTTGGCTCTCCAGATCGGAAGACTGAACTGGCCTTCCACCCAATCCACCGGCCGCATCTCGTTGGTCACCGTTCCAGGCAGTGTTTAGCACACTGGATGCAGGCACCCCGGCAGAAATATAATCCGCGGCATAGGAAGGGCCGAGCACGCAGGCATTTTGATTCGAGCTGGCGAAGGAGTAACCTCCTTTTCCTCCTCCGGCAGAGTTGGTGAGGGCATTGCTGTTGGCAATGTATTCCGGATCCAGTACCCAGGCACCTGGGTTGCCGCAAGTTCCGCCAAAGTCATTCATCACACCGGCTCCGCGAACCCAATTCGACGGCAAACCGCCGTTAGCACCGCCGCCTCCAGCCGCGTTGTGGGCATTCCCACCCCCCCCCCCGTTAGCTGGTGCGCCGCGACCGTAGCGGCCACCTAAAAGGTCATATTCGGTTTGAAATCCTGCAATACTTTCACCTTTTTCAGCCGAAATACTACTGGAGTTGGATACAAAGTCTGTGTAAAAGGAATTGCCAGCACCAGACGAATTGTTTTCAATAATTCCTCCGCGGAAGCCAGCACTGTTGGCGGCGACAAGTCCATTGTTTACCAGATTATTAGCTGTTGCAGCGACCAAACCACCGCGTCGGCGCGCTACTGCAGAAGCATCTGCTCCACCAAAAGAGGCATCCCCCCACGGTATAGCAACTACAGACCCGCTTGCCGCAGTGGTAAGCGTATTATATTGGGGAATCCGGACTACTTGTATATATCCAGTAGCGGAATAATTATTTCCCAGGCCGCTGCATACAGTAATGGTATTTCCACTGACGCTTTCAACATAAGCCAGTTCATAAGTGCCTGCGCTGTTGTAACTGGTTATGGCTCCATAGCTTATGCTGTTGGAAGTCGTAATGGTTGCTCCTTGAGCCTGGTAAACCATGATCAGATCACCAGGAGACAACAAGTTGGCAGCAAAGCCGGAGGCATTGCTTACGAAACCTGATGGAAGGTATCCGATGCCATCTCGGTTCAGGTCACTAATGTTTTGTACAGCAATGGTAGTATTACCTACCGTAATGCTGGTGATGACCCGGGTATAGCGGTTCAAAACTGTATTCGCGACGGATACGGTAAGACTCCCATCTTTTCCCGGCTGGCTGAATCCAGAAAAAGACAGGCCACTTACCAAAAGAACCAGTAAAATGGATCGGATTTGGAAAGCGTGAATGCTGAGCGATGGCTTACCGGTAAATCTGCGCAACATAAATTATGTTAGTGCGACCATCACCATGGCACGACACGGCTCTTAAAGCAGTGAGTTGTGGCAGGTAACACGGTCAAATTCAAATGATTAGGAAGAAACAAGGCGATTACAGACCATTGTTACGAGATACATGGTCATTAGTTGCAATACATGGATTCGCCCGGCTTTTTTAACTTGTTGTGGTCTGATTTGCTTTAGGATAGCCGCAAACATTCCTTTTTCAGCACCTTCAGATCTTATAACCGGGCCGGCCGACGGCACGCATACTTCGTTGATATCCTACCAGGGCTACCAGTCCGATCAGCTTTTATGGCGCAGTGACACGTAAAAACGACGAGTAAGCAAGAAAGAGGTGTATGAAAGGTCTACATTATAGTGCAAAAATTCCTATATCCTGGCACAAAAAAAGCCCGGCAAAACCGGGCTTTGTCAAGATGCTTTAAAAGGCAATCTTTTAGCTAAAGCATCCTCAGAACCGTTCCAGCTTGCTGAAGTGAAAATCGCCTTCGATGAGGGCGTTTTCATCGCTGTCGGAGCCGTGAACGGCGTTTTCGCCGATGCTGGTGGCGTAGGCTTTGCGAATGGTGCCCTCGGCGGCCTGCGCCGGGTTGGTAGCGCCGATCAGCGTGCGGAAGGCTTCTACCGCATTGTCATTTTCTAAAATGGCAGCAACAATGGGTCCGGACGACATAAAATCAACTAATTCGCCGTAAAAGGGTCGCTCTTTGTGCACTTCGTAAAACTGACCGGCCTGGTCGGCGGTCATGCGGGTGTATTTCATGGCGCGGATTTTGAAACCGGCGTCGCCAATCATCTTAAGAATATTGCCGATGTGACCGTTGCGGACGGCATCAGGCTTGATCATGGTAAAAGTTACGCGGCCAGCCATTGGAGGAGTGTTTTGTTGTGCAAAATCGGCGGCAAAGGTACCAAAAAGCTGGGATGTTGCGCATTCCCAGCCCGGCAAAAAGCCGTATCTTCGCGGCTGCTTTCCAGACCGTTTATGCATGATATTCAGGAATTAAAACAGTTGCTGACCCAGCCCCGCCGCATTGTGATTGTCACGCATGCGCGCCCGGATGGAGACGCCGTGGGCTCGTCGCTGGGGCTTTACCACTACCTGATGGTCCGCGGACACGATGTGCGCGTGGTGGTGCCCAATGCTTATGCGGAATTCTACCGCTGGCTTCCGGGCGAAGAGACTATTTTGGACCACCAGAAATCTGGGGCTGCTGCGGCCTTGTTCCTGGATGACGCCGAGTTCATTTTCTGCCTGGATTTTAACGTGCCCGCCCGCCTGGAAACCCTGGCACCCAAGCTTTTGAAAGCGCCGGCAACCCGGGTCCTCATTGATCACCACCGCGATCCTGACCATTTTACCCGCTACGTCTGGCACGACACGGCGGCCAGTTCCACGGCAGAATTAGTGTACACGCTTCTGGGCGAAATGGACGAGTTGTCCTGGCTCAACCGCGACGCCGCAACCTGCCTCTACGTGGGCATGATGACCGATACCGGCTCGTTCCGCTACAGCAACACCACGCCCCAAACGCTGCGCGTAGCTGCAGCTTTGCTGGAATTTGGCCTCGATGTAGAAAGCATTTACGAGCGAATTTTCCATACGTTTAGCGAGGACCGTCTCCGCTTCTTTGGCCACTGCTTGGTCAATAAAATGCAGGTCTTTCCCGAGCATCGCACCGGTTTGATTACCGTTACACAGCAGGAACTCGACACCTTTAGCGTCAGAACCGGTGATACCGAAGGCCTGGTCAATTACCCCCTGAGCATATCAGGCATTGTTTTTGCTGTGCTGCTGATCGATCGCGGAAACCTGCGTAAAATGTCGTTCCGTTCCAAGGGCGATTTCAACGTAGATCAGTTTGCGCGGGAGCATTTTAGCGGGGGGGGGCATCGAAATGCCTCCGGTGGCGTCAGCACCGAATCGCTGGAGGCCGTTCAACAGAAATTTCTTGCGCTGTTGCCGCAAACTGCCGGGTTGAGTGAAGCGGCCCTTCCCCCGACATCTTCTTAAAACTGTTTACAACCCTTTAGCATGAACACTAGCTTGAATACGATGAAATTCTTGTTTACCATGACTTTGTTGTCGGGATTTCTGCTGGCCTGCAAGGCAGGTGGTGCGGAAGCCGGAGAGGATTCGGGCGCGGGCGAAAGTGCTTTTTCCGCATTGCCCGCCGGATTAGGGGGTGACTCAGTGGCCTTGGCTCAAGCGGCCATTGACCGCGGACTCATTGAAAAGTACCTGAAGGACAACGGCATTAAAGGTACCGAGCAAACTCCGACTGGCCTGTTTTACACGGTTTTGGAAAAAGGCAAAGGTGCGGCGGTTCAAAAAGGCCACACTGTGAAAGTGCATTATACGGGCAAACTCCTCGACGGCACCGTCTTTGACTCTTCGGTAGAGCGCGGGGAGCCCTTGGAATTTCCCATTGGCATGGGCCGCGTCATCCCGGGCTGGGACGAAGGCATTCCCCTGTTTGCCATCGGCGGTAAGGGCACCCTGTACATTCCTTCGGCTTTGGCCTACGGAAGCCGCGGTTTTCCGGGCAGCATTCCCGCCAACTCCGTGCTTATCTTTGACATCGAAGTGATCGACGCATTCGATCCTGCCATAGCAGAATCCAAAGCCAAAGTGGAAAGCGAAGCCAAAATTCAAGCCTATCTCCAGGAGAAGGGCCTCAAAGCCTCCAAGACGGAGAGCGGTCTGTACTACGTGGTCGAAAGCCCCGGTGCCGGCAACAAGCCCACCGCCGGCCAGACCGTGAGCGTGCATTACACGGGTAAATTCACGGACGGAAGCGAGTTTGACTCTTCGGTCAAGCGCGGCGAGCCTCTTTCCTTCCCGCTCGGCCAGGGCCGCGTCATCAAAGGCTGGGATGAAGGGCTGACCTATTTTGCCAAAGGGGGAAAGGGCATCCTGATCATTCCACCGCATTTGGGCTATGGCTCCGCCGCCCGTGGTCCGATTCCGGCAAATTCAGTGCTAGTGTTTGACGTAGAGATGGTGGAAATTAAGTAAACAGATCAACTTGAGCCCATGCTTTCGAGGCATGGGCTTGACCATAAAAAAAGCAAAGACGCGCGGCGTCTTTGCTTTTTTTATATCCGGTCTGGACAGGGTTTGTTGGTGTATAGGATTTTCCGGTTCGAAAGGGTACCCTCGCCTGTTGCGACAGTGTACCAGGGGCATTGCAGTTGAGGTACACCATGGCTACCAACGTGCAGGTTGAAAATGTTTTCGGTTTTCAAGGTAAAGGTTGACTTCTCTTCAAACGCAGGTTAAACAAATAAGATATTGATTGTGAAAGCATAAGGTGGTAGATGGTATGGGGGGATACGTTTGGTTAACGTAAAATTCTTATTTAGTTAATACAGAAAATTTGGAATTGTGGGGGGGTATTTAACATGTGCATCTAGCATCATTTCCTTTGGATGATGATGTATTGCCATTTCTCGGCTTGTATAATTTTGATCGTTGTTCAGAAAGCTTCGTTTTAGTGGACACTTTTTTTGGCAATGCAAACAATTCACAATTTCTATATAGAATCGCCCAGCAATCGGGTTCAGAAAAAGACTACTTTGTGGATACTTTTCGTTTGAATTTGGGAAAATGGAATTATACAGCATCCCTCCCCAACTTCGCCAACTACGACCTCGGCCCCCCCGTTGGCAGCCATTGCGACACCCTTTCGCCGCAGGACACCACACAAACCGGGCTAATCCACCACCCACCACCCAGCGAAAACTGGTCCGTTTTCCCTAGCACCAGTACCGGCTTCTCTACTCTCCAAAGCGAACAGGCGGGTTGGCTCATCGTCCACGACTTATAAGCGCGGGAGGTTCTAAAGCAGTGGCACGAGCAAACGACCCCCTTCGACCTGACGGCGCAACCCGCAGGGTTGTATTTGGTGCATTTGCGTGCAGCGGATGATGCGCAGACCCTTCCCCTGAAGATTGTGAGGCAATAGTTCAACGATTCTATTGACAGGCAATAGGCGACCCCGGCGTTCGTGGCGATTAAGTAAACGCCGCATCACCCGCGCCGTCTTGTAAATGCGAGATGGCTGCTTGCCCGACCTCCCAGTGTACGGCCAGCTCCTTTGATAGCATATAATATCTTGTGGATGGCCGCAGATGCATAAAGCTTTTGCGGTTTTGATGCACCATGCTTACCAGCTTTTGGTGATGGGTTACCAGCGTGTGTGCCCGGTGCTGGTTCATTAGCAACCGGGCTAGCGTCAACACATCAGAAAGCGCGGAATCCGGTACCAAGCAGTAGGGGAGCTTGAGAACCCCGTCTCGCAGCGACATGGAAACCACCCCCGCGTATTCCCCGTCCTCTTGTTTAACGAGCCAGAGCCAGGTTTGAAACTGGGCAGAAACCGAGCTAAACGGATACCGCCGCGCTCCGTCATCAAGCTCACCCTCCTGCAGCCAGGGGTGCTCCTGAATCCATTGCAGCCGGGCGGCAGTGGGCCACAGGATTGGTGAATTGGCTGGCGAAATTGCGATAGCATTGCTGGGCAATGGTGCGAGCGAAAATGTGGGCGCATTGCTTGGCAAAAGTCCGGGCGCTTTGGTCCTCGGAAGCATGCCACGTTGAGTAGCATCTTCAAAGGCTTGGTTAAGGCCCGTTTCCACACCAGAAGCGCCTGGCTGCCAGGGTTCAAAGATGGTTGCTCTGAGGCAGATGCGCCCGGAATCGGGGAGTGGTGCAACGCGGTTGCTCTGGGACAGCAGCCGTTCGCCTAAATGATCTAAACCTCGCAACAAAGGAGCTGCTTTCGCGAGCCGCGGCCAGCGACGCAACACCGTGCCCTGCACGTCCGGTCGCCGGTAGGCCCGCCAGCCTGTTTGAGCCGGGAGCAAGAAGAACAAGCCGCTTCGGTCGTACAGCGCTTTTGCAGCGGGGGTAAATTCAGTCAAAGCCAGCATGCCGGACCACGCTTGGTGCGCCTGGCGCAACAACGCACCAGCAACGCCCTGCCCACGGCAGGCTGGATCCACCCACAAGCAACTCAGCCACGCAACAGACACTTGCTGGCCCTGCAACAGCCAGCTATCCGGAAGCGTGCCCAGAAATCCGCGCAGGGTGCCTGAATCATCCTGCGCCAGAAACAAAGCGGGATGCTCCGGTCTGGCGTCGGGATTGTGTACATACGATGCCGCTCTCGCGGGGGAAATGGGCCATACCGCCGAGCGGAGGTAGGCCTCGCTGGCTACGTAATTCGGGAGTTGGGCATGGGTGATGATGCGGTAGTGCATGATGTACACTAAAATTATATAAAAATATATTTAAATTGAAAACCGACCTTCTTTGCTTGTATTTTTATTAGTCTTCTAAGGACGATTGTGCTACAAAAGTCTGTTAAAAATTATCAAGTTTTTTTTTAAGTTCACTGACTTCACTTTTCAGAATGGGCAAGTCCCGCACGAGGATAGACCAAATTATTTCATCAGATATATTGTCACAATTGTGTATAATTTTATTTCGTGTACTAATTATGTTGCGTGAATTACAAAGCTCAAATTGACCATCTTCTTATAAAATCCGGCTAACAGCTTCACCAATAATTTCTATATTTCGCTCTACGGCTTTTTTCGTTTTTTACATCTTTTTTGTATAAATTGAAATCGTAATGAGTTCCTAGAAAATTAAATATTTTATCAATTGAATTATCTATGTCTGCGAGCCAGGCCAAGATTTTTTTATCCATAGATTTTAACCTTTGTATCTTCTACAATTCTTCTGAAATACTTGTTTCTAATAGCACGTTCTTCCAGGAGGTCAATTTTCTTTTTTAATATCAATTCTAAATTATATTTAACTAGAAAGTATAAATCTGTATATTTAAACGGATCGTCTTCCATGAAATCAGTAATTAAATCAATATCTGAATTGTCATTAAAGTCTTTTCTGGTAACAGACCCAAGTCCAAACAATGACTTTACTTTGTTAGTCTTACAAAGTTCAGAGATCTCATCAAGAGTTTTGCTATTGATATGCATCATTGTAAGTTGGACTATAAGAATCTGAAGAATTTATTACGGTAATTTACTTTAATGTAGTGAAGCTAAGTTACCTGCATTGAATTTATCAAGATTCCTTTCACCAACCCCTTCCCCCACCCAGCCAAGTAAGCTCGCCGAACAATGGAAGGGGCTTCGGCGCGGTCCTTTTCCATGGCCACCCTGGACAAAGCGCCGGCGGGCGAAGGGCGTAATCCCGGGCCACCAAAATGCAGGCGCACTCCCCCCGCCAGGCCCTGTTGAATCAGCGACCCAGGCAGCCCGGCATCCGAAAACGGAAAGGCAAAGACGTCCGGGCTGCCGGGCAGATGAGCGCGGACCCACTCCAGGCTGGTAAGGGTTTGCTGCATGCGTTCGTCGGGGCTAATGTGCTGGTACCAAGGATGGTCGATGGAATGGGCACCGATGTGAAAGCCTTGCTGCTGCAGGCTGCGTAGATCTTCCAGGTCCAGGTAAGGCCGAACGGTATCCAGGAAAGCGGTGATGTCCAGGCCAAGCTGCGCGGCTAGCCCTTGAAGCAGATGCTGCTGCGCATAACCTTGAGCAAGCACCCAGCGCTCCAGATGCCGGGTGCTTGTTAAGCTTCCGGGCACGTGAAAGGAAGCGTTGCCAGCCCCGGCTATTGCGTGCATCGAATTTTCTCGCGGAATTGCACTCGCGGATGCCCGCTGCTGCTGCTCCAGGAACGCCCGCCCTTCGCCCAAGAGTGCAGCCTGAGCTGCCGCCGACCGGGCAACCCGCAAGTGCGACACGATCAGCGCCGCGGTGTAGCGGTACATGAGCGCCCGGTTGCCGACGAACGCGCTGTTGACAAAAAACGTGGCGGGCACGCCCTTCTGGCGCAAAATCGGCGCCATTTGTTCGCCTGCGCTGCGCAGGCCGTCGTCGATGGTAATGTGAAAAACGGGCTTGTCGAAGGGCGGCTTGATGCTGTTGCGAGAGGTAGGTTCGCCCGCAGGCGGCGCCCCGCAATGCGCGACCAACTCGGGCAGGTCCACCGGGGTAAAGTGGCAAAGCATGAAGTCCAGGTCGCGGCGAAATTGAGCGGGGCTTCGAACGGGGTAGAGGGGAGCCAGGTGGGGCTGGAGCTCGTCGCTGACGGCGTGGTAAAAGGGCACAAAAACGCGATGGCCCGAGCGCGCAATCAGTTGCTGCAGGGACAAAAAGGGTTGGGTTGCCCGCGACAACCCGGCCAGGAGCAGCCGCTTGATGCGCTGATGCCGCTCTGCGTTCATAGGTGGAGAGGGACAAGGAAGTTTTCGCCCGAACAAAAACGCTGCCAAAGCGCGTCTGTCCAGTGTTCCAGCGAGGGCAGGACCAGGTCGGCCACACCGAATCCGGGATGCGCGGCAAACTCGTGAGCGGGCACGGCTACCGCTCGCATGTTGGCTGCCTTGGCGGCAATCAGCCCCGGCAGCGAGTCTTCAAAAGCCAGGCAGAGCCGCGGTTCCACGTTCAGCGCCGCGGCGGTGCTCAGGTATACGCCGGGGTAGGGCTTGCCCAATTTTTCAAATTCGGCCGAGCGAAGTACGGCAAAGGCGTCGAGCAGCTCCAGTTTGCGCAATTGGGCCTCGATGACCCGCAGCGGCGACGACGAAGCCACCGCCAGCGGCAGTCCGCGTTCGGCAAAGAAGCGCACGGTGGCCACTGCGCCGGGCGTGGGTCCGGCATCGGAGCGGATGAGCCCCTCCAACTCGTCCAGAATGGCCTTCTCCACAGTGGGCAGCGACGGGCTGCTCCAGGGGTGTTCGCGGTGCCGGATGCGCACCACTTCGTCCAGCCGGATGCCGGTGGTGGCGGCCAGCTCTTCGTCGTTCAGGTCAATGCCCAGCCCGCTAAAAACCACCGCTTCGGCGCGGCGCCAGAGGGGCTCGGAGTTGACCAGCAGCCCGTCCAAATCAAAAATGATGGCCTGAATCACCCGGCAAAGGTAAGGGGGGCGGGGGGTATGGGG
>Ga0209591_10009569_pt1 | contig 10468 bp, 9 predicted proteins | sample MAT01_FD_187207 | JGI IMG/M metagenome (GOLD analysis project Ga0209591, IMG submission 187207) | Freshwater microbial communities from Lake Fryxell liftoff mats and glacier meltwater in Antarctica - MAT-01 (SPAdes) (version 2) | ecosystem: Environmental > Aquatic > Freshwater > Ice > Liftoff...
CGCTCGGAACGCCGGAGTTTGGAGTCCGGCCTTCAGGCCGTCCGGTAAGAGTGCGATCACGTTTCGGACGGCCTAAAGGCCGGACTCCAAACTCTTTTGTAGCGCGGGGCGGTCGACTGGAGTGTGCTCGAGAGAACGGATCTTTTCGATCGCGGACGACCCGGTCAAACCCGAGGCGGAAAAGTAACCGGCCGCACCCGAAAGGGGTCCGCGCGGTTACTTCGCCCTCACGCGCAACACGCCTTTCATCAGGGTGGCGTGCCCCGGAAAGCTGCAGATGTAATCGTAATCCCCCGGAACGGAGGGGGCCGTGAAAAAGATCCGATCGGTGCTTTCCGGCAACGTGAGCGCCGTATGGTAAAGGACATCCGCGGTATCGGGAACATAATTACTGGCCGCACCGTCGATCCCCATGGTCATGGCCGCCGCGCCGACCGCCTGCCCGCGTCCCGGCGCGCAGAGCACGAAGTTGTGGAGCATGTCGTCGGAATTGCGGAAAACGAGCTGCACGGTTTCCCCGGCCGTCACGATCAACTCTTCCTGGTCGAACTTCAATCCCGGCAGCGTCCCGACCAGAAGCGTGCGCTCGCCCTCCCGCTTCTTCCAATCGGCGGGTGCGTTGATCGGGTGCTTGCGGCTCTCGGCGTTCGCCGAAGCGGGTACCGGGGCGACGCAAATCTCGAGCTCCATCGGCTCGAACGGAATGATCCGTTCGCCATCGGGAAACTCGTTCATCGTGTAGTAGGCGGTCGGATGCATCACGGTCTCGGCTCCGCGCGCCGAACGTACGCCCGTCACTTTGATTTCGTGAACGTAACCCTCCCGCAGACACACCGCCCCTAAACGCACCGTCAACCCATCCGCCGAAACGACCGCCTTGCGGATCGGACAAGCCACCCGGTTCACCGGCGCGCTGCCGTACGTGCTGTGATACTTATAGGTGAAGCCCGCTACGGAATAGCTGGCCGGATTTCCCGCCGTCTCCGGATCGACCGGCCGGGTGAACTTCAGGAGAAACCCGTCCGGTTGTGCGGTGATCTCCTGCACTTCGAACGGCATTTCCCCCGTCCACGCGAGACGTTCGATGCCTTGTTGCTTGGGTCCGACCGAACCCCATCCCCGAGCCGTCTCTCCCGCAAACAGGACACCTTCCTCGCCCATCGCCAACCGGAGCACACCGCTTTCGAAGCCTTCGCGGAAACCGTGAGCGGCGCCCTGCCACACTCCTTTTACTTTCTCCAAGTTCATGCGCATGATTTTGCTCTGGCCTTGGTCTCCCACGAAAACCTGACCGGCAAACGGGCCGAATTTGCCGCCCGAGCGATCTTCGATCAGACCGGCCGTGGAAATACCGAAGATGGTGTGAGGCAACCACACCGTGGGGCGCTTCAAACCCGGCATGCTCTTAAGCACTTCCTGCATCGGCTGCCCGGACTTCGAGACGTCCTCGGGACGAAGTTTCACCGGCGAGCCCGGAAGCTTGCTCCAGGCGAGGGACGCCGGATGACCCATGAAATCTCCCCGCTGAATCTCCGTCACCCGGCCGGACCCGGCCCACTCGCCCTGATTTTCCGAGTACAACCACGCCCCTTTGGACGTCAGAAGCAGGTCGGCCGGCGAGCGCAGGCCCGCGGCCACCGGGGTCATCTGCCCATCGGGCGTCAGCTCGACCGCCCAGCCGCGCCAAGGCACCGGACTTTGGGTGGCACCGCCGAAGGCGACGTTCAAGGTCAGCAGGAGATTTCCGCCGGGGGTGACCACCGGACCGAACGCATACTCGTGATAGCTCCCCCCGATCGGAATCCGATAGATCGTCTTGAAGACATCGGCCCGTCCGTCGCCGTCCGTGTCGGTAATGAGCGTCACCTCCTGGCGCTGGGCGACGTAATAACCTCCACCGGGTGCCGCGGCGATCCCCAGCGGTTCGTGCAATCCCGACGCGAAGAGCGAGAAACGCGGCTTCGGATCGGCCTCGTACGCGCCATCCACCCACCAGATTTCGCCCCGCCGCGTAACCACCAGCAGGCGTTGCTTCGGCACGGGCAGGATGCCGCTCACTTCCAGCACGATCTCGTCGGGCACGGGCAGCGGCGTACGCTTCCAGTAACGATTCTCGCGCTCGACGATCGAGGCGTTCGGCGGAGCGAAGCGCTCGGCGGCAGAGGGATTTTGCGCTTGCGCCGTCGAAGCGAGCGCGAGGGCGACCAGCGCCCAGGAGACAAAAGAAGTGCGGGTCATGGCGGGGCTCACCAAACGAGGGTGTAAACGACGGGTTTGTTAAAGGAGGTCTTGGTCAACGGAACGACGAGTTGTTGCTTCCCACCGGTATTCCAGAGGACGGGCACGTGTTCCGAATTCGACGGCCAATCCAAATACCACTGCCGATCTCCCACCAGATAGCCACCACCCGGTGCCGGAGAGATGACATCGGCCTCCGCCAACAGCGCAAAAGTCGAAAAACTCGTCAACGAACCCTCGCACTGGAGCGTACGGGTGAGACCTTTCCCGTCGGCCAGGGGCTTGTAGGCATCGGCGATCTTCAAGCCGGAAAGCGACGCGAGGAAAACGGGGGAGCCGTCCGCTTCCAGTCGGTAACCCTCCGTCGAATACAGATCGTTTTCCCGCTCGGGCCAACCGTCGGTCCCGGAAAACTCGATCACGCCCAGCGCCGGCTTTGCGTTCAGCGTCAAGGCGGGCCCGGCCGGAGACGCGATCTGATTGGCACCGCGTCCATCCCACATTTCGAAAGTATTGACGAAACTTCCCCGCCACGCCCGGAGCAGCGCGCCGGTCTGAAAATCATACGCATAGTTCATACCTGCGAGGGTCCCGACCGAGACGGCGTAAAGTCGCTTGGATGGAAAAAACGGAACGAATCCCCGTTGCAGCCGCACGCGCGAGGTCGCCTCGATGGTATACGCCGGGACCGCCTTTTTCCGGGCGAGCTCGGTCTTCGACGCGGCCACAGGCTCTCCCAAGGGCCGGCAGCGAATCGCCCGCAAGGCGATCGGACCGTGGCTGCCTTGAATCATCAACGCACCCGTCGGGGATTCCGTTAGGAAGGCGGCGCTTCGCGTGGGTCCGGCGACTTCGACGTCTTCTTGCACGAGGAAGCCGTTAAGTTCGATTTTGAGGAAACGGGCATTCTCCACTTTTTTGCCGTTCGCGTCGAAACGCGGAGCGCGAAACTCGACGTGCAGCGTCTGCCAAAGTCCGGGAGCGCGGCACGCATTGGCCCGAGGCGAAACGCCGTCCACCCCTTCTTTCCCGGCGCCGCGGGTCTCGTCCCACCGCTCATAAATTCCTCCGCAATCGACAAAGGTCGGGTTGCGCTTCCCCCAGCTGTCAAACAATTGCACTTCGTAACGACCCATCAGATAGATCCCGCTATTCGAACCCATCGGTAGCAAAAATTCACAGTGGAACGAGAGATCGCCATGCTCCCAAGCGGTGAAGAGATCGCCTTTGGCGGCAGGACCGGGAAGGTTGACCAAGACACCGCTTCCCGGAGCCAAGGACAGGGTTTTCTCGCGGCGCGGATCGCCCGCCACCCCTCCGCCGACCGTCCAATTCGCGGTCGTCGGGGCGAAATCGCCGAGGGCCCCCAGGCGCGTTTCGCCCGGCGGGAAAGGGGACTGCGCCCAAATCCGCGTTCCCAGAACAGCCCAGACCAACGCCAGCCACCAACGGGGTAAAGATACCATGGCCGAGGCAAGCATTGTCTCCCCATCGGGGGCGAGCGGCAAATCTGCGATTAATTCCGCGGAAACGAGACGCGTCCGAGATCCCCCGGGAACCTCCTGGCGCGCAATGACGAGGACGGGCTCAGGGCCAGAGCCCGCGGCAGGGGGACCTACGCGCCTGGTGTGCACCGCTGACGAGCGAAGCGCGTCCACCGGGACCGGAGGTCGCCAGCGCCTCCACTTATCCCACTCGCTTTTGGCGAGACTCGTCGATCGGCCCATCGCTCGCTCCGCTCCGCGCTGTCTCGATCCCGGAGAGTCCGCCAGGGCTCTCCGGATGCAAACCGTCAGATTTCGCCGAAGGCGGTGTCGCGGATGCGGGTCCGGAAGCGGCGAGGAAGATGCCCGCGAAAAACCAGGTGGGCGTCCACGGAGTGCGTTTCGAGGACACGTCGTCGGAAGGAGGGCGAGACCGCTTCATCTGAAAATAACGTTGGGAGTTTCCGCCCGGCATAAATACCGATGTGGGACAAGGGGGCGATGAGGTGAAAGCGAATCGTGCCCGCAGGCTCAAGCGCCATTTTGCTTTTTCCGCTTCGTGCACGCGCACGTCCGCGTTTTCGACACCGGGCAACGGAGCCTTGGAAAAATCCCCTTCGACCGAACGCGCCAGTCGGCCCGCGTCTGAAGGCGCGCCTCGGTCAAGCCAGTTTACTTTTGAAAAACGCGAGCGTTCGCTGCCACGAAAGCTCGGCCGCGGCCCGGTCGTAACGCGGCGTGGTGTCGTTGTGAAAACCGTGGTTCACATTCGGATAAACGAACGCTTCGTACTCGATGTGCGCGGCCTTCAACGCCGCTTCGTACGCATCTCGAGCAGCGCAACGGCCGTCAGTCCACCGACGGCAAATTTGGCGGCGCGCTCCAAAAAGGTGCGCCGGTCGATGTGCCCGTGCGCGTAGTAGTCGTAAAGATACAACAGTTCCTGGTCGAATTCCTGGGCCGTGGGACGTTCCATGTGGCGAAACGGGTGTGCAGGCGATGAAGAACGACGAAGGCGGATGCCCGCCTCCGCCAAGTGAGCCAACAGAAGATTCCCCATCGGACCCACAGGCAATACGGAACCGGTCGCACCGGACGCTGACACCTATCCTCGCTTCCAACCCTCCGCCGGTTTCCCTGCCCAGCCCACCCGAGGAAACACCGACCGAAAGCTCGTTGGAGGGATGCTCGCAACCTGCGAGAACGTTTTCGCCACAGTGCGGGGTATTTGCCGATGGAGGGACTCGCTCCGTCGAGTCCGGGATTGTGCGGCCACGCACTGCCAACGTCGCTCCACTCGACTACTCCGCACGCGGGCCCTACGAAGTCGGCAATTCCCCGCCCCGACCGAGAAGCTGTCGCGCAACCCAGACGGTAGAGTTTGGAGTCCGGCCTTCAGGCCGTCCGGAGCGATTGCAAGCGGGTTTCGGACGGCCTCAAGGCCGGACTCCAAACTCTATCGTTCGAACTTCCGCCACGTTGCGAGACAGCCTCTCTTTCGTGGCCGGGCTTGCGCGGCAATGCGCTGCCAACAACGCGCACGCTCAAGTCCTTACTCCAACGGGAAATCGACGCGCCACCCTCAAGACTGCCACCGAGCCGCGCACCGCGTACCCATCGCTCTGCGACAGCACACTTCCCCGTTTCCTCGCCTCACTCGGAAGGTTGGGCTTGAGCCCGGGAACCCCGGTTCGTAAATCTACGTACGCCCCATGACCATGCTGAAAACGATTCGTCTCGCTCGCTCATGGCGGCCTCTCTCTTTTTCGACCCTGGCGGGGATCGCCCTCCCGTTTCTTGCGGGCTGCGTCACCGAACTGAAACCTCTTTTTTTGGCGAAGCCAACGAATGCGGTCACGTTCGAAATTCCGGCCACGGATGACGGCTTGCCCGGCTCCGGTCCCCTCCGCCGCGCCGACTGGTTCCGCAAAGTCTGGTCCGAACGGCGTCAGTCGTTCGCCACCACCGCTGCCCAAGATACGGGCTCGCTGGTCTTCTTGGGAGATTCGATCACCCAGGGTTGGGGCGAGCGTCTCGCCACTGCCCTCCCCACGGTTCACCTTTCCAACCGCGGCATCGACGGAGACACCTCGCGCGGCGTGCTCGTGCGACTGTCAGAGGACGTCCTTCCGCTCAAACCCAGGGGCGTTGTGCTGCTCATCGGAACGAACGATCTGGAAGAAGAGGCCACGCCCGAAGTCATCGCGGGCAACGTCCGACTGATCGTCGACGCCCTGCGCAAAGCGGACCGCACCATGCCCGTGTTCCTATGCGCGGTCTTCCCGAGTTCGACTTCGAAAAAACGTCCGTCCGACAAAATTCAACGTCTCAACGAACTTTACCGCGACCTCGTTCGAGAGCGGCGCCAGGTGACCTATTTGGATACGTGGACGCTCTTCGCGGACGCCAAGGGCGACGCCAAACCCGAGGAGTTTCCGGACCTCCTTCACCCCAACACCGCCGGTTACGCCAAATGGGCGGCCGCGCTCCGGCCTCTCCTCGCGACCCACGGTTTTGTCGACACCGAGCTCGATCCGTTCACCCCGGAACCGGGTTACATCAGCCTCTTCAATGGCCGCGATCTCAGCGGTTGGCGCTACCTTCCCTTGACCGCCAAGGAAATCGAAACCGCTCAGGCACAGCTCAAGGCCAACCCCGCCCTGCCCGCTCCGGCGACGATCGTCAAACCGATCGATTTCGACGGAAAGACCGCCAGCGGCGACGGTCGTTTTCTCGCGAGGCACTCGAAATTGATCGTCGCCACTCCGTCGGAATACAGGCGGGTGCAAAAAATCTGGACGCGTCGCGAATTTCCCCGGAATTTTATCCTGAAACTCGAATTCCGCGCCACGCCGAATGCGGACAGCGGGATCTACCTGCGCGGTCCGCAATTGCAGTGCCGCGATTACCTGCTCGCCGGTCCGTATAAATCTCTCAAACGCTACAAACCCCAGGAATGGAACGAAATTGTCGTCACCGTGAGAGACAACGTCGCGTCCTGCACCTGCAACGGCGAGTTGCTGGTTTCCGATCTGAAACTGCCCGCCACCGGCCCCATCGGTCTCGAAGGAGACCGCGGGCAGATGGAGTACCGCCGCATTCGCTTCACAGAGCAGCCGTGAGCGTGGCCTTGCGATCCGCACAACGCCTCGTGCAGCTCAACACCCACGCGTCGACGATCGCGTTCGTCGCACTTTTGTGGATCGGGGGCACCAGCGGAGCACACGCGCAGGTCGAAACGCCGGCCAACAACGATTCGCCGGCACTGCTTTTACCTGGCGCAACTTCGGCGTTAAAGACCATGCCGGCCGAGGAAAGAAACCGGGCCGAGCTTCTGGAGTCCTACCAATTCCTCCGCGAGCAGCTCCGGTCGGCCCAAGTCGCCATTGCCAACAACCGCGTCGACGCTCAGGAGACCATCCGCCAACAAACCGCGGACCTGACGACAAAACTCGAAGCGATGCGAGCCACCGTGGCGGCGGTCAATAAGCGCCAGCAGGAAGACGCCTTTCGCTTCGAATACGAGCGCATTCACCGGCAGGAGGCCTCCCAACGCTCCGACCGTTCGCTCCTTTGGTTTGCCGGGATTGCAGGCACCGCGCTTCTGCTCACCCTCGCGATCATGGCTCGCCTCCAATCGCGCGCGATGAACCGTATTGCCGAAGCCGTGACCGCACACCCCCGGTTGCTCGCGCAGAACGGCGGCGGCTGGCTCCCCTCCGGGGCTCACTCGCTTTCGGAAAAGGCCGTGGCCGAATCCAACCAACGCCTCACCTCCGCCATGGAACGCATCGAGCGCCGAATCGGCCACCTCGAGCACACCGCCAACCCGCCCGTACCTACCCGCGAGCGCCGTGTGTTTCCAGCGGATCCTTGAGCACGCAACCCATGGCGCGCAGCCCCAGCCATGGCTGGGGCCGGTGCCATTTGCCCGGTATCGATGCCCACTTGGAGTCCCCGTCTCATTGATCGATTTGCAGTTTAGCGTAGGTATCTCGGCGAGCGTCACCCCTCAGGAATTTGTAACACAGATTCGGTTGCCAGATGGGCTGTTAAAAATATTCATCTGATAGGATTCACTTCTTCACTCCTGTGGATATCGCACTCACGCCAGAAGACGCGCGGCTCTTGTATGCATTACTCGATGCGGCGGAAGACGACGGCTTAATGGCCGGTTTCGCCGAAGAGGGCTGCTGGCGCGACGTAAAGCGCCGCGCCGCGACCCTTCGCTTTCAGCAAGAAGGCCGATTGTTTTGGACTTTGCTGTCAGCCCTCGAGCGCACCGGAAAACTCGACTCGACCTGGATTCTCGCGCGATGGATTTCGGTCAAAAACCGCGTGCAACGAACGTACTGACGATCGTCCTGCAGGATCGACGAAGTCAGACGCGAACTTCCGGCAACGATGCCGTGTCTAGTTCCGAGTTACCCAGTTCCCCGTAACCGGATCGTTTCGCCGTCCAAAACGGAATCGGCCTATGTTTCCCGTTCAAAGGAAAGGGATGCGAAGCTGTTTACAGATTCGCGAGACCAAAAACTCGTTCAGTTCGGTATAGCGAGGGACTGACGATTGCCGGCCCGTCTTGGGATGGTGCCACCACAAATGACGATGCCCCTCTAAAACAATCACGCATCCCCGCTCGATCAGGTGATTGATGAGTGTACGCCGCAGAATCTCGACACTCTCCAGTTTTTTCTCCGCTTCATTGACGGATGAGCTGGCGACGCAGTTCAAATTGGTCGCTTCTCGCAAGGCCGACCTCATATTCTCGAGCAATTCCTCGTGCGAGCGACCTTGGCAGTTCAAGCCGGGGATCTCCTCGTACCATCCGATCCACCAGGAACCTTCCTGTTTCACAACGGGAGTTAACGACGAGGACATGGGCGGTAAAACGGGTGTCGAATGCACACGAATTGAGGGGGTTCAACCTAACCGAATCGCGGATCGAAAATAACATCCCCGACCGAAGCGGACACCGTGACAACGCCCAACGACTTGGTGATGATCCTGCCCGTGAAGTTGACCGCGGTATTGTTTGTCGACCCGATGCCTTTGCCACCTTCGATCGAAATTGCACCGACTTTTCCAGCGATCAGAACACCCTCAAACGTAACGTAGTCCGCTCGCAGTACCAACGGACCGATCTCGGAACCGGTTCCGGTCGTTGAGCCATCGTCGATCACAATTCCGGCACCGCTACCGAAAACGATCGAGGAGTTGATCATCCCGGTGCTTAGCGAGAGCAATGAGGTCTGCAGGGACTCGCTTGAACCATCGTCCAGCAGGATGCGAGAGTCGAAGCGGATCGATGGCGAAACCGTGTTCGGCCCTTGACCGACTCCGACTCCTCCGACGGTCGCGATCGCGAGGCCCGATCCCAAATGGGTGGCGTGAATGACGTTATTCTGGGCGGCCACTGCGGAGATCGAGGAAAAGTGAACGTCTTCAAATCCAGCGATCGCGATTCCCGCCAGACCGACAAAAACCGTATCGGCATTCGTACCGGAAACGGAGCGGTTAGGCGAACCGATCACCCCAGAAACTACCATGTTTGCCTTCGCACCCGACACGTTGTTTATGCTGATCGCTCCGAGCGTGCTCGGGACACCGATGGGCGACCCATCCTTTGAGCTCGGCAGCGCCGATCCAACCGTGATGCCGCCGAAGTTCATATCGACACTGTCTGTCCAAGCGATCGATCCCGTCGACTCGCGCTGAGCTCCAAGAACCCCGGTGATGTTGATCCGTCCAAAATTATTATAGACGCCATCCAACGAGCCGCGACTCCCGCTCACCGTGTTAAAAGTATCCGGCGAAAAAACCGGAACGACGCGAGTTTTGCCTTCGAACAATGCGGTATTCTGGGCATAGAGAACGTTAGCGAAAGAATCGATGAGCGGAATGCCGCCCGCGAGTGCGGGCACGCGATCGCCTCGTTTTGCAGCCACCATGATTTTTGAGGCTAGGTCATAAATCTTCGCGCCCGCCGCCACGTCGGCATCCGTGACGATGTACGTGTCATCGAGCGGTCCCGACACTCCGTCTGGATCGAAGTTCTGGACAAACTTTTGACCGGTCGCCAAATCTAGCTTGAATCCGCGGTCGGTGAAAGGTGACAAAATTCGAACGAACGACTCGCTACCCGGAACGATCTCCGTCCGCGTACCCGTCTGCTGTCCTGGAATCTTATCGATCGTCGGCAAACCAAGAATCGTTATATCGCCAAAAGTGCCATTGCCGACCCGGCTGGCACCGCCCATACGAATCAGTTCGGTGTTTGGCGTGTCGAGATCGACATCGCCGCGAATACTAATTTTTCCGATATTCGCCGTGCCGTAATTGCGGACGTCCGCCGAAACGGTGTTTGAGTTGCTGGCTGTCGCGAAAAAGGCGAGACCTACGGGGGTTCCATAGACATCTCCGCCCACCTGGATATTTCCAATCCCAGACATCCCTTGGATAGTACCGTTGACGATCGATCCACCGGTAGATTTGCCGTTGGCATCGTAGCCGATCGATACCGGGCCGATCTGGCCTTCGACATCGGCAAAGCCAGTACCCGTCAGTCTCGTCGACAAGGTCCATTCGTTATTGCGATCGACATCGGTGCTAACGATGCCGGAAAAGTTGTGCCTGATCGTCACTCGGCCGATCTCTTCGGCACGAACGTCGGTAAACGGCCCGGTGCGACCTTCCACGACCAAAGCATTGAGGACGTTTTGTTGCCCGTCGCGCCCCCCCGTACG
>Ga0209591_10009570_pt1 | contig 10467 bp, 10 predicted proteins | sample MAT01_FD_187207 | JGI IMG/M metagenome (GOLD analysis project Ga0209591, IMG submission 187207) | Freshwater microbial communities from Lake Fryxell liftoff mats and glacier meltwater in Antarctica - MAT-01 (SPAdes) (version 2) | ecosystem: Environmental > Aquatic > Freshwater > Ice > Liftoff...
CCAATTCAGAGTTTGCTGCCATATTTCTGCCATCTCAGGCAATAAGTTTGTCATTTATCATTTGTCATTGGGTATTATTTATTCTTTTTTCTCCACTCCCCACTCCCTACTCCCCAATCCCCACTCCCCTTTCATACCGATGGTAAAGGTTCTTTAACTTTGGTTTCTAGTGTCCTTGGGTCTACTGATTGTAGTTCACCGTGGTTGAGTGTCCAGCAACGATCTGCGATCGCTAACAGATCCCCAGCATCGTGTGTCACTACCAACAGCGTCCAATCTTGTTTCAGTTTCGCTAATAAATTTACCAGTTGCCGACGCATTGACCAATCTAACCCAGCTGTGGGTTCATCCAATAACAGTAAATTTGGCTGGCGAATCAATTGCACAGCCAAAGCTAAACGCCTTTGCTGACCACCACTCAAAGCATGGGGGGCAGCAGAAAGCGATAAATGCTCTAATCCAACTTCACTCAGGGTCTGTCTAACTCGTTCTGACCCTAACTCAGGATGTCCTAAACGCAATTCTTCTAAAATCGAACCACCGCAAAAGTGCCGTTCTGGAAACTGAAATACCAACCCAGCTAATTGTTGTAGCTGTTCGGCTGTAAGTTCTTGTTCCCGCCAGAAGAGTGCGCCGCTAGTGGGTTCGGCTAGCCCCGACAAAATTTCTAATAAGGTACTTTTACCCGAACCACTTGCGCCAATAATCAGACCTAGCTGCTGGGGTGCTAATTCCAAGTTGATCGATTTGAGAATCGCTGTTGGGCACGCTGTCGGATGATAATTTAGATTTCGGAGATAGAGCATTTGTTAAGATTACCAAAAAGTCAGCAAATTACTGATTAGCTACACTGAGAGCATCTGGGAAATTCTGGAAAAATTTCTAGCGCATTACCTGGATTAACACCTTAATTTAGCAGCAAGAATTATTCACATTTTTCTCCATTGTGGCAGACTCACCCTTAAAACTTTGCCTATGACGAGCCTGGGAACATGGAAAAAATACCAAAGTCAAACTTTATATAAGAAAATTTTGATTGAAGCAGAGGCAAGTTAACACTTCGACTCCTTTCGACTGCCCTCAAGGCAAGTCGCTCAGTGTAAAAATTCACCATTTTTTGCATTCTAAGTAACACATACAACTATTTCAACCGCAATTATTCTGAGGGTTAAAATGACTAAAAGGTTTTCTTCGCGTCGATTAGTAGTGTCTGCTAGACTCACTACCCTTGCTCAGACTGCTTTTGGCGCTGCGTTCGCCTTTGGCGTTGCCCCTTGGGCAATCGCACTTAATTTGTGGGTAAATCCATCTCTGGCTGGCGATCCGTTTCGCAATCGTGAACCTCATCAAATTGGCGACCAAACAGAAGCAGCTTTTAAAGCGATTTTCCAACAGGGCAATTATCCAGCAGCAGAGCGTTATCTGCAACAAGCACTATCCAAAGAACCAAATGAACCTCTAGCTTATGCCATGAATGCATCTTTGGCATACGGAAATAAGGATTGGGCTAAACTAGACACCTATAGTCAGAAAACTCTAGAAGCCGGACAAAAATTAACTCCTAGCGATCCATTGCGTGGTAATTTATACACTGCTGTTGGTCATTTTTTAGAGGGTGCAGTAGTTCTTACCCGTGAGGGTACAGTCAATGGTGTAGCGCAAGCCTTTAGTCGGCTGCGACAAGTTTATGAATATTTAGATAAAGCCGAAGCAATTTCTGCCAACGATCCAGAACTGAATTTAATCAAGGGTTATATGGATTTATTATTGGCGGTTAATTTGCCTTTTGCTAGCCCAGATCAGGCAATTGGACGCTTAGAAAAAAATGCTGCTCCTGGGTATCTCGTGGATCGGGGTATTGCTCTTGCTTACCGCGATTTAAAACGGTATCCACAGGCACTAGAGTATGTCAACAGGGCGATCAAAACCACATCCGATAACCCAGAAATTTATTATCTTAAAGCCCAAATCCTCAAAGAACTGGGGCAAAAAGAAAAAAGCCAGCAGATGATCCAGGAAGCGATCGCTAATTTTGACAAAGCATTGACTAAAAAATCCCAACTCCCAAGCGATTTAGTCAAACAAATTGAGGGTGAACGCAAAAATGCTGTTACCCTGAAGAATCCTGAATAATTGGGCATTGGGCAATTCAATTTTAGATTTTAGATTTTGAATTTTAGATTGAAATTTAATCCAAAATTTAAAATTTAAAATCTAAAATTCTTGCTCCCCCCACTGCTTACTTTGATATGCTTATTTGCAGAAGAGTAATTGAGATACTAGACCAAAATGGAGATTCAGTTCCGCGAAATTAATCCTTTTGATATGTGGATTTGGCTGAAATTCAGCACAAATCCTTCTGCGCGTGAAAAGCAGTATGTAGAAGAAGTTTTCAATTCCTGGTTTTATCTGGGTAAATTGGGTGCATTTAATGCAGAGAATCTTCAGGTGCAGGACACTGGACTCGATATCAGCTACATGAATTATGATGAGCAAGGGTATGACAAAAGCCTGCTAGCACTGATGCACAACATTGGTGAGTTTGAATATGAGGGACAGTGGGGGCGTTGTTGGTTTGACTTAGGAACCAGTGATGCGATCGCATTAGATATTTTAATCAACGCCCTCACCCAGCTAAGTCAGGAATACGTCACCATTGAAGAATTATACATTGGTGGCGAAAATTCAGATTGGTCTGTTGAGGATAGCGAAAGTCGTCCTCAGTCTATTTACGATAATTAGTTATAAAAATGAATAAAGCAGGCGAAATTCGGGTAATAGCCTTGGGGCTAATTCGGGATGGCGAACGCATATTTCTTTCTGAAGGCTACGATCCCGTAAAGCAAGATAGATTTTATCGTGCTTTGGGCGGTGGGGTTGAATTTGGCGAAACTAGCCTCGACGCCCTACAACGGGAGTTTCAAGAGGAAATTCAGGCAGATTTAACGAATATTAAATATCTAGGTTGTATAGAGAACCTGTTTACATTTAATGGTAGGCAAGGTCATGAAATTATTCAGCTTTATCAATGTGACTTTGTTGATTCAAAATTTTATCAGCTAGAAAGTTTAGTTTTTTCAGAATCACAAACTCATAAACATAGAGCTTTATGGATGGATATCTCTAACTTTAAATCTGGGGAATTAAGATTAGTCCCTGAAGTGTTTTTTGACTATTTATAAATCATCTGGAAATTTACTATTACGCCAGTGATTTTGATGTATCCTATATAGTGGTTATCGATTGGATGAGAACACCAAAGTCCTTGCTGTCAAATCATTTCAGTAAAGTTTTTTTATCTCACTGAACTGCACACCGCTATAACTATCCTTTCCACATTTTGGACAGATGTTTTATCCTGACTCTCATCAAGATGAATTCTCGTGCAAATCAGTATTCTATTTGCAAATAAAATCGCCTTATACTTGAATATAATTTTTAGCGATGCCTACGGCGGGCTGCGCCAACGCACTTTTTGTCTCACACCTCACAAAATCGCATTGCTCCCTACCACGTTCGCGGAGCGTCTCGCAGAGAAGGAAATCCTTCATACCCTTCATCGGGCTGTTGGAAGCCTACACTTACCGCTTGCGGTAAGTGTAGGAATATGTCACAAACAAGAAGCAGTAGTAAGCCAGGAACTATGAGGCAAAGTTGTGGGCGCATCAGCCGTGAGTACAACTTCACCTTTAGCATTTCTCACCCACCCTTGCGCTTCCACAATCGGCACTGGACTGGAACTATTTGCCTGATTTGAATTTGTACTAACACGGTTTTCACCCTTTGGATTGAGAGTTACCCAATCTAGTTGAACTGCATCAGGAGTCAGGGGTTCGGTTCTGGGGTTGGGTGGTAAGCCCCCGCGTCCGGTAATCGTAAAACTGTTTTGATTCTCACCAGGACGCACTTGACAGGCTTGCGCCACTTTGGTGTCAACTGGTACAGATGGTAAGTTAATTAATCCTTGAGAGGGGTCAACATCGAGCGTGTTGATATCTACAATGCCGCTTAAATTAGGTCTTGTTTGGGAAATTGCTGTAATATCATTTGTCTGAAGTTGACGGGGGTCTAAATCCGTAGGGCGTAACCTTTTAAGGTCTTCTTCAGTTAATGATGCAATTCCAAAAATATTAGTAGCTTTAATTGTGACTCTCCCACCACTACCACTAAATGCATTGGCGGTGATATCGCTGTTTTCATTTGGGTTGGCGACGATGAAGCCGTCAGGGACATTGATGGTGATATTACCGCCATTTCCACCAGCCCCTCTAGTGCCTGCTGAGGTAGAAATCTCACTGTTGCGGCGCAGTAACAATAAGTCTTGCAAGTTTAGCGTAATATTGCCACCATCACCGGAGTTAGCTTGCCCAATGAGCTTACCTTGGTCATCCAATTTGATAGAACGAGCGGTGATTTCCAAATCACCTGCCTTTTTTGTGCCTTGACTGCTCACAGTTATGTCAGCGTTATTTAAGACATTTAATTCTCCAGTCTTAACTATAATGCTTCCTCCCCGTCCTGTAGATTCTTTAGAAGTAGAAGCAGAAACCTGCGCTCCATTTTGAACAGTCAATTGCCCAGTTTCTATCTCTAAATTTCCAGCATCTCCAGTAGCTTCAGTCCCAACAAATAAGCCGCTTCTATTCTCACCATTTGTTCCAATAAGTTGGATAGAGTCCCTTGCATTAATAGACAAAGTTCCTCCCGCTCCTGTAGATCCTTTAGAAGTGGAAGCTGAAACCTGCGCTCCATCTTGAACAATCAATTTCCCAGTTTCTATCTCTAAATTTCCAGCATCTCCAGTAGCTTCAGTCCCAACAAATAAGCCGCTTCTATTCTCACCATTTGTTCCAATAAGTTGGATAGAGTCCCTTGCATTAATAGACAAAGTTCCTCCCGCTCCTGTAGATCCTTTAGAAGTGGAAGCTGAAACCTGCGCTCCATCTTGAACAATCAATTGCCCAGTTTCTATATTTAAGTTTCCGGCATCTCCAGTAGCTTCAGTCCCAACAAATAAGCCACTAGATCCCATTTGCGAGGTTCCAATCAGTTGGATAGAGTCTGCGGTAACAGACACAGTTCCTCCCCTTCCTTGACTACGAGTATTAGCTGAAACCTGCGCTCCATCTTGAACAGTCAATTGCCCAGTTACTATATTTAAGTTTCCGGCATTTCCAGTAGCTTCAGTCCCAACAAATAAGCCACTAGATCCCATTTGCGAGGTTCCAATCAGTTGGATAGAGTCTGCGGTAACAGACACAGTTCCCCCCGCTCCTGTAGATCCTTTAGAAGTGGAAGCTGAAACCTGCGCTCCATCTTGAACAATCAATTGCCCAGTTTCTATATTTAAGTTTCCGGCATCTCCAGTAGCTTCAGTCCCAACAAATAAGCCACTAGATCCCATTTGCGAGGTTCCAATCAGTTGGATAGAGTCTGCGGTAACAGACACAGTTCCTCCCCTTCCTTGACTACGAGTATTAGCTGAAACCTGCGCTCCATCTTGAACAGTCAATTGCCCAGTTACTATATTTAAGTTTCCGGCATTTCCAGTAGCTTCAGTCCCAACAAATAAGCCACTAGATCCCATTTGCGAGGTTCCAATCAGTTGGATAGAGTCTGCGGTAACAGACACAGTTCCCCCCGCTCCTGTAGATTCTTTAGAAGTGGAAGCTGAAATTCTTGCTCCATTTTGAACAATCAATTGTCCAGTTTCTATCTTCAATTCTCCGGCATTTCCAGCACCTTGTGTTACAGTAAACAAGCCACTAGGTGTAGGTTTTTCACCTTCTATAATTGGCGAGGTTCCAATGAGTTGGATAGAGTCCCTGGCGTTGACAAACAAAGTTCCTCCCCCTCCTGTAGATTGTAGAGAAGTGGAAGCTGAAATTTGCGAACCATCTTGAACAATCAACCGCCCAGTTTCAATCCTTAAGTCTCCGGCAGTTCCAGACCTTGTTGTTTCAGTTAATAGACGGCTTCCTCGCAAGAGTTCGACTGACTCCGATGCGTTCACCCCTAATGTTCCTCCCGATTTTGAGACTACGGTATTAACCGCAATATCTGAACTATCGAATGTAACGCGCTTGCCTTGTATTTGGATACCACCACCGCCTTCACCGCTAGCACTTACTGTAGTTAGATTGGTAAAAGATACATCTGCTCGCGCTACACTCTCAGGAAAACTTAAGCGGAAATTGTTGTTATCAATGTTCAACCCTACTGTTCCGCCAGCTGCCAATCCTCCTAATTCGATTCGACCATCTGGAGCATACACGATCGCTCCTTGTAAATTCACATCGCCTCCCAATAGCACTAAACTCTGATTCTCAGGAACGAATAGAAATGCTTCATTGACTTGAATCGGCTTAACAGGCTGGGATGGAATTTGATTGAATAGAAATGCAGAAGGATTCACACTCAGCAAAGGGTTAAGCGGATTGACGGGTGAAGTCATGGAAAATTCTCCACCACCCGGAAACCGGATCGCATTAGCTGTTGTGCCAATAAATGAACCATTAACATTTAATGCGGCATTTTGTCCAAATATGATGCCGTTGGGATTCATTAAAAAGAAATTAGCATTACCTTGAGTTTGAAGTGTTCCCTGGATGTCAGAGGGATTTATCCCTGTAACTCGCACCAAAATATTGTTGATGCTAGGGGCGTTTTGGAAATTGACTAGCTCCTCACTTGTAATACTAAAGTTGCTAAAACTATGGAATAGATTTGTATTGCCAACGGTTGTACCCCCTGTAATATCCAAGGTAGTGTTGTCGATTCGCTCCACTTGAGTTCCCACAGAGGGATCAGCAGTCACCTGAGCGGATGTGCGATCGCCTCCTTGTATTCCAATCGCACCCATTAGAATCACCAAGCCGGACAACCCTAAGTGACAACCGTAACCAAACCAACTTCTTAAACTCACAGAACTTATCTCCTAACCCTTGAAAGTGACTTCATTGCAAAATAGAACACCACTTTAGTAATGCTTGTGCTTTTGATTGAGCTAATTAAGCGGACACTACAATAAGGCGTAGAATTCACGTTAAGACTTACGCACTTTACCAAATAATCATCCTGTATATCAACCTAAATAAGTCTTTTAGCCTTTTGCAAATCACCCTTTATTGCTTGTGTAGGCTAGCAAAAACCACAGCAAAAAGTCGAGTCAGGCGCTAACAGATGGTTTCCCGACTTGTACCTCTATTCTTAAAGCTTGCTAGCAAGAGCGTTTTTGAACAGGAGAAGCAACTGGTGTCGGAGCGGCGGTTCCCGCCGATAGTGCAGCGTCAAGCCTGCGGTATAGCTTTGCTTAGAGGGAGTCCGTGAGCGTCTGCCTGCGGCTACGCTAAAAGTGAAGTGTTAGCGCAGCGTTAGCGACGCAGGAGCGTCACTTTTCAAGACAGGCATCGCAAAAAGGTAATTGAAAAATCTAATTAGAAGCCTTGAAAACTATACCTGCTATTTTCGCTTTTCTGTCACTGCGTAAGTCCTACATGTTAGGAAATTGAAGATTAGAAGGTAGCCAAGCTAACTGCTGACCTTCATAGAATAGAGCACCAGTATTTGCGTTATAGCTTAAATAATTAGGAAGTCCCACACCTCCACCAATTATTGTTATTCCTGAAGGTGGAACAGGTATTATGTCATCACTCAAAACTTTTGTTGATGGTAAAACATCAGTTGTAGAGTTAGTCAATTTAATAGCATTCTCAGAAGACAAAGTGTCAATATCCTTGATATCAGTGAGAGTGTAATCAGTAACTTCTCCTACTAAGACGTCTTCACCGGATTTACCTATTAAAGTGTCATCGCCTGTAGAAGCTTTAGTGCGGCTAATAGTAGGGGTAGTAATTTTCAGAATATCGTCACTAACTGAGAAGTCTGTAATTCTATCAATACCACCACCTGAGTAATTTAAGACAAAGGTATCTCTACCAATACCACCAGTGAGTCTGTCATTACCACTTCCTCCGTCTAAGTGGTCATTACCTGCCCCACCTATTAGAGTGTCATTGCCTGCATAGCCGTATATTGTATCGTTTCCTGAAGTCCCAGTTAGATGGTTGTTTCCAGATGTGCCGTAAATAATTGCCACTTTTGTTACTCCCGGAGAAATTAGTGTTTCTACTGCTAATTTTAACTGGCAATTAGCATTACAGATGATATTGGTCAAAAAACAAAACAACGCGATCGCACCTAGAATACCAATTCCGTAATCAAAGCGCGAACCCCTCGCTTATCTATACACCGTATGAGGGGAGTTAGGCTCCCCCAACTTTAGTAAGAAACTCTGCTAGGGAGTTAGATTTTTCATTCATCAATATTAATTATTACTAGTTCCCGCAGCCACTACAACAGCTGTATTCCAGTCAAGGTTAGGAGATAGCCAGGCTATCTGCTGACTCAAATAAAATAGAGCACCAGTGCTTGCGTTATATGTAAAAATACTAGCAGATTGGCTAGTGTTACTCGAACCGAGCGTTAGGGAACGATTTGTAAACTTAGTAGAGACAACACCAACATCTTCAATCACTTCATAATTGCTCAGAGATGATCGTGTACCTATAAGGTACTTAGAAGCGCCAATGGTTTATGTAGTAACTTTAAGAACATCATCACTAACTGAGAAGTCTGTAATTGTATCAATACCACCACCTGAGTAATTCAGGACAAAAGTATCTCTACCACTACCACCAGTGAGAATGTCATTACCACTTCCTCCCACTAAGTAGTCATTACCGGCCCCACCTATTAGAGTGTCATCGCCTTCATAGCCATATATTTGATCGCTTCCTTGAGTCCCAGCTAGATAGTTGTTTCCAGAGTTGCCTTGAATATTTGCCACGTTCTTTACTCCGATAATTTAGTGTTTCCACTGCTTATCTTAACTAGCAACTAAGCAGGTGGGCGCTAAAAAACACAATAAAATTAGGAAATGTAAATCATTTAATCCCCGCACCAAGCCAAAGGCCAGTATACCACCAGCTTTGAGTTGGGGATTTTTATCTGAGCGGATGATATAGCGGTAGGTGACACCAAATAGTAAGCCATTGACACTTGCAACTGCACCACTTACCCACAAGTGCCAGTCAAGATCATTTTGCAGACATGCGAGTATCTGAAAATACTTTGCCATTAAATCCTGCCCTTATGCGGGAATTTTAATAATAAACTCGGTTCCCATACCTGATTGAGAATTCACTTCTAATACACCTTTGTGTTTCTCTACAACTATCTGATATGCGATCGACAAGCCAAGTCCAGTGCCTTTCCCAACGGTTTTTGTGGTAAACAACGGCTCAAACAAGCGCTTTTTAAACCCTTCAGGAATACCAATTCCATTGTCAGTAATCCGAATTACAACCAATTGTTCAGAATCTATTTCTGTTGTAATTTGAATCTGAGGAATTAGATTGCTCATTTTGCCTAGTATTATAGCTTCATCAAGGGCATCAATTGCATTTGCCAAAATGTTCATAAATACTTGATTCATCTGCCCAATATAGCAGTTTATCTCTGGTAATACTGCATAAGTTTTAATAACCTCAATGCCGGGACGATCGCCATTAGCTTTGAGGCGGTGTTGCAAAATCATTAGTGTACTATCTAGACCTTGGTGCAAATCAGCAGATATTTTGGCATCACTATCCGAGCGAGAGAAGTTGCGGAGTGAATTAGAAAGGTTCTGAATTCTTTTACTTCCTACTTCGAGTGAGTTCAAAATTTTTACCATATCTTCAAGAACGAAATTAAGATCCAAGTCCTCAATAGCAGTGGTAATTTTGGCTGTTGGGTTTGGATACTCTTGTTCATACAGTAGGAGCAACTTGGTTACTCCTGCAATGTATTCTTCTAAGGGTGGAATATTGCTGGAAATAAAGTTGATGGGGTTGTTCATTTCATGGCCAATACCAGCGATTAACTCTCCGAGTGTTGATAGTTTTTCTTGCTGCACTAGTTGGACTTGAGCTTGTTGCAAAGCCTTGGTGCGATCGCTAACTTGTTGTTCTAAAGATTCAGTCAATTGTTTGAGTTGTAAATGTACGCGTACTCTAGCAATGACTTCCTCTTGTGCAAACGGTTTAGGGATATAGTCTACTGCACCAAGGGAAAATCCCTTCGTTTTGCTTTCCGTATCCGCTAAGGCAGTGGTGAAAATAATCGGAATGTTTTGGGTAACAGGATTGGCTTTGAGGCGGCGACAAGTTTCAAATCCGTCAATACCGGGCATTTGTACATCCAGCAAAATCAACTCTGGTTGATTGCGTTCGGCTAGAGCGATCGCACTTTCTCCATCGACTGCAACACGGAAACGAAAACCCTCACTATTGAGTGCTTCACACAGGACATATAAATTTGTCGGATTATCATCCACAATCAAAATAAATCCGTTATTTTGGGTTTGGTTCATGATGGATTTAAAAGTTAAATTTAACTCCAATTAATTGAGATATTGTTGAATAA
>Ga0209591_10009571_pt1 | contig 10467 bp, 5 predicted proteins | sample MAT01_FD_187207 | JGI IMG/M metagenome (GOLD analysis project Ga0209591, IMG submission 187207) | Freshwater microbial communities from Lake Fryxell liftoff mats and glacier meltwater in Antarctica - MAT-01 (SPAdes) (version 2) | ecosystem: Environmental > Aquatic > Freshwater > Ice > Liftoff...
ACCGTGCCCATCTCCAGGCCGATGATGCCGCCGCCGATGACCAGCATGCGCTCGGGTTTCTGGCGCAACTCCAGCGCGCCGGTGCTGGTGACGATGCGCGGGTCGTCGCGAAGTTGCGGGGTCTGCAGGAACGGCAGCTTCACGGCCTCGGAGCCGGCTGCGATGACGGCGTTCTTGAACCGCACCGTCTGCGACTTGCCGTCTGAATCGGTCACTTTCATCTGATGCGGGTCGGCAAACTCGCCCAGCCCCGTCAGCACCGTCACCTTGCGCATCTTGGCCATGGCGGCCAGGCCGCCGGTGAGCTTGCCCACCACCTTGTTCTTGTGCGCCAGCAGCTTGCCGAGGTCTATATCCGGCTTGGCAAAGGTGATGCCGAGGTCGGCGAAATGCGCCGCCTCGTCCATCACCGCCGCCACATGCAGCAGCGCCTTGCTCGGGATGCAGCCCACATTCAGGCACACGCCGCCCAGCACGGGGTAACGCTCTACCAACACTGTCTTCATCCCCAGATCGGCGGCGCGGAAGGCCGCCGAGTAGCCGCCAGGGCCGGCGCCCAGCACCAGCATGTCGCACTCGATGTCGGCGCTGCCCGAATAGCCGGCGACGGCGGGCGCGGGCGTGGCCAGCTGCACGACGGAGGCCGGCGCGGTGGGTGGCGCTGGGGCTGCTGGGGCTGCTGGGGCGACAGGTTCAGGGGACGGCGCAGCAACCGCGCCGGTCTCCAGCGACAGCAGCACCGTGCCCATGGCGACCTTGTCGCCCACCTTCACCTTCATCTCCTTCACCACGCCGCCCGCCGAGGCTGGAATCTCCATCGAGGCCTTGTCGCTTTCGACGGTGATCAGGCTCTGCTCGACCTTGATGGTGTCGCCGGCCTTCACCAGCACCTCGATGACGGTGACTTCCTTGAAGTCGCCAATGTCCGGCACGCGGATCTCGCTGAGCGCCATGTCTCGTCCCTTGTCAGCTCTTGACTCTTGAGTTTGCAGGTCTGCCATCAGAGAAGCACGCGTCGGAAGTCGGCGAGGATCTGGCCCAGGTAGGCGTTGAAGCGTGCCGCCGTCGCGCCGTCGATGACGCGGTGGTCCCAGCTCAGGCTCAGCGGCAGCATCAGGCGCGGCTGGAAGGCCCCGCCTTCGAAACCAGCGTTCCACATCGGTTCGATGCTGCTCTTGCAGACGCCCAGGATGGCCACCTCGGGCGCGTTGATGATGGGCGTGAAGTAGCGCCCGCCGATGCCGCCCAGGCTGCTGATGCTGAAACAGCCGCCACTCATGTCGGCCGGGCCGAGCTTGCCTTCGCGCGCCTTGGCCGCGAGTTCGCTCATCTCCTTGCTGATCTGCAGGATGCCCTTCTGGTCGGCATCCTTGATCACCGGCACCACCAAACCGTTCGGCGTATCAGCGGCGAAGCCGATATGGAAATAGCTCTTCAGCACGAGCTGTTCACCCGAACTCGTGACTTCGAGGCTCGCGTTGAAATCCGGAAACTTCTTCAGCCCCGCCACACAAGCCTTGATAAGGAAGGCCAGCATCGTGACCTTCACGCCGCTCTTCTCATTTTCCTTGTTCAGTTGAACGCGGAAGGCTTCAAGTTCGGTGATGTCGGCATCGTCGTGGTTGGTGACATGCGGAATCAGCACCCAGTTGCGGTGCAGGTTGGCGCCGCTGATCTTCCTGATGCGGCTCAGTTCCTTGCGCTCGATGGGACCGAACTTCGCGAAGTCGACTTTGGGCCAGGGCAGCAGCCCCGGAAAGGCTTCGCTGCCGCCAGCGCCAGCGCCAGCGCCGACACCACCCGCAGCTGGGGCCGGGGCCTTGGCCCGTTGCGCCTGGGTCTGCACGTCGCCGACCATCACGCCCTTCACGAAGCCCTCCACATCGGCCTGGGTGATGCGGCCCTTGGGCCCGCTACCCTTCATTTCGGCCAGCGGCACGCCCAGTTCACGCGCCAGGCGGCGGATGCTGGGCGAAGCGTGCGGCACCACAGCCGACACCGTGCCCGGCTGATGTGCTGCGACGGCTGCTGCCGCTGGCGCGGCTGCAACGGGTGCGGGTGCGGGTACAGGTGCAGGTGCAGGTGCGGGTGCGGGTACGGGTGCGGGCGCAGCAGTGCGCGCAGGTGCGGCCGCTGCAGCCGCAGCCGGTGCGGCAGGCGCCACCGTCGCCGCGCTGGCGGCTTCCAGCATCAGCACCAGCGTGCCCTGGTTGACCTTGTCACCCAGCTTGGCCTTGATCTCCTTCACCACGCCGGCATGCGTGGACGGAATCTCCATCGACGCCTTGTCGCTTTCCACTGTCAGCAGGCTCTGGTCCACCGCAATGGTGTCGCCCGCCTTCACCAGCACCTCGATGACTTCAACGTCCTTGAAGTCGCCGATGTCGGGCACCTTCACTTCGACCAACGCCATGGCCTGTCTCCTGTCTTTGTTCGTTGTGTGCGCCGTTTATGCGCGCTGTTTTTTTGCGATGTATTTGCGCGCCGTCACGCGTGCAGCGGGTTGATCTTGTCGGCATCGATGCCGTACTTGGCAATGGCCTCCGCCACCTGCGTCACCGGCACCGTGCCAACGTCTGCCAGCGCGCGCAGCGCGGCCATCACGATGTAATGGCGGTTGATCTCGAAGTGCTCACGCAATTTGCTGCGAAAGTCGCTGCGGCCGAAGCCGTCGGTGCCCAGCACACGGTAGGCGCGTCCTACGCCCTTGTCTTTCGGAATGAAGGGGCGTATCTGCTCGGCATAGGCCTTCATGTAGTCGGTGGAAGCCACCACCGGGCCGGCATGGGCTGCGAGTTGCTGCGTCACGAAAGGCACGCGGGCTTCTTCCAGCGGGTGCAGCATGTTCCAGCGCTCGCAGTCCTGGCCGTCGCGCGCCAGTTCGTTGAAGCTGGGACAGCTCCAGACATTGGCCGCCACACCCCAGTCGGCTTCGAGCAACTTCTTGGCTTCCATGCTTTCGCGCAGGATCGTGCCGCTGCCCAGCAGGTTCACACGGGGCGTGGCCTTGGAAGGGCCCTTCGGCAGCCCGTTCGCGCCCTCTTCCAGCAGGTACATGCCTTTGATGATCTGCGCTTCGGTGCCGGCCTTCAGGCCCGGCATCGGGTAGTTCTCGTTCAAGAGCGTGATGTAGAAGAACACGTTCTCCTGCTTCTCCACCATGCGCTTCAAGCCGTGGTGCAGGATGACGCCGACCTCGTGCGCAAAGCTCGGGTCGTAGGAGACGCAATTCGGGATCGTGCCGGCCAGGATGTGGCTGTGGCCGTCTTCGTGCTGCAGGCCCTCGCCATTCAGCGTGGTGCGGCCGCTGGTGCCACCGAGCAGGAAACCGCGCGCCTGCATGTCACCGGCGGCCCAGGCCAGGTCGCCGACACGCTGGAAGCCGAACATCGAGTAGTAGATGTAGAACGGCACCATGATGCGGTTGTTCGTCGAGTACGACGTCGCCGCGGCGATCCAGCTGCTCATGCCGCCGGCCTCGTTGATGCCCTCTTGCAGGATCTGGCCGTTGACCGTTTCCTTGTAGTACATCACCTGATCCTTATCCACCGGCGTGTACTTCTGCCCCTCGGGGTTGTAGATGCCGATCTGGCGGAACAGGCCCTCCATGCCGAAGGTGCGCGCCTCGTCCACCAGGATGGGCACGACGCGCGGGCCGAGTGCTTGATCTCTCAACAGTTGCGTCAGGAAACGCACATAGGCCTGCGTGGTGCTGATCTCGCGGCCAGCGGCTGTGGGCTCCAGCACGGCCTTGAAGGTGTCCAGCGAAGGCACGGTGAAGCTCTCGTCAGCTTTCACCCGGCGCTTGGGCAGGTAGCCGCCCAGAGCCTTGCGGCGCTCGTGCAGGTACTGCATCTCCGGCGTATCGTCAGCCGGCTTGTAGAACGGAATCTTCGGCAGGTCGGCGTCGGTGATGGGGATGTTGAAACGGTCGCGGAAGAACTTGATGTCCTCGTCCGTCAGCTTCTTCGCCTGGTGCGCGGTGTTCTTGCCTTCACCGGCACTGCCCATGCCCCAGCCCTTCACGGTCTTCACCAGCAGCACCGTGGGCTGGCCCTGGCTGTTGTTGGCCTTGTGGAAGGCGGCGTAGACCTTCTGCGCGTCGTGCCCGCCGCGGCGCAGGTTCCAGATCTCCTTGTCGGACATCTTGGCCACCATCTCCAGCGTGCGCGGGTCGCGTCCGAAGAAGTTCTTGCGCACGAAGGCACCGTCGTTGGCCTTGAAGGCCTGGTAGTCGCCGTCCAGCGTGTCCATCATGATCTTGCGCAGCGCACCATCCTTGTCGCGCGCCAGTAGGCCGTCCCATTCCTTGCCCCAGATCAGCTTGATGACGTCCCAGCCACTGCCACGGAACTCGCCTTCCAGCTCTTGAATGATCTTGCCGTTGCCACGTACAGGGCCATCCAGGCGCTGCAGGTTGCAGTTGACGACGAAGACGAGGTTGTCCAGCTTCTCGCGCGCCGCCAGGCCGATGGCGCCCAGGCTTTCAGGCTCGTCCATTTCACCGTCGCCGCAGAAGACCCAGACCTTGCGGTTGGCCGTGTCGGCGATGCCGCGCGCGTGCAGGTACTTCAGGAAACGCGCCTGGTAGATGCCCATCAGCGGGCCCAGACCCATGCTGACAGTCGGGAACTGCCAGAACTCGGGCATCAATTTGGGGTGCGGGTAGCTGCTCAGGCCCTTGCCGTCGACTTCCTGGCGGAAGTTGAGCATTTGCTCTTCGCTCAGGCGCCCTTCCATGAAAGCGCGGGCGTAGATGCCGGGGCTGCAATGGCCCTGGATGTAGAGCAGGTCGCCGCCGTGCTCACTGCCGGCTTCAGCGCTTTCGGCATGCCAGAAGTGGTTGAAACCTGCGGCGAACATGTGCGCCAAGCTGGCAAAGCTGCTGATGTGGCCGCCGAGGTCGCCGCCATCGGCTGGGTGCAGGCGGTTGGCCTTCACCACCATCGCCATGGCGTTCCAGCGCATGTAGGCGCGAAGACGTCCTTCGAGCTCCAAGTTGCCCGGGCTGTGCTCTTCGTCGGCCGGCTCGATGGTGTTGACGTAGCCCGTGTTGGCCGAAAACGGCAGGTCGATACCGCTTTGGCGCGAATGCTCGAGCAGTTGTTCCAGCAGAAAGTGGGCCCGGTCTGCACCCTCTGTTGCGATGACGGCGGTGAGCGCGTCCAGCCACTCGCGCGTTTCCTGCGCGTCGGTGTCCTTGCGCGCGGCGTGGGCGCTGTCTTCAGCGGAAGGGCCAAGGAAAGACTCCGGCAGAGCGGACATGCTTGTCTCCAGTTCTGGGTTTTTGGCGGTTGGAAGCGAGTTTGGCACAAGTGACCCCGGATTCCAAACAGTGAATCGTCATTCCATAATGCGGAACACACTGCCCTTCCGTCGCGATCGTTCGATAATTGATGCATGCCCAATCCCGAGCCCTCCACGCCCAACGCCGGGCCACAACCGGCAGCCGCACTACCGGGGGCCAAACGGCTGTTCGGCCGCTGGTGGCGCCGCCAGTCGCCGGCCCGACAAGACCGCTTCGCGACGCTGGGTCCGCTGCTGTCTGTGCTGCTGTTTCTGGCGGCCATCATTTCGGCCTTCTGGTACCTGCGCAATGAGGAAATCGAGCGTGAGACGGAATCCGTCAAGCGCGATACCGAACTGACACAGCAGCAAATCGGCTTGCGACTGATCCAGAACCAGGAAGCTTTGATGCGCATGGCGCGCGACCTCGTTGAACGCGAAAGCGACCCGGAAGAATTCGTCGCGCAAGCCGTGGCTTTCGCACGCGAGAGGCCCGAGCTCACGCACCTGAGCTGGCTCGATGCACGACGGCGCGTGCGCGCCAGCCACTGGGCGATGCTGTTCCAGACGGGCGGCGGCAGTGCGCCTGCAGAGCCGCTGCTGCCGGCTGAAACGTCCCAGACGAACCGCCAAATTGCCGGCCTGATCAGCGGTCAGCTTACCAGCCAGACTAGCCGCCAGACCAGCAGCCAGACCACCGGTCAGTCCGCAGTCCGGAGCGCAGACCCAACTGCCGACCAGTCCGAGCCCGAGCTCACGTTCCGCGCCGCGCGCAGCACGCGTTCGCCCGCCTACTCGCGGGGCTTTCTGGACAACAGCGGCGCAGCGGTCTTCCAGCTGCACGTTCCGCTGGTCTCGCGCAATGCCTTCTCCGGTGTCTTGATCGTCGAGTACTCGGTCGACGCGCTGCTGCGGCACTTCGTGCCGGCCGATGTGGCGCAGCGCCACATGATCTCGGTGGTCAACGAGAAAGACAAAGTTCTGGCCGCCACCGTCACGCCGATGCCGGGCCAGACGGGGCGGCGCGCTTCCATCGTCAGCGACGCGCCGCTGACACCTTCTATGAACGGCCTGTTGCTGCGCGGCCAGGGCTGGCGCACCAGCATCGGCCTCGTCAACAACACGCTCTTCTGGATGGTGGTGGCGCTGAGCGTGCTCACAGTCTGGATGCTGCTGGGCACCTGGCGCCATGTGCGCCGGCGCAGCCAGATCCAGGGCGCGCTGGTGCAAGAGACCAACTTCCGCCGCGCGATGGAAAACAGCATGCCCACCGGCATGCGCGCGATGGACCTCGAAGGGCGCGTGACCTACGTCAATGCCGCCTTCTGCCAGATGACGGGCTTCTCGAACGCCGAGCTCGTGGGCCGCCTGCCGCCCTACCCCTACTGGCCGCCTGACCGCATCGAGGAAAACGGCCGTCTGCTGCGCCAGGAACTGCAGGGCCGCAGCCCCAGTGGCGGCATCGAGGTGAAGGTGATGCGCAAGGATGGCGTGATCTTCGATGCGCGCATGTACATCAGCCCGCTGATCGACTCCAAGGGCCAGCAGACGGGCTGGATGACCAGCATCACCAACATCACCGAGGCCAAGCGCATACGCGACCAGCTCAGCGCGAGCCACGAGCGTTTCACCACGGTGCTGGAAAGCCTGGACGCCAGTGTCAGCGTGCTGTCCGTGCAGCAGGGTGAACTGCTCTTCGTCAACCGCAGCTACCGGCTTTGGTTCGGTGGCGACGCGCGCGGCCACCAGCAGTTGGCCGGCGGTGCTGCTGGCGTGGCGCCATACGACGGCGACGCCGATGACGACAGCGACCCCATGTCGGGCCTGCCGACGCAGGAGCTCACCGAAACCGGCGCCAACCCGCGCGAGGTGTTCATCGAAGGCCTGCAGAAGGGGTTCGACGTGCGCGCTCGCTACTTGCAGTGGACCGACGGCCGACTGGCGCAGATGCTGATTGCCACCGACATCACCGCCCGCCTGCGCGCCGAAGAACAGAGTGCGGCGCAGGCTGAAAAGGCGCAGGTGACGAGCCGCCTCGTGACGATGGGCGAGATGGCGTCTTCGGTGGCGCATGAATTGAACCAGCCGCTGACGGCCATTACCAACTACTGCAACGGCATGGTCAGCCGCGTGAAGGCCGAGACCATCAAGCAGGAAGACCTGATTGCGGCGCTGCAGAAGACGGCGCGCCAGGCCGAACGAGCGGGGCAAATCATTCACCGCATCCGCGCCTTCGTCAAACGCAGCGAACCGAAGCGCGAGCCGGCTGAAGCGCAGCAGATCGTCGAAGACGCCGTGGAACTGGCGGGCATCGAATTGCGACGGCGCAATGTCGCCATCCACACCTACGTGGCGCAGCGCCTGCCGGTCATCATGGTCGACCCCATCCTCATCGAGCAAGTACTGCTGAACCTGCTGAAGAACGCTGCCGAAGCCATCGACGGCGAAAAGCTGCCCACCCAGCGCCGCCACATCGAACTGCGCGTGGTGCCGCGCCACACGCCGGAAGAAGGTGGCGTCATCGAGTTCAGCGTCACCGACATGGGCCCGGGCATCAAGGAAGAGGCCATGAACCGGCTCTACGAGGCCTTCTTCAGCACCAAGGCCGAAGGCCTGGGCATCGGCCTGAGCTTGTGCCGCAGCATCATCGAGAGCCACCGGGGCCGGATGCGGGCACAGAACCTCTACAATGGCGCCCAGGCTGTTGGATGCCGGTTTTCGTTCACCCTGCCGGTGGACACCACCCCCCGCTCCGACGCTGCAATTGCTCCGAACGAGGCCCCGCACGAAGCTGCAAGTGTGGGCGAGACCACAGCCAATACCTGACCCGCGAGCCCGCACGCCGCCGATGCTTCCATGAGCCTCATTCCCAAAAAGGGCACCGTCTACGTTGTCGATGACGACGAGGCCGTTCGCGATTCGCTGCAGTGGTTGCTGGAAGGCAAGGATTACCGCGTGAAGTGCTTCGATTCGTCGGAGTCCTTCCTCTCGCGCTTCGATCCGCGCGAGGTTGCTTGCCTGATTGCCGACATCCGCATGGACGGCATGAGCGGCCTGGAATTGCAGGACCGGCTGATCGAACGCAAGAGCCCACTGCCGGTGGTCTTCATCACCGGCCACGGCGACGTGCCGATGGCCGTGACGACGATGAAGAAAGGCGCGATGGACTTCATCGAAAAGCCGTTCAAGGAAGAAGAGTTGCTGGGCCTCGTGGAGCGCATGCTCGACCAGGCCCGCAGCGCCTTCAGCCAGCACCAGGAACAGGCCAGCCGAGACGCCCTGTTGTCGCGCCTGACCACGCGTGAGGCGCAGGTGCTCGAACGCATCGTCGCCGGCCGCTTGAACAAGCAGATTGCCGACGATCTGGGCATCAGCATCAAGACGGTGGAGGCGCACCGCGCCAACATCATGGAAAAGCTGAACGCCAACACCGTGGCCGACTTGCTGAAGATCGCGCTCGGCGCGCAAACCAAGAGCTGACTTCTTTTCGCATCTGACGAGGCCGCTGCGATGACAGCGGCCTTTTCGTTTCAAGGACCTCCGACATGACCGCCCACGTCCTCGACGGTGTCGCCCTCTCGCGATTGCTGCGCGCCGAAGTCGCGACGCGCGCGATGGCGCTTTCCGCGCGCGGGCGCCGGCCCGGCCTTGCCGTCATTCTGGTGGGCGAAGACCCGGCCAGCGCCGTGTACGTGCGCAACAAGGTGAAGGCCTGCGCCGACCACGGCCTGCACTCGGTGCTGGAAAAGTACGCCGACAGCCTCAGTGAAGACGCGCTGCTGGCGCGCATCGCAGCGCTGAACGTCGACCCCGCGATTCACGGCATCCTGGTGCAGATGCCGCTGCCCCGGCACATCAACCCGCAGAAGGTCATCGAGGCCATCGCGATGGCGAAAGACGTCGACGGCTTCTCGGTGCACAGCGCCGGCACGCTGATGACGGGCCTGCCCGGACTGCGCCCGGCGACGCCTTATGGCTGCATGAAGCTGATCGAGCGCAGCGGCATCAACTTGCAGGGCAAGCACGCGGTGGTCATCGGCCGCAGCAATACGGTGGGCAAACCCATGGCGCTGTTGCTGTTGCAGGCCAACGCCACGGTCACTGTCTGCCACAGCGCCACGCCCGACATCGCGCTGCACACGCGCGCCGCCGACGTGGTGGTGGTGGCGGTGGGCCGGCGCAACACGCTCACCGCCGCCATGGTGAAACCCGGCGCCGTCATCATCGACGTAGGCATGAACCGCAACGATGAAGGCAAGCTCTGTGGCGATGTCGACTTTGCCGCCGTGCGCGAGGCCCTGGGCCCGCACGGTCACATCACACCCGTGCCCGGCGGCGTGGGGCCCATGACCATCACCATGCTGCTCGTCAACACCCTGCAGGCAGCGGAGGCCCAGGCATGAACACGACCGCTGCTTCCCCCAACGACAACCCGCTGCTGCGCGACGCGGAGCTGACGCCTTTCGACCAGATACGGCCCGAGCACGTGGGACCGGCGCTGGACGTGCTGCTGGCCGACGCAGAGGCCGCTCTCGAACGCGCGGTCGGCCCCGACGTGCCGGCCGACTACGACGCTCTGGCGCTGCTGCTGGACGTGCCCGTCGAACGCCTGCGCCGCGCCTGGGCGCATGTGACCCACCTGTCGTCCGTGGCCGATACGCCGGCCTTGCGCGCCGCCCATGCCGAAGCGCAGCCGCGCATCGTGGCCTTCACCACGCGCCTGGGTGCCGACCACAGGCTCTACGCCAAGTACAAGGCGGTGGCCGCCAGCCCAGAAGCCGAACGACTGACGCCTGCGCAGCGCAAGGCGCTGGCCGACGCACTGCGTGATTTCGTGCTGGGTGGCGCCGAACTGCAGGGCGCAGCGCGTGAGAGCTATGCCGCCATTCAGGACCGATGCGCCGAGCTCTCGCGCCAGTTCGGCGACCGTTCACTCGACGCCACCGATGCCTTCCAGCTGTGCGTTGATGAAGCCCGGCTCGACGGTGTGCCCGACGACGTTCGCCAGGCCGCGCGTGAAGCCGCGAAGGCCGCCGGCCAGACCGGCTGCCTGTTGACACTGCAGCTCCCCTGCTACCTGCCGGTGATGCAGTTCGCGCACGACCGCGCCTTGCGCGCAGAGCTCTTCCGCGCCTACAACACCCGCGCCAGCGAGTTGGGTGCACCCGACTTCGACAACAC